>Ga0326597_10006549_pt1 | contig 15938 bp, 11 predicted proteins | sample RVTome_12_FD_203789 | JGI IMG/M metagenome (GOLD analysis project Ga0326597, IMG submission 203789) | Soil microbial communities from uranium-contaminated site in the Upper Colorado River Basin, Wyoming, United States - RVT100D185 | ecosystem: Environmental > Terrestrial > Soil > Contaminated >...
AAGGAGCTGAAGGCTTTCGCGGCACGGCTGCCGCGGGTCGAGCACGCCCGGGTCACCCGCTACAAGCGGCGGGGCCGGGCGTGATCGTCGTCGACAGCAACGTCGTCGCCTACTGCTGGGTGAACGGCCCGCTCACCGCGCTCGCGCAACGCGTTCGCGTCAAGGACCCCGACTGGCACGCCCCCATCCTGTGGCGCTCGGAAATGCGCAGCATTCTGACGGGCTACCTGCGCGACGGCAGCCTCACCGGGCCGCAGATCGCCCGCATCATGGAAGCAGCCGAAGACGCGCTCGCGGGCAGGGAACACCTGGTGCCGAGCGCCCCGGTGCTGGACATCGCGGGCAAGTCCCGCCTGTCCGCCTACGACTGCGAGTTCGTCGCCCTGGCGTCGGTGCTCTCCGTTCCGCTCGTGACGGCCGACAAGGGCGTGCTCAGGGCGTTTCCGGATCGGGCGTTGACGATGGACGCGTTCGCGCGAACATGAATGATATGGTCGCAGCGCAATCTCCGGGAAGCGAAGCATAAACCGCGCGGAACGCGGACCAATAACAGCAGGGGACTATGCCGACGCTGGACTGGGTAAACCGCAAGGCTGCGGAGCCGGGGTCGATGCCGCAGGAAGCCTTCGGGCGCTACGTGCGCGAGGAAGTCACCAAGTGGGCGAAGGTCGTGAAGGAATCCGGAGCGACGGTCGAGTAGGCAAGCATGGCTATTTTTCGCTCGAAAACGACTGAAAAATCAATAAATAACAATTAACTATCATTTTCTGCGTATTTTATGCATAATATGGCCTGAAATTCACAATCAGGCCTTATTATGCTCATAGAGTTCAAGGTAACCAACTTCCGGTCTATCAACGAGACCCAGACGCTGTCGCTGGTCGCGGGCTCGGGGAAGGAGCTGGTTTCCGAAAACACGTTCGAGTCAAAGCTCCCGGGGTTCCCAAGACTACTGCGGACTGCGGTCGTCTATGGCGCGAACGCAGCCGGCAAGACCAACTTGCTGCGTGCGCTGCAGTTCATGCAAGCGTTGGTGAAGACATCCGCTACTGTCTCACAGGCAGGGGGGCGGATCGCGCATGCCCCGTTCAAGTTGAGCAAGGCGACAAAAAATCAACCGTCCGAGTTCGAGGTCGCATTCGGTGATCCCGATGAAGGTGTCCGGTACGAATACGGTTTTTCCTTTGACGCGGAAAGGTTTCACAAGGAGTGGCTGATTGCGTATCCCCACGGACGGCCGCAGAACTGGTTTGAGCGGACCTATCAAGCTGCGAAGAAGAAATACGAGTGGCATTTCAGCACGAAGCTAAAAGGTAGCCCGCGCGTGTGGCGCGATGCGACCCGAGACAACGCCCTCTTTTTATCCACGGCAATCCAGCTAAATAGCGAACAATTGCGTCCTGTATTCCAGTGGTTTGAGAAAAAACTGGTAGTGATCGGAATGGGCGGATCCCTGCTCAATCCGGCTCTAACTCTCCAACTGCTGGAGCAGCCTGATGGCAAGCAAAGGTTGCTTCAGTTCGCTCACGCCGCAGACCTCGGCATCGACGATCTGTCTATGCGAAAAGAACCGATGGCCCCGGTATTAGTGGTGGAGGGAAACGTCGTGCGCGAACCCCTGCCGGCAACCCAGGTCGCTACTGTCGCGCGGGTTACGTCCATTCACAAGGCGATTGATGACGGGGAACCGGTACCGTTGGATATCGGCGAAGAATCCAGCGGCACGCAGATTCTTTTCCAGTCCGCCGGCGCATGGCTGAACGTTCTTAAGAACGGGGAAGTGCTCCTCTACGATGAGCTGGATACCAGCCTTCACCCTCTCATGACCCGGTTCCTGATTCGCCTGTTTCATGGCGAGAAGACTAATCCGAAGAACGCGCAGCTGGTGTTTACGACGCACGACACCTCGCTTCTTGATGCCGACATCTTCCGCCGCGACCAGGTCTGGTTCATCGAGAAGGATAAAAAGAGCGCTTCGAGGCTCTACCCCCTTTCTGATTTCAGTCCTCGCAAGGATGAGGCGCTGGAGCGTGGTTACCTGCGCGGTCGCTATGGCGCGCTACCGTTCATCGGTGAGCTCAAGATCTGATGGCGAGGCGAAAACCCCGCTCGGCGGCAACCTACCGAAGAGGAAGGCCGGTTCGAGAACCGTACGACCTCGTGCTAATCGTCTGCGAGGGAGAAAAAACAGAGCCGGAGTACTTCACCAGCCTAAAGCAGGCCTATCGCCTCAGCAGTGCAAATATCCGGATCAACCATGGGGATGGCAGCGATCCGGTCAGTATCGTGAAATATGCGCTCGAACGAAGCCACGAATTTGACCGAGTTTTCTGCGTTTTCGATCGGAACGGCCACCAGAACTACTAGCAAGCACTCGACAAGATCGCCGGGTCGTCGTTGGGCAAGAGAGGAAAGCTGGAAGCGATCACCTCGGTGCCATGCTTCGAAATCTGGATCCTGCTGCACTTTGCTTATAGCACTGCGCCCTTCGTGGAGACTGGAAACAAGTCGGCCTGCGATAAGGTCGTAGACGCTATTCGTACCCATCTGCCGACATATCAAAAGGCTTTTGCCGGTGTCTTCGAGCATCTCCAGCCGCGCGTGGACAACGCTATTACCAACGGCAACCGTTTGGCCCAACATAACTTGGACACAAGATCAGAAAATCCGGCGACGAGGGTTTACGAGTTGGTGAAATACCTGCGGGAGTTGAAAAAGCCATAGCCATGGATAAACAACGGTTCGGTGATTTGGGGGCTATGCTGGCGATAGCGTCGCAGGTTGCCTAGGCGTGTCGAAAACATCCGACTCTGAGTCGATATATGCTAGGCCGGACGGCGGTTGCGGTGGAATGACGTCGAATGACAGCTAGAAGAACTCGAGGAATGAAAGCCAAGGGAAGCCCGATGACAACCCTCATGGAATGCACGTATGAGGATATTGAACGCCTCAATGACGTTGCCCTGACAAAGCTCTTACAGAAACTGCTTGGCTTGGAATCTCAGACTGCGGGTATCGCGGCCATGGACGCGTATGCCTCGCTCAACGTTGACGCGCCAGATGGTGGTGATGATGGCCGAATCAAATGGAGCGGCGGACCGGATCATACTAACTGGATTCCAGCGCGTTTTTCAATTTTTCAATGCAAGGCAACCCCCCTAAATTCGTCCCAATGCAAGAAAGAGATGCAGAAAAATAAAAGCACGCAACTAAAACCACGGATCAAAGAGGTTTTGGACGATGGCGGCGCGTATGTCCTTTTCTATGGCCGATCCTGCAATACGAATCAACAGGCCCCGCTAATCGAGAAAATGCGAGAAGCAATTCATGAATCTGGCGCTGCCTACAGCGATACCTGCAACATCCAGATCCTGGACGCCAACCAAATAGCGAGGTGGGCTTCAGAACATCTCCCGGCCGCGATGTTCGTCTTTCGGGCCTCCGGAAGACCGTTGCCAAATAGTTTCGAGAGCTGGGAGTCATGGTCTGCCTTCCCGACAATTGCAAAGTTCCAATATGCGTCTGGAGATCCGAAACGTGACGTCGCTCTTCAACAACTAAGGGCACACCTGTCCTCGGGACCTAGAATGGTCGCGAGACTTGCGGGCCTTTCAGGTCTGGGTAAAACACGGCTAGCTTTAGAAGTCTTTCGACCGTCGGTAAACGACAGGTTCACGCCTCGTCTTTCTGACCGAGTGCTTTACCTTGATGCGCAAGAGTTGGGTACCGATCTCTTTGCCGCAGTGAATGAATGGAGACGCGAGGGGCGACACGGCATTCTCGTCGTGGATAATTGCCCTAAGGATCGTCATAGCAGCTTGACCAAGCACATTCAACACCTGGAAAGCCAATTGAGTTTGCTCACTATCGGGCCGGAGCCAGAGCCGGACGCCATCTCTACCGATTCTTTTCCATATATTCAACTGCACCCGGTAGACGAGAAGATCATAAGGGACATGCTGAGCCAAGATTACTCTGGGCTTGCGGAGGCTGATCTGAATTTTATTGTGAGGGAACTTGCCCACGGATTCCCTCAGATGGCCGCACTTATCGCAGAAGCACGACTTGAAAATCGTGATATCAAAAACATTGTTCCAAGTGATCTCCTGCGAAAACTTCTGGGAGTAGAGCCAGGATCTGAAGAATTTCTAGTGATCTCTACTTGTGCGTTGTTTACCCATCTAGGCTTTCTTGATAAGGTTGCTGGCGAATACAAATGGATTGCAAAGTTTTGCGGCTTAGCCGAAGACAAGTACTACGAGCACGTTAAGCGGTTTCTTAATCGCGGCGTTCTGGCCAAATTCGGCAACTTTGTGCAAGTCCGTCCGGAACCTCTCGCGATGCGGCTCGCCGCCGATTGGTGGACAAATTGTTCACCCGACAAGGCATCGAAGCTCCTCGAAGGCGATATTCCGGAGGCCCTCGCAAAGACGCTCTGCGACCGTGTTCGAGTTCTCGATTACGTGCCCGAGGTCAAGAAGTTTGTCGCCGATCTCTGTGGAGATCAGCGCCCTTTTGGCCAAGCGAAAGTGCTGAATTCAGAACTGGGTTCGCGGCTCTTTCGCTCCCTCGTTGAAGTGAACCCGGAAGCGACCGCGACCGCACTCGCCCGAGCATTCTCTGGGTGGGGTGTTGATGATTTCTTAAAGATCGGGCCAGGTCGCCGTAACCTCGTCTGGGCGCTTCAAAAGTTGTGTTTTTGGAGATCAACGTTTCCAAGAGCGGCACGAATTCTGATTCTTTTTTCGGCAGCAGAGAATGAGAACTGGAGCAACAATTCCACGGGCATTCTCATTGGCTTTTTCAAGCTAGTGCTATCCGGAACCCAAGCAGAACCGAAGGATCGCTTTCTTCTAGTGGATGACGCATTGAGCCATGCGGATCCTCGCTGCCGAATACTCGGGGTACGTGCGCTTGGAAGTGCGCTACAAACAGGACATTTCATTGGAATGGTCGGTCCGGAGCAACAAGGAAGTAGATTTCCCGAACAGGAGTGGCGTCCAAAGTTCCATAAAGACACTTCTGATTACTTGTGCCAGGCACTAAAGCGACTCAAAGAGGTCGCTTTACGAGACGAATCCCTTGCAAGCCTAGCGCAAGGAGAAATAGCTCACCACATTCGAGGACTTGTCTTGGCCGGTTGCGTAAAGGACCTTGATGAGGCTCTGGTACCCATCATTAGTAAGGCCGAAGGTTTTTGGCCCGCTGCACTCGACGCAGTACAGACAAGCATCGAATACGACTTTGATGGATTACCCGAAGAGGGCAAGAATCACCTAGAAAAATGGTTGCTGCTCCTCCAGCCAAAGGAATTTGCGAAGCGATTAACATTACTGGTATCCGAAGCGCCCTGGGAAACCCGACAGAATGAGTCAGGGCTGTTCATTGATGTTGCCGCACAGAAAGCGGAAGCATTCGCAGAGGAAGCTGCGTCTCGTATCCCCAAGCTGATCGAACTGCTTCCACAAATCCTCGTTGGCAGTCAAAACCAGGGTTTTGTATTTGGTCAACGCCTCGGGCAGGTAACTGCGGACCTCAATGCGTTAACCGATTCGTCCCTTACGGCGCTTGAAGGGATTGACCCGGCACAAGCCAATCCCTCTGTTGTGATGGGGTTATTTGCTGCCGCACGGGACCGTGATGAGTCTTTGTTGGTCGAAGCTTTGAATCGCGTAGAGCATAGCGAAAGGTTGCGTCCACACATTGTCAATTTGGTAAGAGCAACACGCGTTTCAGAGCACGATCTAGACCGTATTCTTCGCCTAGTCGAGTCTAATCAAATCTCGCCGGACAGGTTGCGTGGCTTGTCGTATGGGCGGGGATTGGATCACATCGATCCGAGTGTGATTGGCACATTCTCCGATCGTCTAGTGGCGCTCGGTGTCGGTGGCGCATGGGCGGCGCTTGATGTCATTTTCATGTATACACATGGCTCGCCCGAGAAGTGGGACCACTGTGCAAGCGCATTCCGCAAGATCGTTTTCGTGAGCGACTTGTTGCTCGTCGAGCGCGGTACGCAAAACACTGATACCCATGCCTACGAAGTTACCTGCAAAAAGCTCCTGAAACGGGACGACCCCCAACTTGCAGAACACATTTCGAAAGAGATCGTCAAGGTCGCCCGTCAGGAATCCTCGAGATACGATCTTGACCATGTACTTGCTCCAATCGTTGAGGTTCTGCTCGCGAAGTATCTGGAAACGGCGTGGCCGATCTTCGCAAAAGGGCTAACGGAAGAATGGCGCACGGAGTTTCAGCTTAATCATTTTCTGGGATCACGGTTCGGTGTGAAAGAACAGCCGGGGTTGATATCGAAGCTAGAGAGCAACTTTCTGCTTTCTTGGTGCGAACAAGATCCTATTAAGCATCCCGTCGTGCTTGCAAAAATGGTTAACGTTGCTGAACGCAAGGAAGGTGATCCGCCTCGGTTCTCCAACATGGCCAAGGCATTGATTGACCGCTATGGTGACAACGAAGAGGTATTGGACGCGCTTGGGGTAAACATGGGATCGTTCTCATGGGTGGGGTCATTGGTCCCTTACTACGAAGAGCAAGCAAAAATCGCCTCGCCACTCTTAGATCATCCGAAACAGAAAGTGCGCGAGTGGGCCGGAAAGATCGTTGGGTACGCACAGAGACAGGCCCAGAGAGAACGCGACCGCGATGAGGAGCACCAAATTGGGCTTTGGTAACTTCATTACTATTTTGGTTGCACAGATATTAGTCGCCACCAAGCTATGACCGACAAATTTCAATGGGGACCTGCCAACCTGCATCCGCTGTCGCAGATGCGCACGGAACTGGTATGGGAAGGCAAATACGACGAATACGGCCGGCGACGTGATGTGGTTATTGCCAGTTATGCGATGCCGCTACAGAAAATAGAAACCGTTGACGACCCCCCGCAGCCTAGCCGCGCGAGCTAGAAATGCCAACTCTTGACTGGCTGGACCGCGAGCAGGCGGTGCGGCGCAGCTGATCTTGCGGCGCCCCGTGACCCGTGACCAGCAGGGGCCGGCAGCCCCGATTTTGGCATTGCCGACTATGTATCAATAATGATACCATCCAACGTGCAGCCAAAGAACATTCCGCGCCTGACCGTTCGTTTCTATCGTGAGGCTTCCGGCTCGGAACCCGTACGCGAGTGGCTGAGGATCGCAAGACACCCAGGCCCGACCTGGAACTGGCGCGTCAGCGTCTGAGGAAACTAAGGAGCGCATCATGAAGCGGAACGTACATGTTGGATCGGATTTCGACGATTTCCTGCGCGAAGAGGGCCTCTACGACGAGACGCAGGCTATGGCCGTCAAACGGGTCCTCGCCCTTCAGTTGGAGCAGGACATGAAAAAGGCGCGTCTCACCAAGAGCGCGATGGCCCGGCGCATGGGTACGACCCGCGCGCAACTCGACCGCCTGCTCAACCCGGAGAATCCCTCCACGACCCTCACCACGCTGGTCAAGGCCGCGGGTGCGCTGGGCAAGCGGATAAAGATATCGCTGGAGCGCGCCTGAGCAAGGTTGCGCGGAACGCGGACCAATAACAGCAGGCGACTATGCCGACGCTGGATTGGGTGAACCGCAAGGCCGCGGAGCCGGGATCGATGTCGCAGGAGGCCTTCGCGCGCTACGTGCGCGAGGAAGTCACCAAGTGGGCGAAGGTCGTGAAGGAATCGGGCGCGACGCCTGACTGAGGCCGCGCAGCGTCTTCACTCAGTAAGGATCAGGGGTCACTGTAGCGAAACCGCAACGAGTGCCGATTTACGTCCTTGTGATGGCCGTGGGTTGTGTGCGGATGTCCTAGAACTGCGGTACACTTCTCCGGTCCAAAGCCGTTACTCACGAGTAAGCCGCAGGCCTTGGAATTGAGAGGGCGAGAGGACGATGTTTAACCAGCGCAAAGTCGCCCAGATGGCGGCCCACCTTCTTGATCGCGGAAGGGGCCGCATGAATTACTTGAAGCTGATGAAGCTTCTCTATCTCGCAGACCGCGAATCCATGAAGCGTCACGGAGAGCCCATTTCGGGGGACCAGTACGTGTCCATGGATCATGGCCCGGTGCTCTCGCAGACGCTCAACCTGATCAATGGTGCGGTCAGGCCCCAAGAGCGGGGATGGGATCACTGGATTGCAGACAAGGCGGATTACGAAGTATCGCTGCGGCGTAAGGCGTCTCGCGACGCGCTCGATGAGCTAAGCGACGCCGACCTCGAAGTGCTCGACGCCATCTACGGCAAGTTCGGCAGGATGGACCAGTGGAAGCTTAGGGATTACACGCACCGTTACTGCCCGGAATGGACGGACCCCAAAGGGTCGTCCATACCGATCGAATACATTGACATCTTCAAAGCGCTGGGACGTGGCCCGGCTGAGGCGAAAAAACTCGCTGCAAGGATCGAGCAGGAACACAGGATAGACAGAATTTTCGCGACACTATGAGCCTGTTTGTGCCCTTCCGGCGGGCGACGCTGCTGATACCGACCGGAGCGGCACACGACCCCGACCGCAAGCACCTCTTCATCGTACTGACCGATCCCGCGCAAGTCCTCGATTTCGACGATAAGCATTCGCTGCTTGTCGGCGTCTACAGCATCAACCCCGACTCACACCACGATCCTGCGTGCGAGCTCTATGCTGGCGACCACGCGTTCATCCGGCACAAGAGCTATGTGCACTACGCCCGAGCGCGCATTGAACCGTCGCAAAGCATCGTCAACGGGGTCAAGAAAGGCCTATTTGTTCCGAAGGCCGTGTTGGTGGCGGAAATTTTTGCCCGCGTCTGCAAGGGACTCGTAGAATCGCGTTTTACGCCGCCGAGAATCCTGAAGTTTTACGAGGCCGCTGAAGCCGAACGGAACGCAGGCAAGTAGAGTCAGAAACGGTGCCGACGCTCGACCGGGTGAACCGCAAGGCCGCTGAGGAAGCGGTCAACAGGATGCCATACCGGCTGCTGGATTGCTTTGGCGGTTTCGGCAAGCCAAGCCCGCCCATCCAGTGAAGAATCTGACTCTGAGTCGATATAAGCAGATCACGAACAGCGATTATCTTCCTGAAATATGGCTTGGGCCGTCCCCCAATACACGAAAAGCCAAGTTGACGCGGCTGGTCAAGTCCTCGTTGAGGACGTGAAAGATTTTGCGACATACGATTGGGGCAAGTATGAAAACGCGCTAACCGTAATCAACAATTGGCGTTCTTCTCACAGTTTTCCCTTGAATACGTTCCAAGTCGGGCTTCGAGAAAAAGGGCGCCAGGTAGACTCCAACTGTCTTGTTGCCCAACGCATTAAGCGCCTCTCGTCCATTTCCCTAAAACTTCGCCGCTTCAAGACGATGAAACTTTCTCAAATGCAAGATATTGGTGGGTGTCGCGCTATTGTTAAGAATGTTATCAACGTCAATCAGTTACTCGGTCTCTACCAACGAAGCGGCATCAAACACAAGCTAGATCACATCGACGATTACATTAAGAACCCTCAAAAATCCGGTTACCGCGGCACTCACTTAATCTATCGGTATTACAGTGACAGGAAGAAGACCTACAATGGACTAAAGATCGAAATCCAACTTCGTTCCCCGCTTCAACATGCATGGGCAACAGCGGTCGAGACCGTGGGAACCTTTATAAAGCAAGCCTTGAAATCCAGCCAGGGAGAAGAAGATTGGCTTCGATTTTTCGCGCTGATGGGAACGGCTATCGCTTTTCGAGAGCGAACCCCTCCAGTTCCTGATACTCCGACAGAAAGAAGCGCGCTCAAGAACGCATTACGCCAATATGCAAGCGGGCTAGATGTTGTGCATCGGTTACATACTTACGGTGCCGCACTGCAAACTCTGGAAGAGCCGAGTGCGCTGGACGCTCATTACTATCTCTTGAGGCTCGAACCAAGTGAACATCGAGTAACAGTGACAGGGTTCAAGGCTAACGAATTGGAGCAGGCGTCAAAAGAGTATCTTGAGGTGGAGCGTTCGATTAAAGATCAAGCTGGTGCAGATGCTGTTCTAGTGTCCGTTGAATCGCTAGATTCACTGCGCCGTGCTTACCCGAACTACTTTCTTGACACTGGTAAGTTCATTGAGGCCGTGAATAGAGTGCTTGAGTAATAGACGGTGCTTTGAACAACTAGGGAGAACAAATAGGAATGGGGTCATGCTTGGGTAATTGAATCAAGATGTCGGCTAAGGGCTCTAGAAGAAGCAGGGGACCTTCGCGAACGTGCAGGCGGGATATCCGCGCCATGTTGCCGGCATGGCCCCGTGGAGATGGTTATGCAATTAGCCAAGCCTGACCCGATACTCCCCGTACCGAGGAAGGAAAGATATGGCCATTGAGCAGGAGCGCCTACTTTCTTTAGTGGAGTTCGCCCAACAATCGGCGCGCCTCCGGTCGACGCCTGTTTCCTCCGTAACACAACACGGCATATTCGCCCTCTATGAGCACCAGCTGCAGGGGCTTCCTGGCATTAAGGTTAGTCCAAATGGCAGTGATAGCGAGGACGAGATTTGGCTCACCGTTGAACGGCTCCACGAGAGGAGGCCGCCTGACGTAGCGAGTGCGGTTCTACGTCCTTGGATTCAGGTTACGCAAGGGCCGAATGAAGAACCGAAACTTAAAGAAATCACAGACGGTGCAAGCTTAATTGACGCAGGGACGCATCGTTCCTCGTTAAAGACTCTTTTGACGAAGGAAGAGGAAGGAAAGCCTGGCATCGACCCCCGCGAAATTGTTGTACTCGCCGATTATGAAAATGCCTTCGCAGTTAAAGCACAGTTCACAACCTACCTTGAAATGAAATGGCGCCTCTGGGCCGCAGACGAAAGGCTGCGCCGCAGGACCATACGCTTCTATTCCGAGCTTTTTACCCTAAAACAGCGACTCGAGGGCGGCATTGTCGAGGCACAGCTCGAGTTAGTATGGGGCATAGGCTTGGGTATTTGGAACTGCAGCGGCGTGACCGTGGGCTATCCGCTCGTAACCCGCCTTGTCGAATTATCCCTTAATCCCCAGACCGCTCAGATAGAAGTCCGACCTCGTGATATCGATGCGCGGCTAGAAGTGGACTGGTACGCCGCCGTGAATAACCCCGGGGTAGCAGATCTTGAGAAGGCTGCGAAGGAATTCTTCGGCAAGGCCACCAAGACCTTTTCGCCATTTGACCGCGGCACTTTCGAGCCGCTTCTTCGCACCGCCTACACGAACCTTGATTCAAACGGCGTCTATTGGCCAGATGTGGTGCCTTCGGAGGATAGGTCGCTGCCGAAGCCGGATGAAAAACTCAAAGTGACGGATACGTGGGTACTATTTGCGCGTCCGCGTACGAACAGCCTATTCCTGCAGGACCTGGAAAAACTCAAAAGAGCTGTCGAAAAGATCGATGACCCAAAACAGTTTCCACCAGCAGTAGTGGCCATTGTGACGGACCCTGATACGGCGAATCCTGTCGTCGAATTGCCGTCGTTCCGTGGCGTGTCTGCTTCGTATCACACGGAAAGCAGTTCCGGACCGAGCAGCAAGAAGGCACGAGACCTCTATTTTCCGAAGCCTTTTAATGACGAGCAGGTGCGCATCGTCCAGCTACTTGATGTTTTCGACGGGGTCGTCGTCCAAGGTCCGCCAGGTACCGGTAAGACGCATACCATCGCCAACGTCATTTGCCACTACCTCGCAGATGGCAAGCGAGTGCTGGTGACCTCGATGAAAGATCCAGCGCTAACTGTGCTCCAAGACTTTTTGCCCAAAGAGATTCGCCCACTTGCAATATCGCTGCTAACCAGTGAGCAGGAGGGGATGAAGCAGTTCGAGCATGCGATCCACAAGATTGCATCTGAAGTGCAGAGCATCGACCGCGGCGGCACGGCACGAGCTATCGGTCATCTTGAGGAGTCTATTGACGCCTTACATGGCAAGCTTGCCAGTATCGACCACAAGATCGGCGATTGGGCGAAGAAAAACCTGCTCAAGGTTCAGCTGGATGGTGAGGAGGTTGACCCGCAAGATGCAGCCCGAGAGGTGGTAGAGAACGCGGGGTTGTATGAGTTGATTCCCGACGCCATTGGCGTCGGTCAAGGATTTACGCCGCGGTTTACAGATGCGGACATCGTTCGATTGCGCGAAGCGCGCCGCGTGCTGGGTTCTGACATCGAGTATATCGACGCTTCTCTTCCGCAACTTGTCGCGTTCCCTGACTCGAAGGAACTCCTCCAAGTCCATCAGGACCTTTCCCAATTCGAGCTTTTGAATCAAAGCGTGGCAAATGGCGATGTGCCAGCGATTGCTGACTCCAGCCAAGAGACACTCTCTGTCGCGCGGGAGCTCCTCACTCGTATCGAGGTGCTCCAACAATTGCGTGACGAGGTGGTGCGCGCGCGACGCTTTTGGACGGTCGCTATTCGAGAAAGACTTCGCCGAGATCGCCCCGACGCCATGCTTACTATGCTGGAGGCGCTGGGCGTCGAGCTTGAGCAAGCTATTAAGCAGCGGAGAGCCTTCATTTCCCGTCCGGTGAGCGCTCCGGCGGGCGTCGAGATGGATTCGGAACTTGTCGAGGCTGTCGGCAACCTTCGTGAGGGCAGGAGTCCGTTCGGATTAAGGGGCCTATTTGGCAAGTCGGAGCAGAAGAAGATTCTGGAGAGCATCCGTGTCGTCGGTAATGTGCCCGATGGCTCCGAGGACTGGGAACATGTTGCCGGGCACTTTGTGTTGCTCAAACGGTTACGGGAGCTAGCACTGCGTTGGAACACCCTAGCTCACGAATTGCATATCGATAGCGTCCCTGGGGCAGACCCCGAAAGTGGCCTTGCCGCTACTCAACTCTATAGCTTATACGTCAAGGTCAAGACTGTGGTGAAGGGCGAGGGCGAGCTTTGTACGGGAGCGGCACATATTTTCCCAACGTGGCCGCATGGCCGCGAGGTTGCCGACAACGCTCAGCGGCTTGCTGAGTTGGAAAGGGCACTGCGCCATCACCTGACGAAACATCGGTTGGCGAACGTGTGGGCGGTTAAGGAACGCTTCCAGAAGGTGCTAGAGGGGAAGAATGGCGGCATCGTAGACGACATCCGCAAGTTCCTTGCAAAGACGCTGGGTAATCCAGCGATAGCCGATGCGGAAATGCAGGCCGAATGGTCCGCATTGATGGCGGAACTCTCACGTGTACTTGGACTGGGAATGCATTTAACAACTGTGCGTCAGGTTTGTGACAAGGTGGAAGCTTCGGGTGCACCGAAGTATGCAGTGTTGCTCAAGCAACCGCTCAAGAGCACGGTCGATAGCTTTCTGCCAGATAACTGGCGCAAAGCGTGGCGTCAGAGGCGACTAACTACGCACTTGGAGTCCATTGACGCGCAGGAAGAACTGAAAAAGTTGGCGAAGAATCGCTACGAAGTCGAAAACGACCTCTCGCGTGCCTACCGCGACATTGTGGTGAAGCGCACGTGGCTTAAACTCGCAGAGAACGCATCCCCTAATATCCGTGCGGCGCTGCAGGCTTATCTCAACGCCATCCAAAAAATCGGCAAGGGAACGGGCAAACGCGCGGTGCGTTATCGCCAAGACGCACGAGTTGCAGCGGCACAGGCGAACCCGGCCGTACCATGCTGGATTATGCCGCACTACCGGGTGTCTGAATCCCTGCCGGCGAAACTAGGTTGCTTCGATCTCGTGGTCATCGACGAGGCTTCTCAGTCGGACCTCACCGCACTGCCAGCTTTGCTTCGAGCTGAAAAGGTACTCATCGTAGGTGACGACAAGCAAGTGTCACCCGAGGGCGTGGGGTTGGAGGAGGAAAAGGTCCGCAGTCTTATGAATCGGTTCCTTGGCAATCAGGTAGAGACTTACCGGGCGCAGATGTCCCCGGAGCGCTCCATATACGATCTCTACAAAGTAGTGTTTGCCAGGAGCGCAGTCATGCTCAAGGAGCACTTCCGGTGCGTGGGCCCCATTATTGAGTATTCCAAGCGCGAGTTCTATAACCACGAGCTGCGGCCTTTGCGAATACCTAGGACCTCCGAGCGCCTAGACCCACCGCTTATCGACGTGCTGGTGGAGGACGGCTTCCGCAAAGGTGATATTAATCTCCCGGAGGCCCGTTTCATCGTCGATGAGATCAGGCAGATCGTATCTGACCCGAAGATGGCCAACCGCACTATTGGGATCGTTTCACTCCTAGCTGACAAGCAAGCGTTGGAGGTGTGGGAGCGGCTCACACAGGAGCTGGGACCCGAAGTTATGCAAAGCCATCACGTTGCTTGTGGAGATGCGCGCACATTTCAGGGCAAGGAGCGGGACATCATGTTCCTGTCCATGGTGTCTGCACCGAACGAGGTGGGTGCGCCGCTCTCCCGCGATACCTTTGCCCAGCGCTTCAACGTAGCGGCCTCCCGTGCAAGGGATCGGATGTATCTTGTGCGTTCCGTCGATATGGGGCATCTGAGTAACGCTGACAGGTTACGCCGCAGCTTGATTACGCATTTTGCTACACCCTTCGCACAGGACGAAGCGCGAGTACAGGACTTGAGGGGTCTCTGCGAGTCGCCATTCGAGCGTGAGCTCTACGACGAACTTGCACAGCGTGGTTATTGGGTGACGCCTCAAGTTAGGGTCGGACAGTACCGAATTGACATGGTAGTGGAAGGCCACAACGATGCTCGCCTTGCCATCGAGTGCGACGGGGATCGGTACCACGGAGCCGAAAAGTGGGCTGAAGATTTGCAGCGCCAGCGGGTGTTAGAGCGTGCGGGTTGGGTGTTCTGGCGCTGCTTTGCGTCAACGTTCATTCGCCGGAGAAAGCAGGTTGTAGATGACCTGCTGGGGACGCTATCGGAGAGGGGTGTCGAGCCAATTGGCGCGGAGGGGGCACCAAGAAGCCTGCATACGGAGCATAGGCAGGTCTCTGCATTGGCAAAGCAGGTGCCGAGTCAAGATGACGCTCAAATCCCTCCGCCCGAATCGGTTTTGGAAACGACTTCTTCTAAAGCTTCTGCTGCGGCTTCCCAAGCTGATAATGGGCCAATCGTAAGACATCGGTTAAGTGCTGCGCTGGCGATAGACATTCCTACACTGCAGGATCTCGCGCGCCGTACCGCAGAGGGTTCGTCAAAGACGGAGCTGCAACTAAAGCCAATTCCTGCAGCACATCCAGCGGCCGTTTCTTCCTCGCTAGGCCCGAGCGACAAGGAGTTCGTAGAGTTCTGCCAGCGAAATGGACTACAGACGCGTGACATGCGAAGCAAGAAAGGGGCGCTTTGGGTTTACCACTTGGCTCCGGGAGATGACATTGCTCATCAACTGAGAGAGTGGGGGTTTCGGCTCGCGCGGGGAAAGGGATACTGGCGGGGGTAGTTGGCTGTTTGAAAATAAAATGGGGTCAAGTGTAACTTTTGCCAGAGATTCCTGGTGTCCTCGTGCCTTGGCGGTTTGATTTGTCTTTCGATTTCCTTGGCGTCCTTGTCGGTTCGGCTTTTGGTTCTTATCGGCGTTCATCGGCGTCCATCGGCGGCTCAAAAAGCAGTGAACAGTGAACGGTGAACAGTAAACGGAAAATACTTCGCTTGATTTAGGAACTTCGTTTGGCGTCCTTGGAGATCTGGATTCTATTTGTTATCCGCGTTTATCTGCGGCTAGATTCCCGTCGCGTTTTACTTAGGAATAGGGTAGAAGGAGAAATTCAATGAATATGCCGAGCAAGCCCGGGCCTGGTTCTCGTGGTTCCACCGGAAAGACCGCGCGCGACGGTGCGGGCGTCATCGTCGATTACCTGATCCGGGAGAAAGTGCCGTACATCTTCGGGCTGTGCGGCCACGGCAATATCGGGTTTATCGACGCGCTGCATGCGCGCGCCGGTGAGATCAAGACGGTATCCGTGCATCACGAAAGCGTCGCCGGTTTCATGGCCGACGTTTATTACCGCGTATCGGGCCAGCCGACGGCAACGTTTACCTCTT
>Ga0326597_10006551_pt1 | contig 15936 bp, 13 predicted proteins | sample RVTome_12_FD_203789 | JGI IMG/M metagenome (GOLD analysis project Ga0326597, IMG submission 203789) | Soil microbial communities from uranium-contaminated site in the Upper Colorado River Basin, Wyoming, United States - RVT100D185 | ecosystem: Environmental > Terrestrial > Soil > Contaminated >...
TGGCACTCGGGGCAGGGGAACGGACCGTCCCCCGCGTGCACCCGGACCGTCACGTGCTGGCCCTTCACGTCTAGCGTCACGTCGACCACCGTCCACGGTGGGGTGAGGCCCAGGATTGTCTTGTAGAGCTCAACATCGCGCATGGCTCTGACCCTCCTTTCAAGGGTCCAAGCATCGCGCAGGTGGAGTCAGTTACCCACACGATTTCCGGAAGAGCCATAGAAAGAGACATCCCCCATCGGCATGCCCATTATGTCAGATCTCTATAGACTTCAACAACAATGGTTTCGGATAAATGGTCGGTTTGCATAACCGCAGGGAAAGTAATAAGATGAGAGCAACATCCGGTGGAGGTGCAGGCATGGCAGGTTCGCCCCCTGTCTCGATACGCCCTATTGAATCGGGGAACAGAAGACAGCTCAAGAAATTCATCAAGTTCCCGTGGAAAATCTACAGGGATGATCCTAACTGGGTCCCACCCCTGATTTTCGACCGGCTTCAATTCTTCACACCTGGAAAGAATCCCTATTTTTCCCACTCGAAGGCCCAGCTCTTCATGGCCTTTAGGGGCGAAGAGCCGGTGGGAAGAATCTCAGCCCATGAAAACAATCAGCACATTCGGGTCCACAAAGACGGAGCTGGATTCTTCGGCTTCTTCGAATGCATTAATGACCACACGATCGCCAATGCGCTGTTTGATGCAGCCTCGAACTGGCTGTGGGAGCGTGGGCTCAAGACCATGAGGGGGCCCCTATGCTTTTCCGTGAATGATGAAGCCGGATTGCTCATCGATGCCTTCGACGAGCCGCCCCTCATCCGGATGACCTATAATCCCCCTTACTATGTCGGTCTCATCGAAGGATACGGTTTTCATAAGATCCAGGACCTGTACGCCTATGCAATGTTTGAGAGTGAGGAGTTCCCGAAGAGGTTGCGCGACATTGCCGATTTTGCTCTTGAGGACCCTAAGCTCGTCGTCCGTACGGTAGATGTGAGAGATTTCAAGAATGAAATGGAAAAGATAAGAAAGATATACACGGAGGCCTGGTCCGAGAACTGGGGCGCCGTGCCTCTTACAGGGGAAGAGTTCGATCGTATCGTCGGCGAGCTCAGGTTGATTAACGACAGGGATCTGTCCTTCATCGCCGAGTACGACGGCGAACCGGCCGGCATGTCTTTGGCGCTTCCCGATATGAACCAGGCCCTGAAGAAAGCTGGCGGCCGGCTGTTCCCCCTGGGTTTGCTGAAGATCCTCTGGCATCGGCGGAAGATCTCCTCCTGGCGCGTGCCCCTCATGGGGATCCGAAGGGCATACCGCATGAAAGGCATCGAGGCCGTCATCTTCTGCCGTACGTCCGATGTCGCTAGGAAAAAAAAGAACTACCGGAAGTGCGAGATGTCCTGGATTCTCGAGAGCAATACGGCAGCCACTGCCGTATTGAAAAAATTGGGCGCCCGGAGATCAAAAACCTACAGGATTTATGAAAAGCAGCTTTCGCAGGTTGGTATCATCGCCCGCCGGGATAATCGCGGCAGTGAAACCAGTAGTCGTTTCCCCGCACATGGTGCCTGAGAAGCTCGTCATGCTCCGACGCTGTCCTGCTGACGATGATCTGAAACGAATGGCTGATAGGAGGTTGCTTTTGGGGGTGGCGCCGGGACGGATCAGGCCGGCATCCGTTCAGCCTTCCAACGGGAGGGCCCCAGGGTCCTCGATAAGGTCCTTGACTCCTCCCAGGAACTGGGACGCCTCGCGACCGTCGACGATGCGGTGATCGAAGCTGAGCGCCACATACATCATCGGGCGGATGACGATCTCACCACCCCGCGCGATGGGCCGCTCCTCGATCTTGTGAAGGCCTAAGATGCCCACCTGAGGCGGGTTGAGAATGGGGGTGCTGAGCAACGTGCCAAAAACACCGCCGTTGGTAATCGTGAAGGTGCCCCCACGGAGATCCTCCAAGGAAAGAGCGCCTTCCTCGGCCTTCCGGATATACTCGTCGATCGCCTTCTCGATCTCCGCAAAGGACATCCGATCGGCATCCCGCAGCACCGGCACCACCAACCCTTCTGTCGCGGCGATGGCGATGCCGATGTCATAATAACGCTTCAGGACCATCTCATCGCCCTGGACTTCGGCGTTGAGCCGGGGACAGCGCCTCAGCGCCCCGATGGCGGCGTGAACGAAGAAGGGCATGATGCCCAGGCTGACGCCATGCTGCTCCTGGAACGACTCCTTTCGGCGACGCCGGATTTCCATCACGGCGCTCATGTCGATTTCATTGAAGGTGGTGAGCATGGCCGCTGTGTGTTGCGCCTCTACGAGGCGGCGGGCGATGGTCTGCCTGCGGCGGGACATACGCACGCGCTCGTCGCGCCCCGCCCGCTTGGTGGCGGGTACGGGTTGCCCTGCACCGGCTCCCGCGGTGACGGCTGGCGTGGCCGGTATCTCAGCCTGCCTGGCGGCCTTCTGCCGCTCCGGGTAGCTCTGGATATCCTCCTTGGTCACCCTCCCGCCGGGACCGCTCGCGGGCACCTGCGCCAGATCGACGCCATACGCCTCGGCCAGGCTCTTGGCCACGGGGGTAGCCTTGGCTCTCTCTTCCGCTGGAGTGCGCATCGGCCGCTGTGGCGGCGCCTCGGCTTCCTTGGTTGCCGAGCTGATGGCGTCGTGCAGTTTCGGAGCCCCGCTGACCTCCACCGGCGCCTCTTCGATCACCCCCAGCACGTCACCGACCTTGACATCTTCGCCCTCTTTTCGTTCGATGCGGACCAGCACGCCGGTGCGCTCGGCGCCCACCTCCAGGTTGACCTTATCGGTCTCCAGCTCGGCCACCGCCTCTCCTACGGCCACGTGATCGCCTTCTCGTTTCAGCCAGCGGGCCACTGTGGCTTCGACAATCGATTCACCCAGCTCGGGGACAACGATCCTGATTGGCATGACCCCTTTCTCCGAGCCTATGTCTCCTCCGAGGAGATGATCACGTCCTCAGGGATGGTTGAGTTCAGATCGTAGGCGTGCTCAATAAAGGTCCTCTGATTGGCCGCATGGCAGGCCGACGATCCCTCCGTTGGACTGGAATTGGGGGGCCGACCGATATAGCGGAGAGGCCAGCGCCCGTTGATCAATCCGCCCAGGTGCGGCCGTATGGAGATCCACGCGCCCATGTTCTCCGGCTCCTCCTGCACCCAGGCCACCGATTCCAGCTTGGGATAGCGATCCAGCACCGGCCGCAGATCGTCCGCGGGGAAGGGATAGAGTCGCTCGATCCGAGTGATGGCGATGCCCGGAGTCTCGGCACGATGCCCGCTTGTCACCAGGTCAGCATGAACCTTGCCGCTGCAGAGGATGAGGCGGCGGACCTCCTCAGGCCGCTGCCTGGCCTGCGCGTCATCGATCACCGGCTTGAAGCGTCCCTCGGCCAGATCCCGCAAGGACGAGCGGGCGAGGTGATGGCGCAACAGGCTCTTGGGGGTCAATACCATGAGAGGCAAGGGATCGGCCTCCAACAGCGCGGCCTGCCGGCGCAGCAGGTGGAAGTATTGGGCTGCGGTAGTGCAGTTGGCGATTCGCATGTTCGTCTCTGCCGCGAGTTCCAGGAACCGCTCCAGGCGGGCACTGGAATGGTCGGGGCCCTTGCCCTCATAGCCGTGGGGCAGGAGCATCACCAGTGAGGGTGTCTGTCCCCACTTGGCCCGAGCCGACGCGATGAACTCATCGATCATCATCTGGGCCCCGTTGACAAAGTCCCCGTATTGAGCCTCCCAGATGATCAGTCGTCCCGGCTCTTGCACGTTGCAGCCGTACTCAAAGCCGATGGCGGCGTTCTCCGTCAGGGGGCTGTTGAACACCGCGAAGGCAGCTTTCGCCTGGGGTAGAGCCTGCAGGGGCGTGAAAACCTTTCCGGTCTTCATGTCATGAAAGACGGTATGGCGCTGCCCGAACGTGCCCCGCTCGACATCCTGGCCGGTGAGGCGGATGGCAATGCCGTCTTCCAGGATCGAGGCGAAGGCCAGTTGCTCGGCCGTCGCCCAGTCGATGCCGGGCTCGTCGAGTGTGGCCAGAGCTGTGCGTCGCCGCAGCATGGCGCGTTCTAACTTCGGATGAAGCGTAAATCCCTCAGGCGCCCGCAGGAGCGACGCGTGAAGCTCCCGCAATCGCTGGGCGGGAACGGCCGTCTGGACCCGCCGTGCCGCGCCGGGCAGCGGGGCCTTGGGCTGTGGTTCGACCAGTTCCACTTCGGGATGGAGAGACTCCAGCACACGCTGAAGTGCTTGCATCCGGTTCTGCATCAGTTTCTTCGGCCAGCCTCCATCGATAAGCCCACGTGTGATCATGGTGGTGGCCCACAGCTCTCTCACCGTAAGATGGCGCTCGATCTTCTCATACATAAGCGGCTGGGTGAAACGGGGCTCATCGCCCTCATTGTGTCCATATCGGCGATACCCTATCAGGTCGATGAGGAAGTCCTTCTGGAACTTGGTGCGATAGGCGAAGGCCAGGCGGGCCGATTCGATGCAGGCTTCCGGGTCGTCAGCGTTGACGTGGACGATGGGAATCTCGAATCCCATGGCCAGGTCGCTCGCATAGAGGGTGCTGCGCGCGTCCTTGGGATTGGTCGTGTACCCCACCTGGTTGTTCGCGATGACATGGATCGTCCCGCCGGTGTGGTACCCCGGCAATCGAGAGAGGTTCAGTGTCTCAGCCACCACCCCCTGACCGGGAAAGGCCGCGTCGCCGTGGATGACGATCGGCAAGGATACCGTGGGATCAAATCGGGGCGGGCCCGGCTTATCCGCCTGAGTGCCGGCGGCGTAGGCCATGCCCTCCACGACCGGATAGGCGGACTCGACATGGCTGGGATTGGGGGGCATGGAGACCACGACATTGATCGGCTCGCCGCCTTTCAGTGCCCGGCGTGCGCCCATATGGTATTTCACGTAGCCGGTCCAACTGGCCAACAGACGGTCGCCCGCCGCTTGGTCGATACCGTCAAGGCGTGTGCGCCCTCGCGTCAGGTCCTTGAACTCGGCGAGGATCTGGGCATACGGCTTGTTGAGCACGTGCGCCAGCACATTGAGGCGACCCCGATGGGCCATGCCGATCAGGATGTTGTGGATCCTGGCTTCGGCCGCCTCCCCGATCACCTCGTCCAGGATGGGGACGATCATGTCCAGGCCCTCGAGTGAGAAGCGGATCTTCCCGGGAAACATGCGATGCAGGAAATGCTCGAAGGCCTCGACCTGGGTAAGGCGCTCCAGCAGCGCCTCAGGATTGATGGGATCCCGGGGCGGTCGGAAGCGGCCCGATTCGGCCGCAAGGCGAAGCCACTCCCGTTCCTCCGGGACCCGGATGTGTCCATAGTCGTAGCCTGTGGTGGAGGAATAGATTGCGCGGAGAGCCTGGATGGCCTCCAGGGCATTCGCCACCCGTTCCACAAACGGTCCGTCAATGAGGCTGGCCGGCAGTCGGCGAAGGTCTTCCTCCGTTATGCCATGGGTCGTCGGCTCCAGCGATGGATCCCCGGGCGGCGGGGTTCCCAACGGATCGAGCTGAGCGGCCAGGTGGCCGTACGTCCGAATGGCCTGGGCAAGTGTGACTGCGCCAACGATCTTGCCGGCGGCTGGCGCTGCTACAGCAGGTGCCCCGTCAACCGTCGGGGTCCACCAGGCGAAAGAGGCTCTTGTGGCGGCATCGACAGAATCGGGATTCTGGCGATAGCGCTCATAGAGCTCCAACATGTACCCGGCATTGGGGCCGTGAAAATCGCGCCAAAGATTCATTGGCTTACCATAGGAAAATCTTCTCCTCCTGGCCAATCTGGGCAGCGCTGGCGCCGCCTGTGCTGGTGCCCGTTGTATATACCAGATGTCCGGGGTAATAAGCAATACCGATCATGTGGCAACCGTCTTCAACGAAAGACAGTTTGCTGCCATTCCTTTCACCTGCCTGGCAAGCGGTCATCATAGTTCCGCAAGCGAATAATACTATCCCTTTTTTGCGGCGGGAATGAAATGTTTTTTTCATGATGTTCTGATTTACTGGTTGACTACTCTGTTCAAGGTTTTCGGCGTTCCCTTAGTGTTCGCTCATAGAACACGGTCAAAATCAAAAGTAAATCTTCCTGCGGTTTTTTATGTTTTATTTTGAGAAGACTTTAATTATTCTATACAGTGATTTCCACCCTGGTCTTCGCCACGATCTCTGACTCGCATGCGGCGGCTCGGGAGGCGCGCCGCGTCCTGAAGCCCGACGGGCGACTGCGCTCGTTCGAGAGCTTTCGATCCGGGCAACCACCCCTCGCGGCCCTCCGGGACGCGGTCACCCCGGTGTGGCAGAGGTTCCTCGCGGCTTGTCAGCCGAATCGGGACATCATGCGGATCTTCCGCGAGGCAGACTTCGAGATCCTGGAGACGGTCAAGTTCCGCGGCACGTTTCTCCTGGACGGGATCGCCAGACCAATGTAAGCTGATCCGCCCCGGCCTGCGGTGAATGGCGGAGGGAGCTCCCCCACTGATCCCGAACGGAGAGGGGGGCTCCGTCAACCAGGGGTGCCGGCGTAGAGGAAGAGAGGTGGCGTGCGGGTTCTGGTGACCGGAGGGACAGGATTCATCGGGAGCCACCTCGTGGAGGCACTACTTGCGCAGGGCCACGAGGTCCGTTGCCTTGTCAGGGACACTGGACGCCTCGGCTGGATCGCTGGGCTTCCGTCGGTGGCGATTGCCCAGGGGGGCATGGATGACCCGCGTGCTCTCCGGGAGGGCATGCGTGGAGTGGACCAGGTCTTCCACGTGGCCGGATTGACGCGGGCCCGCACGGCGCGGGAATTTTTCCGCGTTAATACTGATGGAACTCGCCATTTGGTCCATGCCTGCCTGGAAACACCGAGGGGACCGCGCCGCCTGGTCCACCTCAGCAGCCTGGCAGTTGTCGGCCCCATGCCGATTTCCAAGGCGTGTTCCGAGGACGTTTCGCCCCGTCCGGTTTCCGCCTACGGGTGGAGCAAGTTGAAAGGTGAAGCGGCCGTTCTCGCTGTACGGGCTCGCCTGCACGTCATCGTGCTGCGTCCCGCAGTCGTGTACGGTCCCCGGGACCGCGGCGTCTTGGAATTCGCCCGGTGGGTGGCACGAGGCCTTCTGCCAATGCCTGCCGGTCCGCCGCGGACTCTCAGCCTGTGCTATATTAAAGACCTGGTGACGGCCCTTCTGGCAGCGGGCGAGGCGAAGGTCGCCTCTGGCGAAATCTTCAACGTGGCCGGAGAGGGTGCCTTCACGTGGGAGCAGGTGGGCGACGCCCTTGGCGAGGCCTTGGGAGTTCAGCCCAAACGTTTGCGGATCCCTGTGCCGATTCTCCTCGCCCTGGCCACGGGCGCGGACGCCTGGGCGTGGGTCACGGGACGACCGGGGTATTTCTCGCGAGGGAAGGTGCGGGAGGCTGCAGGGCACTGGCTCTGCGACACCAGCAAGGCACGACGGCAGCTTGGCGTTGTCCCCAGCGTTGGGTTGACGGAGGGGGCGGCAGTCACCGTGAAGTGGTATCGGGAGGCTGGCTGGCTCTAACTGTGGAGAGGAAGCCTATGGACCTTTTCGAGAAGTGTCGGCGGTTCACGGACGCCCGACGTGCGATGGCGGCCGGCTTGTACACCTTTTTCCAGCCCATCGCGTCGGCGCAAGAGCCCGAGGTCGTGTTGGGACGGCGGCGCATGATCATGATCGGGTCCAACAACTACCTCGGCCTGACGACCCACCCCAAGGTGTTGGAGGCCGCGCACGAGGCCATCCGGCGATATGGCACGGGCTGCGGTGGGTCGCCGTTCCTCAACGGGACGTTGGACCTCCACGAGGCCGTAGAGCGAAAGTTGGCCCGCTTTAAACGGAAGGAGGCCGCCCTGCTCTTCTCCACCGGGTTTCAGGCGAATCTGGGGATCCTGTCGGCTCTGGGCGGTAGGGAGGATGTTCTGATCACGGACCGGTTTGACCACGCCAGCATCGTGGATGGCTGCCGCCTCTCGTTCAGTGAGACCCGGCGGTTTCGGCACAACGACATGGCCGACCTGGAACGGGCGCTCATTGCCGCAGGCAGGCGGGGGAAGCTCGTCGTCGTGGACGGCGTCTTCAGCATGGAAGGAGACATCGCCAATCTGCCCGAGATCGTCCGCCTCGCCCGGAAGTACAGGGCCCGGGTCATGGTGGATGATGCCCATGCGACGGGCGTCATGGGCAAGAATGGGCGAGGAACCGCAGAGCACTTCGGCCTGGAGGACGAAGTGGACCTGGTCATGGGCACCTGCAGCAAGGCGCTGGCCTCCATCGGCGGCTTCGTGGCCGGCCCCGCCGAGGTCATCCACTACCTGCGGCACCGGGCCCGCTCCCTCCTATTCAGCGCCAGCCTGCCGGCGCCGTGCGCGGCCACCATTGGCGCTGCCCTGGATGTCATCGAGAACGAGCCGGAGCGTCGGGAGCGGCTGTGGGAGAATGCCGCGAGGATGAAGCGAGAGTTGACCGCCCTGGGCTTCGACACCGGCCAAAGCGAGACCCCCATCATCCCGGTGATTCTCGGCGACGATCAGCTCACCTTCAAGTTCGTCAAGAGCCTGCGGCGGCGAGGTGTCTTTGCGAACGCCGCGATCAGCCCCGGGGTCCCCGAGGGGCGCGCCCTCATTCGGACCAGCTACATGGCCACCCACACCTCCAAGCACTTGGACTGGGTCCTGTCGGCCTTCCAGAAGGTCGGCAAACAGTTGGGCGTCATCTAGTCCGGAGTCCCGGGGGGCGAGTGGTCCGTGGTACCGGGGGCTCCGGACCCGGCCGAAACCGTTGCCCGATCCCGTTGTCCAGGGGGCGGCATGAAGAGGCTCACCGTCGAGGCGATCGAGGACCCGCACGGACTCAGGGCCTTCATCCGCTTCCCCGAGATCCTGTACCGAGACGACCCGTGCTGGGTGCCTCCGCTCCGGCGCGATGAGCGGGCCCGCCTCTCCGCTTCGAATCCCTTCTTCGCCCACGCTGACGCCCGCCTCTTCCTCGCCCGGTGGGATCGGGAGGTCGTCGGCAGGGTGGCGGCCATCGTGGACCGATGGCATCTGTAACGATGGGAGGACGGTGCCGGATTCTTCGGATTCTTCGAAGCGATTGCCGACGACTCCGTGGCAGGGTCGCTCTATGAAGCGGTGCGCGGATGGCTTCGGGCTCAGGGGCTGGCGGTCCTGCGCGGCCCATTCAACCCGTCAACAAACGACGTGTGCGGCCTGCTTACCGACGGGTTCCAGTATCCCCCGCGAATCATGATGCCCTACAACCCCCCCTATTACCCCACGCTCTTGGAGCGGGCCGGCCTCCGGCCAGTCCGTGAGCTGCTCAGTTACGAGCTCGATGTTCCGCCCGCGCTCCCGGAGGCCGTCGGCCGGGTAGCGAATGCGGCGTCGGGTCGTGGTGTCCGGGTCCGCTCCCTGGATCCAAGGCGCCTGTCCGCCGAGGCGGAAGCATTCCGAAGCATCTACAACGCTGCCTGGTCAGAGAACTGGGGCTTTGTCCCGATGAGCGAGAGCGAGGCGACCTGGATGGCTTCCCACCTCCGGCCGGTCCTGGTAGCGGAATTGGCCCTCTTTGCCGAATGGGACGGCCGGCCCGTGGGTCTCTTTTTGTGCCTACCAGATCTCAATCCGGCCCTGCGCGTTCTGAGGGGCCGAGTGGCTCCCTTGGGACTCCTGCGCTTCCTTCTGAGGCGTCGGGGGGGAGACGAGCTGCGGGTGATTCTCCTCGGGGTACTGCCTCAGTTCCGGCGCCGGGGGATCGAAGCCCTCCTCCTCCAAGAGGCCTTCGGAGCGATACGGCGCCTGGGGTACCGCCGGGCGGAGGTGGGATGGATCGACGAGGAGAACGCGGTGACCCGTCGGGCAGCAGAGCGGTGGGGCGCCAGGGTGGTCAAACGGTACCGCATGTATGAGGCCGCCCTGTGAGGTAGAAGGTCTCCCCACAGCGGTCATCCCCGGGAGGTCGGGTGCTCGTGACGAAGGAATCGGGGCGCCAACAAGATGCAGAGGGCGGCGAGAATCCCGCCCCCCAGGATATCGACGGCATAATGGTAGCGCAGGTACAGTGACGCAAAGATCATGAGGGAGACCGCGGGGAGCGCGTAGTAGGCCAGGCGAGGTGTGAATCGAAACGCGTAGTGGAGGCTGATCAAGGCGGCGGAGGTATGGCCGCTGGGGAAGGCGTCGCGCTTGATTTCCTCCAGGACATCGAGGAGATGCCGGATCGGTTCGGCGACAAGGAGGCCGGTGAGTTCCGTGCGGTACGTGGGCGCCAGGGCGAATCGGGGCCCGAGGGCCGGGGTTGCCAAGTAGCCGATGAAGGCGAAGTAGTGGGACAGGAGAAGAGCCACGAGGCACAGGTCGAAGGCCCCCCCGTGTTCGCGTGTCTGTCCGGGTTCCTTCGCCAAGCGAGGTTGCTGGTAGTAGAGGGTCCCGAGCAACACGAGAGGAAAAACATAGTACACCAAATACGCAAGCTGGAGGAGCTCGGTGAGCCAGGGGGTGCTGATTCGCTCAAGCCAAAGGCTGGGGTCTCCGCCCAGGACGGTTCGGTCGATCCAGATTAGGAGGTCGTCCCGGTCTCCGGGGTTCAGCTCTGGGATGAATCGCAACGAATCGTAGATCACTAGAACCGGGACCAACGGGAAGAAGGCGGCAAGGATCCGGGGCAGACCACGGCCCCTGCCCGTGGCCACCGCCACCTGCGAGACCATGAGGAGGGCGTACCTCGCCAGCAGCCAGCGCCAGTCTGTGATGCGCTCTCGTGCCGCCAGAACAAGAAAGATGAGGCCTAAGAGGTAGACGCTCGATATGAGATCCGGCGTCTTCAGGGATAGGAGTCTTGGCATGGGGGGAAGCATAGGGCAAGCCACCCACGATGGCAAGCGGCAGTTGAAGGCGCGAATGAGAAAAAGGATCTTCTTCATTTGCGGTTCGATGAATCAGACAACCCAGATGCACCAGATCTCCGAGCACCTTCCCGAGTACGAGCACTCCTTCTCGCCCTTCTACTGCGACGGCCCTGTCGAGATTCTTCGAAGACTCGGGTTGATCGAGTTTACGATCGCAGGGAACAAGCTGGCGGGACGCTGCCGGAGGTATCTGCAGAATCATGGCCTCTCCATCGACTACCGGGGGAAGAATCGGCCGTACGACTTGGTGGTTACCTGCTCGGACCTGTTCCTTCCGAAGAACATTCGAGACAACAGGATCGTGCTGGTTCAGGAGGGGATTACGGACCAGGAACCCATTTTCTTTTATCTTGTCAAGCGTCTCGGATTCCTTCCTCTCTGGCTGGCGGGTACATCGACGACCGGTCTCAGCGATGCATTCCGGGCTTTCTGTGTCGCAAGCGAGGGATATCGCGACTTCTTCATCCGAAAAGGCGTGCGCCCCGAGAAGATCGTCGTTACGGGAATACCCAATTTCGATGACTGCCGGCGATATTGCAGCAACGATTTTCCCTACAGACACTACGTGCTGGCCTGTACGTCGCCGCTGAGGGAGATACTCCGACTCGAGGACCGCAGGGCCTTCATCCGAAGGGCCGTCGAGATCGCCGGCCGCCGGCGCCTTATCTTCAAGCTTCACCCGAACGAAAATGTTGAGCGCGCCACCCGGGAAATCCGCCGGCATGCGCCGGGAGCCATGGTGTTCACGACTGGGAGCGCGGAAGAAATGATCGCGAACTGCGATGTCCTGATCACTCGATTTTCGTCGACTGCCTTCGTCGGCCTTGCGCTCGGTAAGGAAACCTACTCGGACTTCGACATGGACGAATTGCGCCGGCTGATGCCGGTTCAGAATGGCTCGGCGGCCTTCAACATCGCGAATGTCTGCCGCCGGCTTCTCGAAGTGGCTCCGCGCGAGCGTCCCGTTGCTCTCGGCGCTGTTCCAGGGGATGGTTCTAATGGCCAATCCAGACCTCGTGGAAATGTCATCTGAAGCCCTCATGACCGGTGCGCTCCAGAGAAAACTGTTGCCTCCCGATGCGGTGAGATGATAGAAAGTTACTTTTTGGGGGCTGCGCCGGCTCGCCCGTCGCCCCTGGCGCGTCAGGCCCTCGGGAACCCACGGGGCGGGCGGAGGGAGCATGCCGCGCCTCAGGGATGATTGTCAATCGGCATGAGGACGAACGGTCTGCGCGATGACACGCGCCGCGTGGTGGTGACCGGTATGGGTGTTGTGACCCCCATCGGGGAGACCCCTGCCGAGTTCAGCGCCTCGCTCCGGGCGGGCCGCTCCGGCATCACGCGCTGGAAGCGCATGGACGAGCGGACCCTGTCCAAAATCGGCGGCGACATGTGTGACTTCGACCTGAGCGCGCACTTCGAGCGGGTCGGGGCGAGATATCCCCCTGACCTGATCGAACGCGCGCACAAGGTCCTGCGCGCCACGCCCCTGACCGGGCGACTCAACTGCGCCGCAGCCTTGCAGGCCTATATCGACGCCGGCCTGCACGATGCCGGGCTCGATCCCGAGCGCGTGGGGCACGTGGCGGGCGGCAATAACCTGAATAACAACTACTTCGTGCAGAACGTGCGGGCGTTTGACCAAGACCCCGAGTCCATCGATCCTTTCTTGGGAATGGTGCTCTGGGACACCGACGTGCTTGGCAAGGTCGGGGAACTATTGACCGTCAAGGGCCCCAACTACATGGTCGGCAATGCCTGCGCGAGCGGCAACGTGGCGCTCCTGTGCGCGATCGACCTGCTGCGCGCGGGCCGCGTGGACGCCGTGGTGGTCTCGGCCGCCACGCAGGAGTTGGATCCGGTCGGGCTGCAAGGTTGGGCGCTGATGGATGCACTCGTGTGGCGGTCTTTCGGTGACGACCCGACCCGTGCCAGCCGTCCCTTCGACTCACGGCGCGAGGGGTTCGTGCCCGGCGAGGGCGCCGGGGCGGTCATCCTGGAGACCCTCGCCGGCGCGCGTGCGCGCGGCGCGCGGATCCATGCCGAGCTCCTGGGCGGCGTGTCGACCTGTGATGCCACGCGGCTGCCCAAGCCGGTCGTGGAAGGTCAGTTGCGGGTCATGCGCGGCGCGCTGCGCGATGCGGGCATCATGCCGGAGCAAGTCAACTATATCAATGCCCATGCCACTTCGACGGTCGTCGGAGATGCCGTCGAGGTCGAGGCGATCAAGCAGGTCTTCGGCGATCATGCCTACCGCATTCCGATCAACGCGACCAAGTCTATGCTCGGGCACTGCCTGACGGCGGCATGTCTCGTCGAGTTGGTGGCCTTGCTCGTGCAGATGGAGGACGGTTACCTGCACCCAACCATCAACCTCGACGAGCCGGAGCTGGGATTTGACCTGGACTTCGTGCCCCGTGTGGCACGCCCGTACGACATCGAGGTCGCGATTTCGAATTCGTTTGGGTTCGGCGGGCTCAACGCCTGCGTGGTCGTGGGCCGGGCCCCCATAGGCATCGGCCGGGGGGGGCTGGCAAGATGATTCTCAATATCGGGGACAAGAAAACCAAGCTGCTTTTGTCGTTGGCCAAGACCCCCCTGCTTTTTTATCCGCACTACAAGTACCATCTTCCGCTGCCATCCGTGCTGATGATCGAAAAAACGAATCACTGCAACGCAGAGTGTGTCATGTGCCCTCGCGACACGCTATCAAGAGAACGCGGCTTCATGGACTTTGGATTATTCGAGAAGATCATTAAAGAGGTGTCCAGCGTGAGGCGCAAACCCGCCACGCATTTGCACGGGTTTGGCGAGCCGCTGTTGGATAAATTGTTAGCCGAGAGAATCCAGCTCGCAAGGACTTGCGGAATAAAGCGTACCTTTATCGTGACGAACGCTTCATTACTTTTTCCTGAGACATCGAGGAAGATCATCAGCGCGGGATTGGACAAGATGAAGATCAGTTTTTGTGGTACCGACGAAGAATCGTATAACAACACCATGAAAAGGTTGAATTTCAAGGTTACGTTCGAGAATATTAAGGATTTTTTGAGGATTCGGAAAGAAATGAAGAGGGAAAACCCGCGGTTGATACTTCAATATCTTCCCAACGAAACAAACAATGCCAAGACAGCGGAGTTTAGATCTCTGTGGAGCCCTTTAATTGATCCACATGTTGGTGATTGTTTGAATGTCAGCTCTTTGCATAACTATGGAGGCGGGCGAGCTTACAACCGCCTGGGGAAGGAGATCGTGTCTGTCTGTTATTTCCCCTGGACATCCATGTCAGTGCTCTGGGATGGCAGGGTCGTTACCTGTTGTATGGATTCTAATGGTGTTCAGGTTTTGGGAGATCTCAACTCCCAGAGTGTTCAGGAAGTGTGGAATGGACCGGTGCTATCCGAGGTTAGAAACAACTTTGGAAAGCTCGACTACAATAAGTATCCAGTCTGTCTCTCCTGCGATTGGGTACGTAGGCGTTAGAATGGCGCTGGGTCAATCAGCCGAGCTGGGCGAGCGTGACGCGCCGCCCGAGCGCCGATGAGCGCTGAGCGGCTTCCACCGTACGCAGAGCCAAGAGGCCCGCTTCAACATCCACCGGCGGCCGACGCGATCCTCGGGGAGACATGCGGCGTGCTCCGCGAGGTGTCCGTGGAGTACCGGGAGCCGAGCCTCTTTTTCAGCTCTCGCATATTTCCGTCTGCGGAGATTCTTCACCCCATATTTTCGATTAGAAAGGTGAACGGACCAGGCGATAATTCCTCGACGTCCGCAAGAGACGCGGGTCTCGGGGGCTCCTCGCTGGTGCGGAGGGCACCACCCAATGGGTGACGCGGAAGCTGGCCCGGTTCGCCTCTCATTCAATCCCCGACTTCGCGTCGAGAGCCAGGGGCAACGGTGACCTCCGACGCCGGGCTGCTGTTGCCACGCGAGTTGGACGAGCGACTCGGCCTGAACACCCTGATCGAACGACACCTCACCGATCCCCGCACCGGACGCAACCGCCAATTCGCCATGCCGGATCTGCTCCGCCAGTCCATCTATAGCCGCCTGGCTGGTTATGGGGACACCAACAACGCTAGGCGGTTGGCCGAGGATCCCGCCTTTCGGATGCTGGCCTCGCGCGAGCGGAGGGAGACCCACATCCCACTCACGTCAACGCTGCACTGGTTCGAAACGGAAGTTCTCGCGGAGGAGCGGAACTATCGGAGACTCGCTCGCCTCCATGCTGACCTGTTGCTGTTGCAGCGCGAGGCGTCCCGACCGCTCAAGCGGCGCCTGATCCTGGATATTGACAGCCCCGAGAGTCCAGTCCACGGCGCGCAAGAGCAGTCGGCCTACAACGGCCACTTCGAGTCCATCTGCTATCATCCGCTGTTTGTCTGCAACCAGGACGGCGACTGCCTTGCCGCCACGCTCCGGCCGGGCAACGTCCACAGTGCTGACGGGTGGGAGAAGATCCTCCTGCCTATCATTGAGCGGCACAAGGCCCGGGGGCAGGCCGTCGTCGTCCGAGCCGACGCGGCCTTTGCCATCCCAGCCCTTTACGAAACGCTGGAGCGGCGAGGCGTGGCGTACGCCATCCGCCCCATCGCGGGCCTCGATCTGCAGAGCCGGGAGGAGAACAACTGGAACGTGGACGTGTCCCTGCGCGCCGGCCCTCCAGTTCGAGACCGTGCAGGTGCTGGGACGCAACCTGCAACTGCTGGCGGAGTACTTTCACGGCAACTCGTCCGACGGGCAGTTCTACACGCGCGAGGTGGAGTTCCTGGGTCTCGGGGTCCACTTCCACTTCTGAGCGGCCCGGCCGCGCGAGCCCTATCGCGTCCGCAGTGTGATCAGGTCCCGCGCCCGGGGATAGTTGGGTCGGCAACTTAACGAAGTCCCGTGAGGAGCGAGCGGTGGCCGGGAATTCTGCAAACGGCGAGTTACAGAACTTTGTCGATCGGAAATCAAGTGTGATCTCAGCTCGGAGCCGGATCAGACGGGAG
>Ga0326597_10006552_pt1 | contig 15936 bp, 14 predicted proteins | sample RVTome_12_FD_203789 | JGI IMG/M metagenome (GOLD analysis project Ga0326597, IMG submission 203789) | Soil microbial communities from uranium-contaminated site in the Upper Colorado River Basin, Wyoming, United States - RVT100D185 | ecosystem: Environmental > Terrestrial > Soil > Contaminated >...
CTTGCGTAAGATCCAATAATTCCAAAATAGCCAAGATATTCTCTTCTACAGTTAAATTTCTAAATATGGAAGGTTCTTGAGCAAGATATCCCATACCCATCAGAGCTCTTTCATGAATCGGGGTATTAGAAATATTTTTTTCCTGAAAAAAAACCTCGCCGTTATCAGGATGGATAAGGCCGATAGTCATATAAAAAGCAGTTGTTTTTCCAGCCCCATTGGGACCGATTAAGCCAACGACTTCAGAATCATTTACAGAAAAAGAAAGTTCATTGACGACATCTTTTCTTCCGTAGCTTTTACTGAGTTTTTTTACTTCTAAAATTTTCATGGGTGTTGCTTTAAATATTTTGTAAACATTTCTCGTATATAGTTCTGTTCTTCTAAAGAAAAGGAGAAGTGTGCTATTCCCGAGGCTTTAATCGTTTCGTTTTCCTTTTCGCTATTAGGATATACATAAATGGTATCTGCTTCAAGTTTTATCGTATTATCTTCTTTACAAAAGATGACTTTAGCATCTCCCTTAGTTAAAACAAGTTCATTGGTTTCTAAGTTATAATATATTTTATGGGCAAGACCGTAACCGGGTAGTTTGATTTTATCTGAAAAGAAAAAATAGACATTCCCATCTAGTAAGATATCTTGAAGTTTTAGTTTTCCATCTTGATTTTTGTAGTTAAGTGTGGCGGTATTAGCAAATACACTGATTTGATTATCTGAGAAAAAAAGAGGTTTATCGCTCATTTTAGAACCGAATCGATTGGCTTCAATAATATGTTTTTGGTGATCAATCAAAATATCTTCTGAACAACTTAATATACATGGATTTTTAGAACCTTGTTGAAAATAGATCCTACTTTTTCCTTTTGTCATTATATGTTGCAATTCGCCTGATTCATTACGTTTTAAGAGGAGTTCTTCTGCTTCAATTTCTCCTAGCTCAGGATTTGAAATACAGACATTTTGTTGTAACGTAAGCGTTTGTCGTGATTTTTCTACACATAATTTTTTACAGGAAAATATAAAAGAATTGTCCGATGAGAAAAAAGGGGAGTCAATAGAGCCTTTAGGGGAATTTAGATAAAATAATTGTTGGTTTAGATGACAAGTAGCGCTTAAACATAACATGCGATCTTTACCATAATTAATCTCGCAATGAGAAGCGCTTTTTAGATGTAATATTTTATTTAAATCCGTTGTAATTTCGTAGGTGGCTTCATCACTTTTAATGATGAACTGATCGTATTCCATAACGACATCATTTTTAAAAAAAATATGGTGGAAATGATCTTTTGCTTTTTTGATAGGAACTGCTAGTGAAGCATAATCACCTTGAGCAAAAAGACATCGAATGGTCATAGGTTTATCATGAATGGGTGAATAAAATAAAATTGGCTTGGCAGCTGTGGCAAATAATTGGATGTGATTGAGTGTATTATCAATAAGAGCTTTATCACATTCGAAGCGAGAAGAATCATGCAAGGATAACACAACTTTTTTTTCTAAGCAGCCAGTATCGAAGGAAAGGCCATTAGATTTATCGACATGGTTAAGCTCAGCATATCCAGCTTGAAGATACCCTAGAGGATGAGATAGAGAAATATCATCAATAAGTTTGATCTGATCATTTTCCCATAACAATTTTTTAGCTTTTATATCCACAGGATGGGCAAATAAGATTATTGGGATAAATAGAATGATGCCAATCCATTTCATAGGCCGTCCTGCTGCAGTTGTGCAGAAAAGTCATCTGCTTGAAGAAAATATTTTCCATCTAAAAAATGAAAGAATAATTCTTTAGCTGTGCCTGACAAAAAGGCATGAGGTTCAGTAAGTGAGTCTTGAGATGGTAACATTTTCATTAGAACATTAAATGCAAAAAATTGATAAGAAGGAAACATGTATACTCCTTCTTTAGCTATAAAATATTTCACATTCTTGTCATCTTCTGTCAAAATAAGCTTAATATCAGAAAAGTTTTCTACCATATTGATCTTTCCCAGGTGAGGAATAAATGAAACAGTAGACGCTGCGCTTTCTAGATGCAGATGATGTAGGGTATTTTTTTTATTAATCCATATATCTTTTTTTATATTCTCACGCTTTTGTTCCGCTTGCAGCGAAATATTGCGTACGTCTTGAGCCAGATTTTTTTGCAGAAGTAAACGGTAATTGTCATAGTCTGCTTTTTTGATAAAAATAAACTGCTTCAGCGAAAAGCCAAGCGTGACAATAAAAAGTGCTAGACTAATGATATGAGCTTTCCAAAACAACGGTTTTGTTGGCTTGCATAGTTTCATAAATTGCAGTGAGTTGAGTTAATATATTTTCTATCATTCCTAAAGGCATTACGCTATGAGCATCGCTTTTGGCTTGAGTTGGATCTGGATGAGACTCCATATAAATAGCGTTACATCCAGCAGCAATTGCACAGCGAGACAGTAGAGGGATAAATTCCCGTTGGCCTCCTGATGAGTTGCCCATGCCTCCGGGTAATTGTACAGAATGTGAGGCATCAAAGCAGACGGGAAAACCCGTTTTTTGCATGATAGCAATAGCGCGCATATCACTGACTAAATTATTATATCCAAAACTTGTGCCACGATCCCCAAGCAAGATCTGGTCATTGCCTGAAGCTGTAATTTTTTCTACCACGGTTTTCATATCATGTGGTGCTAAAAACTGTCCTTTTTTTACATGCAGAGGTTTTTGTGTTTTGGCACATGAAGTAATTAAATCAGTTTGTCTACATAAAAATGCAGGGATTTGCAACATATCGCATACATCTTTAGCTAGATAGGCTTGCTCAGGCGTGTGAACATCAGAGACAACTGGGATATTAAATTCTTCTTTTACTCTTTGTAAGATTTGCAAACCTTTTTCAATGCCAGGTCCTCTATATGAATAAACAGACATGCGGTTGGCCTTATCAAAGCTTGATTTGTAGATGAAATTGATATTGAATTTTGAGGTGATAGATAATAATTTTTCTGCGGTAAACAAAGCATGGTCTTCGCTTTCTATAACACAAGGACCACTAATAAAACACAATGGAGCATCTTCGCCGATATAAAAATTACCTACCCATACTTTCTTCATAACAAACCCATCTTTTAATATTTATGAGTCTATCATAGCAAAAAGTTCTTTTTGAGTAGCAAAATTTCTCTATTCATAATATCTTGCAAAATAGCTCTCCAAATCCTATGATTTAGGGTAATAATATGGACTGATAGCTCAGCTGGATAGAGCACCCGCCTTCTAAGCGGGCGGTCGCAGGTTCGAGTCCTGCTCAGTCCGATTTAGGGCTCCTGATTTAGGGAGCCTTTTTTATTAAAACGGCCAAAAGGAATAAGAACCATCGGGCTGATAAATTGTAAATTCGCTCTCATAATAATAATTGCCAATTTCGATTCTATACTTATCTAAATTTCGCAAAGAAATCTCATCAGTAAGTGTTTCCAGGGATCTTGTAATTTTATATCCATCAGGGGTTTTGGCAATCTCAACAAGACCATTAAAGAAAGGATTATTGAATTCATGCCATTTTTCTGAAAGATCTATAGGGAAGTCTGCGTGCAGATAGATGACATGTCTGACTTTATATGGAAATTTTTGTGCTAAGGGATCGGTTCTATCATAATCAATATTTATATCGATTAGATTATGAATAGGTGAGCTCATCAGTTTTAGCACAGCTTTACTGCTATTATCTGTTTGTAGCCAACCGTTTTTAATTCGCATTTTTTCTTTATAATGCAAAAGATTATTGATTAAATCATCTTTGATATCGTCTTTTGATGCGTAAAAAGCAAGTGGGCCAAATAGTTTTTCTAAGTAAGCTTTGCGTTTTCTTAGAAAAGAAGCTGGTTTTGAGCTTATTATTTTTCGTAATTTAATTGCGGTTGAATTAGAAAAAACATATTGATTTTCTATCTCTATTGCAGAGGTGTCTTTTTTAAGATAATAATGAGTTGTGATAAAGGAATGATCGTAAGTACTATGATATGGCGCTGCTTGTTTTAGTTCTGTAGTGTTTGGAGATATAATCAAAGCATTTTTATAGGCAACAGAACGATCGCTCAGGTTGCCATATTGAGAGGATATCGTTGAATCTAACCAGTACTCTCTTCCATCCAAATTAACGTATAAGATCACATGACCAAACCAAGGTCCTGGGGGGATTTTATCTAATATGCGATCAAATTGAGTTGATACTAACGTTGCATTACTTGGAATGCCCATTTGCTCTAGCATAGCTTTTAAAAGAAAAGTTTTGCCTTTGCAATCACCATATTCTTTTTCAAAAGTTACATTGGGATGAAAGGGTTTATGGCTATTAATACCTGTTTCGATTCCCAGATAACGGATTTGCTTTTGAACATAGTCTAATGCTTTTAAGACCATTTCTTCTTTATTGGTAGAGCTATTTTGGATTTCACGCACGATATCTACACAAAGTAAAGGCTCATTGTCAGTCATGAAGTGTTTAGAATCGTAGGTTGCTAGCTCATTCCATGATTTGAAATCACTATAAAAAACATACGGTTCATTCAGATAGCCTTTAGGACAGAAAGAAGCGTGTTCTATTTGTTCAACCCACTCACCTTCCCATAAAGATTCTTTTTGCGTGTCATTTAGGTCTTTTTGAGAAAATTGAAAGGTATAATTCTTGGAAGGAAGATATACAGGTTCACAGGGATCCTTTTTGTTACATATAATTCTAAAGCGCAAATGTCGGGTCATCTGTATGGGTGCCAAATTACCATATACGTTGCTGTGATTAGTATAATAGGGATGAGCAATATCACTGCTGTAGCTGTATTCAATAAGATCCCCAACCTGTACATTTTCTAAAAAAGAGAGCAAGGTGAGGTTACCGGTATACTGTAATTGATGTAGAGCATGCTCTTGTTGCAGCACTTTCATTTTACTTACATCAAGACAGTCAAACACTTTGCCGTTACGGTGGATTTGCAAGCTATGGAAAGTAATTTTTTCGCTAGTAGGGTTAAAAAGGATCTGGAGATTGGAATTCAACTGTTTATCTTCATCAGTTTTTATGGGATAAGCAACATGTACAAATATAGTGTTATTTTCTGCGTTGACTTGTATATCTTGAAATAGCACTTGTTCATCTTTATCATCATCATCGGATTGACTATCATGCCAGTTACTTGGAATTTCATATACCCATTCAGAAGGTGGTTTTTGGGTAACATATTGTTCAACCTGCATGGGTAGTTCAGCTAAAAAAAACATAAAGATCTCTTTTATTAATGAGCAGATAGTGTAGTAAGAGTAATGAATCCGATCAATGTTAAAGATTAACGAATAAAGTCAGGATAATAATCTATATGTACCATTTCATTTTGAAAGCGGGATATGGGGCGGATATCAATACGATAACCTTGCTGAAATTTTTCTAATAATTCTTCAGCTGAATATGCTGCCATGTTTTTATTATTATCTATTTGGTTTACCAAATTGAGAGGGATGTTGAGTGCTTTGGTAGAAGAAAAACAAAGACCGATACGTTCTTTTTTATTAGGTACGTAATACCATTGGCGAAAATTTGACCATAGTGGTTCTAAATTATTGGGAGTGGTAAAAGCAATGCGTTTAAACACTTTTTTAAGATCTTGTTTTCGATATAGAGTCATATCTACGCTGCTATCATACATCCAGTCTCCTTTAGCAGCATCAAGTTGCCAGGCAATGATTTGGTTGTCTAGTCCGATATGATAGGGGATAGGCTGAGCAAAATCACCCATGTAGCAATAATTAATGGATTTTCCAAGTCTTAAAGAAAAAAAGTAACTTTTGGTTTTTTCTAATGCTTCAATACAAGTAGCAATATCCACAGGTGCTTTTGCAATCATATCATCCACAGCAAAGATGACATAAGGGCATTTAGCACCTACTTTTCCAAAAAGAGTTTCTACAACTAAAGGTTTAAAATCATGATAGGGTTTGTCGGATTGTTTAAGTAGATTGATTGTACTAAAGCGCATTTTTACTTCTTGATAGGCTTTTTCATATTTTTCGTTGCTTACGCGATAAATGACATAGATTCGATCTACATTAGAATAATTTTTCTCCACAGATTCCAACAAAGCCCATAGCTGCATAGGACGATCGTAGGAAAAGATGAGAAGATCTGCTTTTTTGTCTTTGATGGGTTCTGTATTCAAAGAGGATAAAGGAGAATAAGCAGAGCGTTTAATAATGGTTCGTTTAGCTTTTATTGGAGAGCTATCGCAGGGTTTTTCTTTATTTTTTTTCACAGGAAAATATTCACATAAGACTGTTGAAGAGAAATGCACTTTTTTTTCAGCCATTTCCATCATAGGAAACATATAGGTTTCTTCAAAATTTTCAGAATAAAATTGTCCTCTAAAGAAAAATTCTTGGAGTTTAACTTTTTTAAATAAGCTAGCAGGAAATATTTTTAAGTGAGGGTAGTGCCACATCTTACCCCGCATTGAGTTAAAAAATAGATTTGGACTTTTATAAGTTTTAGTTTTTTCAATTCTTTTTGTCTTTGCATTCTTTTGATTAAAAAATAGTAACCACGGTTTTTTTTGTTTCCACAGTGCATCGATTTTTTCTATAGCATTATTCGTCGAGAAATAACTATGCTGATTAAGATAAATGACAATTTTATCCTCATCGATCTTATGGATATGTTGATAGGCTCTTTCTAAAATCCCTTTATGTTTATTATGACGAATGAATCGCACTTTTTTTTGGATCTTTAAGTTTTTTAGATAAAGCGGCACTTTATGAGGCGTATCATCTGTAGAACCGTCGTCAATGAGCAATATTTCATAATCGGCGTTCACTTGATTGGTAAGTGATTCAATAATTTTATGACACTGCTTTTCGGAATTGTACAAAACAGTAATAATGACATAAGAAGATGCGTGTAAAGAAAGCAAACTAAGATAAAAAAGAATAAGCAGTCTTAGTGTTATCAGTCGCATGCACAGGATTAGGGTTATAGGTTAAAAAGGGCGAAATACTTTCACCCTTCATGACTTTATTGCTTAGGTTCTTCTAGGATTTCTAAGTTGACTCTAATGCCATTTCTGCTTGCGACAGACATAAGCAGTGTTCTAATGGCATTAATGGTTTTACCTTTTTTACCGATAATTTTACCGATATCGGATTTTTCTACAGCTAATTCAATAATCAGTGTATGTGTTCCACCTATCTCATTGATGTGTACTTTATCTGGGTTGTCAACAAGATTTTTCACAATGTATTCAACAAATTCTTTCATAGTTCGATCCCCTTTTGAGTTTCAAAAACTCAGATTTATTGCGTCATATCAGTCTATATTACCGCTATGAATTAAATCTAGGATAAAACAAGAGACAAAGAAAAATCTCTATTAATTTTTTGAATCCATTCTAGCATTTCTTGAGGTAAGGGTGCAGATATACAAAGAGGCTGATTAGAAATGGGATGGATAAAGGTCATTTGATAACAATGAAGCAATGTTCTAGGAATTTTCAGCTGTTTATTTGTCTTATTAGATCCATATATCTGATCTCCTAAGACGGGGGTTTTCAAATGCTTAAGATGTACTCTGATCTGATGAGTTCTTCCTGTCAGCGGGCGAGCTAAAACTACACAGTATGTTTCATTATGAGTGAGACAGGCAAAATCTGTAATGGCTTCTTTTCCTGTTTCGATAATGGTCATTTCTTTACGTTTAGTTGGATGGCGGGCGATTGGTTGTGATACGGTTATATTTTTAAGATTACCCAGACAAATGGCTATATATATTTTTTTGATTTGGCGAGCAGCAAATTGTTCGATTAGTTGTTGATGAGCTTTTGTTGTTTTAGCAGCGATAAGAACGCCAGAGGTTTCTTTGTCTAGTCTATGTACAATACCTGGTCTGATATTATCTTTAGCTTCTAAATTTTCACAATGAAATAAAAGAGCATTGACAAAAGTTGATTTAGGATGACCTGGAGCGGGATGGACGACTAAGTTAGCTGGTTTATTGATAATGAGCAGATGTTCATCTTCATATAAGATGTCTAAAGGGATATTTTCCGGTTCTAATGTTATTTCAGGCAAAGGCTCAAAAAAAATGGCTATTTGATCACCTTCTTTTAATAACATCCGTTTTTTTATTGGGCTATTATTGACAGTGATATATTGGTTATCAATTAGATATTGAAAATAGTTTCTAGAATGCTTGGGAAATTTAGACACAAGCCATTTGTCTAGACGAATTTTTTCGTCTTCTTTTGTTGCTGTAAAGAAAAATTTTTCATTAAACATGATTATTAGCTCGTTTACGAGCTAATAATATTACCATATCGGTGAATAGAAGAAAAATTGCTAAATATTATTGTCCATTAATGGAATCTTTCATCTTTTGAGAGGCTCTAGCTTGTGCTTGAGCCATATCACTAATAGCGTTAGTTACGCCTTGGATAAGAAACTGAAGAAGCATTTTTTTAAAGTCTATTGGACGTTGTATGGGAGTTTCAGGGTTAGCCGGAGTAATAGGGTATTCTGGATTAATTGGAGTCATAGGAAACCCTTGATTATCAGGTGGTTGAATTGGAGACATACCATTGTTATTACTCATAATAAACTCCTTTTGCCCATAGGGCTCCACTTGTTATTATATCAAAAAATTATTTTACAATCAAGGAGGAAGAGTCCTTTTTTAAATAATTGATTATTAACGGCCTGAGAAATTAATATTCGCCTTCAATAGATTTACGTATATTTTGCTGTGCAGTCCGCATGCGATTCATATAGCCTCGAATAGCTGAATTAGACTGCATAATGAGGGTTTGCCAGGCTTGCTGGGCTTGTTTTTGATTCATCACCATGGTAGGAAAGGGCTGGGGAGCGTGAAAATAGTGATGTTGGTCTTTTTTAGACTCTGGTTTTTTTGGTTCTTCAGGCGGTTGGGGCAAGTTGGGTGAAACATTTGGCACTTCTGGCATAAAAACACTTTTACTCTTTTTTTTACCATAACATATGATGGAGTGTTTGGTAAAGATTTTACATATGAAAGCGATTAAAATTTTAAAAGAAAAGATCAATAAACGCATTGTGATCCTCATTGAAAATGAGACATATACTGAAGTGGATTATTTTCTATTCAAATCTGTGATGTTTCCTAAAGAGGTAATATCTGTCCAAGCATTTGATGAATGGTTTGAGGCTAAATCCTATAAAATAGCTTATGTCTATGCAATGCGTCTGTTAGCCAAAAAGGGATATTTATCTACTGAATTAGCCAATAAATTAAGAGAAAAACGATTTGTAAACCAGATTGTAGATAAAATTGTCGAACAACTACAAAAAGAGCATTTTATCCAAGATGAAAAGCTAATATCTAGACAAATAGAAAAACTACTACAAAAGGGATACGGTCCTTTTTACATTGCAGAATATTGTAAACAGAAGAAGATCAGTGGTTATGCTCCCATATTAGATCAAATGGCGGATCTTTCTATGCAAAGACAGGCTATAAAAAACTATGCAGCCAAATACTTGAAAGAGCTAAATAATCAGCAAAAGATTAGTAAACTAATCCGAAGAGGATTTGAAACATCATTAGTATATGATGTCATTAGAAGTCTGCATGACCCACATGACGAGGAAATGCAATCACATCCCGAATATTTTCCATACCAGTGAAAAATTGCACGAGCCTTTCAAATCCTACACCATAACCAGCATGGGGAACAGAGCCATATTTTCTCAATTCCAGATACCACCAATAATCTTCTTTATTAAGACCCACTGATAAGATTTTTTCTTCTAGGACATCATAACGTTCTTCTCTTTGTGAGCCGCCGATGATTTCCCCAATTTTAGGTACAAGAACGTCCATAGCTGCTACGGTTTTACCATCGTCATTAGATCGCATATAAAATGCTTTGATAGATGCTGGATAATCGGTGATGATTACTGGTTTATTAAAATATTCTTCTGCCAAATAGCGCTCATGTTCTGTTTGTAGATCGGAGCCCCATTTGGTGGGGAATTCGAATTTTTTTTCTGATTTTTCCAATATTTCTATGGCTTTGGTATAGGGGAGTCGTTCAAAAGGATCTTTTAACACCTGTTCTAGTCGTTGGATCAGTCCTTTTTCAATGAATTGATCAAAAAACTGCAAATCTCTTTGGCAATGTTTTAATACATATTCAGCGAGATATTTTAGGTATTCCTCTGCATTATTCATATCATCGGTAAGATCAGCAAAGGCTATTTCAGGCTCAATCATCCAAAATTCAGCCAGATGTCTGGCTGTATGGGAGTTTTCCGCTCTAAAAGTAGGACCAAAAGTATATACATCACTAAAAGCCAGAGCATAAATCTCAGCGTTAAGCTGACCGGATACAGTTAAATAAGAAGGTTTTGCAAAAAAATCTTTGGAATAATCAATCTGGCCATTTTCAGTTCTAGGAGGATCATTATCATCTAATGTGGTTACTCTAAACAATTCACCACCCCCCTCACAATCAGATGCGGTGATAATAGGAGTTTGTACATACATAAACCCTTTTTCTTGGAAAAATTTGTGAGTTGCATAACTCAAAGCGTTGCGTACGCGAGCGACAGCTCCTTGTGTATTTGTTCTAGGGCGGAGGTGTGCTATTTCACGCAAGAATTCAAAGGAATGTCTTTTCTTTTGCAAAGGATAACTTAACGCATCACAAAGCCCGAAAATAGTGATTTCTTTAGCCTGCATTTCTACAGCTTGGTTTTTTCCAGGGCTTTTTACGATATTACCTTTAGCGCTTATAGAAGCGCCTGTGGTGAGTTCTTTAATTTTTTCATAATTAGGAGTTGAGCTGTCTACTAGGATCTGAAAATTGTTGAAATGCGAGCCATCGTTGAGCTCGATAAATAAAAACTGTTTCTGATCTCTAATAGTCTTAATCCATCCCGCTAGGGTGATGGTTTTATTTAGATAAGTTTCACTGTTTTCTATGAGATCTTTTATTCTTGTTCGATCAAACATTTGCTTGCAAAATCCTTTAATAAGATGATTTCTTCTGGCCAATAAGTTTCCCCATTAGGGGTTTCTAAGTATTTGGGTAAGTACTTTGTTTTAGGATGGGTCATCAAAAACTCAAATGAAGCCAGACCGATTTCTCCTTTACCTAAATTAGCATGACGGTCTTTACGCTCTGCTAGAGGTTTCATAGAATCATTCAGATGGAAGGCAACTAGAAATTCTAGACCAATAAGCTTATCGAATTCTTCTAAAGTATTTTCCCAGCCTTCATAAGTTCTAATATCATATCCTGCTGAGAAGATATGGCAGGTATCTATACAAACTCCCATAGGCAGCTGGTCTTTTGTTCTATCGATAATATAGCCAATCTGTTCGAATTTATAGCCTACGTTACTGCCCTGGCCAGCAGTAAGCTCTAAAACCATTTTAGTAGAGCCTTTATCAATAGTAGGCTTTAAGGAAAGCAAGCTTTGTACAATCGTATCTAGACACTCTTCTTCAGAATATCCTATAGCAGCTCCAGGATGGAAATTCAATAGGGGGATTTTGAGTAGATGACAACGCTCAATTTCTTCTTTAAAAGCGGCTCTGCTTTTTTCTAATAACTCTGGCTTAGAAGAGCCTAAGTTAATCAGATAGCTATCATGGCTCATCGTTTGAGAAATACCTGTTTTTTCCAATGCTTCAAACCATTGTGAGATGTCTTCATCAGCAGGTCTTCTTCCTTTCCATTGCCTTTGATTACTGGTAAACACTTGGATGGTAGTCGCCCCTATTTTTTGACCTTCATAAACAGCATTGAATACGCCACCAGAAATAGAGGTATGAGCTCCTACTAGAATTTTTTCAGCCATTACCCTGCTCCTTTGAGATGTAGAGCATAGCTAAATGAAAAAAATAAGACAAATTGATTCAGTTATAGAAAGATTTTGGACAAAAAAATCTCCTTATCGGAAGAGATTCCAATAGGAAGAGAAATTCATACGATATGCGTAATTTATTTATTCGCCTCTTTTATCGGTGACTTCTGTTTCATCGATAGTAAGATCCACATGTATTTTAGTTGATTATAGTGCCAATGGTCTTTTTGATACTACAACGAGCGTAATATTAAAGATCATATGGAGCAATATAGGGGAGATGAGGCTGTCATCTTTTTCTCTTACGGCATTAAATCCAAGTCCAGAAATAAAGGCTTTGCCGTATCATTATGTGCTTCTTGAGTAGCATGAACGACCTGCGTAGCAGGCAGTAAATGTGCCTTGCATGTTTCATAAAATTTGACAATTGAACCACCCTGGATTAGAAATTATTGTCTTTTGGAAAAATGCTTACTTATTGGTAAATAATTGATTTAAAATTCCTTTACTATCAAGGGAATTTTTCAATTCATTTTTTTTGCAAATTGCTTGGTATTTTCTGGCTCATGGGATTAATATGAGATTTACTAGTAGAATCTCATGCAAGATACGAAAAAAAGAATCTTATTCTCTGCTAAAAGTTTTTTTTACGGAACCCTACTTTCTAGATTTGGTGGGCTTTTTAGAGATATGGCTATGGCAGCCCTTTTTGGCAGTGGCCCTAAAATAGCGAGTTTCATGATCGCTTTTCGTTTTGCACATCTTTTTAGACGATTACTTGGCGAAAGCACGATGAATCTGGGGTTCATTCCGCATTTCGAATCTTTGAGGAAAGAAGATGAGAAAAGATCTATTGGCTTTTTTAGAGATTTTTTCTTTTCCCTATCGCTTATTTTGATTCTTTGTATTGTAGTTGTTCAGGTTCTTCTTACCCTATTTCCAGGGGGAGAGATGGCAGAGGCTTTTAGGTTAACAAAATTGATATTGCCTGCTTTGTTTTTCGTATGTCTTTATGGGCTTAGCGGCTCATTTTTACAGTGTTATCGTTACTTCTTTATTCCTGCTTTTGCTCCTGTTTTATTCAATGCGATTTGGATAGTGAGCCTCTTTTTTATTAATGATTTTGCCTCGCTGTGTATTGTGATAGTGTTCGGGATGTTAGTTCAGTGGCTACTTCCTTTTTATCAAACGCAGCGCATCGTATTTAAACATATTTCATTAAAAGAGTGGTTTCAGCCCAAAATATTCTCTCCTGAAGTAAAACGATTATTTAAATCCATAGGCTTTGCCATGATAGGTATTAGTGCGATTCAGATCAATACGGCATCGGATGCATTTTTTGCCCATTTTGCCGATAAATCAGGACCCGCTTACCTTTGGTATGCCATGCGCCTTCAACAAGTGCCCATTGCTCTTTTTGGTATAGCTTTAGCAGGGGCGGTTTTGCCACCGCTGGTCAGAGCGGTAAAAGATAACGATACGACTAGGTTTAGGCTCTTTTTTTCTGATGCAGTGAAAAAAAGCTGGGCATTGATGTTCTCTTCTTTAGTAGGAATATTGGCTATATCAGATGTAGTGATCAATCTTCTCTATGGTAGAGGGGCGTTTACGCATGATGCGTTGATTCATACTTCTTATTGTTTACATGGGTATGCATTTGCACTTCCTTTGGTGAGTCTGATTCTTATTTTTTCCAATAGTTTTTACGCGATTAAGGACTATAAAATCCCAACCATAGCGGCTATCATTTCTGTATTGGCTAATTTCTTATTTAATAGCCTGTTTGTCTTTGTGTTTCATTGGAAAGCCTATAGCATAGCAATCGCTACTTCATTAAGTGCATTGGTTCAAGCAGCGATTTTGTATGCTGCTTTAGCTAGAAAAGCTAAAAGCATGCTGTTTTCTAAAGAGGAGCTTATTAGTTTTCTAAAAGTATTTATCTCAGCGACACTAGCTGGAATCGCGGCTTATGGTTTAAAAAGCTTGTATTTTTCTACACTTCCAACCCATTTCGTTGGACAAATCAGAGATTTTTCTATCTTGGTAACTAGCTTTTTAGCCGTTTTGTTCTTCATGGCAAAGCTTCTAAAAGCAGAAGACCTTCTTGATATTATTGATATCTCAATAGGAAAAAGAAGGCCTCAAAAACAGAATATTAGCTAGTGTGCGCTAGAAACTCACAAACGATAGGAATATTTACTACGATAGGTAGAGGAATTTGATCTGGTTCTGGGTTAGATTCTAATTTACCGTTCATCTTATCTGCATTCAGTGATAGATATTCCGGTATTTCTTTAGAAGTGTTTTCTACGGCGGCTTTGACAAGAGCCATTTTCTTAGATTTTTCTTTAATAGAAACAGTCATTCCAGGAGATACTTGGAAAGAACGGATATCTACTTTTTTACCATCTACTAAAACATGACCGTGACATACGAGTTGTTGGGCTGCAAAGATAGTTGGAGCTAAACGTAGTCTATAGACCATATTGTCTAGTCTACATTCTAAAAATTGTTGGAAAAGATGAGAAGTATTTCCTTCTTTTTTCAAAGCTCTTTTATAGTAGTTTACCAGCTGTTTACGAGTGAGCATGCCATAGATAGCTTTTAGTTTTTGCACTTCTTCTAGCTGCATGCCGAAGTCAGATTTTTTCTTTCTTTTCGCGCCATGCATGCCAGGTGGGTTTGATTTATGTATAAGTGGATTACGGCTACGGTTAAAAATATTCGCACCAAATTTTCTGGCGACGCGGTTTTTCGGTCCTGTATATCGTGACATTTTTACTCCGGGTAAACAAATTTATTTCATATAAGGTCCACTAGCATAGCGAAAAAGGCTATTTTCAAACAAGAGTTATGAAAGGATCTGCTGTAGTATTAAATTCTTTAAAATAATAGTATTTTATTATTAAAAAATAGCTTTGAAAAACGAAAAATAAATATTTTATTATCCCGCATGATCTCTTGAATCCTCCCATAATGATGGGTTTTCTAATAATTTTCTTAAAATCTGTTCTCGACAATGTTTATAGCAAGATGCAATCCAATCAATTTTATTTTGAATAGCATCTTGTCGTGGACCTGCTTCCTCGATATCACTTCTAGATTTGCCTGAAAAGCGGCTAGGGTTATTATCTAGTTCTCTAAAAAGTGCGTCTCTTTCATATATCGTTGTTTCACCTCTAAACTGGACAGGATATCTAATAGGATTGTTTGTCAGTGGGCAAACGGGAAAAAATCGATTTGGCTCATCCAGACAGAATTCATATCTTGTCCAATAGGGGATTTCTGTATCAAATGTTCTGTCAAAAACTGCGGGCGGTTCTGTTTCTAACAAATCTTTTAATCTTCCATAAAAACCAGGGGTTTGTTCGGCTGTTATTGTTGATAGATCTGTTCTTAGGCGATAACCGACATAACACCAAAAAAACAGATGTGCGTAATAGTTAACGACATTTGTTATTATAGGATAAGATAAACTTGTAGGGGGTTGTCTTGTCATTGGAAGTGTCCTGGTGTGTGAATCTCGTAACCATCTTAAAAGGCTGAGACGATCATAGCTATGCCCTCCTACATCATCATGGAGGGTAACTCTTGGCACTTGCATGGTAATTGGACAGACGGGAAATGTAGGATCAATGGATAATACTTCTGGTAATGTTCTACTATTACTTCTTATTAAGTCGTACTGATCAATAGGGAGAGGAGGAGGTGTTCTTTCTTTTGCAAATCCAAAAAAGACTTTTAAACGTTGAAAATAGGGATTGGTTAATCCCGCTACTTTATTCATTACATAACCTGAAAAACCTGTCCTCCAAGATATTTCAGATACATTAAGTATTGCCCTTACGATATTAAAAGATTTAGGTAATATTTTTTCAACTGTTGCACTGGCCACAGCTCGTCTTACTAATGCATGAAGCCCGATCCATCTTCCTGCGGATCCCCTGCGAGGATTAATTAAACCATTCACAACGTATTCGACTACAGAACACCCTAAAGGGGCTGCTCTTCCAATTAATTCTAATATACGTAGGGTTGTGTAGCTTAGATTTTTCACAGGAGCTCCAG
>Ga0326597_10006553_pt1 | contig 15936 bp, 18 predicted proteins | sample RVTome_12_FD_203789 | JGI IMG/M metagenome (GOLD analysis project Ga0326597, IMG submission 203789) | Soil microbial communities from uranium-contaminated site in the Upper Colorado River Basin, Wyoming, United States - RVT100D185 | ecosystem: Environmental > Terrestrial > Soil > Contaminated >...
AGAACCGGTGCGCCGTCACCGCTCCGCGGCCCGCGCCGGGGCCCGGTCTTCCGGTCCTGCGCTGCGCTTCGGCCCGCGCCGGGGGTTTTATCGGCGGATCGCTGCCCGCGATCCGGCTTTTTCTCTCGCGCGGGTGATGCCGCCTCCTTCGCGCCCGTCCCTCATGACCCGTCGAAGGGATCGGCCCTTCGACATGTCTCTCTCAACGAAGGAAATGATCCCATGTCGAACTTAGGCTATGTCACCCAAACCGGCGAAAACCGCTTCAAAGGCGAGCTCACCGGACTCCTCACCTGGCGCGGCCGAATCGAGCTGCGTCCCCTGAACGACGCGGTCTCGCCGAACGCTCCGGAGATGGAGATCGTCGCCGAGAACGGCGCCAAGATCGGCACGGCGCGCTACCGCGTCTCGAAGAAGTCGGGCGAGCGCTACGTCAACCTGGCGATCAAGCATCCGCAGATCTCCCGCGGCGGCCCGATCTTCGCCAATCTCGGGCGTGCGAACGATGTCGAAAACGAAGACGGCGCGGTCTTCGCGATCATCGCCAACTGACGCCGGCGAGCGGGGCCGTCCGTTCCCCAAGGGATGGCTCCGCTCATCTCCCCCGCGTCGCTTCGGCGGCGCGGGGGTTCTTGCATCCTTGAAACCTGCAAGGTCCAGGTCCCGTGGGGCAGGGTCCCGTTCGCGCCCGCCCAGCATTCCACAAGCCGGATCGTCCGCGTCAAGGATGCGCGGTCCCCCCAATTTTTTTGCTGAAGAAGCAAAAAAATCGGCTCCCCCGCGCCCCGCTCCGCGGCGGCTTCGCCGTCCTTGACCCGGCCGACCGTTTGCGAAGCCGGGGCGGCGTCGAAACGGCAACAAGGAGAACACGCCCATGACGCATTCATCCATCGATCTCGGCTGGGAAATAACCGGTTCGGAGCTTTCCCTCGACGCCGCACTTGAGATCGCTGACGAGATCGAAACCCTCGCCGACGCAGACGTCGACACCGACTGGATCGACGAGATGTTCGACCGCTTTGAGGCCGAAGCCGGCGACGCCGACTATCCCTTCAGCCTCGAGGACGATCGCGCCTTCGTCGAGGCCGAGATCGCGCGGCTCGAAGCCCTTATCGATCGGGTCGGGGAAGACCTCCTCGACAACGTCGTCGACGCGGCGAATCTCGCTGCGCTCTACGCCCGCCGCGCCGAGCTGGCGGGGAGGGCATGATGAGCCTGGAAACGCCGATCATTCATCCGCGCGTCCTCAACAAGAAAGACGGCGGCGCCCCCTCGGGCGCCGTCTCTGTCGGCCGGCCGTCGATCTCGCGGAAACCCGTTTTGCATCGACCGCCATGGCGACTGCCGCGCCGTCAGCACTTCGCACAGGGCCTCGGCGTCGGTGGCCGCCTCGACGAGGTCCCGGTCGAGCGCTGCGCCGAGCGCCGACTTCAGCGAGGTCGACGCCGCCGGATCTTTCAGAATGGACCTGATGCTGATCATTGCGCAGAGGTCCCGCGCGTTGAACTTGTCGACCTCGAAGACGAACGGCTCCGCTCTCCTGGCGCATCGGCGACAGGCTCGCGGCGGCGAGGCGCCTTCCGGTGTCTCCGCGTACGACGCTGCCGAGGGCAATCGATCGTTCCTCCTCGGGCGCGCGACGCAGGTTTGCCGTTCCCGAGCATTCGCGATGCTTCGGATACGCTGTGTTCGCGCCGCACGCGCCGCTTTCCAGCGCCTTTCAATTTCCTGGAGTGCGGGCTGAACGCCATCCGCAGGGGCGCGGTTCAAAGACCTTCCGCGGACTGAATCAGACGCGGCCGTCTCGCCTTTCGAGCAGGTTCCGCGAGGGCCGCGCGCGACAGACGCCTTAAAATTCGACGCGGTTCCTCCGCCGTTTCATCAATCAGCCCGCGAAAGCGCCTGATCCTTTCGTCTGACGGGTCTTATGAAGGGCGCGGAGCCCGTTTCAACCGGGACCGGGCCCCCGTGTCGCGCCGCGGACGAGCGCAGCCGAACCTGAGCGGGACTTCGCCCGCTCAGAACCGGTGCGCCGTCTCCGCGTCGCCGCCCGCGCCGGGAGCCGGTCTTCCAGTCCTCCGCTTCGCTCCGGCCCGCGCATGAATTTAAGGGACGGATCGCTGACGCGATCCGGCGTTTTTGGTTCGCGCGGGTGAAACCGGTCTCCTGACGCGCCCTTCTTCGCCGACCCGCCCGAAGGGATCGGCCCTTCGGCGGTCAACTTGAAACGAAGGAGATGAACCCATGTCGAACCTAGGCTATGTCACCCGCACCGGCGAAAACCGCTACAAAGGCGAGCTCTCCGGACTTCTCACCTGGCGCGGCAGGATCGAACTGCGCCCCCTGAACGATGCGGTCTCGCCAAACGCGCCGGAAATGGAAATCGTCGCGGAAAGCGGCGCCCAGATCGGCACGGCGCGCGTGCGCGTCTCAAAGAAGTCGGGCGAGCGCTACGTGAACCTGGCGATCAAGCATCCGCAGATCGCCCGCGGCGGTCCGATCTTCGCCAATCTCGGCCGCGCCAATGGTGTTGAAAACGAGGACGGCGACGTCTTCGCGATCATCGCCAACTGACGCCCGGCGAGCGGAGCCGTCCGTTCCTTGGGCGGCTCCGCTCAACAAGGCTTGCGATGACAATGTCGGGCGCTTGCGAAAAGGAGAATTCCATCGACGCAATCGCAATACGAAATGAGCCCGCGAGTTCTCAACAAAAAACGCGACGGCATACCGCCCGTCGCGGCGGATTGGCCGTGTCGCGCAGCGCTCTTCGTCCGTATTCTAACAAAGTCGTAACAGTTCTTAACGTATCGTTGACGCCGATCTGTCAAAGTTGCGGCGAATAAAACAATTGGGTCCGCAGGATTGCAGCGGGGCGTTTAAGGCTTCGGATGAAAGAAGCGCCCGCAATAGCGGAGGGGCTCGACTGAGGCCGCAACGCCGATTGCGACGCCGCCGCTCCTCTTCGCGAAAGGAGGCGGCAATGTCGGCGACTGGAGATTTTCTGGCTTTCGGGGCGCTTAATTTGCGCGCCTATGACTATGTGCGCCTTTTGACCCGCTCGCGGCTCGCCTGGGAATATCTGCGGCGCAATCTCGATTACCGCCGCGACTGGCGCATTTCGACGCCCGGCCGCGCGATCTCCGTCCGCTTGGCGAACGATACGACATTGCTCCGGGTTCGGCGCCGCTTTCAGCGCGCCGAGACCTGGGGCCTGTGCACCTTTCGCCGATCCTGATCGGAACGCACTTGAAGCGGACGTATTCTGGCGGGCCCAAGACTATCGGCGCGTTCTTTCCGCCTATGTCCGCGACAAAGGCTCACGTGGATTCGGCGCCGTTGTCTCCCTCGATGATGTCCCGTGCCGGAAGGCGCTTTTGAAAACGGCTGACGGCGAGCAACATGTTCTCCTGCGCGATGACCGGCGCGTCGCGCAAGTGCGCTGCATAGGCGACGACATCCGGGTGGATTCGTTTGCCCTTGAACTCGTTATCGATCGGTTCCCCGATGTGGACGGCTGTCATCGGCTAATAAGACGGCTCGCGGACATTTATGCGGAAAAGCGCCTGGGCGGACGGAAAGGCGGATGGACAGTGGAGGCGACACGTCACCGAGACGCTTTGGCGGCGCTCGATCTGCGAATGGATGGCCGCTCTTATCGCGAAATCGCGGTGTTTCTTTACGGTGAGAACGCCGTCAAGGATGATTGGAACAGCCCCGACCAGACTATGAAAAACCGCGTCATCCGCAGCGTGAAGCGCGGCCAGCGGATGATGAACGGCGGCTACCGGACGCTGCTCGCCTGAGGCTGCGCGGCATATCGTTCGCGCGCACCTTCGCCAACGATACTGCCGCCCGGCGTTGGGCGCGCGCATCCTTCCCCGGCATAGAGGATTTTCGACAACGCCGGAGGAGGCATGACTGAGCACGATGCGCACGCGGTCGCTGAAGGACCGTTCCTGACAACAAGAGAAGCCGCGCGCTTTCTGAAGCTCAAGCCCAATACGCTGGAGAAGATGCGCGTCTATGGCGGCGGCCCGCAATACCGCAAGCACGGCCGGCATGTGCGCTATCACATCGACGAGCTGACCGCCTGGTCGGACATGCGGAAGAAGGATTCGACTTCCGATGTCTGAGCATTTCACGCAGGTTCAGATCGCCTTCTATCCGGAGCACCTGAACCATTGGCTGCGGTTCGGCGCGCCCGACGCGCAGCAGGAATTGGATCGCAGGCGGTCGCTTGCCCTTTTCAAACCGGGGCGGGTTTTCGGCTATGTTCGCTGGCGCGCTAACGAATTCGGCACGCAGGAATGGTGCTTCACCATCGTTCGCACGGCGGAGACGTCGTTGCTTCTAAGCCGCATCCCGGGCATACGCCCTGGTGGCGATGTGCTTCTGCTCGTCACCGGAAACGCGAAGGTCAAGCGCGCGCTCTTGCAGATCGACGTGCTCGAAGCGGACGGCTTCGATCCGGCCGACGTGTCGCCGGCTTACTATCGCCATGTCCACAATCGTATAGCCGCAGGGCAGCCGATCCGCGCCTATTCACAAGCGCAGCACGCGGCCTATTTGGCTTCGAAAATTGTGTCGGCGTGAAGCGCGCACCGCTCGCCTGCGCCGCGATCCCGATGTTCGCTTTGACCGTCGCGTCCACCGTCAGCCTGCCGAAAAAGCTGATCTATAACGCGTCGGCGAGCGCCTCCATCGGCTTCTATTGGCTCGATCATCGACCGATCGAACGCGGCGACTATGTCTTCGTCCGCGTGCCGGAACGGGTCCGCAATCTGGTCGAGGAACGCGGATACCTGCCCGCCGATGTGCCCCTCATCAAGCGCGTCGCCGGCATCGATGGAGACGTAATTTGCCGTTGTGGGCTGACGGTTTCGATCAACGCAATTGCGGTCGCCATGGTCGAAAAAGCCGACGGTTTGGGCAGGCCGCTGCCGGATTGGCAGGGCTGCCGCGTCTTGAGCGAGGGCCAAGTCTTTCTGCTTCAGGACCATCCGCGTTCTTTCGATGGGCGCTATTTCGGACCGGTGGATCGGCGCCTCGTCATCGGTCGAGCGACGAAGTTACGATCCCTTTGGCGGAAGCGCGAACCAAACTGATCCAACGATAGAAAGCGACTGGAGCAGGGGAGGCGATCGAAGCGGCGGAGGGCAAGATAAAAGGTGATCGGGCAAAGCCCGCATAACCTATTGTCTGCACATCCGATTTGGTTGCACGCGCCGCATCGGCTTGTGTGCAGGTGTTTAGGCCCAAGGCTTTGAACTGAAAAGCGAATAGGTGGTGCAAGGATGAAGCGGGTATTTAACGCCTACGCTCGCGCCCCATGTCCATGACCGACCATGGCCGACGATAGAGACGATATTTTCAAACCGAAGCTCGGGCACATGCGCAGCCTGGGCGGCGTCCGCACGAAAAGTTACCTCATTCGCGTGCTCCGTCAGGTCTCATTCGCGGGCAAGTCCGGTTTCGGAACTGCGCCGGCTTCGCTGCGCTTTTCCGGCTATCGGATCGGGCGCGGCAGTGACGCGCTCCGGCATCGGCGCGCCGGACACCGGTTCGGGCCGTCCTACCGGCGCGTCGTCATCAAGACGCGGATCGTCAAGCTCAAGGGCGGCGGAGTCGACGCGGCGCGCGCGCATCTGCGCTACATCCAGCGCGACGGCGTCTCTAAGGAACATGAACCGGGCCGGCTCTACGACGCGACGCACGACGAGGCAGACGGCAAGGCGTTCCTCGACCGCAGCGAGGGCGACCGGCATCAGTTTCGCTTCATCGTCTCGCCGGAGGACGCGACGGAGCTCGCCGACCTCCAACCTTTCGTCCGCGACTTGATGGGCGCGATGGAGAAAGACCTCGGCACGCGGCTCGACTGGGTGGCGGTCGATCACTTCAACACCGAGCACCCGCACACCCACATCGTGCTGCGCGGCAAGGACGAGCTTGGCACGGACCTGGTCATCGCGCGCGACTACATCGCCCACGGCATGCGCCGGCGGGCGAGCGAACTTTTGACACTGGAACTGGGGCCTCAGACCGAGCAGGAACTCCGCCGGAAAATGGAGCATCAGGTCGGACAGGACCGGTTCACGGACCTCGACAGGAAGCTAGTTCGTGACGCCGTCGATGGCATTGTCGATGCACGCGCTGACCCTCGGCGCCCGGACGCGCGGTTTCGTCATGCCATGACGGTGGGCAGGTTGCGCGTGCTCGCAAGGCGCGGCCTTGCAGAAGAGACGGAGCCGGGCCGATGGCGGCTCTCGCCAAAGCTGGAGGAGGTGCTCCGGCGGACGGGCGAGCGCGGCGACATCATCAAGACGATGCACCGCGGGTTAAGACAGGCGGGTCTCGACGTTGGCGCCGCCGAGTTCTCAATCTATGATCCTGCCGACCCGCGCGCACCGACGATCACCGGGCGCATCATCGATCGCGGGCTCCACGATGAATTGAACGATGGCCACTACGTCATGATCGACGCCGCCGACGGGCGGGTCCATTACGTTGCGCTCGATCCGCGTCAGGAGATGGAGGACTTGCCGCTCGGCGCCGTGGTCGAGGTTGGACTGGCGGCGACCGGCCTGAGGCCGTCTGACCGAACCATCGCCGAGATCGCCCGGCTGAATAACGATCTCTACACTGGGGAGGCCCATCACACATTCGATCCGCGTGCGTCGGACGAGTTCGTTCAGACCCACGTCAGCAGGCTCGAAGCGCTACGCCGCGCCAACATCGTTCGGCGCTTTCTGGACGGGTCGTGGGAAATCCCGGAAAATTTCGAAGACCGGGTTAAGGCGCTCGCCAAAAAGCAGGCGCGATATCCCGGCCGCGTTACCACCCTGTCGTTTCTGTCCCTCGAAATCCAAGTCAATGCCGACGGCGCGACCTGGCTCGACCGGCAGCTTCTCGGCAAGGAGCCGACCACGCTGCGAGGCGAGCGATTCGGCGCCGAGGCTGCCCAAGCTCTGCAACGGCGCCAGGAGCATCTTATCGAACGAGGATTGGCGGACCATGACGGTCGCCAAGTCCGCTACCAACAAGACCTGCTTCGGTTATTGCGCCGGCGGGAGCTGGCGGCTGCCGGTGAGAAGCTCGCCACGGAGACGGGACTCGCGTTTGTCGAAACACGGGACGGGGATCTGATCGAGGGCGTGTACAGACGATCGATCCAACTCGCGAGCGGCAAGTTCGCCGCCATCGAAAGGTCGAAGGAGTTCACGCTCGTCCCATGGAAGCCGGTGCTCGAACGCCAGCGCGAGAAGATCGTCGGTGGCGTCATGCGCGGATCATCCGTGTCGTTCGATTTCACGAAGAAAAAAGGCATAGGAATTCAGTGAAGAACTTGAATCGGTTGGTTGTCCTATTTTCTCAGAATGTCTTTCGTGTACCCTCGTTTCAATTTTTTCGATTTGGAGAAGTACCCTATGTCGACGCCGAACAGGGCCGTCACCTTTTCGAGGTTACGTTTGAGAACGCCATGCGTCATTGCGCCATCATTTGTCGCGAACATGAGATGGTAAATCGCCGGCCAGAATACGGCGGCCGTTGTGAACGCAATGCCTTCCCTGGGACCGACAACGGAGTAGCATCCGGTCTTGGGCACGATCTCCTTCGCCATATCCTCGTGAACCATTGAGCAGGCTGACAGGAAGAGTCGCTTACTGCGCAATGACGGAGCCAGAAGCTCAGCCAGTTCATCGTAGTCGATCTCATCCTGATTTGTCGTGCACATTCCTTCAGCGTTCGCGTGAGCCGAAATATGCAGGTAGCGATAGGCGGACTTCGCGAACTCATTGATTGCGTCTTCGAATTGCTCCCGCGTCCTTACGTATCGATACTTCGGCTCCTTTCCATGGAGGCGCAGAACATGCGAGATGCTGCTGCCTTCGAAGCGGCCATTGCCTTCGTCGTCAGGGTGCAAGCTTTCTATGATGAAAACGTCCGGCCGGGTGCTCATCTTTGTCTCCCATTTTTCAGTGTACCGCCAAGGCGCTCCGTCAGGGCGCATTTGAAATGTTCTCCGTGTTGCCGGCAAGGGTCGTCATCTTCGAAGAAATCACCCGCAATGATTTACAATAGTCGTGTGCAATTGCGAGTCACGGATGGAAATGCGTAACCATATGGCCTGATTTCGGCGGCTCCCGTCGATTAAGGGCCATGATCGCGAAGGAAGCGTTCCGAAATTTGCCAAAAAGTATTTGGCTCTCTTTGCTGCCTCATTGATCAGCCTACCCCAAACTGGTCCGGTTGGATAACGCTGGAACATACAGCGTTGAGTAACTTCGATATTTGACGCGATCTTGTGCCGACTTCATCGGACCGTCGGGTCCGCAAGCGGCAAGAAATCGATGACCCCAACCAGACTCCTCATAGGCCAAATTATCCTCGTCTTCGCGATCGTGATCGGCGCAGTTTGGTTCGCGACACAGTGGACGGCGGCAGAACTCGGCTATCAGGCGCGTCTAGGTTCACCATGGTTCGAGGTTGGCGAATATCCGGTTTACCTGCCATGGCGGTTGTTCGAGTGGTGGTACGCCTTCGAGGCTTATGCGCCGGGGGTTTTCAACCGCGCCGGCGCAATGGCGGCGGGCGGCGGCGTCCTTGGCGTCGTCGTCGCCATCATCGGAGCGCTGTGGCGTGCGCGGCAGACCCGGCAAGTCACGACCTATGGCTCGGCGCGCTGGGCGACAACGGGCGAGATCGGCAAAGCCGGCCTATTCGAACCGCGAGGCGTGTTCCTCGGCAGGCTGAAGGACCGCTATCTGCGCCATGACGGGCCGGAGCATGTGATGTGCTTTGCGCCGACGCGCTCGGGCAAGGGCGTCGGCCTCGTCATCCCGACGCTCTTGTCCTGGCCGCACTCGGCCGTCATCCACGACATCAAGGGCGAGAACTGGCAGCTCACCGCCGGCTGGCGGACGCGTTTCTCGCACTGCCTCCTGTTCAATCCGACCGATCCGGCGAGCGCCAAATACAATCCGCTCCTCGAAGTGCGCAAAGGCCGCTTCGAGGTGCGCGACGTTCAGAACATCGCCGACATCCTGGTCGATCCCGAAGGCGCGCTCGAACGCCGGAACCATTGGGAGAAGACGAGCCACGCGCTGCTCGTCGGCGTCATCCTGCATGTGCTCTACGCCGAGAAGGAGAAGACGCTTGCCTGCGTCGCCGCGTTCCTCTCCGATCCGGCGCGGTCCTTCGAGCGCACGCTCCGCGTGATGATGAGCACAAACCATCTCGGCACGAAGGAGAGACCGCTCGTTCATCCTGTCGTCGCGCAGGCCGCACGCGAACTCCTGAACAAGTCGGAGAACGAGCGCTCGGGCGTTCTCTCGACCGCCATGTCGTTCCTTGGGCTCTATCGCGATCCCACCGTGGCGGAGACGACGAGCGCCTGCGACTGGCGGATCGCCGACCTCGTGGACGCCGAGCGGCCGGTCTCGCTCTATCTCGTCATTCCGCCTTCGGATATTTCGCGGACGAAGCCGCTCGTTCGCCTTGTCCTCAATCAGATCGGTCGCAGGCTCACCGAGCGGCTGGAAGCGGAGGCCGGCAAACACCGGCGCCATCAGCTCCTGATGATGCTCGACGAGTTCCCGGCGCTCGGGCGGCTCGACTTCTTCGAGTCGGCGCTTGCTTTTATGGCGGGCTATGGCGTGCGCAGTTTCCTGATCGCCCAGAGCCTCAACCAGATTTCCAAGGCCTATGGCGATAACAATTCCATTCTCGACAATTGCCATGTTCGCATAGCCTTCGCTTCGAATGACGAGCGGACGGCGAAGCGCGTTTCGGACTCACTTGGCACGGCGACCGAGTTGCGCGCCATGCGCAACTATGCCGGCCATCGCCTCGCGCCCTGGCTCGCCCATGTCATGGTGTCCCGGCAGGAGACGGCGCGACCGCTGCTGACGCCTGGCGAAGTGATGCAGCTTCCGGCCGACGAAGAAATTGTCATGGTCTCCGGTCAGCCGCCGATCCGCGCCAAGAAGCTTCGCTATTTTGAGGACGCCAACTTTGCGAGCCGGGTCTGCCCCCCGCCCGTGCTCGCGGCGGACGGTCCTTTTGCGGACCGTCCGCCATCTCGCGCCGACGACTGGTCAGGACAAGTGCGCGCGCCCCACGCCGGTCTCATCAAGCCATGGTCGGAGCTCATTTCGGGCGGCGATGACGACGATGATGAAAATGGGGGCGGGCTGAAGCGTCATCCCGCACTTTCCGAAGAACAATCCGTCACGCCCGAGCCAGAGCGAGCGCCGGACGCTGGGCTTCTCGACGACGAATTCGACCCCAATGACGCCCGGCGGATTGATCAGCTCGCGCGCAATGCCGCGGTGGTCCGGCGCGCCCACGCCATGGACCAGGCCGACGACGACCTGATCCCGAGTTTTTGACGGAGCCCACCCGTGAAACCCCGCCTCAATGTGCATGTCTCGGACGCGCTTTTCGACAAGGTCGAGATTGCGGCCAAGCGGCCGGGCGTCACCAAGGCGGCGGTGGTCGAGGCGGCGCTCCTCGGCTTTTTTTCGAAAGAGTTCGACGACCAGCGCGATGGCGCGCTCATCCGGCGGCTCGACCGGATGACCCGGCAATATGACCGGCTTGAGCGCAACCTCTCGGTTACGACCGAAACGCTGGCGCTCTTCATCCGGTTTTTTCTCACCGTCACGCCGCCCCTTCCGAATGCCGATCAGGACGCCGCTCGCGCGCTTGGCAAGGAGCGGTTCGATTATTTCATCGGCCAGCTCGCGCGGCGGCTCGCCGGTGGCAAAAACATGATCCGCGACGTGCTGGAAGAGGTGAGCGCCAAGGAGAGCGACTTCTTCACCGAAGCCGAGATCGACGCCTTGAGGGCGCTGCGGGAGGTGGCATCTCCCGAGAAAGGACCGAACGGTGGCGACGACGACGGCCTCACGTTGGATGCGGACCATGGCTGATCGCTTGCATCCGTGCACGGTCGATCGGCAGCGCACCATGCTGCGCACGGCCATGGGGCCGGCGATCGCCGCGGCGCTCGCTGATCCCGCCGTCATCGAGGTGATGGTCAATCCCGACGGCCGGCTGTGGATCGACCGTCATGGCGGCGGCCGTGTTGACTCCGGCGAGCGGATCGGCGCCGCCGAGGCCGAGCGTATCATCCGGCTGGTGGCGAGCCATATAGGCCAAGAATGCCATCGCGAGCGCCCGGTCGTCTCGGCCGAGTTGCCTGAAAGCGGCGAGCGTTTCGAAGGACTGCTGCCGCCGGTCGCGCCGGCGCCGTGCTTCGCCATCCGCAAGCCGGCGCGCATCCTTTACCGGCTCTCCGATTATGTCGAGGCGCGGATCATGACGCCGCTGCAGGCGAGAGCGCTGCATGAGGCCGTCGAGGCGCGCAAAAACATTGTCGTGGTCGGCGGGACGAGCTCGGGCAAGACGACGCTGGTGAACGCGCTCCTCGCCGAAGTCGCGACGGGCGGCGACCGCGTCATCCTGATCGAGGACACCCGCGAGCTCCATTGCGCGGCGGAAGACAGCGTCAGCTTGCGGACGAAGCCCGGCGTCGCCTCGCTCGCCGATCTCGTGCGCTCGACGCTACGCCTGCGGCCCGACCGGATCATTGTCGGCGAAGTCCGCGGCGCCGAGGCCCTCGACATGCTGAAGGCCTGGAACACCGGCCATCCCGGCGGCATCACCACCCTCCATGCCAACTCCGCCCATGCCGGACTCTATCGTCTCGAGCAGCTCATCCAGGAAGCCGTCGTCACCGTGCCGCGCCGGATGATCGCGGAGGCCATCGACATCGTCGTGTTCCTGAAGGGGCGGGGCATGGGCCGACGCGTCGAGACCGTCGCTGCGCTCGAAGGCCTCGATGCCAATGGCGACTACCGCCTCGCGCCGCTCACGCCCGTCCAGCTTGTGCCAACCGCCTGACCAAGGAGAGCTTCATATGAATCCATTCGCGCCCGATATCTGCTCACGGTTCCCGTACCGGCAGGCCCTCGTCACCGGCTTTGTTGTTGGCCTGGCGCTCGTCTGGTCGGACGCGGCTCGCGCCGCCGGCTCGGGCATGCCGTGGGAGGCGCCGCTCACCCAGATCCTTCAATCCATCGAAGGCCCGGTCGCGCGCATCATTGCCGTCATCGTCATTGTCATCACCGGTCTGTCGCTTGCCTTCGGCGAATCGAGCGGCGGTTTCCGGCGCCTCATTCAGATCGTCTTCGGCCTTTCCATCGCCTTCGCGGCGACGAGCTTCTTCCTCTCCTTCTTCTCCTTCGGCGGCGGAGCGCTGATTTCATGAGTGTCGAGGGTTTCGAGATTCCGCTACACCGCGCGCTCACCGAGCCGATCCTGATGAGCGGCGCGCCGCGCACCGTGGCGATCGTGAATGGCACGCTCGCCGCCGCGCTTGGGCTCGGCCTCCAGCTTTGGCTTGCCGGGATCGTCGTTTGGCTCATCGGCCATGCGGCCGCCGTCTACGCCGCCCACAAGGACCCGGACTTCATGCCGGTGCTCATCCGCCATACCCGCCACAAGGGCCATCTCTCATGTTGAATCTGGCCGAATATCGAAAGCGTCCGGCGCTCTTGGCCGACTATCTCCCCTGGGCGTGCCTTGTGGCGCCCGGCGTCATCCTCAACAAGGACGGCGGCTTCCAGCGCTCGGCGCGGTTTCGCGGTCCCGACCTCGAAAGCGCGACCGAATCCGAACTCGTCGGAACTTGCGCGCGCATCAACAATGTGCTGCGCCGCTTCGGCTCCGGCTGGGCGCTCTTCTTTGAGGCCGAGCGCCATCCCGCGCGCGACTATCCGTATTCGGAGTTTCAGGACCCCGTATCGTGGCTCGTCGACGAAGAGCGCCGCGCCGGGTTTGCGCAAGCGGGCGCATCGTTCGAGAGCGGCTATATCCTCACCTTCGCCTATCTGCCGCCCGCCGAGAACGTCGGCCGCGCCGAGCAACTACTGATCGAAAGCGAAGGCGAACGCCGGGGCCTCGATTATCGCGACCATCTCGACGCCTTCGTCCAGAAGACCGACCGGGCGCTCGATTTGCTCGAACAGCTCATGCCCGAGGCGGCGCCGCTGACGGACGAAGAAACGCTCACCTATCTGCATAACTGCATCTCGAACCGGCGCCTGTCCGTCACCGTGCCCGAGACGCCGGCTTATCTCGATGCGGTCCTCGTCGACACCTCGCTTACGGGCGGATTGGCGCCGATGCTCGGCGACGCGCATCTGCGCGTGCTGACCGTGCTCGGCTTTCCGGGCTCAACGACGCCGGGGCTACTCGACGCTCTCAATCATCTCGGCTTCGAATACCGCTGGATGACGCGGTTCATTCCGCTCGACAAGGCGGCCGCCGAGAAGGCGATCAAGCGCTATCGCCGGCAATGGTTCGCCAAGCGCAAGTCGATCTCCGCCATCATCAAGGAGGTGATGACCAACGAGCAGTCGGCGCTTGTTGACACGGATGCGGAGAACAAGGCGGCCGACGCCGACGCGGCGCTTCAGGAGCTCGGTGCCGACCTTGTCTCCTACGGTTACGTCACGACCACCTTCGTCGTCTGGGACGAGGACGCGAATGCGGTCCGCGAGAAGGTGCGCGCCGCCCAGCGCGTGATCGACGGGCGCGGCTTCGCCACCATCGAAGAAAGCGCCAACGCGGTTGAAGCCTGGCTGTCGTCTCTGCCCGGCCATGTCTACGCCAATGTGCGGGCCGCGCCAGTCAACACGCTGAACCTCGCGCATATGATGCCGCTCTCCGCCACCTGGGCAGGACCGTCGCGCAACGACCACCTGGACGGTCCGCCGCTCATCACGGCGCGGACCAATGGCACAACGCCGTTCCGGCTGGTCACCCATTTCGGGGATGTCGGCCATACGCTGGTCGTCGGCCCGACCGGCGCCGGTAAGTCGGTTTTGCTGGCCCTGATCGCGCTTCAGTTCCGCCGTTATGCGAATGCGCAGATCACCATCTTCGACAAGGACGGTTCGGCGCGCGCCGCCGTGCTCGGCATGGGCGGCGCCTGGTTCGATCTCGGAGCGGCCAAGGAAGGCGTCAAACACGCGCTCGCCTTCCAGCCGCTCGCCGGGATCGACCTGACGGGGGAGCGCTCTTTCGCACGAGGATGGGTGCTCGGGCTTCTCGCCCATGAGGGCGTCGCGGTGACGCCGGAGGTGAAGGATGCGGTGTGGTCGGCGCTGTCGAATCTCGCCGCCGCGCCCCACCCCGAACGCACGCTGACGGGACTCTCCTCACTCCTGCAACGGACCGAGCTCCGGCAGGCGCTCCAGCCCTATACGCTCGAAGGACCTTATGGCCGGCTGGTCGACGCCGATGACGATCGCCTGACCCTCGGCGCGGTCCAGTGCTTCGAGATGGAGGAACTGATGCACGAGGCGGGTGCAGTGCCGCCCGTGCTCACTTATCTCTTTCATCGTCTCGACGCGCAGTTCGACGGACGGCCGTCGCTTCTTATTCTCGACGAGGCCTGGCTCTTCCTCGACAACCCAGCCTTCGCCGCACGCATCCGCGAATGGCTGAAGACGCTCCGCAAGCAGAACGTCTCGGTCGTGTTCGCGACGCAGGGGCTCTCCGATATCGCAAGAAGCTCCATCGCGCCGGCCATCATCGAGAGCTGTCCGTGCCGCATCTTCCTGCCCAATGATCGGGCGATCGAGCCCCAGGCGAAAGCCGTCTACGAGGCCTTCGGCCTCAATGACCGGCAGATCGAGATCGTCGCCCGGGCCGTGCCGAAGCGCGACTACTATTTCCAGTCCCGACTCGGCAATCGGTTGTTCGAGCTCGGGCTCGGAGAGGTCGCGCTCGCCTTCACCGCCGCTTCGACCAAACAGGACCATGCCCTGATGGACGAACTCATCGCCGCCCATGGCGAGGACGAGTTCGCATGCTCCTGGCTGCGCGCTAAAGGCCTCGAATGGGCGGCGGACCTCATCGCAGCTGAACGTCAAATCCAGAACCATCCTGACACGGAGGAAACTCATGAAACATAAGCTCCTTGCGGCTGTCGCCGCCATCGCCCTGACCTTGGGGCCGGTCCAGAACGCTCATGCCATCTTCGGCATCGGCGATATCGTCTATGACCCGGCCAACCATGCCGAGAACGTTTTGACCGCGGCGCGCACGCTCATCCAGATCAACAACCAGGTGCAGCAGCTCGCCAACGAAGCGCAGATGCTGCTCAACGAGGCGCAGAACCTCGCCAGCTTGCCGTCCTCCGTTGCAGCCAATCTTCAGGCGTCCCTTGCGCGCGTCGACAATCTCATCATCACGGCGCGCGGCATCGCCTATCAGGTCTCGGTCATCGACAGCGAATACCGGCGGCTGTTCCCCGAGCAGTATGCGGCAGCGGCCACCTCCTCGCAGATTATCGCCGATGCGCAGGAAGCGTGGGCGCTCGCGCGCGAAGGGTTCAAGCACAGCCTGGAGGTTCAGGCCGAAGTCGTCGGCGAGGTCCGCACGGACGCGGTCACGCTCAAAACGCTTATTGCCGAGAGCCAAGGGGCAGTCGGCAATCTCCAAGTCGCGCAGGCGGGCAATCAGCTCACCGCGCTCGCGGCCAAGCAGTCGATGCAGCTTCAGACCTTGCTCGCGGCGTCGGCTCGCGCCGATGCGCTGGACCGCGCCCGAGCGGTTGCCGCGCGGGAGCAGGCGCGCGCTCGCTTCACTCGCTTCGTGGGCGACGGCAGCGCCTATACGCGGCGCTAGTTAAGGGACCCAAGCGATGGACGATCTCAACGTCATCGATCAGTTTACGGAGACTTTCGTCACCTACATCGATTCTGGCTTCGGGTTGCTGACGCCGGACGTCGCCTTCCTCACGACCATCCTGATCGGGATCGACATCACGCTTGCCGGTCTCTTCTGGGCCATGGCCGACGACAAGGCGGTGATCCCGGCGTTGATCAAGAAGGTGCTCTATGTCGGCGCCTTCGCCTTTATCCT
>Ga0326597_10006554_pt1 | contig 15932 bp, 8 predicted proteins | sample RVTome_12_FD_203789 | JGI IMG/M metagenome (GOLD analysis project Ga0326597, IMG submission 203789) | Soil microbial communities from uranium-contaminated site in the Upper Colorado River Basin, Wyoming, United States - RVT100D185 | ecosystem: Environmental > Terrestrial > Soil > Contaminated >...
ATATCGCTGTGCACGCGCACCGGCGCGCGCACCGATATCTCTCCACTTGCTTGCACAACCGATAAGGCGGAAGTCAGTGCACGGGTGCTGACACGGTCACGCATGGGAAGAGACCCCTGTCCCGGTGCGCGACTCGGAAGCCCACGCGGACTTGACGTTCAGAGCACTAGTAGGGTACTTTTTAGCATAAATGAGCTCCGAACGTCAAGTCAACTTTGACGGCGAAGGGTTTCTCGCGAGGCACTCAGTCTTCAGCCTACGCGAGCTCGCGGACGCTATGCGTGCTCGGAAGACGTCCGCACTCTACTCCTGGGTCAGATACCATGTCGCCACCGGCCGTCTGCACCAAGTAGAGCGGGGTCTCTATGCCCCAGTCCCACCCGGCGTCGACCGGCGGGCGTTCGCGCCCGATGCGTTCCTCGTTGGGGCCGCTGCTCGCGCAGACAGCGTGTTTGCCTATCACAGCGCCCTGCAGCTGCTCGGAGCTGCCCACTCGGTGTTTCATGTCGTGGCTGTGTTCACTGCTCGGCGCCGTCGGCCACTGCGCGTTGGCAACGTGCGGGTCGAGTTCGTCTCTCACCCCACGCCATTGGTGCGGCACCGGGCGGTGGGCCTGGGCGTCCGCGAGGTCCGCTACCGAGACCGCGCGGTGCGAGCGACCGGTCCTGAACGGACGCTCGCCGACGGGTTCCGGAAACCCACTATGGTCGGCGGGCTCGAAGAACTGATCCAGTCAGCTGCCGGCTTCTCATCGCTCGATCTCGATCTGCTCCGGGCGGTGCTGAAAGCGTACGACCAGAAGGCGCTCTGGGGGGCCGCCGGGTGGTTCCTCGAGCAGTACCGTCGTACGTTCCGCGTGCCTGAGGAGTACCTCCGCTCCCTGGAGCGGCAGCGCCCAACGTCGCCCCACTACCTCCCGCGACGGCACCGCGGAAAGGGGGGCGTGCTCGTGAGTCGGTGGAATCTCGTGCTTCCGGAATCGGTCGTGTCGCTTCGGGAACCGAATGAAGCTTGATCGGGACGAACTGACGCGACTCGCTGCCGAGCACGGCTTTCAGGTCGCGGCGCTCGAGAAAGTGATCCGGCTCGGCGACCTGCTGGCGGAGTTCTCGCGAAATCCGCTGCTTCGGGACGCCCTGCTTCTGAAGGGCGGCACGGCTTTGAACCTCTGTTTCGGTCCGCCGCGGCGACTGTCAGTGGATCTCGACTTCAACTACGTGCGAGCCGAAGGCCGGGACCAAATGCTCGCCGATCGGCCGGAACTTGAGCGCGCAATCCGTCGTATCGCGGAGACCCGTGCATATCAGGTTCAGGCATCTGCGGACGAGCACGCCGGAAGGAAGCTCTTCTTGGGATACCAGGCCGCGAGCGGAACCCCCGATCGCATCGAGGTGGATGTCAACTATCTCCACCGCGTCCCGCTGGTGTCGCCGATCGAGGAGACGTGTTGGCAGCCGGGCGAATACTCGGCGCCGCAGGCAAGGCTTGTCGGGATGGAGGAACTGGCTGCGGGAAAGCTGTGCGCACTGCTGGACCGGGCGGCGCCGCGAGATCTGTACGATGCCGTCCGACTCCCCGAGCTCGCACGTCAGGTCTGGACCACGGCACGATTCCGCGGCGCCTTCGTCGCGCTTGCGGGCACTCTGCCGCATCCCGTGCACTCCTACACTGCGGTACGACTCGACCGCGCTTCGGACGCTGCGATCAGGGAACAGCTCTACCCGCTGTTGGGGGCGGGGCAGGCCCTGCCGTCTCCGTCTGCGCTGCGGCAGGGGGCATGGGCGGTTGTCGGACCCCTTTTGCGTCTGACGGACGGGGAGCGTGAGTTCACTGATCGCTTGCAGGTCGGCGAGTTGCGCGCGGATCTCGTTTTCCCGGATGATGGGGAGATGCTTCGCCGGGTCTCCCGCCACCCCGGTCTACTCTGGAAGGTCCAAAATGCAGTAAAACCTCGGGGCGGGAATCGCTAACTGGTCGAGCCGCCGTCAGCGGCTCAGGATCGGCTGCGCCAGTTTGCGCCCCCCCAGCTCGGCCCGCATCTTGGCAGGGTCGATCGTCTGAGGCAGGACCCCACGAGTACCGCTCGGCGCCCCGCCGCACGGTGGCGGCAAGTCTTCGAGATTCTCGACGGGGCGCTAGAACAGGCACCCGAAGAGCGCACTGCCTTCATCGAGCACGCGTGCGCCGGTGACCAAGCGCTCGGTGCTGAAGTCGCGGCGCTGCTCGCGGGCAGCGATGCGCCAGCCTTCCTTGAGACTCCCGCGGTGGAGTTCGCCGCGCCTATGCTTGCCGACCTACCCGCCGAGCTGGACGCCTCCGCCTCGGGCACGCCGATCGGCCCGTACCGCATCCTCCGAGAGATTGGGCACGGCGGCATGGGCACCGTCTACCTCGCCGAGCGCGCTGATCACCAGTACGAGAAGACCGTCGCTCTCAAGCTGCTGCGCGGGTGGAGCGCGGCGAATGAGCACCTCGTTCGCCGGTTCCTCGAAGAGCGGCAGATCCTAGCGGCGCTCGACCACCCCGACATCGCCCGACTGCTCGACGGGGGCGTGACGCCGGACGGTCTGCCGTGGTTCGCGATGGAGTACGTCGATGGTGTGCCCCTCGACCGCTACTGCGACGAGCGCCGCCTCTCGATCGAGAGCCGGCTGGAGCTGTTCTGCCGGGTATGCGCGGCCGTGCAGTACGCGCACCGCAACCTCGTTGTGCACCGGGACCTCAAGCCGGCGAACATCCTTGTCACGGCTGAGGGTGGGGTGAAGCTCCTCGACTTCGGCATCGCGAAGCTTCTGGGGACAGATGCGACGGACGTATCAGCGTCGCTCACGGTTACTGGTGAGCGGGTGATGACGCTGCAGTATGCGAGCCCCGAGCAGATTCGGGGAGACCCGATCACTACCGCGAGCGACGTCCATGCCCTGGGCGTCCTCCTCTACGAGGTATTGACCGGCCGGTACCCATATCGCTTGACGACGCGAGAGCCGCACGACGTGGCGCGCGCGATCCTGGAGGAGGAACCTGAACGGCCCTCAGTCGCCGTGCTCCGCATGGGCGAGACGAGTGAGGGCCGTGCTGCGGCGGGGGAGATCGCCCCGGCGAAACTCGCCCGGCGGCTGCGGGGCGACCTGGACACGATCGTCGCCACGGCGCTGCAGAAGGACCCGGGTCGCCGCTACGCCTCCGCCGAACAGCTGGGGGCCGACGTGCGGCGGCATCTCGACGGCCTGCCCGTAACCGCGCGCCCGGACAGCGGGTTCTACCGCGCGCGGAAGTTCGTGCGCCGGCACCGGGTCGGCGTCGCCATCGCGACGGGGGTCGCCCTGGTCGTCGTCGGATTCACCGTCGTAACGGCCGTACAGGCGGTGCGGATCCGCGGTCAGGCGGCACGGATCGCGGTCGAGCGCGACCGGGCGGAGGAGGTCTCGCGTTTCCTCGCGGGCCTGTTCCAGACGGCGGATCCCTTCGCTGGTGCCGGCGCCGGGTTCACGGCGCGCGAGATGCTGGATAGCGGCGCAGCAAGAATCGATCGAGAGCTGGCGGGTCAGCCCGCGACTCGGGCGCAGATGATGCTGGAAATGGGCCGGGCCTACTTTGGGCTCGGCGCCAGGGATCGGGCGCGGCGCTTCGGGGAGGTATCGCTTGCCATCCAGCGGCGGGTATCGCCCGCGGCCCCGCTCGAGATCGCCCAGACGCTGGATTTCCTCGGATTGGTGCGTGTGGAGCAAGGCGAGCTGGACGGCGCCGAGCGGGCCTACCGTGAGGCACTGACGCTCCGTCGTCAGCTCTTGGGCCCGGGGCACCGCGACGTGGCCCGCACGCTGAATGGGCTCGCTGGCGTGCTGCGCGCCGAGGGTCGTTTCGGGGCGGCGGATTCCGTCTCGCGCGAAGCGGTCGCGCTGGACGGAGCGCCCCTCGCTGAGAGCTTGGAGGGCCTGGCGCACGCGGTGCGCGAGCGCGGGGACTTTGCGGCTGCCGAGTCGCTGTACGCGCGGGTGCTGGTGTTGCGGCGCCAAGAGCTGCCGGAAGCGCATCCACAAATCGCGAGCAGCATCATCAACCTGGCGGCATCGCTCGGCGACGCGGGCAAGCCGGTTGATGCCGATTCGCTGTTTCGGAATGGCCTCGAGGCCAAACGCCGGTTGTTGGGCGACGAGCATCCCGACATCGCCGCCGATGAAGCGCAGTACGCGCGCCTGTTGCACCAACGGGAAAGCGACCAGCCGGCGGAAGCGCTGTACCGGCACGCGCTCACGATCGCTCGGCGGCGCTTTCCCGAAGTGCACCCCGTCACGGCTACCATCCAGCTCGGACTGGGCGAGCTGTTGCTCGATCGCGGCGCGGCGGATCGCGCCGAACCGCTCATCCGCGAGGCACTCGCGATGCGGCGGACGACCATGCCGCCCGGACATCCCGCCGTCTCGGAAGCGGAGCAAACGATGGGCGCGGTGATTATGGCGCGTGGTCGCTACGTCGAAGCCGAGCGCTACCTGCTGGCGAGCCGCGACGGGCTGCGCGCAGCGTATGGAGACGCCGACCCACGCGTGCGCGCGGCCCTGACCCGGGTGGTGGAGCTGTATGAAGCGTCGGGCCAGCCAGCGCGGGCGACGACGCTGCGCGCCGAGCTCGAGAGGGATGCGCGCCCCGTGCCAAGGAGTCCGACGGGCGGCGTGCCCTCCGCCGACTCCAGCACCGTGGCCGTCCTCCCCTTCCATATAAGAGGCACCGACCGCGTCCTTACGGACCTACGGGACGTTCTTCAAGACCTTCTCACGGCGAGACTGACCGGTTCGCCTCCTCTCGGTGAGCGCTGGATTCTGCGGGGTGACATCTCAGGGACACCCCCTCGGCTCTCGCTCGGCGCAACCCTCGAGACCGTCCCTGGCGGCGCGACGCAGGCGCAGGCGCGAGTCGAGGGCAGCGCGGACAGCCTCCCGAACCTCGCCGATCAACTCATCGCCCGATTGCTCGCGGTCCAGGCCGCGCGAGATTCGGATGAGCTCGCGGCACTGACTAGGACATCGTTGCCCGCACTCCGCGCCTATCTTGCGGGACGGCACGCCCACCGCCGCGGCAAGTGCTGCAATCCTTCCGAGGCACAAGATCAATTCGAGCGCGCCCTATTCCTCGATTCGACGTTCGCTCTCGCCGGACTGGCGCTCGTGGGCCTGACGCCGTTTGGGATGGTCGAGCTGGAAGAGCGTGGGAGGGTCGACGCGATCTGGAACCAGCGTGATCGCCTCGGCCCCGCCGACCGGGCGCAGCTTGTCGCCTACCTGGGGCCACGGTATCCACATCCGGCGACGCCTGCCGAGCTTATCGCCGCGGCCGAACAGGCAGCCCTGGCGGCTCCTCACCGGCTGGAGGCCTGGCTCATCGTGGGCCACAGTCTCTTTCAACTTGGGCCGATGATCGGCTATCCCGGGTGGGAAGCGAGGGCGCGGGACGCGCTGCAGCATGCGCTCGCCCTCGACTCGACCGACGCCATGACGCTTCAGTCCATCCTGCGGTCGGCCGCCGCAACCGGTGACCGCGGCGCCGTACAGCGGTACTCGAGGCTCTTCATCGAGCACAATCCCGATGCCTACGAGATCGAATCCATCCGGTGGCTGGCGGCGGTCACGTTGGCTGACAGTGCGGGCATCGCGGCGCAGCGAAGGCGTCTGGGCGGCATGCACCGCTTCCAACTCCGTGCGCTCGTGGAATGGAGCCCCACGCTTGGGATCGGGCTCGAGGATGCGGACCGCGCCGCGCGCGTCTATGCGGATGGCGAGAGAGGCGTGAATGAGGGTCGGGCCGTGATCGTGGGGATCGTTCCCTTCCTGCTCAACCGCGGACGCCCGGATGCAGCGAACCGCCTGCTTGCGACCGCCGAACGGGGGTTCGGCCAGCGTGCGGACGTGGGCGTGCTGGAGTTCCGGGTGTACGCCGCTCTGTACTGGGACGGCGATTCGAGCGAAGCGGTCGCTACGGTGCGGGCGCTCGAGGCGCACCTCGCCGGGGCGCCCGCGCCAACGGGGCACGTGCGGGATCGTCAGACGGCGACCTGTGCGCTGGCCCACTGGCGGCTCGCCGTCGGCGACCTCGCGGGCGCGGAAGCCGCCCTCAATCAGCTCCGCGCCCCATACCTGATCGAGTCCACGCTGGTGTGCGCTGCGGCCGTGAACGCGCAACTGGCCGCCGCCCGTGGACAACCGGACGCCGCCGCCGCGCTCGCGCGGTTGGACACGCTACTACTCGTCGGGTCCGAGCGACGGCACCTGCTGCTGGGCGTGGGTAATCTGATCGCCACTCGTCTGTACGAAGCCCGCGGAGACCTGCGGCACGCGCTTGCCCTCACGCGGCGGAGAAACCCCTGGGGAAACCAACTGCTGTCTACACAGCTGCGCGAGGAGGGACGGCTGGCGGCGCTGGTCGGAGATACCGTGGGCGCGGTGCGCGCCTATCGCCACTACCTCGCGCTGCGGAGCGATCCCGAACCCGGACTACGGCCGGAGGTCGCGCGGGTGCGAGCAGAGCTTCAGCGGCTCGCGGCTGGAGAGCGTAGATAGCTCAACGCCCCGCCATGAGTTGCTCACGGTCGGGGCGTCGGCCTTCCAGCGGGAGCGAAGCTTAACGTCGGTCGTCGTGCTTGAGCTTGCTGCGCGTAGCGACCCAAATGTCGAACATATCGCTGACGTTGCCGGAACGGAACGCAGAGTTGAAGTAAAGGGTAGTCCCGTCAAACGAGAGCGCCGGGCCCCAATCGTTGGCCTGCTCCACCTCGGGAGGACGAGAAGGGGTGTTGATGAGGGGCCCGAGGTTCACCGGCGCGGACCACGGGTCTCTGGTGCTCGGGCGCGTCGCCACCCAGAGGTCCATCGCGCCGTACGTCCCCGGCCGGTTGGAGGACAGAAACATCTCCAGTCCGTCCCGGCGGATCGCCGGCCGGAAGTCGCCTGAGGGGCTGCTGAGTTCCGGTACCAGGACGGCCGCGCCAAACGCCTTGTCGGGGCCGAGCGTGCTGACATAGATATCTTGACCGCCGGGACCGCCGGGTCGGTCCGAGCCAAAGTAGAGGAGGATGGTGCCGCTCTCGTCATCCTCGAACGCGACCGCCCGGCTCTCGTCTGCATCTGAATTGACCCCACTGCCGAGATTCACCGGCGGCTCCCAAGCGAAGTCGTCCCGCTTGTCGCGTCGCCGAGAAACATACAAATCCGTGCTGCCAAGCCCTCCCGCGCGGGTACTCGCGAAATAGAGGCGGTGCTCGTCACGGGAGAGGGTCGGACCGTTCTCCTGGGCGGCGGTGTTGATCGTGGCGCCCAGATTCCGCGGGGGGCCCCAGGGGTCGTCAATGCTGGCCCGCTGCGAGACCCAGATGTCCTGGAGGCCAAAGTTTGGCGCGCGCCCTCGGCCTGCCGTGAAGTAGAGACTCAAGCCGTCCTTGGAGATAAAGGGGTCAGAGTCGACAAAGGCGGTATTCACAATCGGGCCAAGGTTCACCGGCGCGGACCAGTCGGAGAACCGTGGCGGTTCGTCAAGCGCGAGCTGCACCAGCGCCGGGGCGGGTGCCGAAGGGAGCATGCCGGACTCCGTACCACACGAGAGGAGCAGGGTGAGCGAAATCAGCGAAGTCAGGGTGCACATGGACTTGGGCTTCATAGAATGTCCTCCGCAGCGTGCGCCAGGCGCTGCTCGGCGACGATGGGCGCAACCCGGCCCGCAGCAGCTCAGGAGACGGATGGTGGCGGACGTCGCAGCCGAGCGCGATACTGGATCGTCCGTATCTATGGACGCGCAGACCGTGGCTTAATCCGGACAGCGGGGCGCACCGCGACCACGCGAGCCTGCAGGGCGTACGATCCGTACGCGCCGAGTTCGGGGGCGGCGGGATCGCCACTACCTAACGCTGCGGAGCGATCCTGAGCCGACGCTGCGGCCGGACGTCGAGCGAGTGCGCGCCGCGCTGCAAAGCGTTGGAGCGAGCTCCAGCAACGACCGGTGACCCGGGCGGCGGCGCCGCCGGCAGCCAGGCGGGGTTCGCCTCGTATTCCTCGGTCGCGGTCAGCTGTCGCAGTCCGCCGCCGTCCCGACCGATGACGTACAGATCCGAGCCCGCATGACGGCACGGAGGATCGGGATACCAACAGGAGTTCTCCAGCGAGCTGACGAACACAATCTCGGTCCCGTCCGGTGACCACGCGGGGTTGCTCTCGAATCCCAGATTCGCCGTCAAGTTGGTGGCGCCCGAGCCATCGGCATTCATCACCCAGATGTCGCCGTTGCGCACGAACGCCAGCACCCCGTCGCGCGACCACGCCGGATCGATGTTGAACCCGAGATCGTTGGTCAGGTTGACCGCGCCGCTGCCGTCGGCACTCATGACGTAGATGTCGTAGTGATCCGTGGTCCGGTCGTAGCTCTCAAAGGCGATCTTCGTTCCGTCGGGGGACCAGGTCGGGCGTGTATCCCAGCCACTTCCTGAACCCGTGAGCGGCATTGTGTTGGACCCGTCCGCCTTCATGATCCAGATCGTGACCCCGCAATACCAGAAGCAAGCCGGATCACCCCGCCCGAAGGCGATCTTCGTTCCGTCCCGCGACCATGCGGGGCTGTGGTCACACTCGGCGCTCGCAGTGAGGTGTCGGACGTCTGAGCCGTCGGCGCGTACTGTATAGATCGCGCACATATCCCACCAGGACAGCGAGAACCCGGACATCACGGTGAGCGCCAGGGTCGCGCCGTCCGGAGACCACGCCGGCTCGAGGATCCCGGCACGAGTTAGCACGGTGCGTCCCGAACCGTCGGCAGCCATCACCTCGACGCCTAGCAAGGTTTCGAACGTCATCGGCAGGCTGGCGATTGCAAATGCGGTAACGGGGGCCTGTGAGGCCTGCGCCTCGACGCTGGCAGTGATCCCTGCGGTACCCGCGCTCACCCCCGTCACCAAACCCGTGGAAGAAACCGTCGTCACTGCTGGATTGTCGCTCGTCCACGCGACCGCTCGTTCGAACAGCCGCTCCCCGGCCGCATTCCTGAGCAGCGCCTTGAGGGGCAGAGTCCAGCCCACGACAACGGTGCCGTTGGATGGCTCGACGCTGATCGCGGCCACGGGCACGGCGGGATGAGCGCGCCACGTGCCGGCGGGCGCACCGCAAGCAAGCGTACCTACAATGGCACTCGGTGGATTGCCCGAGACGTCGCCGGTGTACTCGCAGCTCGCTCCTGAGGCGCTAACTCGAAACGTGATACGTGTCCCGTTGATATGGCCGTTGGAGACGTCTCCTCTGAAGTCATTTGGAAAGCCAGAGCAATCGTTGCTCGCCTGCCCGAAGCTCCCGCCAAACATCGAATCGCTCTGCACGAAGCGGTACGACCCTACGTTAGGACAGCCATTGGTCAGCGTCTCGGTCCAGTCCCACACGCCGCCGATGTTTACCGGGGCGGGAGCTGGGGGCGGCGGTGGAGGGGGCGGGGGCGGATTCGGTGTGATGGGTGTCGTGGGTTCACCGGAGCAGGAGAGCAGCAGTGCTGCAACGACGAGCCGAGTGAGCGCGCGGCTGGTAGCGGCCATGAAACCTCCTCGTGCAGCGACTGGCAGTGTTGACGCGCAATACGGGTGCGCGTTCTTTAACTGCTACGCGTAGTTGGGGGCCCGAAACGGACAGTTTGCGGATGCCGGCAAGAGTCATCATTGCGGTAGGCGTCGCCCTCGGCGTGGCGATCGCCGTTTACGCGTATGCGGCATCGCGGCCGAATTATCCGCCGGACACCGGGCTACGCGTCGATCCGTTCTCGGTACAAAGCCCGGAGCCTGCAGTATCCGATCTGCGCGACGCGATTCAGGATATGATCGCCGCGCGGCTCATGGCTGCTGAGCTCGGTGCTGGACAAGTGCTGCGGGGGGAGGTCGGGGGCACGCCCGAGAGGTTGTCGATCGGCGCGGCGCTCATTGCCATCCCGAGCGGTGTTGTTCGCGCCCGCGCGCGGGTGCAAGGTAACGCGGACAGCCTGCCGTACCTCACGGACCAGCTCGCCGCGCGTCTCCTCGCGGTTCAGGCCGCAAGGGACTCCGACGAGCTTGCCGCCCTGACGGCAACCTCGTTGCCTGCGCTGCGCGCGTACTTAGCGGGGCGGCAGGCGTACCGCCGCGGCCGGCTGGGCGCTGCCTCCGAAGCGGGGGAGCACTTTGAGCGCGCCCTGTTCCTCGACTCGACCTTCGCACTCGCGGGTCTGCGTCTCGCGGAGATCGCCGTCCGGTTCGGGATGGCCGAGCGTGACGAGCGCTGGAAGATCGACGCGATCTGGCAACTGAGAGACCGCTTGGGCCCCGCCGACCGAGCGTTGCTCGAGGCGTACCTGGGGCCTCGGTATCCGCAGTCGGCAACGCTTGCCGAGCTGATTGCCGCGGGCGAGCGGGCCACCCTCGTGGCGCCGCAGCGGCTGGAAGCGTGGCACATCGCGGGCGTGAGTTTCTTCCGCTTCGGACCGAGGATCGGCTACCCCGGCTGGGAGGCGCGGGCGGCCGAGGCATTCGAGCGCGCGTTAGCCCTCGATTCGACCGAGATCTTCCCGCTCCAATACCTCCTGCTGCTGGCGGCCGTGCAGGGCGACCGAGTCGCTGTCGGACGGTACGCGGCGCTGCATCGGTCATTTCCCGTCGGGGGCCAGCAGAGCGAGTTCATCCAGTGGGTGGCGGCGGTCATGCTGGGCGACAGTGCCGCCCTCGCGCGGCTGCGGCGGCGCATCCCGGAGATGACTGCTGTGAGTCTCCAGTCGATCGTGGAGTGGAGTGAAAGCCTCGGCATCGGGCTGGAGGATGCGGACCGTGCGGCTATTGCTTACGACCACAACACGAAGAGCGTCTGGCAGCGCCGCTCCGCCATCGTACGACTTGTTCCCTTCATGCTGAACCGGGGCCGTCCGGGTGCAGCGAGCCGCCTGCTCGCCACGGCGGAGCGAGGGTTTGGCCAAGCCGGGGACGTCGGCGTGTTGGAGTTTCGGATCTACGCCGCGCTGTATTGGGATGGCGATTCGAGCGAGGCCGCTACAGCGGCCCGGTCACTCCACGCCTACCTGCGCGGTGCGCCCGTCCCACTGGGTCAAGTGCGTGATCGTCAGACGGCGGCCTGCGCGCTGGCGCACTGGCGGCTCGCCTCTGGTGACCTCGCCGGGGCAGAGGCCGCTCTCGCGCAGCTGCGTGCCCCATACCTGATCGAGTCCACGCCAGTGTGCATCGCGGCGGTGGAGGCGCAGCTCGCAGCCGCCCGGCGCCGGCCGGATGCCGCAGCCGCGCTCGCGCGCCTGGACGCGTTGCTCGCCGCCGGATCGGACGTGCAGCAGTTGTTCCCAACCGTCGCCACAGCGATCGCCGTCCGGTTGTACGAGGCGCGCGGCGACCGGCAACACGCACTCGCCCACGCGCGGCGCAGAACGTTTTGGTGGAACTGGCTGCTGTCCACGCCACTGCGCGAAGAGGGGCGTCTCGCGGCGTCGGTCGGGGACACGGCCGGCGCGATTCGCGCCTACCAGCACTATCTCGCACTGCGGAGCGATCCGGAGCCCCGCCTGCGTCCCGACATTGAGCGGGTCCGGGCGGAGCTCGGCGCGTTGACGAGCCGTCGCCCCCTTAGTCCACGTCCTTGAGCTTAGTGCGCGTGCTCACCCAGATATCGATGCCTCCCACACCACCCGGACGATCCGAGATGATGTAGAGCGTCGTGGCGTCAAACGAGAGCGCGCAGCGTGATTCGCCGACCGGAGGTGGGGTATTCACCACCGACCCGAGATTCACGGGAGTCGACCAGGGATCTGCGGTGCTGGTTCGCGTCGCGACCCATAGGTCAAAGAACGTGGGGTTCGTTCCGGGCCGTGTGGATCCCAGGAACAGTTCCAGGCCGTCGCGGCGAATGGCGCAGGGGGCGTCCGCCGAGGGGCTGCTGAGTTCGTCTACCCGGACAGCCGGGCCGAAGGCGCCGTCGGGCTCGAGCGTACTGGTATAGCTGTCGGTGAAGCCAAAGCCTCCCGGACGGTTCGAGTTGAAGTCCAGGGCATCCTCGAAGCGGACCGACAGGTTTTCGTCGAATGCCGTGTTGACCCCGCTCCCGAGGTTTTCCGGCGGCTGCCAACCGAAGTCGTCTCGCTTGTCGTGTCGCCGGGTGACGTACAGATCGGTGCCACCAAACCCGCCGGGCCGGTCACTGAAGAAATACAGGTGGTGGCCGTCGATGGTTAGAGACGGGGCCTGCTCTCGAAACGGTGTGTTGATGCTGGGGCCGAGATTCTGCGGCGGTCCCCACGGATCGTGCACGCTGGCGCGCTGCGAGACCCAGATGTCAAATCCACCAAAGCCGCCAGGCCGGGTGGACGCAAGGTACAGGCTACGCCCGTCCTTGGAGATCGCCACCTCGATGTCGGTCGACGGCGAATTGACAGCCGGGCCGAGGTTGACCGGAGCGGACCAGTCGGAATACTGGGGTGGATCGTCGGCCACGAGCTGCAGGGCCGGTAGGGCGGGCGCGGACGGAAGGTCACCGGACTCCGTATCACACGCGAGGAGCAGGGAGAGCGTACCGAGCAAGGTCAGAGAGCACATGGACGCGAGCTTCATAGAATGTCCTCCGCAGGGTACGGTTGCCAGTCGCCGCTAGGCGACGGAGCGACTGGATGTCCGCTTTCCGCCCCGGTTTGCGCGTTACCCGATAGGCGCAACCCGTCCCGCAGCCCGGGGAGGATGCATGCTGGCGGACATCTCAGGCGGGCGCGATCTTTGGTCGCCTACACTCATGGACGCGCAGCCGCTCGCCGAATCCGGACAACCCGACATCACCGGGCTCCTGGTCGCCTGGCGCGCGGGCGACCGCGCCGCCTTCGACCGGTTGTTCCCCCTGGTCTACGACGAGCTGCGCCGCGTCGCCCACCGCCAGCTGGGCCGCGAGCGCCCGGACCACACCCTCGGCACCACGGCCCTCGTGCACGAGGCGTACTTGAAGCTGGTCGACCAGACGCGCGCGCAGCTCACCGATCGCGCCCACTTCTTCGCTGTCGCAGCGCGGGCGATGCGCCGCATCCTGGTCGACTACGCCCGGCGCCATCGCGCGGCGAAGCGCGGCGGGGCGCAGGCGCCGGTGAGCCTCGACGACACGATGCTCCTGGCCGATCAGCGAGCCGACACACTTGTCGCCCTGGACGAGGCGCTGACGCGCCTGGCCGAGGTCGAGGAACGCTTGAGTCGGGTCGTGGAGTGCCGGTTCTTCGGCGGCCTGACCGAGGAGGAGACGGCGGAGACGCTGGCGGTCACGGCCCGCACAGTGCGGCGCGACTGGGTCAAGGCGAAGGGCTGGCTCTACCAGGCGATGCGGGAGTGACCGTGTCGGCTCGTCTGCCTCCAATGCTCCTGCTCGTGCTCTTGCCCGGGCTGCTTGCCGCTCAGGGCGTCACCACCGCCGCGATCCAGGGCACGGTGACGCAGGCGGACGGGTCCCCGATCCCCGGCACGACCATGCACGTTGTGAACCTGTCGAACGGGCGCCGCTGGCAGGTGATGACGCGCTCCAGGGGCGGGTACCTCATCGAGGACGCCGGAGTGGGTGGGCCCTACCGCATCGAAGCGCGGGCCTTGGGGTTCGCGCCCGAGGCACGGGCCGGGATCGTGCTTGCCCTCGGCCAGCGCCTAGTCGCCGATTTCGAGCTCCGGCCCGCGCCCGTCGAGCTCGCTCCCGTCGACGTGATCGCGACGACAGACCCTGTGCTCAACTCCAGCCGAACCGGACCCGGCGAGATCATCTCGCGAGCCCGCATCGCCGAACTGCCTAATCTCGGCCGGGACTTTCTCGCGCTGACGACGCTAAGCCCACACACGGCGATCTCCGTCTCATCCGGGGCCGCCCCCACAGGGGGGATCACCATCGCCGGGCAGAATCGGCTGTACAACAGCTTTCAGATTGACGGCGGCATGAACCACGACCTGTACCGCGGCCGGCTTCCGGGGCGGGAGACGCTCCCCCGGCCGATCTCGCTCGAGGCGCTCGAGGAAATCCACGTCCTCCCCGCGCCCTTCGATGTCCGGCACGGCGCGTTCGCCGGCGGGCTGGTGAACGCCGTGACCAGATCGGGCACGAACGCCCTCGACGGGTCAATCTTCGGCTACCTAGCGGACGCCTTTCTGGTCCGCCGGAGCCTCGCCGGGGCCGTCGTGGGGGACTTCCAGACGTGGCAGTACGGTGGCAACGTCGGCGGGCCCATCGTCCGCGACCGCGCCCAATACTTCCTGAGCGTGGACACACGGCACGAGGTCGTTCCCGACCCGGGCCCGCTGATCACCGACACGGCCGGCGGCGCGGACCTGGCGCGCATCGGCATCTCCTACGCCAGTGCTGCGCGGTTTCAAGAACTGCTACGCGACACGTTCGGCCTCGCGCCCGGCACGTTGGGTCCTGTGAGCGGCCAGGTGCGCGCCCAGGACTTATTCGCCAAGCTCACCGTGCAATTGGGCACCAACAGTCACCTCGAGCTGTCGCACCACTATGCCCACGGCGATCGGTGGGATTTCGTTTCGCGCACCCCCACCTTCTACTTCCTGTCGTCGTCCGACCAACGTGACCCGTCCACCGTCAACGCCTCGCGGCTGATCTGGACGGGCCTCGTGGGCCAGCGCTGGTCGAACGAGCTGATCGTCAGCCGGCTACGGCTCCACGACACCTGCCGGCCGAGCGCTGGCTATCCGCAGATCAGGGCAGGCGCCGATCGGGGGACGCTGGTCGCCGGGGCGCAGGGGGGGCAGTGCCCGGTTCGACCGCTCAACACGGTGGTGCAGGACGCGCTCGAAGTCACCGACAACGTGACCGTCGCATTCGGCACGCACGTCGTCACGCTGGGTGCGCACGGGGAGGCGCTGCGGTTTCGGGACGACTGGCTACAGAATGCGTCCGGGCAATGGAATTTCGCCACGTTGGACGCACTCCAGGCTCGCAGCGCCATGCGCTATACGCGGTCGCTCCGCGGTCCTGCAAGCACCGGCGGACTGGACGTCCGGGCACGTCAGCTCGGCGTGTACGTCCAGGACCGGTGGATCCCGACGCGGGGGTTCACCCTGACGCTCGGTCTGCGCGTGGACGTGCCAATCCTACCTGATGCGATCGCAACGAACGCCGCGCTGCGGGACTCGCTCAGGATCGACACGGGACGCCTGCCGAGCGGCAACGTGCTCTGGTCGCCGCGGCTGGGGGTCAACTACGACCTGCGAGCCGAGGGACGCACGTTTCTGCGGGGCGGGATCGGGCTCTTCAGCGGGCGGCCGCCCTACCAGTGGCTCGGCAACGCGTACCGGGACAACGGCGCACAAGATCTCTTCCTCGACTGTCGTGGGGCCGCGGTGCCCGCGTTCGATCCCCTCAGCCAGCCGGCGACGTGTGCCAATGGCACCGGGCCGGTGCCGCGGCTCAGTTTCTTCGATCCTGACATGAAGTTCCCCCAAAACCTGAAGCTGTCGCTCGGCGTGGATCACCGGCTTCCAGGAGGCGTCGTCGGCACCGTGGACCTGCTGTACACCCGAGCGGTGCATCAGCTGTACCTGACCGATGCCAATCTCCTTGCGCCGGTTGCGGTCGCTCAAGGGGAAGCGAATCGGCCTCTCTACGGCACCATCAGCGGTACGGCGACTTCGTACAGTGTCGCTCCCGCCCGGCGAGCTGCCGGCTTCGGCCAGTTAGTCCGGGTTTCCAACCGCAATGGGGATCACGCCCTGTCTTTGTCGCTGCAGCTGCGCAAGCAATTCGGCAACCGTGCGACGGCGAGCGGATTCTACGGCTACACTCGTGCGCGGGACCGCATGTCGGTGGTCAATCCATTCGCGCGGACGAACCTCGAGAACACACCACTCAACGGCACCATCGACTCCCGGCCGCTGCGGACGTCGTACTTTGAGATTCCGCACCGGTTGCAGCTCGGCG
>Ga0326597_10006555_pt1 | contig 15931 bp, 14 predicted proteins | sample RVTome_12_FD_203789 | JGI IMG/M metagenome (GOLD analysis project Ga0326597, IMG submission 203789) | Soil microbial communities from uranium-contaminated site in the Upper Colorado River Basin, Wyoming, United States - RVT100D185 | ecosystem: Environmental > Terrestrial > Soil > Contaminated >...
AACTCGAACGACGGCCATGATCCCCGCCTTGCGGATGAGATTGCCGCCTTCGTCCCGATCAGGCACGGCCTTCATGAGTCCGGACTGAATGCCGTCGAGCTGGTCACAGGGGTTGCGGAGGCCAGTAACCGCCAGGACCGCCTCGCTGCCGATTCGGAGGCGGGTGCCGGCGGGCAGAGCGAGGCGATCGAGGCCGCGCGTGGTGATGTTCTCCGCCATCTGGCCGGCGACGAGGTCGAAGCCGACCGCCCTGAGCCCGTCGGGGAGCTCGCCATGGATCAGGTGAACTTGGCGCAGGTTCGGCATCGCCGCCTCCCGTCCGAGCCGGGAGCGGTGCTGGACGGACGCTCCCATGTGAGCGTCGCCCTCGACGCCGAGGCCGGCGAGGAGGCGGACGCGCACCTGAGATGGCTTCGCGACGGTATACGCCGGACTGGCCGCGACCGCTGCCACGAAGCCGGCCAGCGCCTTCGCCTCAGCTTCGGGCACTGTCTTGATGGATCGCCTCGTCGATGTGGGCGAGCATCTCCGCCCCTTCGGCGATCGAGCTGTCGAGGTGGAAGGTAAGGAAAGGCACGCGTCTCAGGTCGAGCCGCGGCTTCAGCGAGCGGTGGAAGAAGGCGGCGGCGGCGTTGAGGGCGCGAATCGCGTCCGTCTGCTCCGGCGGCGGCGCCATGACGCTGACCGACACCTTGGCGCTGAGGAGGTCGGGGGAGAGGTCGACCTGGATGATCGAGATCAGGCCGCCGAGGCGCGGGTCTGAGACTTCGTGGAGGAGGATCTGGCCCAGCTCCTCGCGGAGGAGCTGGGCCACGCGCTCGGTCCTGCGGGACATATCGCTGTCTCCTCTCGACCACCTGCCGCCATTATGGCACGGCGGCGGCGTGAGGCGGCCGCGCTAGTTCGCCCGCTCGCGGTGATAGAACTCGAGGACGTCGCCCTCCTGCAGCTCGTCGAAGCCATCGAGAGAGACGCCGCACTCGTAGCCATTCTGGACCTCGCGGACGTCCTCCTGGAAGCGCTTGAGACCGGCGCAACGCGTATCGGCGATCTGCTCGCCGCCGCGCATTACGTGCACGAGGCCGGAGCGCTCCAGCTTGCCGTCGCGGACGTAGCAGCCGGCGATGTTGCCGAGCTTCCGGACGCGGAAGATCTGGCGCACCTCGGCGTTGCCGTCGACGACGTCGTTGTAGACGGGGTCGAGCATGCCCTTGAGGGCCAGATCGAGGTCCTCGATCAGCTTGTAGATGATGCTGTACTGGCGGACGTCCACCTTCTCGGCCTCGCCGAGGCGCTTGGCGCCGGGGTCGGGCTTGGCGTTGAACCCGACGATGATCCCGCGCGAGGCGACGGCGAGCATGACGTCGGACTCGGTGATGGCGCCGGAGCCGGAGTGGATGATCTTTACGCGCACCTCTTCGTTGCTGAGGCGCTCGAGCGAGTTGCGAATCGGGTCGATCGAGCCCTGGACGTCGGTCTTGAGGATGATGTTCAGCTCTTTGACCTTGCCGCTGCTGATCTCGCCGTAGAGCGTATCGAGGTTGACGGGGTGAGACTCGCGGGCGCGGGCGGCGTCGCGGGCGCGGAGGCGTTCCTCGACCTCGGCTCGCGCCGTCTTCTCATCCTTGACGGCGACGAAGGTGTCGCCGGCTAGCGGCACCTGGTGGAGGCCGAGGACGGTCACCGGCCGCGAGGGCCCGGCGGCGGCAACGGCCTTGCCGTGCTCGTCGAACATCGCCTTGATCCTGCCGGTGGCGTCGCCGGCGATCAGGACATCGCCGCTATGGAGGGTGCCGCGCTGGACGAGGAGGGTAGCGACGGGCCCGCGAGTTGTGGTCAGCTCCGCCTCGACGACGGCGCCGGCGGCGGCGCGGTCCGGATTGGCCTTGAGGTCGCGGATCTCGGCGACGAGGGCGATGTTCTCCAGCAGGTCCTGGATCCCCTCCTTCGTCCGGGCCGAGACCGGCACGGCGGGCGTATCGCCGCCGTACTGCTCGACGACGACATCGTACTGGGCGAGCTGCTGAAGGACGCGGTCGCGGTCGGCGCCCTCGAGGTCGATCTTGTTGACGGCGACGATCAGCGGCACGCCGGCCGCCTTCGCGTGGTTGATCGCCTCGATCGTCTGGGGCATGACGCCGTCGTCGGCGGCGACGACGAGGACGGCGATGTCGGTCACCTGGGCGCCGCGGGCGCGCATGGCGGTGAAGGCCTCGTGGCCGGGCGTGTCGAGGAAGGTGATCTTCTCGCCCGCCACGTCGACCTGATAGGCGCCGATGTGCTGAGTGATGCCGCCGGCCTCGTTATCGGTGACGTTGGCCTCGCGGATCACGTCGAGGAGGCTGGTCTTGCCGTGGTCGACGTGGCCGAGGATCGTGACGACCGGCGGCCGCTTCCGGAGCAGGGTTGGGTCCTCCTCATCGGGCGCCACGGCAGCCTGGGCGGCGCGCTCGACCGGCACCTCCGCCCTCTCGATCGTTGCCGCCTCGTGCGGCTCGTAGCCGAAGTCCGTGGCGATGATCGCGGCCGTGTCGTAGTCGATCGCCTGGTTGATGCTCGCCATGACGCCGTTTTTCATCAGCTCTTTGATGATCTCGACGGCTGAGGTGTGGAGCAGGTCGCCGAGCTCTTTGACGGTCAGCGTTCGCGGCAGTTCTACGGTCTTGCTATCGATTACCAAAATCCCCTCGTCTCACTCTCGCTCACTGACGCCCGCTCAAACGGCGGCGTCCTTCTCTGCCTCGCGGGCCGGCCCGACTGCCTCTAGACGGCGACGCTCTCTCGCAGCGCCGCGGCGAACTCGGCCAGGCGCCCACGGTCCCCGGACGAGAGCTTCGTCCGCAGGGCCGCGTCGAGACGGCCCTTGCTCAGGGCAGTCTCCCAGCAGGCGCCTTCGCGGCAGAGGTAGGCACCGCGGCCCGCCTTCTTGCCGGTCAGGTCGACCTCGACGCCGTCGGCGGTCCGGACGACGCGCACGAGCTCCCGCTTGCCGGCCGTCGAGCGGCAGGCAACGCAGGTGCGCTGCGGCGGTGCCTTCGGCGTCGTCATCATCTCGCCTAGTCTTCAGTCTCGCCGGCGAGGAAGCCGAAGTCCTCGTCGTCGTCGACGACCGCTTCGAGCTCCTCCTCGATCTCTTCCTCGAGCAGGCGGCGGCCGCCACCGCGACGGGCGGCCGCGGTGCGGCGGGCACGCGCCTGCTCCTCGGTCTCGCGCACGGGAGTGACACGACGCGTCCGGCGCCGGTCTTTCGTATCTGCCGGCGGCACCGCCGGCAGAACCTCATCGGCGAAGCGGATGCCGGCGGCGCGCCCGCCGGCGGCCGGCGGCGCTACCACGGCGGACGCCGCCGCAGTCTCACCAGCCTCTGCTTGCGCTGCCGGCGCTGCCGGCGCGACTTCTGCTTGCGCTGCCGCCGCCGCCGCCTCGGCCTCTGCCTGAGCGGCGACCTCGGCCCAGATCGGCGTCTCGCGCTCGACCTCGGGCTCGGCGACCATCTGCGAGGTCGGCTCGGCTGCCTCCTCGTCCTCGACGGCGCTGAGGCTCTTGATGTCGATCCGCAGGCCGGTCAGCTTGGCGGCGAGGCGGGCGTTCTGGCCCTCTTTGCCGATCGCGAGCGAGAGCTGGCGGTCGACGACGACGACCTCAGCCGTGGCGCCATCCGAGAGGATCTGGACGCTGTGCACCTGAGCCGGGCTCAGCGCGTTCTGGACGAAGAGCTCCGGGTCGGGGTCCCACTGGACGACGTCGATGCGCTCGCCGTTGAGCTCGTTGACGATGTTCTGGATGCGGATGCCGCGCAGGCCGACGCAGGCGCCGACCGGGTCGATGCCATCCTGGCGCGTGTAGACGGCGACCTTGCTGCGAAAGCCGGGCTCGCGCGCGATCGCCTTGATCTCGACGGTGCCGCGGAAGATCTCCGGCACCTCGAGCTCGAAGAGCCGCCGCAGGAGGTTCTTGTGGCTGCGCGAGACCGTGACCTGAGGGCCCCGGTTCGCCTTGTGCACCTCCAACAGGTAGACCTTGAGGCGCTGGCCGGGGCGGTAATGCTCGATCCGCACCTGCTCCGATGGCGGCAGCACGGCCTCGGTCTTGCCGAGGTCGATGTAGACGTGGCGCGCCTCCAGCCGGTGGACGACGCCCGAGATTATGTCGCCTTCCTTGCCGGAGTACTCCTCGAAGACGACCTCGCGCTCCGCCTCGCGCAGGCGCTGGAGGACGACCTGCTTCGCGGTCTGGGCGGCGATCCGGCCGGCGTTCTGGGGGAAGACCTCGGTGCTGACGACGTCGCCGACGTAGGTGTTCGGCGCGACCTTCTGCGCGTCTTCGAGGGTCATCTCGACGTCTGGGTCCTCGACCTCGACGACGACGGCGTGCTGGGCGAAGACGCGAGCGGCGCCGGTTTCGCCATCGATCTTGACGACGAGGTTGGCGTTGGCGAGAGAGTCCTTCTTGTAAGCAGAGGCGAGGGCCAGCTCCACGGCCTCGAAGACTACCTCTTTGGGCAGGTTCTTCTCGACGGCTAGCTGACTGATCGCGGTGAGGAAGTCGTTCTTGCCGCTGGGCGTGGCGCGGACGGCGGTGGCCAACGTATTCTCTCCTTAGCGAAGCTTAACAAAAAAGTGGGCTGAACCCACTTTCTCAAATGCAAACCACGACTCCAAGATTATACGCTCGTGCTCCTTGCCCTGCAATCGCGGCAGACGCCGGGCACGCCTTCGACCCGGGCGGCCCAGGCCCTACGCGGGGCCGTCGGTTTCACGGCCGGCCGTGAGTGCTTACAATGCCCTTCAAGGCGGGCTCGGCCCGCTCATTCGGGCCGGGCGCGATGCGTTCATTCGAGCTGAGCTCGGTGCGCTCATTCGAGCTGAGCTCGGTGCGTTCAGAGGAGGTTTTGCTTGACCACGAGGCCGTTTCCGACGCGCTCCGAGGACTTCAACGAGTGGTACAACCAGCTGGTCTTGAAGGCGGAGCTGGCGGACTACGCGCCGGTCCGCGGCAGCATGGTGGTGCGGCCCTACGGCTGGGCGGTCTGGGAGAACATCCAGGCGGCGCTCGATCGGCGCTTCAAGGCGACGGGGCACGTCAACGCCGGCTTTCCGATGTTCATTCCCGCCTCCTTCCTCGAGAAGGAGAAAGAACACGTCGAAGGCTTCTCGCCGGAGCTGGCGGTCGTGACCCAGGCCGGCGGTGAGGAGCTCGCCGAGCCGCTCGTCGTGCGGCCGACCTCCGAGGCGCTGATCGGCCACATGTACGCGAAGTGGGTGCAGTCCTACCAGGACCTGCCGCTCTTGATCAACCTCTGGAACAGCGCCGTGCGCTGGGAGAAGCGGACGAAGCTCTTCCTGCGCACGACGGAGTTCTTCTGGCAGGAGGGCCACACGGCCCACGCGACGGCGGCGGAGGCGGAGGCGGAGACGCGCCAGATGCTCGACGTCTACACGGACTTCGCCGTGAAGGAGGCGGCCATCCCCGTGATCCCGGGCGAGAAGAGCGCCAGCGAGAAGTTCGCCGGCGCCAAGCGCTCGTTCAGCATCGAGGGGATGATGGGCGACGGCAAGGCGCTGCAATCGGCCACCTCACACTACTTCGGCCAGAACTTCGCCGAGGCGTTCGATATCAAGTACCTGGACGCGGAGAACAAGCTCCAGCACTGCTGGACCACGTCGTGGGGCCTGACGACCCGCTTCATCGGCGCGATCGTCATGGCCCACGGCGACGACCAGGGGCTCGTCCTGCCGCCGCGGCTCGCGACTTATCAGGTCGTCATCGTCCCGATCTACCGCAGCGCCGAGGAGCGCGCCCTCGTCCTGACCGAGGCGGACCGCCTCGCGGCGGAGCTCGGCGACCACCGCGTCTGGATCGACCGCCGCGAAGGCCACTCGCCCGGCTTCAAGTTCAACGACTGGGAGATGCGCGGCGTCCCCGTCCGGGCCGAGCTCGGGCCGCGCGATATCGCCGAGGGGCAGCTGGTGCTGGCGCGACGCGACGTCACCGGCAGGGACGGCAAGCAGACGGTACCCCGCGCCGGCGCCACGGCGGCCGTCGCCGCGCTGCTCGACGCCATCCAGGGCGCCATGTACGAGCGCGCCCTCCGCTTCCGGGACGAGCGGACGGTGGAGACCGAGTCCTTCGCGGAGCTTACCGAAGCGGTGGAGCGCGGCTTCGCCTCCGCCTGGTGGTGCGAGGCGCCGGACTGCGAGCAGGCGATTCAGGAGGCGACGGGCGCGACCTCGCGCTGTTTGCCCCTCGACCAGCCCGGCGGCAGCGGCGTCTGCGTCCGCGACGGCCGGCCGGCGACCCGCCGGTCGATCTTCGCCCGCTCTTACTGACTGGAGCGCTACTCGACCACGCCCCGGCGGCGCAAGTAGTCGATCGAGGCCGCGACCCGGTCGTCGGGCTGGCCCTGGTTGATCTCGAAGACGCGCAGGGCGTCCCGGGGCAGGCCGGCGGCGATGTAGGACCAATCGACGTCGCCGTTGCCGGGGGCGCGGTGGTCGAGGATGCCGTCGACGTCGTGGAGGTGGCTGCCGATCGTCCGTTGCGTGAGCTTCGGGAACCAGGCGCCGCGGTCGATGAGGCCGAGGCGGGCTTGGACCTCGCAGTGGCCAACGTCGTGCCAGTAGCCGGCAACCTCGTTCGCGTAGTCGGCGAGGAGGTCGAGCGCCTCATCCGGGTGGGGGATCTCGTGGTAGTGGAGCCGGCTCTCGAGCCCGAGGGCGACGCCGCGCGGCGCGGCCTGGGCGACGAGCTCGCGCAGGGAGCGGCGGGCGGCGTCGAGATGGGCATCCACCGCCTGGGCGCGCAGGCGGTGGAGCGCGGCGCGGGTCTCCTCGGCGAGCTCGCCCTCGCCCTCGCCGGTCTCGACGAGGCGGCGGAGGCCGCGCTCCGGCTCCGTCACGTGGTTGCCGACGCCGCCGAGGTGGATGACGACGTAAGGCAGGCCGGCGGCGGCGGCGAAGTCGACCGTCCGCGCGGTTTCCGTAACGGCAAGGCGGCGCTCCGCCTCGTCGGTCGAGGCGAGGTTGGCGTCGCCGTTGACGCGGCCGTCGGCGAGCTTCCGCCGCGGCGTCGGCGCATGGAGGCTGGTCAGGGCCAGCTCACCGTCGCCGGCGAGGAGCTCAAGGCCGGCTGCCTCCGTCGAGTGGCTGACCTCGATCCCCGTATAGCCGAAGACGGCAATGAGGCGGCGGAAGCGGGCGAGGTCGGCGAAGCGCTCCTGCTGCGCCCACATCGTAGAGAAGCTGAGAACCTGACTGGACATTTCTAGGCTCGATTATCGCCTACAACTGCAAAACCGGTGATCCAAAGCGCTCGAACCGTCCGGCCGAGGCGGCTCAGCGGGGCGCGACGTTCTGGTTGAGGCGGAAGATGTTCTTCGGATCGAACTTTGCCTTCAAATCGGCCAGCCGCTGGTAGTTGGGTCCATAGGCGGCGCCGACGCGTTCCGTCTCGTCCTCCGGCATGAAGTTCACGTAGACGCCGCCGGTCGCGTAAGGAGCTGTCGCGTCGAAGAAGTCGCGGGCCCAGGCGACGCCGGCGGCGTCCTCGGCCGCATCCTCCCAGCGGCCGTGAACGTTGAGGACGAACTGGGCCTCGCGGTGTGCGAAGGCGGTCGCGTCCGGCGCCACTCTGCTCGTCGCGCCGCCGAGGTTCGCGATGAGGATCTCGCAATGCGGCGACGGTAGCTTGCCGGCGTATTCGATCATCTGATCGAAGGCGGCGTCGTTGAGCTCCGTGAAGTTGTGCGACTTCCAGTAGTTTCGCGCCCCGGGCGTCAGGAGCGGGTCGAAGGCCTGCTGCCAGGCCGTGAAGGGCATGGGGCCGATGTGCTCGCCGTAGGCGTCGCCAAAGCCGCGCAGGGGCTCGATTGCCTTGGCGCCCGCCGCCGGATCGCCGGCGTAGCACATCGCCAGGACTATGACCTCCTGGCCGTGCACCTCGGCGGGGAGGAACGGGAGCGGCGGCGCCTTGCGGAGGACGACCCAGATGCAGAGCTCGTCCGGCGCCTTCGCCACGAACTCGCGATACTGCCGGAGCACGGACTTCGCCTGCGCCAGGGGGAAGACGATGAGGCCGCTAAGCAGCTCCGGCCCTAGGGGATAGGCCTCGAACTCGAAGCTGGTGACAACACCGAGGTTGCCGCCGCCACCCCGGATGCCCCAGAAGAGGTCGGCGTTCTGATCGGCGCTGGCGTGGAGGAGCTCGCCCTGAGCGGTGACGAGGTCGACGGACCTCAGCGCATCGATCGTCATGCCGTACTTGCGGCTGAGCCAGCCGAAGCCGCCGCCGAGCGTGAGGCCGGCGACGCCGGTCGTCGAGTTGATGCCGACGGGCACGGCGAGGCCGAGGGCCTGAGTCTCGCGGTCGAGGTCGGCGAGGGTCGCGCCGGGCTCGACCGTCGCGCGCCTCGTGTCCGCGTTTACGCGCACCGCCTTGAGCTGCGACTGGTCGATCACGAAGCCGCCGTCGCAGATGGCGTTGCCGGCGATGTTGTGGCCGCCGCCGCGCACGGCCGTGAGGAGACCGTGCTCGCGGACGAAGTTGACGCACTGGACTACGTCCGCGGCGCCGGCGCAGCGGGCGATGAGCGCCGGCCGGCGGTCGATCATCGCGTTCCAGATCTGGCGCGCCTCCTCGTAGCCGTCGTCACCGGCGAGGAGAAGCTGGCCGGTGAGCGCCGCGCGCAGGCCTTCGACCTCCTCGTCGCTGAGCGTGCTCGTGCCGCTATCGAGAGTGCGAATCGTTAGGGATGCCATGGCTTCTCCTTGGGTGAGCTTGCGATCGAACGGTGGGGCGGCCGGAGCTTATGCCCAAGAGAACGGTAGGGGATGAGTCTCGACGACACAAGGGGTCGGAAGCGAATTCTCCGCCCTGCCGTCGTAGCGCGCCCGTCGCTGCTGTTAGGCTAGGCGGGCTATGGCTGAAGACGCGGGCAACGGAGGCGAGATCGGGCTGACGGTCGACGAGGCCGCGGCCGCCGTCGCCCAACTCGGCGACTGGGATCTGGCGCTGCGGATGCTCATCGGCCAGCGCCAGGCGCCGGCGAGCGCTGACGAAGCGCGCGCCCGGATCAGCGCCGGCGGCCAGTCCCTGGCGGAGCGCGACCTGCTGGTCGCGGCGGCGGGCGGTCTGCGCCTCGCACCGGCGCTGGAGCGGCTGGCGGCGGCCGTGGCCGAGCCGGAGCTCACGCTCCGCCTCTCGCGGACGCTGGCGGGCGCCGCGGAGAGCGAGGACTTCCACTTCCACGCGGGCCGCATCGTCCGCCAGCGCCTCGGCGAGGCGCCGGCCTACGCGCTGGCGGAGGAGGCCTCGCTGGCGACGGTCGTTGACCGGGCGCTGGCGTTTTTCAAGGTCGGCCTCGCGGCTGAGGCGGCCGCGGCGGCGTCGGTGCCGGCTCGATTGGTCAGCGGCTTTCGCTGGCCGCCGGGGGTCGAGAGCCTCGGCCTGATGGCGCCGGGAGCGGACGCGCCGGGGTCGAGCCTGCCGGAGGCTTTCGCCGCCGACCAGGCCGCCGAGCGGCTGCGCGGCAGCTTCCTCCGCGTCGACTACGGCCACGGCCACCCGGTGTCGCGGCCGGGCGCGCTGGTCGTGGCGGGCGTCGAGCGGGCCTGGCTGCTACGGCCTGACCTCGAGGTGATCGGCAACCTCAGCCTCGTCCAGGCCTCGCGCGCAACGGTCGGCGCGGAGATCGAGCGCCTCAGCCGCGCCTAGCGACGCTTCCGGAGGGCGGTGGCGCCCGGTTGGGCGGTCGCGGCGCCTAGATCCGCTTGCGCTTGTTCCGCAGGTAGTCGACGAGGACGTAACGGCCGACCTTGCCGGGGGCGCCGAAGAAGACGCGGCCCTTGTTGATCCGCATCATCGACTGGGCGAGGGCCATGGAGCTCGGGTCGCTGTCCATCATGAAGGTGTTGATCCTGATCCCGGCCTGGGTGCAGCGCTTCACCTCTTTGAGCATCGCCTCGATCGTGCCCTCGTCGCCGTAGGGGCCCCAGGTCGGCCGCGGCCGCCAGTCCGTGATCAGGATGATCTGGCGGTTCGCCGACTTGCGCTTGCCCAGCAGCTGGCGCGACTTGCTGAGGGCGGCGCCGATGTTCGTGCCACTCCAGTCGACCCAGTCCGACTGCAGCAGGCGCTCCGGCGCGAGCTGGGTCGCGTAGTAGGAGAAGACGACGAGATCGAGGTAGTCGCGCGGGAAGCGTGACTTGATCAGCGTGTTCAGGGCGAGGGCGATCCGCTTCGCCTCGATGAAGGCGCCGTTGCTGAACATGGAGCGGCTCATGTCCATGGCGATGACCGTCGCCGAGCTGATCAGCGCTTCGCGGCGGTGGACCTCGAGGTCGCCGGGCTCGATCTGCACCGGCACGCCCGGTCCGGCGCGGCGGACGGCGTTGCTGATGCTGGCGCCGATATCGACGAGGAAGGGATCGCCGAACTCCCAGGGCTTCGTTTCGTGCACCTGCTCGCTGCTGGCGCCGCGGCTGTTGACATCGTGCTGGCCGACGCGGTCCTGGCGCAGCTCCGCGAAAAGGTCGCGCAGCGCCCGCTCGCCGATCCGCCGCATGCCGCGCGGCGTCAGCTCCAGGTCGTTGCCCTCGCGGCGGGCGAGGCCGGACTCCTCCAGGAGCCTGGCGATCCGCTCGATCTCCTCGAGGGCGGCCACGTCCTCGTCGCCCATGATCTCGCGCATGAGGTCGCGGTCGACGCCGTCGAAGTTAAGGTCGCGCATCGCCTCGCGCAGCTGGCGCTCGAGCTCGTTGGCCTCGTTGAGGCCGCGCATGACATCCATGGCCTCGTCGAGGCCGGCGGGCGTGTCGCCGGAGAAGGCGTAGGCCCGGCCCAGCGGCCGGCCGGTTATCTGCTCGATCAGGTCGCTCATCTGCATCAGGTCCCACTGGAGGTGGTCGTCCTGGAGCAGGGCTTGCATCGTCTCCTGAAGCTGGCGCCGCATCTCCTCCGGCATGCTCTTGAGCAGCGAGGCCATCTGCTCCGCCTGGCGCTCGAGGTAGTCGACGAGGGCTTCGATGCTGTCGATCTCGGGCGGGAAGAAGGAGCCGAAGCGGTCCATGAAGTCGCGGAAGTCCTGCTCCGTGGCGCCGCCGCGCACGTGCTTCGCCAGGAGCTCGTTCAGGGCCTGGACCATCTCGCGCATCGGGCCGAGGTCCTCCTGCGAGAGGCTTTCGAGGCCCTGCTGCATGTTGCGGAACTGGTCTCCGAGCATCTTCTGGCGCAGGTTGTTCACGAGGTCCTGGAAGGCCTGGCGGGCGTCGGCGTCGATGAACTCGTAGTCGCTGAGGCGCTTGATCTGGCCGGCAGTGTCGTCGGGCAGCGAGTCGAGGGCGTCGAGCTTGCGCCGCACTAGCTGCTCGACCATCTCGCGCATGTCGGCGTCGGCGGCCGGGTCGGCGCCGCTCGACTGGCGCAGGCGCTCGATGCCGGCGCGCTCCTGGTCGACGACGTCCTGCAGCTCCTCGCCGATCTCGTCCATGAGGGAACCGAGGTCGTAGTGGCTCATCTGCTGCTCGCGGCGCTGGCGCAGCCGGTCGACGAGGTCGCGCATGCCGGGCGAGCGGGGGCCGTCCGGCCGGCGGACGCCGCGGGCGAGGAGGCGCTGCAGCGCCCGCCTGAGGTCACCGTCCTCGAGCATGTCCTGTGAGAGGAGATCGAGTACGGCGTCCGGATCGAGGGGCTCGATGGACTGCTTGCCGTCCCAGTCCGAGTAGCGAAACAGCATACGGCTGAATTATAGCCCGGTTGCCCGAGGCACCGGTACGGCCGCCACGGCGCTAGTTCGTGCTGCCGGCCGCCGTGACCACGAGGTCGCCGCTCATGACGGCCTCGCCGTGGATCGTGCAGAAGAAGACGAGCGTGCCCGCTTCCGTAGGCGTGAAGGTCAGCTGGGCGCCAGCGCCGCTGCCCAGATCGCCGCTATCGACCAGGCCGGCAATCGTGAAGGTGTGATCGACGTTGCCGGTGTTCGTGACGTTCAGCGTCAGCTCGCTGCCGGCGCTCGCCGCGAGGCGTGAGGGCGAGTAGCCGAAGTCGATGATCGATACCGCCGGCGGCGCCGGGTCGGCGCTCGCAGCGGCGGTGGGCGTCGCCTCGACGGTCGGGCTCGGCGCGACGGTCGCGGTCGCGATCGTCGTCGGCGACGGGTCGGCGGCGGCGGGGTCGTCGTCGTCGCTGCCGCCGCAGGCGGCGAGAGCCAGCGCCGTGACGAGGCCGATGCCGGTCAGGAAGAGCGGAAGGCGGTGGAGATTGCGCATACTCTGGAGTACGCCCGCGATGGGCCCGGCGGATTCGCCGCAGGCGCCGGCGCCTGCGGCCTATTCGGCATCGCTGTGGCCGAGGCCGCGCCCGGGCGCCACGCGGTCACGGACGAGCTGCTTGAGCGCCGGCAGCTCCGGGAAGCGGCCGGCGGCGGCCCGCGACCAGAGCGTCTCGCCGTCGAGGCGCACTTCGAAGACGCCGCCCTTGCCGGGCACGAGGGCAACCTCCGCGAGCTCGTCGACGAAGGTGGTCAGGAGCTCCTCGGCGGTCCAGGCCGCGCGCAGCAGCCAGCGACACTGGGTGCAGTACTCGATCTCCAGCCGGGGCGAACGGCTCATCATCGGTTCAGTCTAGACCGGAATTGCTCGGCACACCTTCACCGCCAAGCGTGCTTTCAGGCCATTCGGAGTACAGCAGCAGTTCTTTTAGCTTAATGGTCTTACTACTGCCTAGTACTACATCGATGTTCAAGGCATCTTCGCTCATTGATAACATGAACTGCCTGCAGGCGCCGCAAGGTGGCAGGACATATACGACCTTCTCGGGGTTGTCATTCCACACAGCGACGATCTTCTGAATCTTGTACTCTTTGCTCGTTATCATCTGGGCGATAGCGGTTCGTTCAGCACAAAACCCCAGTCCCGAGCTTGTATCAAGGCAGACGCCGCGATAGATGCTGCCCTCTTCTGTCACGAGCGCTGCGCCGACATCTCCAACAAGGTAGTCGCCTATCCTCTTTGGATTCACCAGATGGGCGGCCAGGTTGATTAGCTCTAGGTTTGATAATTCTCTGCTCATGGCTGCTTCGGACGCTCTATCGTTTTCGATCCTATAGCAATTCAAACGGGAGGGTGTCTCGAGCTGATATCCCGTCCGGACCCTGGCGCAACGGCTGCCCCATGGCATGGCCGGGGCTCCCGCCTCAGACGACCGCGGCGGTCTCGGGCTCACCGGGCGGCGGCGGGTCCGTACTTCTGTCTGGAGGGCGCGGCCGGCGGGCGAGGAGGAAGAAGATCGAGGCGAAGCCCGCGATCACCGCGAGGACGGTGAAGCCGGCCTCGTAGCTGCCGGTCGCGTCGGCGAGGATGCCGGCGACCAGCGGTCCGGCGACCTGGCCGAGCATGATGATCGTCGTCGAGAAGCCCATGATCACGCCGAAGGAGCTGCGGCCGAAGTAGTCGGCGCGCATCGCCTGCATCAGCGGGCCGCGGATGCCCCAGGCGAGGCCATGGAGGACGGCGAAGACGATCACCATCAGAAGCGTCGTCGCGTAGGCGACGAGGAGGAGGGCGACGGCGTGCATGACCATGCAGCTCGCGGCGATCAGGCGCTTGTCGTAGCGGTCGCCGATCACGGCGCCGACGATCATGCCGACGACCTGGACCGTGGTCAGCAACGACACGACCAGCGCCGCCGTGCCGAGCGAGTAGCCGAGGTTCTCCGTGAGGTGGGCGAGGAGGTGGACGAGGACGGCGGAGACGACGAGCAAGGCGGAGCCGTGGCCCAAGGAGATCAGCCAGAAGGCGGGCGTCCGGATCGCCTCCCGGGCCGTGAAGTCGCGCGTGGCCGCGGCCGGCGCCGCCTGCGCCGCCTGCCCCACCGCGCCCGCGGCGGACGCTTCCTGACTGGCGGCGATGCCGTCCACGGCCTCGCCGTACTCCTCGGGCCGCCGCCGGATCACCTGGGTAAGCGGCAGGCCGGCCAAGATGATCAGGACGCCGGAGGAGAACGCCGTCCAGCGCCAGCCGATCGTCTCGAGCAAGAAGGCGATGATCGGCACGGTGACGCCGCCGAAGGCGAAGCCGAGCGACATGATCGACAGGGCCCGCGCCCGCCGCTTCTCGAACCAGTTGACGATCGCGACGGTCAGGGGGAAGAAGCCGGTGAGGCTGGCGCCGATCGCCAGGAAGAAGATCGCCGCGTAGAACATGCCCAGGGACTGGATCTGGCTCAGTGCCATGAAGCCGACGCCGAAGATCACGACGCCGATCTGCATGACGGCCCGCGGGCCGAAGCGGTCGATGATCCAGCCCTGGATCGGCCCGAGGATGCCCATCTCGACCTGCTGGAGGGAGTAAGCGCCGGAGAGCGCCGTCTTGCTCCAGCCGAAGTCTCGCTGGAGCAGCACCACGTAGGCGCCGTAGGACTGGTTCAGGAGGGCGGCGACGAGGAACTGGATGCCGAAGCCGGACGCGACCATCCACCAGCCGTAGAAAACCCGTCCCCGCAGGCGACTGATCATCGCGTCCCCAATCCACAATCCGCGCCGGCCGGAAGGCTGGGCCTCAGGCGAGTGTAGCAAGCAGGCCGGACTGAAGCACCCGAGCCTGCAGGGCGCTGATATAATCCCGTCCATGCAGAGCCCGGTAGCGAAGGCGGGTCGCGGCGGCCGCGCCCTCCAGGTCGTAAGCGCGCTGCGCAACCGCAACTACCGCATCTACTGGCTCGGCTTCCTCTCCTCGATCATCGGCTGGCAGATCCAGACCGTCGGCATCGCCTTCTTCGTCTTCGAGAAGACGGGCTCGGAGCTCAGCCTCGGGATCGTCAGCGGCTCCCAGGCCGGCGCCGGCATCCTCTTCTCGGTCCTCGGCGGCGTCATCGCCGACCGGGTGGAGCGGCGCCGCCTGCTGATCATCGCCCAGGTCGGCGCCCTGAGCTGCACGCTCACTCTGGCTACGCTCGTCGCCGTGGACGTCGTCCAGATCTGGCAGATCGCCGCCATCGCCTTCGTCTTCGGTGCCTTCCAGGCCTTCGACCAGCCGTCACGCGCCGCGCTCGTGCCCCAGCTCGTCGACCGCAAGGACCTGACCAACGCCGTCGCGCTTACCTCCGCCGTCTACCAGGCAAGCGCAATCATCGGCCCGAGCTTCGCCGGCCTCCTCATCGCCTTCGCCAGCGTCTCCGTGATGTTCTACGTCGCCGCCTTCGGCTTCGTCGGCTTCATGGTCGCGCTGATCTTCGTGCGGGTCAGCCCGCCGGTGCCAAGGCCGGGCCCGGCACCGGCCCGGAGGGGCATCGGCACCGACCTCCTCGCCGGCCTCGCCTATATCCGCCGCCGCTCCCTCTTCACGGCACTGATCTCGCTCGCCTTCCTCAACGCCCTCTTCGGCCTCTCGTTCATCGTCCTCCTGCCGGCCTTCGCCAAGGAGGAGCTCGCGGTCGGCGCCCAGGGCTTCGGCTTGCTGGTGACGGCGATCGGCATCGGCGCCCTCGCCGGGACGCTGATCGTGGCGGCCCTCGGCGAATTCTCGCGCAAGGGGCTGCTGATCCTCGGCGGCGCCGTCCTCTTCGGCGTCCTCCTCATACTCTTCAGCCTCTCGAGCTGGCTCGCGGTCTCGCTCGGGCTGCTCGTCGCGATTGGGCTCGTGCGGTCGCTATACATGACGAGCGCGATGACGCTGCTCCAGCTCCGCGTTGACGACGCCTACCGGGGCCGCGTGACGGCGGTCTACGGCCTTCAGTGGAGCCTGATGCCGCTGGGCGGCCTCCAGGCGGGCCTCATCGCCGAGGCCTGGGGCGCGCCGGTCGCCGTTGCCTTCGGCGGCGGCGCCGTCGTCTTCTTCACGCTGCTCGTGGGGCTGCGTCAGCGGGAGCTGCGGCAGCCGCTGGCACCGGCGCCGGACTAGACCTTGTCGAGCTTCGCCTCCCAGGCGCGGTAGTTGGC
>Ga0326597_10006556_pt1 | contig 15930 bp, 20 predicted proteins | sample RVTome_12_FD_203789 | JGI IMG/M metagenome (GOLD analysis project Ga0326597, IMG submission 203789) | Soil microbial communities from uranium-contaminated site in the Upper Colorado River Basin, Wyoming, United States - RVT100D185 | ecosystem: Environmental > Terrestrial > Soil > Contaminated >...
GCAGGCCCATGATCGCCATCGTGCACAATCTCGTGGGGCTGCTGCATTCCAATCTTGCGATCTACTACGCCTACGTCGACCGCGCGCCCGTCTTCATCGTCGGCGCGACCGGCCCGATGGACGAGACTAAGCGGCGCCCGCGCATCGACTGGACGCATACTGCCCAGGTGCAGGGCGAGGCGGTGCGCCACTACACGAAGTGGGACTACCAGCCGGCGGTGATCGACGGCGTTCCGGAGTCGTTCGCGCGCGCTTACGGCGTGATGATGACCGAGCCGCAGGGGCCGATCTACCTGTGCTACGACGCGTGGCTGCAGGAGCAGCCGCTCGAGCACGAGGTGGCCCTGCCGCCGAAGGATGCAATGCCGGTGCCGGCGCGGTTCACCGCGGATCCCGCGGCCCTCGAACGCGCCGCCGATCTCATCGCGCAGGCAAAGCGGCCGGTCATCATCGCGGAATTCGTCGGGCGCGATCCGAAGGGCTTTCACGCGCTGGTCGAGCTCGCGGAGACGATCGGCGCGCCGGTCTACGACGTCAACAGCCGCCTCAACTTCCCGACCTGCCATCCGCTGAACCTCAGCATGGTGAAGGAGATGTTCCGGGACGCCGACCTCATCCTGTGCCTCGACGTGCGCGACTGGGAGCGCCCGACCACCGAGCTCGTGAGCGCGACGCGCCAGCGGACGGCGATCGAGCCGGCGGGCTGCACCTGGATCGACATCGGCTTCGGCGACCTCGAGCTGTCGAGCTGGGCGATGGACTACCAGCGCCTCAAGCACGCGCAGCTGCGCATCCTCGCCGACACCACGCTCGCGATTCCCGCGCTGACGGCGCTCCTGCGCAATACGATCCACGCGGCGCCGGCGCTGGCGAAGCGCGTCGAGGCGCGCGGCGCCGAGGCGGCGGCGAAGCACCGCGAAACGCGCGCGAAATGGGCGAAGCAAGCGCGGGAGGACTGGGACGCGACCCCGATCACGCTGCCCCGGCTCGCGTCGGAAGTGTGGGAAGCCATCCGGCACGAGGACTGGGTGCTCACCGCCAACACGCTGGAAGAGTGGTCGCTCAAGCTGTGGGACTTCGACAAGCCCTACCGTCATCCCGGCAAGTCGCTGGGCACGTCGACGCAGATCGGCATCTCGCTCGGCGTCGCGCTCGCGCACCGCGACGCCGGCCGGCTCGTGGTGAATTTCCAGCCCGACGGCGACCTGATGTTCGACGCCGGCGCGCTGTGGGTCGCGGTCAAGCACAAGATCCCGATGCTGATCGTGATGTACAACAACCGCGCCTACTACAACGACTGGGAGCACCAGATCCGGATGGCGCGGCTGCGCGGCACGCCCATCGAGCGCGCCCACATCGGCATGGACCTCGAGGAGCCATTCGTGGATTTCGCCGGCCTCGCCCGCTCCATGGGCTGGTACGCGGAAGGCCCGATCGAGCACGGCAAGGACGTTGGTCCGGCGCTGAAGCGCGCGATCGCGCGCGTCAAGGCGGGACAGCCCGCCCTGCTCGACACGATCACTCAGAAACGGTGACTCGTGACTGGTGACTGGTGACTGGTGTTTGAATTCCGTTGAGCGGGGAAACCGCGACCATGGCCAACCAGGCAGCCGGTGATGTGAAGACGGTCGGTGTCGTCGGCGCGGGGCGCATGGGCCAGCCGATCATCGGGCACCTCGCGCGCAAGGGGTTCGCCGTGCTGGTGCACGACGTCGACGCCGGCAAGCGCGCGACGGCCGAATCCCGCGGGGGGCGCTGGCTCGCCGACCCCGCCGCGCTCGCGCGCGAAAGCGACGCGATCCTCGTCTGCGTCGGCTACGACCGCGAGATTCGGGAACTCCTGGCCGACGACGGGCCATTGCTGCAGTCGCGGCCGGGAACCATTGTCGCGATCCTCAGCACCGTGCTGCCGGCTACCGTGCGGGAGCTCGCCGAACGGGCGGCCGGCCGCGGCGTCCCCCTCGTCGACGCCACCGTCTGCCGCGGCGGTTGGGCCGCCGACGAGGGCACCCTCCTCTCCTTTGTCGCCGGGGACGCGCCGGTCGTCGAGCGCCTGCGGCCGGTCCTCGGGGCGTACTCGAGCGACATCGTGCCCACGGGGAGCGTCGGCAGCGCCCAGGTCGCGAAAGCGGTCAACAACATGATCATGTGGGCCTGTCTCGTCGCGAACCACGAAGGGCTCGCCCTCGCGCACCGCTACGGTCTCGACATCGAGGCAATGCGCAGGGCGCTCATGACGACTCACTCGGCCAACAAGTGCCTTGAGCTCTGGGGCAGGCAGACCATGGCGTGGGCCGACGACGACATGGCAATCGTCGCGGCGATGGCGAAGGACTGCGGGCTCACCCTGCGGCAGGCGCAGGCCGTGCAGGCCATCTGCAGCGAGCTCAAGCCCGTACGGTTTCAGCTCGACAAGTACGGGTCAAGCTGAAAGCGTGGATCGTGGGTCGTAGGTCGTGGGTCGGAACAGCAGGAAAAAGGAAAGGCGCCAGGCGATAGACGATAGACGATAGACGATAGACGGAAAGGCAGCTAACCCCGCCTCTCGTCTTTCGCCCAGCGTCTATCGAGATTTGCCTCGCCTCCCGCCTCCCGCCTTGGAATAGTATGGGCGTCGGCCCTGTTTGCGCTGATGGTCAGTAGCCATCCATGGGGGAAATCATGAAGCGATTCAGATTTGCGGCCGCGGGATTGCTCGCCCTGGCGCTCATCGGGCTGTCGGGCCCGGCAGCGGCGGTGGAAGTCGGGGAGAAGGCGCCCGATTTCGAGCTCATCAGCACCAAGGGGGGCAAGTTCAAGCTGAGCAGCCTCGCCGGCAAGAAGAACGTCGTCGTCCAGTTCTACGTGCTCGACTTCACGCCGACGTGAATCAAGGAACTGTCGTCCAGTAGGGACGACTATCCGAAGTTCGAGGCGGCCGATACCGAGATCGTGGGCATCAGCGCGAACGTGCGCTTCTCGCAGCAGGCCTTCGCCGATTTTCTCAAGCTCAACTATCCGCTGCTCTCGGATGCGCCGAACATGAAGACGATGCAGGCTTACGGCGTGTTCAACGCGGAGCGCCGGCTGGCGCGGCGTTCCTGGTTCATCGTGGACAAGGAAGGCGTCGTCCGCTACAAGAAGGTGCTGGCGCCGAAGGAGCCGCTGGTCGCCAATGAAGTGCTGCTCGAGGAAATCCGGAAACTCAAATAGGGACGAATGGTGACCGCAGCCATTCCCGGCGGCCGGCTGGTAATCCTGCTGGCCGCTTTCATTTTGGGCGGCGCCCCGGTCCCTTCCCGGGCCGCGGCAGTCGATTTCAAGGCGATTCCCAGGCTGCAGGAGCTGAAGGACCGCCCGGCCGCCCCGGATTTCACCCTTCCGGCTCCGGATGGCAGGAAAGTCTCTCTCAGGAACTTCCACGGCAAGGTGGTGTTCCTGAATTTCTGGGCCACCTGGTGCGAGTCCTGCCGGGAAGAGATGCCGTCGATGGAGCGCCTCTACCGGGAATTCAGGGGCAAGGGGCTGGAAATCGTGGCGGTGAACGTCAAGGACAAGCGGCGGGACGCGCTCGCTTTCGTCAAGGAACTGAAGCTGAGCTACCCGATCCTCATGGATCCCGAGGGCGAAGTCGGGCTGCTCTACGGCGCCTTTGGATTGCCGGTGACCTACCTGATCGACCGCAAGGGCATCGTGCTGGCGCGCCTGTGGGGGCCGGCGGACTGGAACAGCCCGGCCGCGAGGAATCTCTTCAGGGCGCTGGTGGAGCAGAAACCGTGAGCGCCGGAAACGGGCGTCACCCGATCGCGAGCGTGCCCGGCGCGCTGGCCGTGGCCGCGTGGTCGCTCTACGTGCTGTCGGCGGCGTTTTACTTTCTTCCGGACCTGCCGCCGTCGGCGCTGATCATCGGTTTCGGCGGAATCCTCGCGTGCTCGGCCGTGGCCCTGAATTTCGCGTTCTGGCGCATCGTCGTGATACTGGCCGCGCTCGTCCACCTGTCGTTCTACGCAGTTCGCGTCGGCCTCATGGTCGGGATGACCGGAGATTCCGGCTGGTCCTCGCTGCTTTCCGCCCTCTCCTTCTATTACGGCAGCTCGTGGCGCGTGACGGTCGGAATTCTTCAGGAAAGGGGCGCCGTCGGCGGCGTGACGCACGGCTTCCTCGAATACGCGATGCCCGTCCTGAGCCTCGCCCTGATCGGCCTCGCCTGGAAGTACGGACGCGCCACGCGCGGCGCTTCGCGGGCCGGGTGATCCCATCCGGCAATTCGAAACAGACCGCTTCCGCCGACGAACGCCGGCCGGCTCGAGCCCCATTCCCCCGGCCCGGTTCACAGCGTGGACTGATGGCGCTGGTCAACTTCCGGGCTTCGCAGTAAAGTTACCCGCCTGAATTCGGGCGCCTGACGCATCCCGGCGCCGTCATCCACGTCCATCCCAGGGGGGAGCCATTCATGATCTACGAAGTGAGAACCTACGACGTGCAGCCGCATTCCATACCGGAGGTGGAGAAGCGCTTCGCCGAAGCCTACGAAGTCCGCAAGGCCGTGTCGCCGCTCGCCGCGTTCTTCCACACGGAGATCGGGCCGCTCAACCAGATCATCCATATCTGGCCCTACAAGGACATGCAGGAGCGCGACCGGCTGCGCGCCGAGGCGATGAAGCTGAACGGCTGGCCGCCGAAGATCGCCGAGTTCATCCTGTGGCAGCGCACGGACATCTTCCTCCCGTTCTCGTTCTCGCCCGAGATCAAGCCCGGCAAGCAGGGGCCGTTCTTCGAGATGCGCACCTACACCGTCGCCAATGGCCACGAAATGGCAAAGATGGAGGCCATGTGGGCCGCGGCGCTCCCCGAGCGGATGAAGTTCAGCCCCGTCACCGCGGTCTGGAAATCCGAGATGGGCGCGCTCAACAAGTTCCTCCACATCTGGCCGTACGCGTCCCTCAACGACCGCGTGGAATTGCGCAGCAAGGCTGCCGCCGCCGGCGCCTGGCCGCCCACTGTCATCGGGAAGAAGCTGGGTCTGCCCGGCGCGAAGCTCGTGCACCAGGAAAACAAGATCGTCGTGCCCTCGGCGTTTTCTCCCCTGCAATAAGCGTTGCGGCGAGAAACGGGTTCGTGGGTAGTGGGTCGTGGGTCGATCCACGATCCACGATCCACGAATCACGATCCACGTCCGAGGCGGCGGCAGCTGCCAGTGTCGTGACTCAATAGAGGCGTTCCCCGATGCTACTGGATGAGATGGTGGACCGCGGTCTCCCGGAGGAGACGCGCATGATGCGGGACGTCACCCGCAAGTTCGCGAACGAGGTGGTGATTCCATTCACGCGCCGGAACTGGCAGCGCGAGTGGAACATGAACCCCGACGAGCGCCTGCCGCGAAAGATTCTCGAGGTCGCAGACGAAATCGGCATCCGGACCCTCGGCGTCCCGGAGGAATTCGGCGGCACCCCGCTCGACCCGAAGACGGAGACGCAGACTTTCGCCGTGATCTCCGAGGAGATCTCCCGCGGCGACTGCGGCCTGTCGGAGAAGCTGGTGCAGATCTGGAAGGTGTCGGTGCTGCTGCGCAACGTCGCGCCGCGCCACCTGCAGGAGCGCTGGTTTCCGGAAGTGGTGAAGGACCCGACCTTCCTGCTGTCGCACTGCCTGACCGAGCCGCGCGGCGCCTCCGACCGCTGGCTCCCGTACGACGTGCCGGAAGCGATGATGCACACCCGCGCGGAGCTGAAGGGCGACCAGTGGGTGATCAACGGCCGCAAGCAGTTCATCACCAACGCCTACGACGCCAAGCTCTACGTGGTGTACGCCACGACGAAGCCCGGCGCCGGCATGACCAAGGGCACCTCGTGCTTCCTCGTGCCCCGCGGCACGCCTGGCCTTTCCGTGGTCAAGTGCAACGAGACGCTCGGCGGGCGCTACATGAACAACGGCGAGATCGTGCTCGAGGACTGCGCGGTGCCGAAGGACCACCTGCTGGTGCAGGACGTCGCGCTCGCGCGCGCCGGCGTCTATTTCCGGCCGGGCAAGATCATCCAGGGCTCGAAGAACCTCGGCGTCGCGGTGCGCGCGTTCGAGGAGACCGCCAGGTACGTGCAGGACTACGTGCAGGGCGGCAAGATCCTCATCAAGCATCAAGCGACCGCGATCCGGCTGGCCGAGATGGCGACCAAGATCTGCGCGGTGCGGGGGCTGCTCCGCGAGGCCTCGCGCGCGGTGGACGAGAAGGCGCCCGAAGCCGAGGTGCTGTGCAACATGGTGAAGCTCTACGCCTCCGAGGCGGTGCTCGAGGTCTGCCGCCACGCGATGGAGCTCCACGGCGGCAACGGCACCATGCTCGAGTTCGGCATCGAGAAGCTCTACCGCGACGCCTCCATGTACCTCCACATGGACGGCACCGTGGACATCACCAAGTTCAAGATCGTCAAGAACCTGTTCCCGCAGACGGCCGGGAAGTACGCCGGGAACGACTAAGCCGGACGAAGCGGGGACGCTCCCGTTTTTCCGGCGCGCCCTGCCGGCGACCGCATCGATTCGCGGGTCTGCATCATCCACGCACGTAAAGTCATGTGGGCTGCCGATCTTGCCGGGCTCCGTGGCGTGTCACCATCAAGACAGTGAATCCGTCTCTCAAGCGGGCCAAAACACGGTAGTATTCGTGCCCCGCCGTAGTACTTCGGCACCATGACAAGGAATTGACGATGACGACCAAAGCCGCGAAATCTGCCAGGCTTGCGGCCGCGAAAGCCGCCATTCTGGAAGCCGGCCGTTGCGCGCAGGCCATTACTCCCCGGCAACTCGCAGGTCTGCCGGCGAATGTACGGACTGTGCTGGATGGCGCAATTCGAAACGGCTGGGCTGTCCTGTCCGCCGTGGACCCCGTCGAGCGGCCGTCACCATTTCGGCGCTGAGTCAGCGCTCGCGCGTTGCGCGCCCGGCTAACGACTGATCCCCGCTTCGGCGGGGTTTTAGTTTGAGCCGGTCGGCGTCAAATTGTTCTGGACGAAAACCGTCCATCGTGGCGGCATGGGTTCTGCCGCGACGTCATGAATGTCGCCATCCACCTCGCCGTGATGGGTAATGGGTGATGCGTGTTGGGGCCCGTCAGGATAAAGGCGCGGAGACGAAGGATGACCCCCGGCCCCACCGGGAGCCCTCCCGCCTCCCGCCTCCCGCCTCTCGCCTCTCGCGTTCAGTGAAGCGTCCGGACGCCGAGATTGAACAGGACGATGCGGTGCCTGTGCAGCACCAAGTCTCCCCGCAGGCGGTTGTTGCCCGTGTCGGTGAACTCGAAGTCGTAGGCGCGCTGTAAAGCAATCCGGCCACGCTCGTCGCGCGCGAGCTTCACGCCGGCGATCGCCACGGTGTCGTCGAGCAGCATCAGCCCTTCCGCCGCGCAAACCGCCCTCGCCGCCCGGGTCGCCGCTTCCCGTGCCCTGAGGCTGTCCAGCCACAGCCACACGACCGCGCCGAGCAGGAGAATTCCACCGATCTCCAGTATTGGCATCGCCCAGCACTATATAGGGCAAAAGGCACAAGGCAAAAGGCAAAAGGGAAAGCCGTTTAGCAGGCGTCCATCGCCTTGTGCCGTGTGCCTTGTGCCTTGTGCCTTGTGCCTTGTGCCTTGTGCCTTGCTCGTGCTCCCGGGGAACTTCGCCTTGCCGAACGCGTTCGAAGCGTGATTCGGTACGTCCAATGCGAGGAGTCAGCAGCGTGGGCCTGACACAGAAGCAGCACGCCGACCTGGAAAAGGTGCTGGCGGAGCGAGCCGGGGAGATCGAGGAGAAGATACGCGACACGCTCCCCAAGCCAGCGGATGAGACGACGCTGGAGCGCACCGGCATGGCGCAGGACGAGGTGGACGACGCCACCACCGGCGCCGAGGAGCACCTCAACCACACCATGCACGAGCATTACCTCGAGGAAATGCGCCAGCTCGACGACGCCCGAACCCGAGCGGCGAGCGGACTGCTCGACTGCTGCGCCGACTGCGGCGGGGAGATCGGCTACGCCCGCCTGCGCGCGCAGCCCTTCGCCGTGCGGTGCGTAGATTGCCAGGAGCGGCACGAGCGCCGGGCGGGGGTCATGCGCCGCTGAAGGCCGATTCTCGTCTCTCGTCTCTGTTTTCTTGTTGCCCGGCATAACTCCTTTTGCCTTGCGCCTTATACGGTGACTGGCGGCTCGCGGCTCGTGACCGGGCCTAACCCCGGTGACCCGTGACCAGTGACCAGTGACCAGTGACCAGTGACTGGTGACTCGTGACTGGTGACTGGGGCCACTTGCCTTTTGCACTTTGCACTTTGCACTTTGCACTTTGCACTTTGATCTGGGCCTTGTTCCCCTGCGTGCCGTCCCGCTTACAAAACGTTACAAGATTTTTCTGACACTCCGCGTTCGACGCGGTCAGAATGAGTGAACTCTCCGCGATACGCGGACGAGATCGACATTCCATAACTTCTGGAGGGCAGCATGAACAAGTTGATCCTGGCATCACTCGTTACCGCAGGACTGGCAGCCGCCGTGCCGCAGGCGATTGCCCAGACGCCCGGCGCGGAAGCCGGCGCGCAAGGCCGGCAGCAGCACCAGCAGCGCGCATTCCGGTCGCCGGTGGACCGCGTCGAGGCGCGGCTTGCCTACCTGAAGACCGCGCTGAAGATCACCGCGGCCCAGGAAACGCAGTGGAACGCGTTCGCCGAAGTGCGGCGCAAGCAGGCGCGCGACGCAGCCCAGCGCAGGGAGCAATTCCGCGCGAAGCGGGCCGAGCGCCAGAAAGGCACGCGGCCCACGGCCGTCGAGCGCATGGAGCGCCGGCAAGCCAGGCTCGCCATCGTCTCCGCGCGCCTGAACGAAACGCTCGCCGCCACGAAGCCGCTCTACGCGGCGCTTTCGCCCGAGCAGCGGAAAATCGCTGACGAGGTGCTCGCGCCCCGTGGACCGCGCGGGCGCGGCGGCCCCGGCCATCGCGGCGGTCAGCGCGGCAGGGCATAACGAAAAGGGGCCAGCACCTGCTGGCCCTTTTTCTCAAGGTTCGCACGGCGCCGTTACATTTGAAACAGTCTGTTGCAACTTGCCAGGCAACCTTCCCCGCCCCTCGCGCGTTCTAAGCATCAGGCAACCGTGAAAAGGAGGATGCCATGTTGAAGAACAAGTCGATGAGATTGATTACTGCCGCCGCGTTGATCGGCTTGGCCGGTCCGGCGCTGGCCGATCCGCCCCGTTGGGCGCCGGCGCACGGCCAGCGGTTCGCGCACAAGAAGGTCGTGGTCGTGAAGCACCGTTACTACGCCCCGCCAGTGCGCCGGGTGATCGTGCACCGCCCGGTGTACGTGAGGCCGGCGCCGGTATACGTGAGGGCCGCGCCGGTGGTCGTGCATGCGGCGCCCGCGTATTACGGCCCCCCTGCGTATTACGGTCCGCCGGCGTACGCGGCGTCTTCGGGGACGCTGCTCGGCACCCTCGGCGGCGCCGCGATCGGCGCCGCGGTCGGCAGCCAGATCGGCCAGGGCAGCGGCAACACCGCCGCCATCGCGGTCGGCGCGGTGCTCGGCGGGATGATCGGCGGCGCCCATTACTGAGCGCCTGCCGGCATCAGCAAAAAATGGGCGGCCGAGGCCGCCCTTTTTTGATGAAGCGTGACTCGTGACTGGTGACTGGTGACTGGTATTGTTTTCGCCTTTCGACTTTCGCTTTTTACCTTTCGCCTTTTCCCTTTTCCCTTCCGCCTTAGAACGCCTAACCAAATGAGCGAAAGCGCCGCGCCCCCTTGCACTTCCCCTCCTGCCGGAGGAGGAGGGGAATTCATTTTGTTAGGCGCTCTTAGGTTCGATAGTCGTTGGGATTGCTCACGCGCAACCCCGCCGCGGTGAAGCCCCCGTCCACCGAGATGGTCTGGCCGGTGATGTAGGCCGCGTCGTCGGAGACGAGGAAGAGCGCGACGCCGGCGACGTCCTCCGCGGTGCCGTAGCGTCCCAGCGGTACGGCCTTGAGCCACGCTTCCCGGCGCTCGGCGTTGTGCTTCTGCCGCGGCACGGCGATCGGGCCGGGCGCGATGGCGTTCACCGTGATACCGTGCTGCGCGAGATCCACCGCCATCACGCGCGTCATGGCGATGACCCCGCCCTTCGACGCCGCGTAGGCCGCTCGCCCGCTGCTGCCGAGCAACCCCGAGTGCGAGGAGAAGTTGACGATGCGCCCGCCGCGGAGCTTCACCATGTCGCGCGCGCCGGCCTGCGTGCAGAGGAACGTCCCCTTGACATTCACGTCGTACATCGCCGCCAGCGTCGCGACCGGTGTGTCGAGAAAGGCTTTCTGCGATCCGACCCCGGCGGTGTTGACGAGGATGCCGGCCGGGCCGAATGCCTTGCGCCCCGCCTCGAACATCGCCTCGACCTGTTCCGGCATCCGGATGTCGGTGTGACAGGCGATCGCCTTGCCGCCGGCGGCCACGATCTTGTCTCGCACACCCTCCGCGCCCGGTTTATCAACGTCCGCGACGATGACCGCCGCGCCTTCCGCAGCGAGACGCGTCGCCGTCGCGGCGCCGATGCCGTTCCCGCCGCCGGTCACTACGGCGACCTTGCCCTTGAATCGGCTCATCTGGAAATCCTCGTGAGGTCGGGAGGGCGGGAGATGGGAAGGCCGCGCTTCGCCTTTTCGACCTCCCGATTTCCCGATCTCCCGCTCTAACGTCTGTTATTCGATGCGAATGCCGGCCGACTTCACGATCTTGCCGTTCTGGTCGTACTCGCGCTTGATCCGCGCGGCGAATGCCTGCGCGCTGTTGCCCACGGGCACCGCGCCCAGCGATTCGAGGCGCGCGTGCGTCGCCGGCACGTTGACGGCCTTGACGATCACTTCGTTGAGCCGCTTGAGGATGCGGGCCGGCGTCTTCGCGGGCGCCAGAACGCCGATCCAGCTCCCGGCCTCGAAATTCGGCACGCCGCTCTCGGCGATGGTGGGCACGTCGGGCACCGCCGGCGAGCGCTTCAGGCTCGCGATGCCGAGCGCGCGCAGCCGCCCCGCCTGGAGGTGCGCCCGCACCGGCCCGATCGAGTTCATGGTCACGCTCACGCGCCCGCCGAGGAGGTCGGTCACCGCCTGCGGCGCGCCCTTGTAGGGCACGTGCGTGAACCGCACGCCGGCCGCGTTCTTGAACAACTCCATCGCCATGTGGTTCGGCGTGCCGCTGCCGGAAGACGCGTAATTGAGCTTGCCGGGCGCCGCCCTGTCGAGCGCGATCACGTCCTGCACCGTCCTTGCAGGAACCGAGGGGTGCACGATCAGCAGGAACGGCCCGGTCGCGATGAGGGTGATGGGAACGAAGTCCTTGAACGCGTCGTAGGGCAGCTTCCTGACGATGTGCGGCGCAATGGTGAGCGCGCCGGGGCTCGTCATGAAAACCGTGTAGCCGTCGGGCGTTGCCTTTGAGGCGATGTCCGCCGCGATCCGCCCGCCCGCGCCGCCGCGGTTGTCCACGACGACCGACTGGCCAAGCAGCTCCGCCATGCCCGGCGTCACCGTGCGCGCCAGCACGTCGGGCGTGCCGCCCGCCGGCACGCCGAGCACCGCGCGGATCGGCCGCTCCGGATACCCCTGCGCCAACGCCGGCCCAGCAATCAGTGCTGCAATGAGTACCGCAATGGTCCTGGATGACTTGTTCATGCTTTTTCCCCCTTAATTTGTGAACGGTGAATCGTGAACGGTGAATGGATTCCGCGCAGCGCGCGGCTCACTCATCACTTCCTGGAAAGCAGCTCCTCCCATCGCTTCGGCAGTACGATGCGCTTGGCCGTGGGAAAGCCGAGCACCCCGTTGTGCGCGAAGATGTAGATGCTGTTGCGCGCGAGGTCGCCCGTGACGGTAATCAGGATGTCCTCGGGCTTCCAGACGAGCGGCACCATCCGGTTGGGGTCGTCGGAAACATGAAATACCTCGGGTATTCGCCCGGCCTCGTGCTCTTCCTTGAGGTTCCACGTCGGCTTCTGCGTCCAGTCGCGGAGAATCCGCTCGAACTGGTGCGCCGGCAGGCGCGCATGCTCGAAGAGGTGCCGTCGCAGGTCGGCCTTCGACCAGCCCGAGCCCGCGATCGTCTCGGCGATGATCGGCGAGAGCAGGAGTTGCGGGCGAAGCGTGCCCATCCCCTGCCCGACCGTGAACATGATCTGCCAGGAATACTGCCGGACCAGCGCATCGCAGATGTACGGCATCAGGTCGGCGGCGGTCGCGCCCGACACCGAGGAGATGTGGTTGCCGCCGGTGTGGCGCGAGATCATGACCGTGCTGTCCTCGGGTCCGAAGCCGAAATCGGCGCTGGTCGTCGGCCAACCGATCTTCCGCGCGACGTCCTCGTTCTCCGCCACCACGACGCGCCAGGTGTTGCCGAAGGTCGCCTTATCGTTCTTGTGCGGCAGGAAGCCGGCGACGTTCCGCAGGTAGAGCCGCCAGAATCGGCCGATCGCCGTGTTGGGCATGAAGCCGTCGCGCATCACGCCCTGCGTGTAGTTGAAGCCGAGCTGCCGGATGATCGGCCCATTCACGACGATCAGCGTCTCGCCGCCCGGCGTGTTCCCGCTGTGCTCGACGCCGTAGCCGTGATCGGCCATCGCCTCGATGAGCGCCACCAGCACCGGCATGTACTCCGGCCGGCAGCCCGCCATCACGCCGTTGACCGCGATGCTCCAGATCGTCGCCGCGCGGCTGTCGGGCAGCAGGCTTCCGAGCGACTCGTCGGGATCGCGGTCGGTGAAGCGGAGGAATCGTTCGACCTTCTCGACGGTCGGCGGGACGATCGGCAGGCCGTCGGAGAGCTCGTTCCGGTAGAAGTAATCGTTGACCTCGTCGAAGCCGCCTTTCACGACGACGTCGCGCGGGCCCGGCTCCGAGTCGCCCTTGACCGCCTGCGGCGGCTTCAGCAGGTTGTCGATCACCTGCTGGAGCGTGACTTCCAGCGCGTTCTTCCGGAGCTGCTCCTTGCTCTGCACGCCGGGGTGCCCGATCACGCGCGCTACCGGCAGATTGGGCATGCCGAGCCCGACGGACGCGGCCTTCGCGAGCGGCAGGAAGCCTTCGCACACCATGGTCGAGGACGGCACGCCGGCCGCTTCACCCGCCGCACTCGCCCGCAACACGGCGGGCGTGCAGCTCCCTCAACACCCCATGCCGGAGACGACGGCGTCCGCGCCGAACGACTTCAACTTGCCCGGCAGCGCCGCGACCACCTCGCGCTCCTCGCTGCCGTGCGTGTTGCCGAACTCGCGCCAGCTCACGAACTTCACGCCCGGGAAGCGCGCCTTGAGCCCCTCCTCGAGAAAAGCGAACACCTCGTCGCCGCGGAACACCTGGTCCCACACCTGCGCCACCGTCTTGCCCGCGAGCGTGTCGAGCCGCTTCGCGAGCGGCTTCACCTTCGACTGCCGCGGACTGCGCGGCCAAAGCGCTTTGTAATAGCCGTCGTTACCGCTCATGATAGGGACCTCTGGCACATTTTCGTCAGGCGGGGAAGCATACCGCATTCGAGGGAATGGGATGAGGGATGAAGGATGAGGGATGAGGGATGAGGGATGAGGGATCAAAATTGAGTTCGTTATCCGAGCCTGCTGGATCCCGCTTGTGCGCTTGGGGTTTCCTTGGCGGCTTGCCGGTCAGCCCCGGGTTTTCAGCCAGGCAATGGCGCCCGCGCCCGCCGCGCGGCCAGTCGCGAAACAGGCCGTAAGGAGATAGCCGCCCGTCGGCGCTTCCCAGTCGAGCATCTCGCCGGCGCAGAACACGCCCGGCAGCGCCCGCATCATCAACCGCTCATCGAGCGCTTCGAACGTGACGCCGCCCGCGCTGCCGATCGCCTCGGCGATCGGGCGAGCCGCGACGAGCTTCAGCGGCAGCGCCTTGATCGCCGCGGCGAGGCGGGCGGGATCCTCGAGGTCCGCCGCCGGCGCGCATTCCCGCAGCAGGCCCATCTTCACGCCTTTCAACCCGGTGCGGCTCTGGATGTGGCCCGACAGCGAGCGCCGGCCGCGCGGGTGCGACAGCTCGACCGTGAGCCGCGCTAGGTCGCGATCCGGCGCGAGATCGAGAACAAGCGCCTGGAGGAACCGACGAAGGTCTCGACGCCGAGCCCTTGCGCCCACGCACGCAGCGCATCCGGGCCGAAGGCCTGCAGCAGCGGCGCGAGCCGCTCGCGCCGCGCGCCGTAGCGCGACAGGAATGCGTCGAGCGGGTCGGCGTGGGTGAGATTGAGGCCGCCCTTCCCCGCCAGCAGGAACTTGCGGCCCACCGACGGCATCGCGTCGTAAACCTCGACCTTCGCGCCGCCTTCGACCGCGGCCTCCGCGGCCATCAGTCCCGCCGGCCCGCCGCCTATGATTGCAATGTCAAACATTGAACCGCCAAGACGCCAAGACCGCCAAGAAAGCAATAATCAAACAAAATACATACCCCGATGGCCGGTCGGATGAAAAGTGAGCGTACGCCTGTGGCGGTGTACGCGCCAGACTGGCTTCGGGCGTTATGGAATCCATCGAGCGCAGGTCATGTCCTATCTCAAGGCGACAAAGGGAAGATTGGGGCTGCTGATCAACTTCAACGAACGCGTGTCAAGAGATGGCGTGCGACGCATCATCTGGTCTGACAGTCATTAAATCGACTTTCAGCGCCTATCAAAATGAATCCCCTCTCCCCCGCTTGGGGGGAGAGGGTAGGGTGAGGGGGCAGCAACCGCTCATTTTGTTATGCACTCTTAATGATCTTCTTGGCGGCCTTGGTGTCTTGGCGGTTAATTCGGGTTCCTTAATAAGGGAGCCTGCGGTCGCCGGCGGGTATTACCGCTCGTGGGAGAGCCGGCAGCAACTCCGTGGAAAACTTCAACAATGCAGTGACTTGCCGTGGCCCGCACCCGCACGGGCCGCCTCCGCGCTGCCGGAAATCAATCGCCCGATTGTCGTGCGCGGGGCCCGGCGTGATACCTTTCGGTTCGCAAATGCCCCGAGAAGGGGCGTTTCATCATGACTGCGACGCAGCTTGCGTATCCAGGAGGGGGGTGCAATTCATCATGTCCATCAGCTATAGCGACGTCGGCGAAAACCTTCGCCGGATAGTGATCTCCGGGCGTCTCGACATTCCGGGCACCGACTCGGTGGCTTCAAAACTCGGGGAGCTGGTCGCCGCGCCGAAGAAAGGCGTGGTCGTCGACCTGTCTCCCGTGCAGTTCCTCGCCTCGATCGGCATCCGCGCGCTGATTTCCAGCGCCAAGACTGTCCAGCAGCGGGGAGGCAAGATGGTGCTGGTCGTCGACGGCGGCTCGAGCGTGTTGATGAGCCTCGAGGCAACCGGAGTCGACCAGCTAATCCCGATATTCAGGAACACCGCGGATGCCGAACGGGCGGCAGTCGCCTGAGCGGCCGGCGGAGGTCGAACGATCCGCGTTGTCAGGGCTTGACGAACTCACGATAAGCGCCAATGGCGCCGAGGTGCGGCGCGCCTCGGAATGGCTCGACGCGTCCTGCCGGCGGCGCAACGTGCCGCAGGCATCGGCGGAGCGGCTCGCGCTTTGCCTGCACGAAGTGCTGGCGAACATCATTGCCCATGGCGGCGGCACGGCGCTTTCGGCGCCGGTCCGGCTGCTGCTCGAGGTCGGGTTCGAACCGGATACCGGCAAGGCCAGCGTGACGGTATCGGATGCCGGCATCGCGTTCAATCCCCTGCTCGTCCCGAAGAAGGTATTGCCGAAGACGCTCGCCGAAGCCTCGTCGGGCGGATTGGGAATGGTGCTGATCCGGCGCTGCTCCGACCGGCTCGACTACCGCCGTGAAGATGGACGCAACCTTCTGACGTTCGGCGTGCGCTGGAACGCGCGATGAACCCGCCCGGGATCACGCGTTTCCGCCGCGGGTCCGATCGCAGGGTGGCGAGCCGTCCGGTCGCGGAGGAACGGCGGCGCAGCGACCGGCGCACCGCGCC
>Ga0326597_10006557_pt1 | contig 15929 bp, 15 predicted proteins | sample RVTome_12_FD_203789 | JGI IMG/M metagenome (GOLD analysis project Ga0326597, IMG submission 203789) | Soil microbial communities from uranium-contaminated site in the Upper Colorado River Basin, Wyoming, United States - RVT100D185 | ecosystem: Environmental > Terrestrial > Soil > Contaminated >...
GATAGCCTACCACCATCGCCACACTGAATCGTCTTCTTTTTTCGCCCCAACGGCAGAGCCTTTTCGAGTCTCACCGGCAGAGCCGGTGGTTTACTGCACTACCTAATTACTCGGGTATGCGCGGCTGTTACGGCGCCGCGTCGCGCAAGGCGCGAATGCGATCGAGAATCGGCAGCAGATAAGAGAGAAAGCGCTGCGGATCCTCGCTCATCGGAAAATGGCCCAGCCCTTCCATGATCGTCGGCTGCGAGCCATTGATGCGGCGAGCCGCTTTGAGGGTGTCCTCGGGCGTACAGGAATAATCGTATTCGCCCGTCAACAAGTAAAGCGGGCAGCGGGTCGTGTCAATTTGTGCCACCCGGTCACGAATGTCGCCGTCGACCGTATAGAAATGCAGATCACCTTTGAAAACGCCCGGCCCACCCTGCATGTAATGCCAAATGGTCTCCCAGCGGTCCGTGTCCGGACTCCGGGGCCCGACGAGACCGGAAACAATACCGGCGGCAATTTCACCACCATGAACGTCGGGACGGTGCAGCCACGTAATATCGTAGTAGGGTTCGACATGGGCTCCCGCCTCGAGTCCAATGATCGCGCGGAAGCGTTCCGAATGATCGAGCGCGAGATGCAGTGCAATGCGGCCACCGATCGAGCAGCCCATTGCGATTGGACGCTCGAGCGCCAGCGCATCAACCACTGCCAGGATGATAGCCACGTAGTCGCGGGACGTGAGCAGGTAATCCGCATTCTGCCAGCCCGGCGGCGGCGATGACTTGCCGTGCCAGGGCAGATCGAAGGCGATCACGCGGAAATGCTGGAGGATGCGGGGGTCGTTCATCAGCCCCCGGTATTGGCGGGCGTCGGAGCCGGCGGTGTGCAGGCACAGCAACGGTATGCCCTGCCCCGCCTCCTCCACATAGAGGCGGTGAGGTTTGCCGAGCAGATCGAGACGCAAGTAGCGGCCGACGATCGGCTCGAAGTCAGGGATCATTTCACGGCCTCGCGCGTGCGGAGTGCAGCCATCACATCTTTAAAATAAAGGAGATTCGACATGAAGGGGTGCAAATTGCCTTCGATGCGCAGTGCGCGGCGTTTGACCAGCGCGAACAGGTCATGAAAGCCTGCCGGCGGGTCGGGCAGCCAGAACGTCTCCCACGCCTCGCGCGGCGCGCGCAGCGCGAATGTCCAGCTTGGCATCGCGAAGGGCCCGCGAGTCACCGCTGCGATGCGGCCCGCGTTTACCTTGATCAACCAGGACGTATCACCGACTTCAACCAGAAAGATCGTGTCGACGAACCGGCCCCGCCAAACGAGTCGCGCATCGGCATTTACGAGTTGCAGCAAACGCTCCATTGAAAGTCTCTCCACGACAACAACGATATGATTTCCGGCGCGCGCGCATGCGAGTTGGGCCCCCTGGCGATACGGGTGGACGGCGCTTCGCTCGTACGCGACTGTACGCTGCGCTGGCAAACTCGACTCTCTCGCATTGTAGCAATTCTTCGTCCCTGTGCTCGATCGTAATTGGTGCGCGCTTGGTGCTGCTCATCGCGAGTGCCCGGAGCTTGTTGGTCCGCGCGTGCGGCAAAATCGCGCTAGGCCGATTGAAAATCGCGTGCACCTCGCCGGCCGAGAAGAGCGATGATAGCCGGTGTGGCGCCCTTGTACGGCACGTGCAGCATGTCAATTTTCGCAGCGATCTGAATATTTCCATCGCGAGATGCGTTGACGTTCCCGCCCCCAACGATGCGTAGACGACTTCTCCGGGTTTCGCTTTCGCCAGGCTGATGAGTTCCTCCACCGATTTGGCCGGCACCGAGGGGTGCACCGCAAGTATGTGGGGCGTCTGCACCACCAGCACTGCCGGGGCTAGTGTCCTGAGTCGTTAATTCGTTGATAAATCCGTTGACCTCCCGATGGCCTTCGCAACACAAAAGTGCCGAAATTGGCGCCAGACGCGAAGCAAACCGCAGCCAGGTTGGGCACCTGGCGAGGATTTGCGCCAATGTATGGCGTCGATTCTCGGCATCTTTTGTTCAGCGAATTAGCGACTCAGGACACTAACTCCTTGATGAAGTCGAATGATAGGTTGCGATAAAGCGGCACGTTGACGGAAATCACGGCGGACGCAAGCCAACAAGGTGATCCGTCGGGCGTGGCGCGCGCCGCCCGGCGTCAACGGATTGACGATCCGGATCGGTCCGGTCGGATAGCGCGTCGCCTGCGCAATAGCGGCCCCCGGCCAGGCAACTCTGCGATTGCGACCGCCGTCGCTACCTACGTCCTGCACACTGCTGCATTCATGAGTGTGGTGCTACTGGCTGGCTCAAACTGGTATTTCCCTGGAGTCTCTTGCAATATTCTGATATGAATACTACGCATCGCGAACTGAACAACCCTCCAACCCTCGCCTGCAAGGCGAGGGATTTCAACCATCCCGGATTGGGACACTAATCCGGCAACGCCGATAGCCTCCGGAAAGGAAAGTTGCATGGTCGTCAAAGCGAAAGTGGTTCTCACCGATTACGTTTGGGGATCTCTCGACGTCGAGAAAAGAACCCTCGCGGGGCTCGCTGACCTGGTGGCGCTCCAGACTCAGACTCCCGGGGAATTCCTGCCGCAGGCGGAGGACTGCGACGCGCTGCTCGCCACCTATGCCGGCCCCATCACGGCAGCGGTGATGGCGCGGATGCCCAAGTGCAGGATCATCGCCAAATACGGGATCGGGGTCGACACGATCGACGTGGACGCGGCGACGCAGGCCGGCATCATCGTCACCAACAACCCCACCTATTGTATCGAGGAGGTGGCCGAGGACACGCTCGCGATGCTGCTCGCCTGTGCCCGCAAAATCGCGTTTTACGATCGGCTGGTGCGCAGCGGACGGTGGGAAGTCTCTCCCGGCAAGCCCATGTTCCGCATGGCAGGCAGCACGCTCGGGCTAATCGGTTTCGGCAACATCGCCCGGCAGGTGGCAATGCGCGCTGCGGCGTTTGGCATGCGGGTGGTGTTCTGCGATCCTTATGTCACTGAAGGACAGTTCGACGCTCCGGGCAAGAAACTGGAATTGAACGACCTGCTGCACAAGTCGGACTTCGTCTCGCTCCACCCGCCGCTCACTTCCGGCACGCGCAGGATGATCAACGACGAGGCTCTCGCGCGCATGAAGCGGACTGCATTTTTGATCAATTGCTCGCGCGGGCCAATCGTCGACACCGATGCGCTGGTGCGGGCGCTCGATGCGAAAACAATCGCCGGTTGTGCGCTCGACACGATGGACCCGGAGCCGCTGCCTGATCCTCATCCTTTGCGCGGCCGGGAGAACGTCATCCTCAACCCCCACACCGCGTGGTATAGCGAGCAGGCGTTGGTGGGCCTCCAGGCAGGCGCGCCGAACGAGGTTCGCCGGGTGCTCGCGGGAGAGTGGCCCGTGAACGTCGTGAACCCGGCGGTGAAAGGCAAAAACCGTGCGGGGCTCTAATCCGGTTGCGTTACAAGTTCCGTTCCTTGCGCGTGATCAAACTGTGTCGTGCACCGTGGTAAGGCTCCGCGTCACTCGCCCTTTATTCCCGCCTCGCGAATGACCTGGCCCCACTTGTCGAGATTGGACTTGATGAGCGCGAGAAACTCCTGCGGCGTCGTGTGCGCCGCTTCGACGCCCTGAGCCGCGAGTTGCTTGACAGTGTCCGGCGAGCGCAGGATGCGCACGAGCTCGGTATTGAGCTTCGAGATGACATCCACCGGCGTTCCCGCGGGCGCGAGTATGCCGAACCAGGGAGTCATCTCGAAACCCGGGAGGCCGGCCTCGCTCACCGTCGGCAGATTCGGCAGCTGCGGAGTGCGCTGGAGGCTGCTTACCGCGAGCGCCCGGATTCTTCCTGACGAGATGTGCGGAAGCATCGTTGCGATCGGCACGAAGCCGATGGGCACCTGACCCGCGAGCAGATCGGTGGTGGCGGGCGCGCCCCCCTTGTAGGGAATGTGCACCATCTTCACTTGCGCCATGGACGCGAAGAGCGCAGCCATCAGATGCGGCGTGCTGCCGACCCCGGTCGTCGCGTAGTTGAGCTCACCCGGTCTCGCCTTCGCGAGGGCAATAAGTTCCTTTACCGATTTCACCGGCAGGGACGGGTGCACCGCGAGGATGTTCGGCGCCCGCGCCGTGAGCGTGATCGGTGCGAAGTCGCGCAGAGTGTCGTAGGGGATCTTGCTGAGGAGCGGCCCCAGCGTGAGACTGCCCATTCCGCCGTGAACGAGCGTGTAGCCGTCCGGCGCCGACTTCGCAACGTAATCAGTCCCGATGTTCCCACCACGGCCTGCCCGGTTCTCGATGATCCAAGGCTGTCCCAGTGTCTGCGCCATCTGCTGCCCGATGAGGCGCGCAACGATGTCGTTGATCCCTCCGGGGGGATACGGCGCGACGAAGTGCACGGGCTTCGTTGGATACGTCTGTGCCGCGGCTGTGCCGGCAAGCACGGCGAAGGCGACACAGCAGCAGCCGGTCAGCGCCAAGAGATCCGACGCCGAGCGCCAGGCGCCGGCACGAACTCCTCTATCCATCCAACACCTCCTCATCGGCGATCGGTTTGGTGAAGCGCCTGCAGCCGATGCCCATGCAGCCGTGCGCCCCCCTGTTAGGAGCGGCAGATCTTGGAAGTGTAGCCCTAAAAACAGCTACTGCCTAGCGAGCGAAGTTGTGTAAATTCCTGCCTGGAGAAGAGAAACCGAGTCGGGCAGAAGGTTGCCCACCACACCATCCATTTCAGGGCCTGTCGCCTAACTTTGATTCGGGCCACGCATCTCCCGCAATACGGCCTCCACCCGCCGCCAGGTCTTCGCCTGCTCCTCGTCGCCGGCGTCCTCAAAGGACGCGGCCTTTTGAGCGGCCTCTGCGATCGCTTTGGCGCCTTGTGTTTCAAAAAGGTGGTGTGCAAGTGCCGAAATATCTGCTGCATTCATCTCTGGCCTCCAAAAAGACGTTACAAAGACAATATTGCTCGACCGCGCGAATGCTAGCTTTGACTCAAATCAAAAGGTGAACAGATACCATCAGAAACAAACCCTGGGGAAACGGGTCATTGTTTGACGGCTGATCGCGCTAACGACCCGCTCGGATCACGCTGCTGATCACGGCAGGAGTGGGACTTGCCGCCCCTGTCCATGCCCAGTCTTTTCCGAGCACTGGCTCGCCAAAAAGCGCGCGGCAGCCGGTGCGCATACATCGGGGTACGCGGCAGCCGGAGCCCACGCGTCGCCTTCTATCACCATGAGTTCGGCGTTCTGGAGTTTTTCCAGCGATGCTTTGACGCTGTCAACTGATCTCAGATTGCTGCCCGCCGTCGTCATGACCAGCGTGCGGCACCTTATATGCGCCAGGTCGGGGCGCGCATCCACTTGCGGCGCCCAGCGCAGATACCCGCGCAGGGTCGAAAGCGGCGTCTTGCCCTGCACGTTGTCCACCCAGTAGTCCACCTGCTCTTTGGTTGCGCCGCTTCCCAGCCGTCCCGCCATCGTGGCGCGCGCCCATGCCTGAATACCTTCCGTTTCTATCTGCTTCAGCCAACCGGGCACTGCGGGCGTTCCGACAACCATCGGCGTGACAGCGACGATCGATCGCACTCGCTCCGGGCGTCGTGCGGCGAACGTAAATACCAGCGAACCCCCGCTTTGGGCGCCGACGAGATGCGCCGAGGAGCAACCGACGAAATCCATGACTGCATCGATGTCAGCAACGAGCCGTTCAGTTGACCAGACAGCGTCTTCCGGCGGCGGCGTGGACTCCCCGAAACCGCGTGTGTCGAACCGCACGACCCGGTAGTTTCTCGCCAGATACGGCACCCATCCGCGCCACGCCTCGAGATTCTGGCCCATGCCATGAAGCATTAGAACCGTCTCCGCAGAGCGCCACGGATCGGTGAAGTCGTCGACAACAACCCGCAAGCGAATGCCGGGCTCGACCTTTACGAATTGTTGTCTGCTCATGATGCTGTCCTGAATCGATGCCGAGTGGGTTACACTCGCCTTACGCCGCGAACTGGGCCGCGAGCTCACTTGCTCTTGATACCGGCGGTCTTGATCACTTTCCCCCACTTCCCGTAGTCGTTCTTGAGATAGACCGCAAAATCGTTCGAGGTGCCGCCATCGGGCTGCGCCCCGTCCGCGGCAAAGCGCTGCTTGAGGTCGGCGCCGTGCAGGATCCGGTCGAGTTCCGCGTTGAGCCGGGTGACGATCGCCGCCGGCATTCCAGCCGGGCCGGAAACTCCCCACCATTGATTCGATTCGAAGCCGGGCAAGGCCGCTTCCGCCATGGTGGGCAAATGAGGCGCGATATCGAGACGCGTCAGGCTGGTAATTGCCAAAGCATTCAGCTTGCCGGCCCGCGCCTGCGCCGCGATGCTCGGATAGGCGGCAAACAGCACCGTCACGTGACCCGCCATCGTGTCGATCACCGCCGGGGCGGCGCCCTTGTACGGCACGTGCAGCATCCTGATATTCGCGCGCTGCATGAACCACTCTCCCGTAAGGTGCAAAATCGTACCGTTTCCGCTGGACGCAAAGCTGAGCGCGTCAGGCCGGGCCCGGGCTAGCCCGATCAGATCTTTGACCGACTTGACCGGCAGCGAAGGATGCGCCGCCAGCACGTTGGGCGCATGGCCGATCAATATTACCGGCGAGAAGCTGGTGAGCGGGTGGTACTGCAAATTGGTATTCATATGCGGGTTTATCGACATGAAGCTGGCGGATGACTGCAGCAGGGTGTAGCCGTCCGGGACGGCGCGGGAGACATATTCCGCACCGATCGCGCCACCGGCTCCCGCACGGTTGTCCACGATGAACTGCACGCCAAACGCGTCGGCAAGTTTTTGAGCCACTTGGCGCCCAACGATATCGGCGGCGCCGCCCGGCGGAAACGGCACAACGACGCGCACGGGTTTTGCCGGGTAAGGCACTTGCGCCCACGCGGGCGGGATGCACGCCGCAAGCAGCGCGGCTAATACGACACTCGTCTTCATCGCTTGCCTCCGTCCGTCATGTTTGCTTCCTCATTTCCGAAAGATGACCGCGATCCGACCAAGTCTTGAGCAAAGTTATCGGTCAATTTCCGAGCAATCTATTCCAAACACCAACGCCAAGCAAGCTCTGCGCTTTCCCGCACCGGGAAGCGAACGATGGGATCAGGCTTGGCCAATTGAATATCAACGGATATTGAGGTGTGAATTTACTTCACTGGTCGAGGCAGTAACTTCCGGACGGCCACGAGCAAGCCAAAACCCGCGATGGTGATGGCGATAGATCCCGTATACATACCCCTGAAGCCGACAAGATCCGCGAGATATCCGGCAATGATCGCGCCGGCTCCGTTGCCGAATTGAAACGACATGCTGAAGGTCGCCATCGCGTGGCCACGGGAGCGGGAATCGGCCAAATCCATCGCAAGCGCCGTGGTCGCCGACCCGATCAGTGCCCAGCCCACCGCCACGAAAAAGCCGCCCACAAGAATAAGCGGTAAGCCGTTGGCAATCATGATGAGCAACAAACCGATAGCTTGCGCCGCGAGGCCGAAACCAATCGCGGGACCCCGCCCCATAGCGTCCGATCTTCGGCCTAGCACGGGGCGAATGATGATGCTCGTCACGCCGACAAGGACATAAAAGATGCCGATATTTTCGACGCCGATCGCGCGCGCGTAGAGAGGCAGGAACGCCATGACAAAAGGCATGACGAGCGTCGAACAGAGATTGAGGCCCGTGGCGACGAGCACGCCCCGGTCAATCAGTGCGCGGTAAGCTGGCTTTTCCGCCATTTGCATCGCGATCTTTGCTTCGGCTTTCTGTTGCGCCAGGCGCATGGCGATCGGCAGTCCCAGCAGTGCCAGCGCGGCCGAGAGAAAAAACACGAGCCGGTATCCGCCGGGGGCATCGATGAGCCAAAGTGCCAACGCTGGAAAAACTATGGAAGCGCTGGCCGTGACGCTGGTGTAGTAGCCGGCCGCCTCTCCCCGGCGTTGGGCCGGCGCCGCAATCGCGAGCGTGGTGTAGCCGCCGGTGTTGACGCCGGCCCAGCCGATGCCACGTGCAACGCCTGCGACAAACACCGTCACGAGGAAGGGTGCCAGAAGAAAAGAAGTGCCGATCGCAAGCACAACCAATCCCGACGCCAGCACGCCCGCAGCGCTCCATTCGTCCGCCAGGCGCCCCGCGAATGGTCGAATGACGAAACTCGGGACCGAGAATGCGAGCAGCGCGGCACCGGCCAGGAAAGCGGACCCGCCCAGGTCGTGGACGTAGAGTGGAATCGTCGGCATGATCACCCACTGGTTCGCATATGCCAGAAACATGGCGAGACACAGCAAGACGAAGGGCCGCGTGAATAAAGACGTCGTCGTCCCGGCGCTTGTTGGTACGTGTTTTCGAACCATAGGACGTCTTCGCGCCGCTCATGGATTCGCGCCTCGGTGCGCGAATCGAAAAAGATCAAAAGTTTAATACTTCCCCCGACGCTACAACAGCGCGCGATTACGACAACGATTGGCGGCGCATGGGGCTGATCGCAAAGATTTGCGTACCGGCGCGTGTTTTGCCTGTGCCCTCAGGCACTTATCGGCTTGCGCCCTCGAGATCGAGCGGAATTGCAAAGAGCAACGCGACGCTCGCTGATACCCAACATAGCAAACCATGCATGGGAACAGTTCGCGGAGGCCTTCTTGATCCAGGTCAACTCAAGTGCAGATGTATGCTGTTTTACTGTTACGGGATCAGTTTGCGACAAATTCATGCTCGCACCACGGTTTGGATGAGAATCGCCACGATGGTTTTAAAGAATTGCTGGGAAATAAAAGAGTGCGGCAGAGAAAAGAGACGGCCGCCGGGGGACACAATTGGAAGCTGCCCGGCCTGGCCGGATCGCGGCCACTCCTGCTGGACGGTTACGGGAACCTTGTGCGACGGCGAGGTCCAGGGGACGTTCGCACAAAAAGAGGTGGACTGCTTGAAGTGCCAAGTGTACCAACTCTACAACATTCGAACGGGTACGCAGCGGGAGCGGTTGATCAACGAACACAAGCCTGAGGTGGCGCAGTACCTGGATGGAGGCGTCGGTGTTTTCGACGGGAAAACGACCCAAGAGGCGTTGGCGCTGGCGGCTGGTGGGCTCAATCACCAACTGGAGGTGCGGATCCAGGCGCGCACGCAGGAACTTTCTAAGATCAACAAACAGCTGAAGGAAGAAATCGAGGAACGCAAGCGCTGGGAGCAAAATCTGCGCGAGTCGGAAGAGCAGTTTCGCGGCCTGGTCGAGCAGTCGATCGCCGGTATCTAGCAGCCTCGCTCGGCCAAGTGGGAACATTACTGGATCGTCCATGTTTGGCCCGGAAGTTTCTGCGAAACGCGTAGAACTGTTAAAGGAGGCGGTCCCGCACACCACACAAGTGGCCGCGCTCTTGAATCTGGCCAACGCTTCGAGCGGGCCGACACTCCAGGCCATGCGTGTTACCGCCAAGTTATTGAACGTGGAAATGCAACCATTTAAGGTGCGGGCACACAAAGAGATCGCGAGCGCTTTTTCAGCGATGGCGAAAAAACGTGTCACCGCAATCGTAGTTCAGCAGGACACATTGTTTAGCGCCAACGCCAAAGAGATTGTAGCGCTTGCGGAGAAGAACCGGCTCCTTTCGGCCGGGAACAAGGAATTCGCGGAAGGTGGCGGTCTGATCGGCTACGGCGCGAACGATGCCGAACTGTATCGCCGCGGGGCCTACTACGTAGACAAGATTCTCGGAGGCGCCAAGCCTGGCGATCTGCCGATAGAGCGGCCGACCACGTTTGAAATGATGATCAATCTCAAGACCGCCAAGGCGCTCGGCATTACAGTCTGCTGACCTTGGCGGAAGCGAGCATAATAGGTGCGCAGATTGTCAGGGAGGGGACGATGAACAATCGCCGCAAGCTTCTCGTGGTGCTTAGCGCAAGCGCGCTGGTAGCCCCGCTCGGCTCGTTCGCTCAGCAACAAACGGCAAAACTCGCTCGGATAGGATTCCTCGGAAACTCCACCGCTGCCCTCGAGGCCCATCTTGTCGGGCCCTTCCGCGAGGGCTTGCGTGACCTTGCCTACGTCGAGGGCGAGAACCTTCTGATCGAGTATCGGTGGGCTGAAGGGAAATACGAGCGGTTTCCCGGCCTCATCGCCGAACTGATCGCCCTGAAGGTCAATGTGATCGTTACCGCTGGGACACCCGCCACACTCGCCGTCAAGAAAGCGACGGCGTCGGTCCCCCTCGTCATGGTCGCCGTCGGCGATCCCGTCGGTACGGGCATCGTTCCGTCCCTCAGCCGGCCCGGCGGGAATATCACCGGGTTGACCTCGATCGCACAGGAACTGGATGCGAAACGGCTGGAGTTGCTAAGGGAGGTGATTCCCAACCTTTCACACATCGCCGTACTCTGGAATTCGGTGAATCCAATTCAGGCGATCGAGCAGAGTCGGGTGCGGACTGCGGCCCTGGCGCTGCGCATGACAATATTGTCTTATGGGGTTCAGACCGAGGAAGGGCTCGAGCAAGCATTTGCCACGATAGTGAAAGAGCAGCCGGGCGCACTTCTCGTGCTGGCGGACCGGCTGTTTCTGCATCACCGCAAGCGTATCATGGACTTCGCCATCAAACATCGCCTCCCCGGGGTGTACGCATACCGGGAATTGGTGGAGTTGGGTGGTTTGATGTCCTTCGGGCCAAGTTATCCGGGCATGCACAGGCGGGCCGCTTATTTCGTCGATAGGATCCTGAAGGGCGCGAATCCGGGCGACTTGCCTGTGGAGCGACCCGCATCTTTCGAGCTGGTCGTCAACCTGAAGGCCGCCAAGGCGCTTGGTCTAACCATTCCGCCCTCGGTTCTCTTGCGGGCGAGTGAGGTGATTCAATGACCGACCGTCGCACGTTCATCACCAGCCTCGCTGTCGGCGCGCTTTTCGCATCGCGCTCAGCCGCAGCGCAGAAAGCCAAGGGCATGCACCGAATCGGGTGGCTGTCACCCGCCTCGGCCGTCGACGGCCTTGCCAGCCTTCGGGCCGGATTGCGCGAACTCGGTTATGTCGAAGGCCGGAACATCAGCATCGAGGCCCGCTGGGCCGAAGGGCGCAGCGAGCGCCTTCCGCGGCTCGCCGCCGAGCTGGTTCGTCTCCTCGTGGAGGTCCTGTGTACCGAGGGAACGCAAGCCTCCGCAGCGGCCAAGCAGGCGACGTCCACGATCCCGATTGTGTTTGCGAATGTCGCTTTCCCCGATCAGTCGGGTCTGGTCGCGAGCTACGCGCACCCTGGGGGCAATATCACGGGGGTCGCGTTCATCGGCCCGGAATACGGGAAGCGGCTGGAATTGCTCAAGGAAGCCCAGCCCAGGCTTACCAGGGTCGCGCTGATCTACAATCCGGACAATCCCGCGAGCGTGCTGGCTCTCAAGGAGACGCAGCGCTGGACAACCAGCCTGGGCGTCAAACTTGAACCGCACGAGTTCCGGGGTCCGCAGGATTTCAAGCGTGTCTTTGAGGCGATCGCCGGGAAGCGGCCTGATGCACTCATGACGACGGCCGATCCGCTGATTGTTTCTTATCGCACGCGTATCGTCGGCTTTGCAGCCGAACTGCGTCTGCCGTCGATGTACCCGACCCAGGAATTCGTGGATGCCGGGGGACTCATGTTCTACGGTGGCAGCATCCCCGAGATGTACCGGCGCGCTGCCGTGTACGTCGACAGGATCCTCAAGGGCGCCAAGCCTGGCGATCTCGCCATCGAGCAACCGACGAAGTTCGACATGGTGATCAACATGAAGACCGCGAAAGCACTGGGTATCACGATTCCGCAGTCTATTCTTGTTCGCGCTGACAGAGTGATCGATTGACTCCACGGCTGCGCCTGTTCGGAAAGTATTTCGCGCTGATCGTGGTGCTGGTGTCGAGCGCGCTCGTGGTATCGAGCGCGCTCAGTCTTTATTTCTCCTACCAGGAAAGCCAGCGCGTGCTGACCGCATTGCAGCGGGAGAAGGCGGTTGCGGCAGCCTACCGGATCGAGCAGTACATCCGCTCGATCGAGCATGAAATCGGGTGGACCACTATGCCGCAGGCGACGGGGGGCGAAAGCCTCCTCGAACAGCGTCGCATCGAGTACTTTAAATTATTACGCCAGATTCCCGCGGTAACCGAAGCGTCGTGGATAGACCGCACTGGGAATGAGCAGTTGCGAGTTTCGCGTTTGGCGATGGACGCAACCGGCAGCAACCGGGACTATTCCACGGCCCCCCGTTTTGTCACGGCAAGCAAAGGACAAACCTACTTCAGCGCCGTGTACTTCCGCAAAGAGACCGAACCTTACATGACCATATCGCGCGCTGCCGGCGGCCGCGATGGCGGGGTGACAGCCATCGACGTAAATCTGAAATTCGTCTGGGATGTGGTATCGCAGATTCGTATAGGAAAATCCGGCCTGGCCTATGTGGTCGATGCGAGCGGCCACCTGATAGCACACCCGGACATCAGCCTCGTGTTACAGAAACTGGACTGGTCCACCATGCCTCAAGTGCGTGCCGCACGCGAGGGCTTGCAGACATTGCCGGAATGGCAGCCGATAACGATCGTTGCGACAGACCAGACGGGGCAGGAGGTGCTGACTTCCAATGCGCCGATACCGACGCTCGGCTGGCACGTCATCACGGAAGTGCGGCTTTCTGAAGCGTTCGCACCGCTGATCGCGGAGCTCTATCGCTCGGCGCTGCTGCTCGTTGTTGGACTTTTGCTCTCGGTGATCGCGAGCGTTTACCTTGCGCGGCGCATGGTGCAGCCGATCCGCGCGCTCCGGGAGGGCGCAGCCCAAATCGGCGCGGGCCGACTGGAACAGCGGCTGGACGTGCGCACCGGTGACGAACTGCAGGAACTTGGCGAGCAGTTCAACAAGATGGCTGCCGATCTTAAAGAATCGTATTCTGATCTCGAACGCAAGATCGAGGAGCGCACCCGTGAGCTCGAGATCGCAAACAAACACAAGTCGGAATTCCTCGCCAGCATGTCGCACGAACTGAGGACGCCGTTGAACGCGATCATCGGTTTTTCGGAGGTGCTGCAGCAGCGCATGTTTGGCGAAATGAACGAAAAGCAAGCCGAGTACATCGACGACATCCACGGCTCCGGCAAGCATCTGCTGTCGCTCATCAACGACATTCTCGATCTGTCCAAGGTCGAGGCCGGGCGCATGGAACTGGAACTCGCGACGTTTGATTTGCCATCCGCGATCGATAATGCGCTCACGCTGGTCAAGGAGCGCGCGGGAATTCATGGCATCGAGCTCAGTTGTGCCGTCGATCCCGCGGTGAGCGAAATCAATGCCGATGAGCGCAAATTCAAGCAAATCCTGCTGAACCTGCTGTCGAATGCCGTAAAATTCACCCCCGAAGGCGGTCGCATCGTAGTGGCGGCACGGCCCGTTGACGGCATGATCGAGGTCAGCGTGACGGATACTGGCATCGGTATCGCCACAGAAGACCAGGAAGCGGTGTTCGAGGAATTCCGCCAGGTCGGCAAGGACTACACCAAGAAAGCAGAAGGCACGGGACTCGGACTTGCGCTGACACGCAAATTCGTCGAGCTGCACGGCGGTAAGATCCGGGTTACGAGCGTGGTCGGCAAAGGCTCGACTTTTGCTTTCACCCTGCCCGTTAATTCGGCTCAGGCCGCGGCGGCGTTCGTGCCTTGAGTAGTTCTTTAGGGAACCGATATGGCCAATGAATTGATCCTGATCATCGAAGATAACGAAAAGAACCGCAAGCTCGTGCGCGACGTGCTGCAGTTCAGGGGCTACCAGACCGTGGAGTCGGAAACCGCCGAGGAAGGCATCCGGCTCGCGCGCGAGAAGAAACCCGCGCTGGTGCTGATGGATTTTCACCTGCCCGGCATGAATGGCATCGAGGCGTTCAAGGTGCTGCGCGCCGACCCGCAAACGAGCGCGATCCCGATCGTCGCGGTCACTGCGTCGGCCATGACCGAAGACCGAAAAAAAATGATGGCCGCGGGTTTCGACGGTTTGCAGACCAAGCCGATCAACGTCAAGGAATTTCTCGACGCGGTGGCGCAAATCCTGAAGAAGAGCGGTGGCGCAGCGTGAGTACAGGCGCCAAGATACTCGTCGTAGACGACACGCCGCTCAACGTCAAAATGCTCGCCGACCTGCTGGCCTTCAAAGGCTATCAGGTCGCGACCGCAGCCTCGGGCGCCGAGGGTTTGGCAAAGATCGAGTCCGAGCACCCCGATCTGGTGCTGCTCGACGTCATGATGCCGAAAATGAACGGCTACGAAGTCTGCCAAAAGATCCGCGCCAATCCCGCAACCGGCATGCTGCCGGTGGTGATGGTCACTGCGCTCGACCCGGCGCAGGAACGCGTCAAGGGTATCGAGGCCGGCGCCGACGATTTCCTGTCGAAACCCATCAATCAGCCCGAGCTGCTGGCGCGGGTGCGCTCGCTGCTGCGGGTCAAGGAACTCTGGAACACGGTGCAGTCGCAGGCCGCGCAGCTTGCCGAGTGGAATCAGAAACTTGAGAGCCGCGTTCAGGAACAGCTCGCGCAACTCGATCGCCTGGGGCGGCTCAAGAGCTTTTTCTCGCCGCAACTCGCGGATGCGATCGTTACCGGCGGCGGCGAAGAACTGCTAAAGCCCCATCGGCGCGAAGTAACGGTGGTGTTTACCGACCTGCGTGGTTTCACGGCGTTCACGGATGCGGCAGAACCCGAGGAGGTCATGGAAATGCTCCACGCCTATCACGCCAAGATGGGGCGGTTGATTCTCGCTCACAACGGCACGCTGGAGCATTTCGCGGGCGATGGCATGATGATTTTCTTCAACGATCCGGTGCCGATGGAACGGCCCGCCGAGCACGCCGGGCGCATGGCGCTTGCGATGCAGCAGGCATTCGGCCCGTTAGCTGAAGAGTGGCTTAAGCGCGGCTTCGAACTGGGGCTGGGCATAGGAATCAGTACCGGCTACGCGACGCTCGGTGCCATCGGCTTCGAGGGCCGTTGGGACTACGCTGCAATCGGCAGCGTCACCAACCTTTCGGCACGGCTTTGCGGCGAAGCCAAGACCGGCGAGATACTGGTGGAGCGCAAAACGCTTGCCCGACTGGAAGGCGTTGCCCGCAGCCAGGATGCCGGCGAACTAGCCTTGAAGGGGTTTGCCAAGACCATTCCCGCCTTCCGGCTTCTCGGTCTCGACGCGCCGTCGAACGAGTGACGCTTCCTCGCTCGCCCCCAGCGTGATATACATGCGCCGGTGGCGCCTTGCAGTTGGCGGGGCGCGATCCGGCCTCTCTGCGGAGTGGCTTCTTTTTTGATTGCAGACGAGCAAGAGGAGCACGGCAATGCGAGACAACATCACCATCGGCCTGGTCACGCCACAATCGACCAACAAGGTGCCCGCCGAGGGCGGGCAGATGTATCCGGGCGTAAATTTCATTCCAAAGGGCGTCGGAGTAAAAGCGCTCACACCGGAGGGCTACGACAGCGCTTGGGACGGCATAGTCCCCGCGGCAGAGGAGCTCGCGAAACAGAACAAGCTGGACGCGATCATGGTGATCGGCACCTCGCTCACCTTTTACCGCGGCGTCGAGGCGCACGAAAAGCTCATGGAACGGCTGCGCCAGATTGGCCTGCCGGTGGGCACCATGAGCAGCGCGGTGGTCGAGGGGCTGCGCGCGCTGGGCGCGAAAAAGATCGCGGTGAGCACCGCCTACGCCGACGAGGTAAATAAGCGGCTGCGCAATTTCCTGACCGACTCGGGCTTCGAGGTGCAGGCGTTGGAAGGCTTCGGCCTGGAGCGCTTCGGCGCGGCGGGCGAAAAGAGCGAGGACGACATCATCGCCTTGGCTGGCCGCGCGAGCGCGAACGCCAAGGAAGCGC
>Ga0326597_10006558_pt1 | contig 15927 bp, 10 predicted proteins | sample RVTome_12_FD_203789 | JGI IMG/M metagenome (GOLD analysis project Ga0326597, IMG submission 203789) | Soil microbial communities from uranium-contaminated site in the Upper Colorado River Basin, Wyoming, United States - RVT100D185 | ecosystem: Environmental > Terrestrial > Soil > Contaminated >...
CGCCGTCGCGAGGGATGAAGGAGCTGCCGGCGAGTACGCAGCGATCACCGACTCGGACGACCCGGCGTCATGGTTCGTGGTCCAGGCAGTCCTGGACGGAGTTTTGGACGGCCAGGGCGACAAGCACGCGCAACTGGTCGAGACCTCCAGCGGCTTCGTCCTCTACACGGCGGGGCCGATCAAGCTCGGGGACTCGGTTGTTGGCGTGGCACTGGCGGGCACCACAATCGAAACGTTCCTCGCGAACGCTGAGACCGAAGCGCTCGCCAACGTCACCGTCTACGATTTCGAGGGCGTCGAGGTGTCGTCGACATTCGTCGCCGAGGGCGAGGAGGATTCACTGGAAGCCGCAAACCTCGACATTGGCGACATGGATATCCTTGACGCGGTCGTCGGCGGCGAAGCCGTGCGCGAGACCCGCACGGTGTGGGGACGCGAGTATGACTTACTGTATTCCACGCTGCAACTTCGTGGTGAAGCGATTGGCATCTTCTCCATCGCGCTACCGACCGACTTCATCTTCAGCGCCGGCAATGCTACGCGCACCCAGGTCGCGGTGCTCTTCGGTGGCGGCATCGTCGCCGTCCTCGGCATCGGCTTCCTCCTCGCGCACCGCATGACTCAACCCATCCTCCGGCTGGTGCGTACCGCGACGAAGGTCGCCGCCGGGGACCTCACCGCCCGCAGCGGCGTGCACACCCGCGATGAGATTGGAACCCTGGCGACATCCTTCGACCAGATGACCGCGCGCCTGCAGCGTCAGCATCTCGCGACGATCAAGGCGCTCACCTCGGCCATCGATGCGCGCGACCCGTACACCCTCGGTCATTCGGTCCGCGTGGGACAGCTGGCTGTGACGGTCGGGAAGCAACTCAAACTGGACCGCACGATGCTGGGCCATCTCGAGACCGGCGGCTACCTGCACGACATCGGCAAGATCGGCATTCGCGACCACGTCCTGCTCAAGCCCGGGAAGCTTACCGAAGAAGAGCGCGCGATGATCAACGAACACCCGCGCATCGGCCTCCAGATCCTGGAGCCGGTCGAGCTGCCTCCGGAGGTAATCGCCTTCGTCGCGGGGCACCACGAGCGTCTCGACGGCTCGGGCTACCCCGGCGGTCATCGCGATGAGGGGGTGCCGCTGGTGGCGCGGATCGCCGCCGTATCGGACATGTATGACGCCTTGACCACCGACCGGCCCTACCGGTGCGCCATGACACCTGAAGAGGCGATGGCGATCCTCAAGTCGGAATCGGGTTCGTGCCTGGACGCCGACGTGGTCTGGGCGCTCCGCGACTGTCTCGAAGAGTGGGAGCGGCGCCGCCTGATGGAGCCCGAACTGCGCGGTTTCAAGCTCGACGTGGCGGACGGCGTCACGGCCTGACATCGTGCAATTCGGACTTCGCAACGCAGTCCTCACCCTGGCGATAGTCGTCGCCGGTGTGATGACTGCCGGCCTCGGCGCCAGCTACGCGATCGAACGAGACCGCATCTCCGAGATTGATACCGACCTTGCATCGCGTGTCGGCGCGGACTATTCAGCCGATGCGGGACTCCAGCGCATCGCACCTCTCGACCCGCGGATCGTCGAAGTCGCCCGCCAGGACGAAGATGCGCTCTCGAATGAAGAAAGCGCCGACGAAGCGCCGCGGTTGGTGCCGGTCGTGCGCATCCCGGCGCCGGACGATGTTGTCGAGGCGCAGCCCACCGGCACGCCGCAGCCCACGCGATTGCCCCCTGCCGCGCGCACGTCGAGTCCAACCGCAACGCAGACCGCCCCACCCACGCCGGCGCCGACCGTGCCGCCTATCCCGCCAACGGACGCGCCTACCGTACCTCCCACCCCTGACCCCACGATTGTCGTCACGGCGAGCCCAGTGCGGACCCGCACGGCCACCCCTGTGCCGATAACGCTGACTCCGACACCGACGCCAACTCCGGCGCCTACGATCATCCCGGCATCCCCGACCGAAACGCCGGAGCGGACGCCCACGCCAACTGTGGCGCCCACCGATCCGGCCACGGTAGAGCCCACGGCAACTGCGTCGCCCGTGACGACGGACGCGCGCACGCCGACGCCCACCCCGAAGCCAAGCGCAAACGTCACTGCTTCGCCCAACGCGAGCGCTGTGGTGACATCCACACCTGTGACGACGGCCATCATCCTGACAGCCACGCCGACGCCGACGCCAACGCCGACCGCGACGCCGACGCCGACGCCGACGCCGACTCCCACTCCCACTCCCACTCCCACTGCTGCGCCGACGGCCAGCCCAACTCCGGTGATGACACCCGGCACCGTCACGCTGAGTGCGGTGGGAGACTCACACGTTCACTCGCTGACTCCCGCCGTGAATTACGGGACGGACACCCACCTCGGGATCAGTCCGAACCCTCTCGATATTGCGCGGACGCTCGTGCAGTTCGACCTGTCCTGGCTTCCACCAGGCGCGAACATCCAGTCCGCCACGCTGAGCGTCTGCCCAACCGATGTGTATCCCCTGGCGGCCGGGAGGACCGAACTCGCCTTCCGGGTGACGTCGCCGTGGACGGAGACCGGAGTTGACTGGAACAACCAGCCGACAGCCGCCGCCGTGGCCACTGCTTCCGACATCGTCCAGGCAGGCATTGTTTGTCGTTCATTCTCGGTCGCCGCGGACGTTCAGCTCTGGGCCGACGGCACTGCGAACCACGGTTGGATGGTCCACGACCCGGCCCTCAACGTCCTCGGTGTCGAGGCCAACCTGGCGTCCAGGGAGCATGCGAACCAGGCTTTGCGTCCGGTGCTGACCCTGACGTGGGCTCCGCCCACCACTACCACGAGTGTGACGCTCGTATCGTCAGGAGATGCAGATGTCCGTGCTGCCGGTGAGTCGAGCCAGAATTTCGGGAGCGCCACCGACTTGAAGGTCCGTGCCGAAGGCGTGAACTCGCGCCGCGCGCTCCTCAAGTTCGACCTCTCGCTAATTCCGGCCGGCGCGACGATCGCCTCTGGGACGCTCACCCTTTGCCCGCAATCTGCGGTCACGGCGGTAGAGGCAGGCCGCATCCACGAAGTCAGCCGCGTTACCTCTGCCTGGTCGGAGATGACCGTGACCTGGAATGCTCAGCCGACTGCGGCCGGAATTCCATCGGACACGGCCACAATGACCGCGGGTTCCAGTTGCTATGCCTTCGACGTCGGCGCCGACGTACAGGCGTGGATCGACGGCACTCCCAACCACGGTTGGCGTGTAATGGATGCGAATGAAGGCGGCGGGAACGCTGAAGTGCGGTACGGCTCGCGCGAAGAGCCGAACGGCCTGCTGCGCCCCAGCCTCAGCGTCACGTTCTCGTCTTAACCCGGCGCTAGTCGTCCTGGTAGTACTCCGCTCCCAGGTGCGTGATCTGCTCCTCGCCCATCATCCAGCGGAGGGTGTTCTTTAGCTTTGTCTGCTGGATGAAGAGATCGTGCTCCGGGTAAAGGTTCGGGGCGTGCTGCGGGCTCTTGAAGTAGAACGACAGCCACTCCTGGATGCCCTTCATCCCGGCGCGATGAGCAAGGTCAAGGAAGATCGCGAGGTCCAGGGCCAGCGGCGCGGCCAGGATCGAGTCACGGCAGAGGAAGTCGATCTTGATCTGCATCGGGTAGTTGAGCCACCCGAAGATGTCGATGTTGTCCCAGCCTTCCTTGTTGTCGCCGCGGGGTGGGTAGTAGTTGATCCGCACCTTGTGGAAGATGTTCCCGTAAAGCTCCGGGTAGACGTCGGGCTGGAGGACGTACTCGAGCACGCCAAGCTTGGACTCCTCCTTCGTTTTGAAGCTCTCGGGGTCATCCAGTACTTCGCCGTCGCGGTTGCCGAGGATGTTCGTGGAGTACCAGCCGGCGACGCCGAGCATCCGTGCCTTCAACATCGGCGCAACCACCGTCTTCAGGAGGGTCTGCCCCGTCTTGAAGTCCTTGCCGCAGATTGGTACGCCGCGCTCGTTGGCGAGGGCCAGCAGCGCCGGCGTGTCGACGGTGAGGTTCGGCGCGCCGTTTGCGAAGGGGACGCCTTCCATCAACGCCGCGTAGCCGTAGAGCATCGACGGGGCGATGAACGGGTCGTTGTCCTGCATCGCGGCTTCGAGGTTCTCCAGGTTGGCGTGCGTCTCCCCCGGTTCGAGGAAGATCTCGGTCGAAGCGCACCAGACCATTACCAGCCGGTCGCAGCCGTTCGCCTGCTTGAAGTCGCGGATGTCCTTGCGGATCGCCTCGGCCGCCTCCATCTTGGTGCCGGTCTTCTTGACGTTGGTCCCGTGCAGACGCTTGACGTAATAGTCATCGAACACGGCGGGCATTGGGGCGATCGACTTCAGGTAGTCGGCGATCGGCTCGACGTGGTCGTACTTGTCGAGGACGCCGCACTTGATCGCCGCCTCGTAAGCGTTGTCGGGGATTGGGTCCCAGGCGCCGAACACGAGCTGGTCCAGCCCGGCGAGCGGTACGAAGTCGCGGATCAGCGGCATCCGGCCGTCCGTGCGCTTGCCGAGCCGGATCGTGCCCATCTGTGTGAGCGAGCCGATTGGGCTGGCCGAACCTCTCCGGGCGTGCTCGACGCCGGCGATGAGGGTGGTGGCGACGGCGCCGAGGCCGACGAGCAGGACGCCGAGCTTGCCCCCGGCGGGAGCGATGGCGTGCGGGGAGGCGGTGACGAAGTCTTTGGCTTCCAAGACGATTCCTTTCTGGCGGGCGAGCGACATCAGCGGCTGGTGCCACTGGGCGGGAACACGGCCGGTCGCGGCCCAGTGCTCGATGGTGCTCTGGCGGCGGCCCAGCAGGCTGGCGAGAGCTGACTGGCCGCCAAATCGGCGGATTACGCGCGCGGCGGGGGTGGGGGTGTCTGATCGCACTGGCGCTGATGATAACGAAATTTTCGTTATTACGCCAGTGCTGCGGCGCAAGAGCCCAAGCGTGTGCATTCCAGAACGGCCGGAGGAGCAGGGCTTAACGGAACTATTACACCCATTAACACCCCGTTAAACACTCGAGCGCAGGCGGCTGGCTACGCTGCGATTAAGGCCATGTCGCCAACCAGCCGGATTCTCATAGTCGATGACGAGCCGACGCTTGTCGCTACGCTTCGATTCAACCTGGAGAAAGAAGGATTCGAGGTCCTGTCAGCGTCCGACGGCGAGGATGCCATCGCGCTGGCAAGGCAGGGAGCCCCCGATCTCATCATCCTTGACCTGATGCTGCGCGGGCTGCACGGGTTCGAGGTGTGCCGGGTGCTGCGGCGCGAGATGTCCGCTCCGATCATCATGCTCACCGCGCGCTCCGACGAGGTCGACAAGATCGTCGGCCTTGAGCTTGGCGCGGACGACTACGTGACGAAGCCGTTCAGCATGAAAGAGCTGATCGCTCGCGTGCGCGCCCGCCTGCGCCGCTCCGAAGAGTCCGGCTCGATGGCCGAGCAGGCGCTTTCGGCGGGCACCCTTGTCGTGGACCTGATGCGGCGGGAAGCGCTCAGGCATGGCCAGCCGCTAAACCTCAAGCCGAAGGAATTCGACCTTCTCGTGTACCTCATGCGCAACCGCGGCCGCGTGCTCACTCGCGGCCAATTGCTGCAGGCCGTCTGGCACTACGACGGCTTCGACCAGACCCGGACGGTCGATGTCCACGTGGGCAGACTGCGCGACAAGATCGAAGAGTCGCCCGCGAAGCCGATGTGGATCCTCACCGTGCGCGGCAGCGGCTACCGCTTCGCGGGCTGATGTTTACGCGGCTGTTACGTCGGCGGGCGATACTCGGACCGAGCGCATCTCAGTCCGGAGGTCCGTCGTGACGATGTCTTCGCCGATAACAGTTCGCATGCCCGCACTGGCCGCGGAGGTATCGATGCTTCTGCACCGAATGGAGCGCCCGGATCTTGCCGAGCAAGTGGAATCGCTCACGCTGCGTGGCGACCATCGCGAAGGCAACAGGGGCCGGCGCCGGACGTTCGTCGCCGCGGACGGCATTCGACGCTATTCGATCGAGATGGAGGCGGCCGACTGCGTTGTCGTGCTCGACGTTGGCCACTCCGAGCAGGTACTGGCCCTGCACGTATCGCAAGAGGACTGACAGCCGCTAGAGACCCTTGTAGTTGATGAACTGCGAGAGCACTGTTACCGGCTCGATCAGGTCGGCCGAGTCCGCGATCACCTGCTCGATCGGCTTGTAAGCCGCCGGCGCTTCGTCGATCAGTTTCGCGGCGTCACGGTCCAGCCAGGTCTTTCCTTCCATCTGCTTCCGGAAGTCGTCTGCACTCAGGGTCCTGCGCGCCTGGTTGCGGCCGAGGACGCGGCCGGCCCCGTGCGGGCTCGTGCAGTAGGCCTCTTCGTTCCCCCTGCCGCGCACGATGTAGGTCGACGCCCCCATGCTCCCCGGGATGATGCCCATCTTGCCGTCGTTCGCGTCGATCGCGCCCTTGCGGGTAATCCACGCGCCGTCGGGCAACTGCTCCGCGTAGTTGTGGTGGCAGTTGATCCGCTGCACTTCGTTCCAGTCCGGGCCCAGTTCGCGGGCCACGGCCTCCATCAGGCCGTCCATCATCGCCTCGCGCTGGGCATAGGCGTAGCGTTGCGCCCAGAGCATGTCGTCGAGGTAGACCTCGGCCTCCGCCGTCTCGGCTGGGAGGTATGCCAACTCGCGGTGCTCGAGCGCGATGCCCTCGCGTTCGCAGAAGTCGCCCGCGATGGAGTAGTGTCCACCCGCGAGCATGTTCCCGATGCCGCGCGACCCCGAGTGCAGAAGCAGCCAAACGCCGCTGCGAGCATCCTCGCATACTTCGACGAAGTGATTTCCCGCGCCCAGCGTTCCGAACTGGATCCGAGCCTTCTGCTGCATGTCATGGACTTTGCCGCCGAACGCGTCCTTCGTCAGGCCCGCGGGAAACCCGTTGTCCTCCACGAAGGCATCCGACTGCGGTAGCGGGCGCTTGTGACCCGTGCCAACGCCCGACGGGATCAGCTCCCGGATGTGGCCGAGGACCATGCCCTCCAGGCGCCGCAGGTCGTCGCGGGCCAGGTCCGTCTCAACGGCGATCATCCCGCAGCCGATGTCGACGCCCACGGCGTACGGCATCACGGCATCGCGGGTCTTCAACGCGCTACCGACCGGAGGCCCGAAGCCGAAGTGCGCGTCCGGCATAAGCGCCAGGTAACCCTCGAGGATGGGTACGCGGCTCATCCGCTGGGCCTGCGCCTTCGTGGCGTCGTCGATGATGGAGGCCCACGACTTCACGACGCCGCGTCCGAATTCGTTCTCTGTCTCGAAGACTTCGATCATGGATCTCAGGATATCCGACCGGCGCCACGAATCGGCCTTAGGCAGCACTTTCGGCGCCGGTTGTTTCGACGATCGGGATATGCTTCGCACCCCAGACGGGAGAAGAGGCCAGCCAGCCGGCCGCGATGACCAGTCCGCCTGTGCAGATGAACAGCGTCTCGCGTATACCGATGACCTCGCCCATGACGCCGCCCGCCAGCGCGCCCCCGAGCATCGCCGCCTGACCGGAAAAGCGCATGCCTGCGTTGACGCGGCCCATGACCTGGTCGGGCGTCACGGACTGACGCAGGGTGATGGCGTTCACGTCGTACGCCGTCCAGAAGGCGTCTCCGAGCTGGTGTCCGACGAGGAGGCCCAGTGAGATCAGTGACGTATCGTAGGCGGCGGGCGTAAGGAGCCAGGCACCGGTGAGGACGGCGAGGCAGACAACGAGCGACGGCCCAACGCCGAATTGACGGGCCGCGCGGGCGGCGAATAGCGCGCCGAACAGCGAGGTGACTCCGCCTACGGCAAAGATGAAGCCAAGGACGCCCGGTTCGAAGCCGAGTTCGCGGGTGACGTAGATCAGGTAGACAGCGCCGATCGCGCGGATGGAGAAGTCCATGATCATTGTGGCGCCGGCGAGTGTGCGCAGGATGGGGTCGCCGAGGAGGGCGCGCCCTCCTTCACGGATCTCCGTCCACATGCCTTCTCGTTTGCTGTTCTCCACGACGTGGGTCTCGGGTTTGCGTATTGCGCCGATGAAGAGTGCGGAGACTACGAACGAGACGGCGTCCAGCAGGATCGCAACCGGTGCGGTCAACGCTTGCACAAGGACTCCGGCCAGCGAGAAGCCGCCTATCTCCGCTACCGATGTGCTCGCGGCCATCTTCGAGTTGCCCTCCAGGATGTGGTCTCGTTCCACGACGGCGGGGAGGTACGAGAGGTACGCGACATCGAAGAAGATACTGAGGGTGCCGGTGCCAATCGCTACGACGAAGAGTTGGGCGATCGTTAGTACATCGAAGGCATAGGCGAGTGGGATCGTCACCAGGAGCGCGGCGCGGCCAATATCGGCGACGATCATGATTGGGCGGCGAGGCAGGCGGTCCACCCAGACGCCGGTGATGAGGCCGAAGACGAGGCCGGGAATGATGTCAGCCGCTGAGAGCAACCCGAACACGAGCGGACTGGCGTCCAGCACGAGGATGGCGGTCAGGACGAGAGCCGTTCGGCCGACGAACGAGCCGAAGATGGACGCCGTCTCGCCGGCCCAGAGCCTGAGGAAGTCGTTGTGACGCCAGAGGCCGGTACGCGGCAGCCACGGCATCACGGCGTGGCCGCTTCGGACGCTGCGCCCCGGAGGTCAATCCTCGTGGGTGGTGCGGGGCGCAGCGTCCTTGCGGGAAGCTGGATCATCCCGCGCGCTTCAGCTTTCCGGTCTTCTTGGCCCACCGTTCGGCTGCCGCGAACACCGCGATGCTGGCCGGCAGCAGGAACGCGCCGAACGCTGCGAGGACCGCCAGCGTGTCGGCCCTGCTGCCGATCGAGTCGCCGTCGATAAAGGCGCCGCGGATCCCCTGCAGGATGTAGGTCGCGGGCGACACCGTCGAGATGACCTGGAGCCAGCCGGGGAGCACCTCCACGCTGTAGTAGACGCCGGAGACGAGCAGGACGAACGCCTGCACCATGAACGACATCTGGGTGCCGCGCTCTGGGTAGAGCAGCGGCAACACGCCCGCGAGGATGCCGAGACCGGCGATGCTTAGGCTTCCCACCGCGATTACCGCCGCCGCTGTGAACCAGTCCGCCTGGCCGAAGTCAACGTTGAAGAACGGCAGCGCGATGGCGAAGATCAGCAGTGTCCGCACGATCGCGTGCAGGATGCCGAACACCGCCATGCCGATCAGGTGCAGCCACCGCGGCACGGGCGCCATCAGCGTATGCTCGATCGTCCCTTCCCAGCGCTCCCACGTCACGACGAGGCTGATATCGTCGAGCACTGCCGACAGGTACGCCCAGACGAGCGTCCCCAGCAGCAGGAAGAGCACCAACTCTCTCGCTTGCGCCGTAGTGAGCGCCCCTGTCTGCTCGGCCTCCTTGGCGATGAACGTAATCGCAAGCGTGTTCACGACGCCGTAGACCAGCCACACGAGTTCCCACGCCCAGTAGCGCTTCCAGAGGTTTGTCTGTCGCTCCACGAACGCCCAGGCGAGGGTCAATGCCCCCCAGCCGGACATCCGTGGAGTGGTTAGCCGATTCGGTACTGTTGTCATGACACCAACGCCTCCACGGGGGTTTCGTCCTCAGCGATGTCGCGGCCGGTGAGCGCCATGAACACGTCGTCCATGCTCACATCGATGCTGGAGCCGCCGCCGACTCGTTGCTTTAGTTCGTCTGCTGTGCCCTCGGCGACGAGCCTCCCACCGGCCAGGAACGAGAGCCGGTCGCAGAGGATCTCCGCCTCCTCCATGTCGTGCGTGGTCAGCAGGATCGTCGCGTCGTGCTCCCGCTGGACGTCCTGGATGAACCGCTGCACGTCTCGCTTCGAGCGGGGGTCGAGGCCCGTCGTCGGTTCGTCGAGCAGCATCAGCACCGGTGAGGTCAGGAACGACCGCGCGACCGCGATCTTCTGTTGCTGCCCGCGCGACAGGTACGTCATCGGCTCGTTGATCTTGGCGTTTTCGAAGCCGAGCCTTTCCAGGATCTGCGGCACGCGCTCGCGGATCTCGTCCGGCCCCAGGCCGTACACGCGGCCGAAGAACAGCAGGTTCTCCATCGGCGACATGTTGCGGAAGAACGACGGGTCCGCCGAGACGCGGTTGATCAGCGCGCGCACCGCCCCCGCTTCCGTGACCACATCGTGGCCGAACACCTCGACGTTGCCGCCGTCGGGCAGCAGCAGCGTGCTCAAGATCCGGATCAGCGTCGACTTGCCGGAGCCGTTCGCTCCGATCAGGCCGAACACCTCGCCGCGCTGCACCTCGAAAGAGATGTCGAATAGCACCTGCGCGCGGTTGTCGCTGAACGGGCCGCGCCAGGGCATCAAGCGCCGAGCGTCGAACCCGCCGCCGAAGAACTTGTCTACGTGTGTTGCTCGCAGTGCTGTCGCGTTCATCTCGCTCCCCCTTGCTCCGAGGCCGTGCCCCGGCCGCCGTAACCTGTCGCGCTCTTTCGTGTCTGTCTTTCGCATCGTCTCAAGCCCCTCTGTCGTCGTGTTGTCAGTTGTTGGCTAGGAGCTGCGACCCGGCTGTGCCATGGGCCGCACGGCTCCGCGTTCCCCCTTTGCCTTCGCCGGGTTAGGTGGCTGCGGCACTTTTGGCTTCTGTGGCGCCGTCGTTGCCTGCCGGGTTGCATCCTTCTTGTTCTGCTTCCGTCGTTCTGCACGGTTCATGACCTGGCTCCCTTCTCGAATGCTGGGCAACAAAAAAACCCACTACACCTCATCGGCTAGTGGGCACGGAGTTCGCGCTTGCTGTCAGCCTAAATCAGTGGAAGAAACCTCCTGAGTCGGGCGCACTCCGGCCCACATGCACGCCACCACCGAGCGCAGCGGTGCGCCGCGGGCGGTTGGCGTTGAAATTGATGGTGTCTGTCATTTCAATTAATACTCTGTCAGCAAGTCATAACGCGCTGAATCGCCGGAATGTTAACCCCGGCGCGGAAAAGCTGTCAAGGCTATCCGCGCCGGGGTCCGTGGTTTCGTTTTTACGGTGCCGCGGAGATGAACACCTCGTCACCCACATCCGGGCACGGGTCCGTCCTGGCGAGTTGATCCAGTTCCGCCACGAACAGCAGCAGCGACAGGGAGTCCTGCGCTTCGATCGTGCCGTCGCAGTCGGTGTCACCCCACTTCTCGTTGCTCCCGCTGGAGGGCTGGACGTTGAAGGTGTCCCCGATCTCGGGGCAGTCGGCAGCATCGGGGACCGAGACCTCGGCGACGCTCGCCAACCCTGCCGTGACGTCTTCGACGCCCACCTCGCCGTCGCAGAGGATGTCGCCCCAGCGACCTGATGCGGCGTCGGGCGTCGCGGTGGGCGCTGCCGTTGGGGTTGCACTCTCGGTCGGTACGGGCGTTGGCGTCGCGTTCGTTCCGTCCACTACGAAGCACGGCGAGAACTCAGAAGAGCTTTCTTCCATGAACGTCGCCACCGTGGCCGTCACGATCGTTCCGGCTGCAAGCGGCGCCGGGAGGTCAAGCTCGAACGTGGCGTTGCCGTCGCTGTCGGTTGTCGCAGGGGCTGCGCCTAGCGGAGTTTCGCCTTCACCCCGGCCGGAGGGATCGCACGCGGTATTGGCGAAGAAGAAGGCGGTGAATTCCTGTTCCGGCTCGCCGTTTTGAAGCTCGGCGGCCAGCTTGACGTTGGTGCTGAGCGCCTGGGTGACGACGGGGTAGTTCTGTAGCCCATTGGCGCCTTCGTCGAGGTCGAGGTGGTCGTTTTCGTTGGGGCCGTCTGGTTCTGTGCCAGAGCGCGCGATGTCGATTCCCAGGCCGGCGTTCGAGTGGATCGAGTTGAAGCCGGCGAAGTTACCGATGCTGGTGTCACCCAGCACGAGGATGCCGGGGCCGTTGTTGTGGGCGATGACGTTGCGGGCGTCGCCGCTGCCGCTGACATCGTTGGCGATCGAATTCAGGCCCATCTTGATACCGGCGTCTTCGTTGCCGGCGGGCTCACCGTTGACGCCCACGCCGATGTAGTTTCCGCGCACGAGGTTTTCGGTCGCGCCGTTGGCGAGAATGACGCCGACCTTATTGCCGGAGATCACGTTGCAGGCGCCGGTGCAGGATCCGCTTGAGAGGCCTGTGCTGCCGCCGATGTTGGTGAAGCCGCCGCCGAACATATATACCCCTGCGACGGTGTTTGGCAGCGGGGTGACACCATCGACCTGGGTGCCGATGAAGTTGCCGGAGATGGTGTTGCCGTCCGTGCCGAGTGGGATCTGCACGCCGAAGCCGTTGCCCGAGATGATGTTGCGCTCTTCCGGGGTGTCGCCGCCGATCATGTTGGCGGTGGCGCCGAGGACGATGGAGACGCCGGTGTTGAAGCCGCTCAGGGCCGTGGTTCCGGTCTTGTCGGTCCCGATGAGGTTTCCATTGACCCTGGCGTTATCCTTGGCGGAGATGTAGAGGGCGGCCTGGGAGGCGTTGATCACGTTGCGGTGCATCGGCTCGGTGCCGCCAATTTCGGCGAAATCGCCCTGGACCTTGATGCCGTAGAAGCCCAAGTCGGCGAGCAGACCTGTTTCGTCGGTGCCGATGAAGTTCCCCTGAATCTTGATGCTGTCAGCGGTGATCAGGATCGCTTCGTCCCGGGGGTCGCGGAAGACCAGGCCGCGGACGGTCGAAAACTGGGCGCTGATCTCGAGGATGGGCTGGTCGAGGTTCAGGTTCTCACCGTCGATCACCACCGAAGGCAATGCGTTCGATCCGAGCGCCGGGCCGTTGGTGTTCGGGATCGCGTCTGGTTCGGAGTAGCCGTCGATGAAGACGAACTCAGTTATCGTTGGCAGCGGCGTGAGCGGGGTGATGACATGCGGCCCCGCTCCATCAATGTCGAAAAGGATGTCGGCGCCGAAGGGGCTGGCGTTGGTCTCCTCAATAGCGGCGCGGAGGCTGCACTGCGGGCCATCGAGGATCAAGGTAGTGTCGCAGCCACCCGCGCCGATGTTGAAGTCGCTGGCGTCGCTCGTGGTGTTGACGACGAATTCGGGGGTGAGGTCGATGCCAGCGGATGCCTGCCCGTTTCCGGCGATCAAGGCGCAGGCGAGGGCCAAGGCGGCGAGAAGAGATCGGTGAGAAAGCATGGGGGCGCTCCTTTTCTGCGTTTCGGCCCGAAACGTAGCACCGCGCGCCCAGAGCGTCAATTGCCACCACTCGTGCTAACATGAATAGAGCAACCGGGGGCCGGCGTGAGGCGTCTCTGAACCCGCCTTACTCGGCTCCCGGTTTCTAAAACTCGACCGTTAGTTCTAATCCCCGTACACTGAAAGAGTCCCCTTATGCCTATTCGCAACGATATTCGCAACGTCGCCATCATCGCGCACGTCGACCACGGCAAGACAACGCTGGTCGACGCGATGCTGCGCCAGTCCGGCGTGTTCACTGAACACGAGGCCGTAGTCGACCGCATCATGGACTCGAACGACCTCGAGCGTGAGAAGGGGATTACCATCCTCGCCAAGAACACTGCGGTGAACTTCCGGGGGACGAAGATCAACATCATCGACACTCCGGGCCACGCGGACTTCGGGGGCGAGGTGGAGCGCGGCCTGATGATGGTGGACGGCGTGCTGCTGCTCGTCGACGCCAGCGAAGGGCCGCTCCCCCAGACGCGGTTCGTGCTGCGCAAGACGCTGGAACGCAACCTGCCTGTGATCCTGATCATCAACAAGATCGACCGCCCCGACGCCCGCGTGAAGGAAGTCCTGGACGAGGTCTACGAACTCTTCCTCGACCTCGACGCGACCGAGCACCAGATCGAGTTCCCGATAATCTATGCGAACGCTCGGGAGGGCACAGCGACTCTCGACATGGCTAACCCGAGCGAGAACCTCCAGCCGCTGTTCGAGTTGCTGGTGTCGCACATCCCGGCGCCGTCGTACGAAGAGGGGCACCCGCTGCAGGCGCAGGTCACGAACCTCGACGCCTCGCCGTACGTGGGCCGCATCGCTCTTTGCCGCGTCTGGAACGGCACGATTCGCCGCGGACAGCAGGTGGCCTGGTGCCGGACGGACGGCAGCATCGAGAACGTGAAGTGCACCGAGCTATACATCACCGAAGCACTCGAGCGCGTCCAGGCTGACGAAGCGAACCCCGGCGAGATCATCGCCGTCGCCGGCTTTCCCGACATCACGATCGGCGAGACGCTCGGCGACCCGGAAGACCCGCGCCCGCTGCCGGTGATCCACGTCGACGAGCCGAGCCTCTCGATGACGATCGGCATCAACACCTCGCCGCTCGCCGGCCTCGAAGGTACGAAGATGACGGCGCGCATGGTGAAGGACCGGCTGGACCGCGAAATCCTGGGCAACGTGTCGATCCGGGTTAACCCCCTGGATCGGGCCGACGCCTGGGAGGTGCAGGGCCGAGGCGAACTGCAACTGGCGGTCTTGATCGAGCAGATGCGCCGCGAGGGCTTCGAACTGACGGTGGGCAAGCCGCAGGTGGTGACGAAGGTAATCGATGGCAAGATCCACGAACCGGTGGAGCGCCTCTCGATGGACATCCCGGAGGATTACCTCGGCGTCGTCACCCAGCTGCTCGCCCTTCGCAAGGGACGCATGCAGCACATGGTGAACCACGGCACGGGGTGGGTGCGTCTCGACTACATCGTCCCGGCCCGTGGGCTGATCGGTTTCCACACCGAGTTCCTCACGGAATCTCGCGGCACCGGCATCATCCACCACGTGCTTGAGGGTTACGAGCCGTGGTACGGCGACATTCGCACGCGCCCCACCGGCAGCCTTGTCGCCGACCGTCGCGGCCCGACGTCCGCCTACGCGCTCCTCAACCTGCAGGAGCGCGGGACGCTCTTCGTCGGGCCCGGCGTCGAGGTCTACGAGGGGATGATCGTCGGCGAAAACCCGCGGCAGGACGATATGGACGTCAACCCGACCAAAGAGAAGAAGCAGACGAACATGCGCTCTTCCACGCAGGACCAGACGTACGTCATCATCCCGCCGAAGCTCCTCTCGCTCGAACAGGCGCTGGAATTCCTCCGCGAGGACGAATGCCTCGAGGTGACGCCGAAGAGCGTCCGCCTCCGGAAGACGATCCTCGTCCAGCACGAGCGCTCGCGGGCGAAGAAGCACGCGGTCACGTCTCAGTAGGGCGTACCAGAGCAATAGTCCCCGCCGCCTCATGTTTGGCTGTGGGGTAAAGTCAGCGCTTCGCGACGTTCTGCCTGACAGACGGCGGGCCCTCTCGCTCGATACCCTTGCCGCACGAAGCCCGGCCGTCGCATGAACGGTCAGGCGCAGCGCTATGGCAGGCAAGACCGAGGTCCAGAACCAACCGCGCCTCCTGGCGCTCACACACCGTGATTTCCGTGTCCTCTGGCTGGGCATGGTGTTCGCCAGCGGCACCCTGGCGTTTCAGTACTACGCCCAGATCTGGCTGATCTACAGCCTTACAGGATCCGCGCTCCTCCTCGGGATGCTTGGGGCCGCCCGCGGGGCCGGCATGCTGCTCGCCGCGTTCTACGGGGGCGCGCTCGCCGACCGCACGGACCGCCGCACCCTGCTGATTGTCATAGAGGCGACGACGCTGACGCTGAGCGCCGTCCTGGCGATCCTCGCGATCAGCGGGGAGATCCAGCTCTGGCAGGCGTTCCTGATCATCTTCCTGGCATCTGGTGTGCAATCCGTCGAGATACCTGTCCGCCACGCACTGATCCCAGAACTGGTGGACGAGAGCGACATACCGAACGCCGTGGCGCTGACTACAGCGGCGCAGATGGGTTCCTTCGCGTTTTTCCCGGTGATCGCGGGGTTCGTCATTGACGCGATCGAGCCCGGCGGGGCCTACGCCGTGAGTACGACCGGCAATGTTATCGGTATAGCGGTGCTCCTCGCCTTGCGTTATCGTGGCCACCCCCGGCAGGCGCGGCAGGAGCCGTTGCTTCAGACCGTGCGCGAGGGGATAGCTTACGTCCGGCGGG
>Ga0326597_10006560_pt1 | contig 15926 bp, 10 predicted proteins | sample RVTome_12_FD_203789 | JGI IMG/M metagenome (GOLD analysis project Ga0326597, IMG submission 203789) | Soil microbial communities from uranium-contaminated site in the Upper Colorado River Basin, Wyoming, United States - RVT100D185 | ecosystem: Environmental > Terrestrial > Soil > Contaminated >...
CCACAACGACCGCGAGACGAAGATCCGCACCGAGATCGAGTCGGCGGAGAACGCACGGGCGCAGGCGACCAAGGCGCTCGACGACTACCAGAAAGAACTCGCCAAGGCGCGCGGCGAAGCCAACGCGATGATCCAGCAGGCGCGGGCCGACGCCCAGCGCGTGGGCGATGAACTCCGCTCGAAGAACGAAACGGAACTGACGTCGATGAAGAACAAGGCCAAGGACGAGATCGAAGCGGCCAAGCGCGCGGCGCTGACCGAGTTGTACGCTCAGACGGCGATGCTCTCCACGCAGATCGCCGGGCGGATTCTCCACCGCGAGATCAATCCCGACGACCACGCGCGCCTCGTCGAGGAATCGCTTTCGCAGATCGGCTCGCTCACTCGCAACGGTGGTTGATCCGGGCCGAAGCGTGAAGCGCTTCACTCGATGAGGAATGATCTTTCATGAGCACGGCGAGCACATCACGAGTCAACTCCCTCGCGCGGATCTACGCCGCGAGCCTCTTCGAACTGGCCGAAGTCGATGGCGGACTGCCCAACTGCGAAACCACGGGTCTCGAACTGGGCGAAGTGGCGGCGGCGGCTCAGGCCGAGCCCTCCTTCCGCGAGTTTCTGCGCAGCCCCGTCGTGAGCACGGCGGACAAGGAGGCGACGCTGCGGCGCATCTTCGGAGACGGGCGCGTCTCCGACCTGCTGCTGCGCTTCCTCCTCGTACTGAACAAGAAGGGCCGACTCGATCAGGTTTCCGGCATCGGCGAGGCCTACACCCAACTCCTCTGGGAGCGCACCGGACGGGTCGAGGTCGATGTCTTCAGCGCCGAGCCGCTCGATGAAGACCTGGCGGAGATCGTGCGCCGGCGGATCGGCGAAGCGCTGGGCAAGGAAGCGGTGCTGCGCAGCAACGTGGACGCGGACCTCATCGGCGGATTGAAACTGCGCGTGGGCGATCGGATGATCGACGCTTCGGTGGCGACGCGACTGGGCCGGATTCGGGAAACACTGAACACGAGCGGCGCCGAAGCGGTGCGCTCGCGGGCGATGGCGATGATGCAGGATTGAACCGGGCCGGGGCGCGCCAGGCGCGACGGGGCTCTTGTGAGACATACACCAGGTGGCCCAGGAGCGGCCGACGGCCGCAGGCCGACACCCAAGCGAGGATCAGACGTGAAGATCAGAACGGACGAAATCACCAGCGTCATTAAGCAGGAGATCGCGCAGTTTTCGGATCGGCTCGAAGTGAGCGACGTGGGGCAGGTCGTCGAAGTCGGCGACGGCATCGCACGCATCTACGGCCTGAGCAACGCCATGGCGGCGGAACTGCTCGAGATCGAGACCTCCGAAGGTCCGGTCATGGCCCAGGCGATGAACCTCGAGGCCGACACCGTCGGCGCCGTCATCTTCGGCGACTACCTCCACGTGCGCGAGGGCGACACCGTTCGCTCGACGGGGCGTCTGCTCGAAGTGCCCGCGGGCGAAGAGTTGCTCGGGCGCGTGGTGAACCCCCTCGGCCAGCCCCTCGACGCCGGGCCGGCGATCAACACCAAAGAAACGCGCAAACTCGACATCGTCGCGCCGGGCATCGCCGAGCGCCAGCCGGTCATGCAGCCGCTCCAGACCGGCATCAAGGCGATCGACTCGATGATCCCCATCGGCCGCGGACAGCGCGAATTGATCATCGGCGACCGCAAGACGGGCAAGACGGCGGTGGCCATCGACACCATCATCAACCAGAAGAAGTTCTGGGGCACGAAGGATGCCGTCATCTGCATCTACGTCGCGATCGGCCAGAAGGAATCGACCGTGGCGGCCGTGGTTGAGACGCTCAAAAAGAACGGCGCCATGGATTTCACGATCGTGGTGAACGCTTCGGCGGCGGACCCCGCGCCGCTTCAGTACATCGCGCCCTATGCCGGCTGCGCCATGGGCGAATACTTCATGTGGAAGGGCCAGCACGTCCTGTGCATCTACGACGACCTCAGCAAGCAGGCCACGGCCTATCGGCAGTTGTCCCTGCTCCTCCGCCGCCCGCCCGGCCGCGAGGCCTATCCCGGCGACGTCTTCTACCTCCACAGCCGACTCCTCGAACGCGCCACCAAACTCTCCGATGAAAATGGCGGCGGATCACTCACCGCACTTCCCGTCATCGAGACGCAGGAAGGCGATGTGTCGGCCTACATCCCCACCAACGTCATCTCCATCACCGACGGGCAGATCTACCTCGAACCCGATCTCTTCTTCGCCGGCGTCCGACCCGCCATCAACGTCGGCATCTCGGTGAGCCGCGTGGGCGGCAACGCCCAGATCAAGGCGATGAAGCAGATCGCCGGCTCGCTGCGGCTCGACCTCGCCGCCTACCGCGAACTCGAAGCCTTCGCGCAACTGGGAACGGAACTCGACAAGGCGACGCAGCGGCAGTTGGACCGCGGGGCGGCGATGGTCGAGTTGCTCAAGCAGCCGCAGTTCGTGCCGATGGATGTGGTGGATCAGGTCGTCTCCATCTTCGCGGGCACGAAGGGGTATCTGGATGACGTGAAGAAGTCGGAGGTGCCGCGCTTCGAGCGCGAACTTATCGAGTACATGCACGGCGGGGGCAAGGCGGTCCGCGATGAACTCGCCGCGAAGAAGGCGTTCAACGATGAACTGACGGACAAGTTGACCGCGGCGATCCGGGGATTCAAGGCGAATTGGAAGTAGACGCGGGCCGCATTGTGTGATGAGCGAATGAAGTGTTTCAAAGCCCCGGCAGTCCCCTGCCGGGGTTCTGTGTCGCGCGGCGGCGCATGCAGTCGCGCCGCGTGCCGGCGCTGCAACTACTGTTCGCTTATGAGCGCTTTGGGCTGGGTGATGTGGTCGGCGGGGCTGCTGGCTTGCGTGGTCGCGGCGGTGTGGTCGCTCTTCTGGGATCGACACCGCGGACGATTGCGCTGCCCTTCGTGCTGGTATGACATGCTCGGTACGCAGGGGCGGACCTGCCCTGAGTGCGGGCGGACGGTCAAGAGCGATCAACAGTGGCGGCGGACGAGGCGGCGGTGGAAGAAGGCGATCGTTGCCGTTCTCGCCGCGGCGGTCATCGGCGTCGGACCGTTCTGGCAGGTGCTGCTCGTGCGCTACGTCGAGCATGTGCCGGACACCGTGCTCATCCTGCTCATTGGACGTTTCGACGATCCAACGAGCGAGAACGCGGTCGAGGAGGAGTTGTTCGGCCGGTTGATTGAATCACCCGCGTGGGGAATCTCGCGATGGAATCGCAATGCGCTCAGTCGCCGCCAGTGGCGCATGCTCAAGGCAAGGCTGGATGCGGCCTGGGGTTCCGGTATGAGTGCGCAGCAGGATGTTGCGGCGCTTTTCACTCAGGCACCGCCGACGGATCTGTCGGTGATGCATGAGGAGATGCTCGGACTGGCTCACGATGAGAGCGGATTGAACCTGGCCCGGCTCAATCAACGGCTCCAGATTCCGAATGATGTCTTTCTCGGTGGATACGAGAAGTATCTGAATGTTGAGTGGCTTAACATGCGCGCGGTCGATGGATCGAGGGCGCGCATCTACTCGCTCAAGAGTTCATCGATGTGTGCCCTCTATGCGGTTCGCCAGGTCGGACAGCACTTGGAGTTCGCCGGCGCGTTCAGCATTCACAGCAAGTACACCGAACCTGTGATCCACGTTTACGAGCACGATGAGTCGATTGTCGAAATCGGCCCCATCAGCACAGGCGGGACCGGTGTGTTCTATGAGTATGGCGCGTGGTGCCGGCTTGACGGGAGCGGTCTTCAGATCGCGCACGATTGGTGTTCGGGCGGGACGATGTACTGGGGAGGCGGCCCCTACAACTACGAGCACTCAACTTCGGCGCCGGTGATCGGTCGGGATCAGCAAGGCGGGTACGTGGACCTTGCGATAACGCTGACGATTACGAATGCGCAAGTATCGTGGGACGATCCACGATGCGACGTCGAGGACGCTGCGGCCGTCGCGGAGTTGCTCGATGTCTTCGCGCGCACTGGAATGGCCCGCTACCGATGGGACGCGACCAGACGGCGCTTCACGCTCAGTGAGCGCGAATCCGCCTGGACGGAAGCGCAAGTGCGCGGCTCGTTCTACGACGACGCGCTCTTTGTCACTCAGAACTTCGACACTCTCGTGAGTTTCGCCATCGGCGACGACCCTGCCCGCCGTTCGTGGATGCGCCTGGTGCTGACGCGGCTCGACGATTGCGCCGCAAAGCGGCGGCTGGTGCGCAAAATCGAATCGCGCCTGGCTTCTGACGAAAAGTAGCGCGCGTGTCGTAAGGGCTCCGCCGCTTACCACTCCTGCCCGAGCCAACTTTCGTACGCCGCCTTCTGCTCCTCGGTGGGGTGCTTGACCTTGCGCAGTTTCCATGAGCCGTCGGGGACGGCGGCGAGGCAGATGGCGATTTCGCGCAGGTCCTCGCGACGGAAGAACGAAAGGCGGATCGTGTTGCCGGGCGTGAGAGCCTCGACGCGCTCGTCAAGATCACTCTGCGAGGTGAGGCGCTTGCCGTCGGCGGCGATAATCTCGTCGCCGACCATCAGGCCCGAGTCGTACGCCGGGCCGTCGATGAGCAGCGACGTGATGCGCGTGCCCGCGAGGTTGACGCCGAGGTAGGAGCGCATGGGGATTTCGGCGGGGGCTTCGGGGGAGTCTTCGAGTTCGTCGGCAGCGTCGGGAGCGTCGTCGCCATCCTTGATCTCGTCAGCAGATTTCTCGTCGTCGGCGTCTTCCGCCTCATCTTCGTCCAACTCCGCTTCCTCACGGGCGCGGCTCGCTTCGTCATCGGCGCGGCTCGCTTCGTCATCGGCGCGGCGCGTGTCGTCATCGGCGCGGCGCGTGTCGTCATCGGCGCGGCTCGTCTCGTCATCATCGCCATCTGTCGATTCATCATCGCTTTTCGCCGGCTCGAAGTAGAGTTCGAGGCCGCAGACATCGACGAGTGACTCGAACGGAAAGTCCTTTGTGCCGCGAATGTGGCGGTCGAAGAAGTCGGTGAAGTCGGCGCCGCTCACTTCGTTGATCACGGCGAGAAGATCGCCGGACGTGTAGCCCGGCCCGCTCAATGGAAATCGCTCGTACATCGTGCGCATCACATTATCGAGGCTCGCGGCATTGCCCGTGTGCTGTCGAATCGCAAGGTCGAGCGCGAGACTCGCCTGCGCGCCGCTCGTGTAGAAGGAGATCGTCGAGTTGACATCATCCGGAGTGGAGCGGCTGAACTTGATCCACGCGTCGAACGAAGACTCCTCGACGCTCTGCACGAGCCGGCCCGGCCGGCGGCCGAGCGAATCGATCGCGCTGCCGAGGTCTTCGAGATACTTCTTCGGCTTGACGCGGCCGGTGCGCACCAGCGTGAGGTCGTCGTAGTAACTCGTCGTGCCCTCGGCCACCCACAGGAGCCGCGTGTAGTTCTCCTGCTCGTAGTCGTAAGGGTGGATGCCGGCGGGCCGGAGTTGCTTGACGTTCCAGGTGTGGAAGAACTCGTGCGAGACGAGGCCGAGGAAGCGCGTCCAGCCGGCGTCGCTCTCGAAGGCGGCGCGGCCGGTCTGCATGATGGTCGAGTTGAGGTGTTCGGTGCCGCCGCCGGCGCCCATGCCGACGTGGGTGAGGAAGACGTAGCGGGTGTAGGGCAGGTTGCCGAAGATGTCGCGCTGGGCGCGGATGATGGCGGAGAAATCGTCGATGATCTTCTGCTGGTCGTAACCCTCGACGTCGCCCCAGAGGATCACTTCATGCGGCACGCCGTCCACGTCGAAGTCGATGCGTTCGTGCAGGCCGATCTCGATCGGCGAATCGACGAGGACATCGTAGTTGGGCGCGATGAGGGCGCGCGGCTCAGTGGGGTGCGGCTCAAGACCCGTCGCGATCCGCCAGTCCGGGGGCGCGTCGATGCGCACGACGATGGGTTGCTCGCGGCGCTGCGGGACGTAGAGGAAGACCGATGAGCCGGAGAGAAAAGCGTGCGTGTCATCGACGTGGCGCGTGCGGTCGCCCAGCGAGTTGGCGTAGACGCGGTAGTCAACGCGGATGGATTCTGCCCCGTTGCGTGAAACGCGCCAGGCGCTCTTGCGGACCTTCTCGATGGGCAAGGCGTCGCCGGTGATCGCATCGCTGGCGCGGACCTCGCGCACCGTCCCGGCGGGGTCGAGGATGGTGTAGCGCCCCGGCCGCCAGACAGGGAGGATGAAGTCGAGTGATTCATCTTCGACCCCGTGCAGGACCATCGACATCTCGACCATCTGCGTCTGCGGCGCGGGGAGGGAGATGGCGTACTCGACGGGCGGGGGCGCGGCGTCGGCTCTCCCGGGCGAGTGATGCACGGCGGCCGCGATCACAAGGAAAATGAGCAGAGGGAACTGATTCATGCGACAGGGTATGCGCGGCGCAGGCGGCACGTCATCACATTATCCACAGCCCCTCCTTCCCGTTCAACCGTCAAAGACGAGATCGACGCGGTCGGCGGCGTACTCGACGCGCCAGTTCGCCTGCTTCGCGGTCGGCGCCGTCGGCAGGATGAGCGAGTCGAACTCACCGGTGCGGGTGGTGCAGGTGAGGATGGTGAAGCGGTCGCCCTTCACGGGCTGGAAGCCATCGATGAGGCGCAAGTCGAGCGTTCCGGCGAGTGTGGCGTTGCCGATGACTTCGAACACGTCGTGCTCGGTCTCGGGCGTGCGGCCGCCGATCTCGATTTCGAGGACGCCGTCGGGTTCCTGAATGTACTCGGCCTCAATGGTCATCCTGCCGGCGGAGGCGCCGGGGGCGAGTTGAGCGGGGCTGCGGACCTGCCCGGCGACGCGGAAGACGCCGCGACCCTCGACGCGGGTTCCGCGAGAGAGGGCCGGGGGCTGGTCGAAGACGATCGTCCCGCCTGAATCTTCGTTCACAAGTCGCCCCGCGGCTGTCTGGCTGTATGGTCCGGCGAACCGCAGGACGGCGCCTTGGTGCGTCACGACGCCGCCGAGGTTGCTGAAGGGCACTTCGATCGTCACACTATCCGCGCTGATCGTCAGGAAGTTTCCGAAGTTGTGGACCGCCGAGGCGCCCGGCCCCCTGATGTCGCCGGAAACCCTGAACGCGCCCGAGTTGATGACCAGGCTGGCGCCGCTCATCAGTAGATCTCCGAAGAACTCGGCGTTGCCTCTGTTCTCGAAGATGGAGTTGTCGAGTGTCAGCCTGACGCCGGTCTCTCTTCCGTTGCCTTGTCCGAGATTGACAAGGCGGCCTGAGTCGCTGACCCGTCCGTTCCCGAATCTCAGGTTGGAGGCGACGCGCAGTGTTCCCGGCCCCTTGAGCACTCTGGAGAGATTGATGTTCTCGGCGTCGATCTCGCCGTTAACGATCACTCCAAGAACGGCGGCGGTCCCCGATCCGGTGAGGCGCGTCCCGGTGTTCCATTGGAAATCGCCTCCGAAGAACATCGTCGAATCGAAACCGATGTTGAACGCGCCCACGCTCGATCCACCGCTGGCTGCGGACACCTGCACGTTCTGAACATCGACGCGACCCCTGTTGTCGAGGGGCGTGCTGGAGAAGTTCCCGGCGGAACTAGGCCCGTCGCCGAGGATGAGCAACTCGCCGGCGTTGAGGACGAGAACGTCGCTGCCATCCGTTCCGACGAAGACCGATCGCTGCTGCCCCGCCTGCCGATTCGCGGTGAAAACGCCCGTGGGGCCGATGACGAAGCGGGCGGCCTGCGCCAGCGAGATGGAAGCGAAAGGGTCGAGGGTTGCAACGCCCCGCGCCGTCACCGTGCGCTGCTCGACGCCGACAATGGCGGGGATGTCGAGTTCGCCCGAGATGATCGTCTGCCCGGTGTCAGGTCCGCCCATGGTGCCCGAGGTCCAGAGCAGGCGATCGATGACATTCAACGTTCCGGCGCCCTGAATGACCCCGCCGGCAAGTTCGACGAGGGGAATGTCGGTGGAGCCTTGCTGGAACTCGAGTACGCCATTGTTCGGGATACGGACGATTCCCTCGCCGACAAACTGCGAAGCGTCCTCGACGACGAATGTGCCGTTGACGAAGGCCAGCACCGCGTTCGGGTCGAGATTGAACCGTGCTGCATTGGCGCGCCCGCGGCCGACGCTCAGCGTGCCCGAAAGCAGGTTGAGCGTGGAAAGTTGCTCGAACGTCACGGGGGTCACATCCACCGCCGCGCCGGCCGGATCGATGCTGAGGACGCCTTCATTCCGGAAGACGCCCGGCCCCGCGATGAACGTCAGATTGCTCAGGATGTCCATCGTGCTGCCCGGATGGTTGATCCACTGCCCGTCGACGAAGCGCACGCGCTTGTTGGGTTCGCTGGCGACTGTGAAGTTCCCGACGTTGTTGAGGATGCCGCCCTCGAAGAGTTGGAGTTCGACGAAGTTGGTGCCGTTCCATGTCGTCGCGCCGCGCAGGTTGAGCGTGTGGTCGACGAGGGTCTTGCTGAGGTTGCCGACGATGGCGCAGGGGGCGGTGACGGTCGTCACGCCCGCGCCGCCGAGCGTGCCTCTCTCAAGGCGGAGGCTAGCGAACTCGTAGGAACCAGGTCCATTGACGCCGGGCGTGGCGATGATCTCGACGTTGTCGGCGGCAAAGGTCTTGCCGGCGGCGACGCTGAATGGGCCGCTGGCAGGCCCCAACTGGACGCGCCCGCCGCCGGTCACCGTCGTGTTCTCCTCAATGATGAAGGTATGCGCGGGGGCGGTGGCGAAGCCAAGCGTCGCACCGGCGTTGACATTCATCAGGCCGCGGCTGCGCCCGCTGCCCTGGATCGAGAGCGTCCCCGTGCCGACGCCGATCGAGCCGCTGGGCGCGTTGTCGAAGAACACCGAGGGCAGAATGAACGAAGTTCCGGTGCTGCCTCCTTTGCTGAAGGGCGCGTTGTTGATGAACGTCCCGCCGTTGCCGGCGATCGCCTCGTTGTTGCTCATGGAGAACGACGCGTTGTTGCGGAGCGTCGCGCCTCCGTTGAGAATGAGGCCGCCCGAACCGGTCCACGAGACGGGCTCCTGGGCGGTGAGGGACATCCCGGTGAGCGTCGCGTTGAGGATCCCGTCGAGCATGATCGGGCCGGCGATGGTGGCCGGCGATCCCTGCGGTCCGATCAGTTGCGAGCGCCAGGTGAATAGTCCGCTGACGTTGACCACGCCGCCGACCATCAGATCAGAGCCGAGCAGGCTCAGCGCATCGAGATCGACGTTGCCGGAAACGTTGAGGCCGAAACTCTGGAGGATGAGCGAGCCGTTGAAGAGGTTGCGGATGTCCACGTGGCGCGTGCTGATCCGGGCCGCGGCGCCGTTGAGATCGACGTCATCCTTGGGACCGGGGAAGGGCGGGCACTGGGGCTCGGGATCGATGTCCCAGTTGTTGTCCACGAGGTTGCCGACGTTGCAGCAGGAGTGCCAGTTGTCGGTCCCGCACGAGCCGTCCCAGGTGAATTGCCCCGCCGCGGGCGACTCCAGGAACAGGGCGAGCAGGCAGAAAGCCGCAAGGGGAAAACGGGTCGCCACGACCGGATCGGGGATCATCGAGTTTGCCATGTCTGAAACTCCTCCACACGAATCCCGGCGGGCGGCGAAATCCCTCCACCGCGGCGCGATGGAGCCGGCGCCGCCGGCCGGGAAGGATGAACCGAAGATAACGGGGATCACGTTTTCCTGCAAGAGGGAATTGAGAAAAAGTGGAAGAATCCTGCACCGCCGACCCGTGTCGGCGAAGGGATTGCGGATGACGAAATCTGATTCAGCGCCGCTGTCCCAGCCCCCGAAACGGCAAACGCCCGGTCATTCGCACCGGGCGCTGCTCGAGGGAAGTCAATGGCCGATGGACGTTGGACTCACGATCCGCCGTACTCGATGATGTCGTCGAAGCGCTTGAGGTCGGTGTCGGTCCAGGCGTTACACCGCGCTCGGCGGCAATGCTGGCGCTGAGGGCCGGCGCAGACCTGGTGCAGGCCGGTTATCTCGGCCGCCCGGCGGCGTCGATCGGGTCGCGCCACTTCGGCACCGTCCCCATCGGCGCCGCGGGCCGGCGGGTGGAGTGGCAGCGGCTGGCGGCACGGCGCCTGCTCATCGCTTCGGCGCTGTGCCGCGGCTTGTGGCTTCGCGATCCGTCGCACGCCGTACTCCCCTGCGGAAACCTCCGGTCGAGGCGAAACACGGTCCGTGTGCATATGCTGGATTCGTACACCTTGCCGCACCCGCCACGAACGAAGGGAGCCACCATGCTCGCCGATCCGCGTTACGCCCGACTGGCCGACCTGCTCATCAACTTCTCGACCGACCTCCGCAAGGGCGAGCACATCCTGATCGAAGCCTTCGACCTGCCCGAGGAGATGGTCATCGCCTGCATCCGCTCCGCCCGGCGGCGCGGCGGCCATCCGCACGTCGCGATCCGCAACGGCCGCGTCATGCGCGAACTCAACCGCCACTGCACCGACGAGCAACTGAACACCTGGGCGGCGTACGACCGCCACCGCATGGAGAAGATGGCCGCCTACCTCGGCCTGCGCGGTTCACGGAATGTGAGCGAAGCCTCAGACATTCCTGAGGAGGAAGTGAAGAAGTTCGGGCGGCTGTACGGCAAGCCGGTCCACTTCGACCAGCGCGTCAATCATACGCGCTGGTGCGTCCTGCGCTGGCCGACGCCGAGCATGGCCCAACTGGCGCAGATGAGCACCGAACAGTTCGAAGACTTCTACTTCGACGTCTGCACGCTCGACTACTCGCGCATGGAGTCCGCGTGCCTGAAACTGCGCGATCGAATGAACCGCACCGACAAGGTGCATCTCAAAGGCCCGGGCGAGACGGACCTCACCTTCTCCATCAAGGGCATTCCCGCGATCCCCTGCTGCGGCCGGCGCAACATCCCCGACGGCGAGTGCTTCACCGCGCCGGTGCGCGACAGCATCAACGGCGTCATCCAGTACAACTGCGCCACCCTCTACAACGGCATCACCTTTGAGAACATCCGCCTCACCTTCAAGAACGGCAAGGTGGTGGACGCGAAGGCCGGCGACCGGACCGACAAACTCAACTCCATCCTCGACACCGACGCGGGCGGCCGCTACGTCGGCGAGTTCGCCATCGGCTTCAATCCCTACATCATGCACCCGATGAAGGACATCCTCTTTGACGAGAAGATTTCCGGCTCGATCCACTTCACCCCCGGCCGGTGCTACGAAGAGGCGAGCAACGGCAACGAGTCGGAGATCCACTGGGACATGGTGATGATCCAGCGAAGCGACTACGGCGGCGGGACGATCGCCTTCGACGGCGAAGTGATCCGCAAGGATGGGATGTTTGTCGTGGATGACCTGAAGGGGTTGAATCCGGAGAGTCTCAAGGGGTGATCGCCCGGTGCGTTGGGTGGCATGGCGTCGCGCTTCGCGGTGCTATGCCGAGCAAGCACGAGTGTAGATTCCACGCCGCGCCCCGCATGATTTCGGATTTGAGATTTCTGATTTGAGATTGCAACATTGACTGACGTGCCGCTTCAATCGCCTGACGAAACAACGGCGGCCGCGTCCGGCCCGCCGCCCGTTGTGGTCGTGAAGTCGGCAGTCACGACGACCTTCTCCCACGCCAATGGCATCGCTATGGGTGTGCGAATGCTTGTCATCATGCCCGCAGGCATGGTCGGCGTTTTCTTTCTGTTGACGGTGACTCGCGAGAAGGTGCTTTCGAGTGAGTTCTGGATCATGATCGTCGCTCAATTGGTCCTGATCTGTTTCGTGTGCGGAGTCATAATTGCCCGGCGCGCTGGGAATTGGAGAATGGACCGAGCGATGCACGAGGCCAACGCCGGCGGTGTTGACCATCGTGATCCAGCGTGGATTGTGAAGGGCGTGCTGCTTGAAGTCGGCGGGCTGTGTCGGGTGCACTGGTTGACCGGCCAGGTGCGGCCGAAGTGGCGCGACCGGTTTCAGCAGTTGCTGCGCGAGCGCGGCCTGCCTCGGGCGCTTGTCATTGTGCAGGCCGAACTGATCGACAAGGTTCGGACGATCCCGATCGATGACAGGTTTGTTGAACCCGAGCGCCTGCTCGGCGCGATGCCGCGTCGGTCGGGCACGTTCTGGCTCTTGATTGTCATGATTCTCTACTTTGTCTGGATGCTGGTGAACAGCGCGCTCGCCGGAGATTGGACCATGACCGCAATCTTCGCGCTCTGGGTGGCGATGATGGGTGTGCAGTTGCTCCGATCTTGGGGGATACACCTGTCGCAAGCCAACGCCCCGGTCATGGGCATGGGGGTCATTTCCGACCACAAAGGCCGCCGCTGGAGCGTGCGCGATTCCGTGGTATATCTGTACCCATACTTCGTCGCGTTCATCGGCCCCGACGGCTACCACGTCCTGCAGTTCCACGGCCTCGACGACCCCGCACTGCGCATGTTCTGGCAGCGGTGGATGCACCCGCATCCGCGGCCGGATCTGGCGTGAGTGAATTCACGGGTGGTGTCATCCGGCCCGGCCGTGTGCGCGGCGCGCGGGGCCGAGGTGCGGGCGCCGCGGCGACGGGTCAGGCCGTGCAGGCCGATGAATGGCACGCGCCCGACCTTTTCGAGCCGGGCGCTGCGAGTGTGAACGAAGCGGGCCGGAACGTTGAGATTACGAGCCGCCGTACTGGGTGATGTCGTCGAAGCGCTTGAGGTCGGTGTCGGTCCAGGCGTTCCCCTGCTGAGGCTTGGTGACCTGCTGGCGATCGAAGTAGATCATGTCCTTGCCGGCGGAGAGGAGGATGTATCCGCCTCGCGGCGTCGAGTCGAGCGTGGGATGAGAGGCGATGGCCTGCGCGAGTTCGCGGGCGCCGCTGCCGCCGGATGAGAAGCCGGTACTGGCGAGGAGGCTGCGAACGCGCTGATTGATCACCGCTCCGCCGGAGTGTCCAACCTTGAGTCCCGAGGCGTTGGTGTAACTCTGGAATGAGGAGTAGTAGTAGGGCGCCGCCTCGCTGATGTTGCCCGATTGCGAATTGAAGGCGACGACGGCGGGCCGACCGTCGATGGCGCTCAGACCCTTGGGCTTGGAGCCGCTGTTGGGCCAGAAGATGATCGGCGAACCAAACGAATCGATGAGGTCGGGCAAAGCCTTGACCCCGTCCTGCGGAAGGTTGTTCTCGACGTTCTGCTGCCCGCCGGCGCCGCCGTCCTGCCCGTTGACGTAGTAGAGATCGCGGGGATTGGGCTTGAAGTAGGCATCATACTTGGCGCCGTTGATCGTCGGACCCAGGCCGATGTCATCGCGGTAGATCGTCAGGTCGGCGAGGTCGAATTGGTCGCTGCCGTTTCGCGTGAGGCCCCCCATGAGTTCAAGCAGCGCGTTCTCCGTGCCGCTGATGAAACTGTAGTAGTTCGAGTCGCTGGCGTGCTGCCGCTCGCTGAGCGGGCCGGGCCGGCGATTGTGCGTGAGGACGAAACTGTCCACCGCATCCCCGAAGTTCTTCATCAGCGATCGCGTCTGCGTGATCTTCCCCTGCTCGCGCACCGCGGCCAGGGCGGGCAGCAGCAGCCCGATGAGCAGCGCGATGATGCCGATGACCACGAGCAGTTCGACGAGGGTGAAAGCGCGGGCGCCTCGACGCCGGGACCGATCGAAACTCAAGTGTCGAATTGTGGTGAAGCGCATCGTTGGATCCTTTCCGCAAGAGCGTCGCAGCCTCAACTCCAGCCGACGATCATTGTGATCGCCGGTGTCGGCCGCAGCCCGGACCCGATGTGCCCGGAGAGCGGCCCGCTCAGCGCGCACGCCGCCCGCTCATCCGTACTCAAAATGTACACGACAAACGGGCCCAAGGCGCGGAAAAAACGGAAAAATAATGCAAATCGCCTGGCCATCTCCCCGCCGGCCCCTCGCCACCCGGTTCGGCAGCGCCTCATGCGGGCCGCCGCCAAGGGATGTCGGGATCGGATTCGAGGGCTTCCGCCGCCATTTCGATGCAGCGAAGGCAGATGCGGGCCGACTCGTCCAGCGGGCTGGCCCAGCACGGCTCCTCACGCTCCTCGAGGCACATGCGGCACTTGCCGCCGCGCGATTCGCCGCCGTGAGCCTCATGGCCGCCCCCCGGCCCGACTTCCAGGCACGCGACTCGCACGCACTTGCCGCAGATCACGCTGCCCTGATGACCCTCGATCACCGGCAGGTCCGCTGTCCACGGGCTGTGGCAGAAGTCGCACAGGACATCGGACATCTCCACGTTGTCGGGATCGGTGCCGGGTCGATACATGATCAGGCTCCGGCCCTCTCGCGCGACACCGGCGCTGCCTGGGCGACGGATGTGTCGGCGGCCGAAGTGATGCTCTCGCGTTCCTCCTCGGGCACATAAGGCACGTGCCGGCGACGGCGGCGCGGCGACGGCTCGGGCACTGCCGCCAGCAGCGATTGCGTGTACCGATGCTCCGGCGAGGCGTAGATCGCGTCGCGGTCCTTCAACTCGACGATCTTCCCGCGGAACATCACCGCCACGCGATCGCAGATGTGCCGCACCACCGCCATGTCGTGGCTGATGAAAAGATATGACAACCCAAGGTCGCGCTGGAGATCCTTGAGCAGATTGAGAATCTGGCTCTGGATCGACACGTCCAGCGCCGAGGTCGGCTCATCGCAGATGATCAGGCGCGGGTTGAGGGCCAGCGCGCGGGCGATGCCGATGCGCTGCCGCTGACCCCCGGAAAACTCGTGCGGAAAGCGCTCGGCGGCGCTGCGGGGCAGGCCCACGCGGTCGAGCAACTCATCGATCCGCTTGCTCAACACCGCTCCCTTTGCAAGGCCGTGAACTTCCAGCGGTTCGCCGATGATGCGGCCGACGCGCATGCGCGGATTGAGCGAGCCCGCGGGATCCTGGAAGATGATCTGCATCTCGCGGCGCAGCGGCTTCATCTCGCCGGCGCTGAGTTGAAGAAGGTCGCGGCCCTTGTAGCGCACCTGTCCGCTGGTGGCGGGAATGAGTCGCAGGATCGCGCGGCCGACGGTCGTCTTGCCGCAGCCCGATTCGCCCACCAGCCCGAGCGTCTTGCCGGCGGCGATGGAGAAGGAGACGCCGTCCACCGCGCGGAGGACGCCGGTCGTCCGCTGGAGGATTCCCGAGCGGATGGGGAAGTACACGTGCAGGTCGCGCACGTTCAGCAGCGGCGAGTCGGTCTCGTGGGTCATCCGGGTGGAGGGTAGGCGAGGGTCCGGCCCCGGCCGCGCGGACGTGGCGACACTTGTTCAGGGGAGAAAACCGAGCGCGAGCGTTCGCACGGCGGCGCGCCGAGGGGTGCTTTTCGCCCGTTTCGGCCACGGGCGAGAAAAACAGCAGCGCCGACTTGATGGTTTTGAGGAGTTTTGGACGATTTTCGCGCCAGACTTGATCGGTTTTGGTCACTTCGCATCACCCGCCAAGGCCCGCGCGCACAGATCGCGCCCCACCCGGTGCGCCGCGGTGCGCGGGGCAGATCGGCCGCAAAAAGTCGCAAGGGGCCGCAAGAAGAGTTTCACCGCCGAGGGCGCGGAGAGCGCGGAGGGGAAGGCACTCACCACGAAGTCACGAAGGGACACCAAGGTTCACAAAGGAATGCGAGTCGGTTGTGAAGGGCATCGAGGGAACGAGGGATCAAGTCTTTCACCACGAAGGCACGAAGGGACACCAAGGTTCACAAAGGAATGCGAGTCGGTTGTGAAGGGCATCGAGGGGTCGAGGGATCAAGTCTTTCACCACGAAGGCACGAAGGCACGAAGGCACGAAGGCACGAAGAAGGCATCGAGGGATTAAGGCATCGAGGGAGTAAAACCCCGGCACTCCTGTGCCGGGGAGGATGGTCTCCTCGAAGGCTCAAAGAGGAATGGGTTCACCGCAGAGAGCGCAGAGAGCGCGGAGGCGAAGAGAGAGGCACTTGGCACTGGGTGAAGAACCAAGGCCAACCCCCAAGGCTCGAAGGCTCGAAGAGGA
>Ga0326597_10006561_pt1 | contig 15924 bp, 14 predicted proteins | sample RVTome_12_FD_203789 | JGI IMG/M metagenome (GOLD analysis project Ga0326597, IMG submission 203789) | Soil microbial communities from uranium-contaminated site in the Upper Colorado River Basin, Wyoming, United States - RVT100D185 | ecosystem: Environmental > Terrestrial > Soil > Contaminated >...
GCCATGCTGACGGTGCTGGCAGGGCTCGAGTCGCCGGCGCCCCCCCCGTGGGGCGTGCACCCGACTGCCCGGCTGGGCCAGCGGACCCGCTGGGAGGGCCGGATCGCCGTGGGGCCCGGCGCGGTGGTCGGGACGGACGTGCGGTTCGGGCGGGACTGCCGCGTCGGTCCCGGTGCCGTGATCGGGGATGGCGCGGCACTGGGGGACGCGTGCATCGTGGAGGCGCACGCGCTGCTGGCGTCCGCGACCACGCTGGGCAGCCGAACCCGCGTGAAGACGGGCGCCCGGGTCGGCATGGACGGATTCGCGTGGGTTCCCGAGGCGCACGGCCACCGCCGGGTGCCGCACCGCGGACCCTGTCGCGTGGGGAGCGATGTCGAGATCGGGGCGAACGCGACGGTGGACCGGGGATCGCTGGGAGCGACGGAGATCGGTGACGGCACTAAGATCGACAACCTCGTTCACATCGCGCACAACGTGCGCATCGGGGAGCGCTGCGTGATCATGGCGCAGGTCGGCGTCGCCGGGACGACCACGATCGGCGACGACGTGCAGATCGGTGGCCAGGCAGGCCTCGCGGGCCAGCTCCGGGTGGGCGCCCGCGCCCGACTCGCGGCGCAGAGCGGCGTGATCGGTGACGTGCCAAGCGCGGCCACCGTCTCCGGCTACCCGGCGCGCGATCACCGGACCGTGCTGCGCCAGACCGCCGCGCTCGCCCGGCTCACGCCGCTTCTTCCGACCCTCGAACGGATGACCCGAGACCATGCCGACCGCGACTAGACGCACGCTTGCCCGGCCCGCCAGGATCGGCGGCATCGGCCTGCACACGGGACGCCCCGTCACGGCCGACCTCAAGCCCGGAGACGCTGGCGCCGGGATCACCGTCCGCCGGACGGACGTACACGGGGCCGCTATCCGCGCCGTCACCGACCATGTCCACTCGACCGACCGCGGCACCGCCCTCGGAGCCGAGGGCGCCGAGGTCCGCACGCTCGAGCACTGCCTCGCGGCCGCCTACGCCCTGGGGATCGACGACCTCGCGATCGAGGTGGATGGGCCCGAGATGCCGATCGGGGACGGGAGCGCGCGCCCGTACCTGGAGGCGCTGTCCGCTGCGGGCGTGGCCGACCGCGCGGGGACGGCGCCCACCACCTGGACGGTCCAGGCGCCGCTCGTCGTGCGGGAGGGCGATGCGCAGTACGTCCTCGCACCCGCCGCGGCCCTCCGTCTCACCGTGACGATCGAATGGGCGCACCCGCTCATCGGTCGCCAGAGCCGGTGCGTGGACGTGACCGCCGAGGCGTTCGCGGCCGAGCTGGCCGCGGCGCGCACGTTCGGCTTCGTCGCGGAGCACGCGGCGCTCCGGGCCCGCGGCCTCGCTCTCGGTGCCAGCGCCGACACGACGCTGGCGCTGACCGAGACCGGTCTGGCGGCCGGCGCGCTGCGGTGGCCCGATGAGTTCGTGCGGCACAAGGCGCTCGACCTGATCGGCGACCTCGCCCTGACCGGAGGCCGGGTGTCCGCCGACATCACCGCATTCCGCCCCAGTCACGCGGGGAACGTCGCGGTCGCCCGCGCCCTGCGGCGCCTCGCGGCGCTGCGCACGCCGCCGGTGCTCGGCATCCAGGAGATCCTGGGCACCCTGCCGCACCGCTACCCCATGCTGCTCGTGGATCGCGTGCTCGAGGTCCAGGGCACCGAGCGGATCGTCGGGATCAAGAACGTCACGTTCAACGAGCCCTTTTTCCAGGGCCACTTTCCGGATCACCCGGTCATGCCGGGCGTGCTCGTGATCGAGGCCATGGCCCAGGCCGGCGGGATGCTGCTGATGGGCGCCGTGGATGATCCCGAGACCAAGGTCGTCTACTTCATGTCCCTCGACGGCGTGAAGTTCCGTCGGCCCGTGGTGCCCGGCGACCAGCTTCGCTTCGAGCTGGAGATGCTCCAGTTCCGCGGGCGCAACTGCCGGATGCGGGGCGTGGCGTACGTGGACGGAGAGCGCGTCGCCGAGGCCGAGATGGCCGCCCGCATCATCGACCGGTGAGCCCCCGGATCCACCCGACCGCCGTGGTGGATCCCCGCGCGGAGCTCGGGGAGGACACCATCGTGGGGCCCCACGCGATCGTCGGCCCCGGCGTCGAGGTCGGCGGCGGATCCGAGATCCAGGCGCACGCCGTGCTCGAGCGCGACACCCGGGTGGGCCGAGCCTGCCTGATCGGGTACGGAGTGGTACTCGGGAGCGCGCCCCAGGATGTCCACTACCGGGACGAACCCACCCGCGTCGAGATCGGCGACGAGACGCGGATCCGCGAGTACGCCACCGTCCATCGCGCTACGTCGGCCACGGGTGTCACGCGGATCGGCGCCCGGTGCTTCGTGATGGCGTATGCCCACGTCGCCCACGACTGCGCCATCGGCGACGACGTGGTCCTGGCCAACCAGGTCCAGCTGGCCGGGCACGTCCAGGTGGGCCCTCACGCCTGGATCGGCGGGCAGACGCCCATTCACCAGTTCGTGCGGATCGGCGAGCTGGCGTTCGTCGGTGGCGGATCGCGGGTTCCGCAGGACGTTCCCCCGTACGCGTGCGTCGCCGGCATCCCCTTGCGCCTGTACGGGATCAACACCGTGGGGCTCCGCCGCGCCGGCGTCCCGCCCGAGGTGCGGCTCGCGCTCAAACACGCGTTTCGCCTCCTGTTCAACTCCGACCGACCCACCGGAGCCGCACTCGAGGAGCTGCGCCTCCAGGCGGGCTGCGTGCCGGAGGTGGACCGCCTGGTGGAGTTCGTTGCCACGTCGGCGCGCGGGGTCCTGGTCGGGTGAGCGGCCCCGCCATCTTCTTGTCCGCGGGAGAGCCTTCGGGCGACCGCCACGGGGCCTCCCTGGCACGCGCGCTGCTGGCCGCGGCACCGGGCTGCCGGCTCGCGGGGATCGGTGGCGAAGGGATGGCGGAGGCCGGCGTCCGGCTGATTCAGGACCTGGGCCCGTTGCAGGCCGTCGGGCTCGTCGAATCGGCTGGCTCGCTGCCGGCGCACCTGCGGGCGCTGAGGATGGCGCGCCGGGAGCTGCGTGAGGGACGCTACGACCTTGCGGTGCTCGTGGACTACCCGGGGTTCCACCGGCGGGTCGCGGCCGCCGCCTCGCACTGCGGGATTCCGGTCCTGCACTACATCGCGCCCCAGTTCTGGGCATGGGGCGGCTGGCGTGTGGCGGGGCACCGGCGGACCGTGACCCACACGGCGGTGATCCTGCCGTTCGAGGAGCCGTTCTTCCGAGCGCGACGGGTCCCAGCAACCTTCGTCGGGCACCCGCTGCGGGATACCCCGCCAATCCCGCGGTCCGCGGCGCGGGCCCAGCTCGGGCTTTCGGAGGACGCGCTCGTCCTGGGGCTCTTTCCCGGGAGCCGGCCGCGGGAGGTGGCGCAGCTCTGGGCGCGGTTTCGTGATGCCGCCCGGGCGCTGCTCGCGTCCCACGCGGGGCTACGCGTCCTGGTGGCGGGCCCCCCGGACACACGCGTTCCCGGCCTGGGAACGCTCGACGCGAGACTCGCGCCGGCGGCGCTCGTGGCGGCCGCGGCGGATGCCGCGATCGCAAAGTCCGGCACGACCACCCTCGAGCTCGCGCTCGCCGGAACGCCGCACGTGCTCGCCTATCGGATGCACCCGGTGACGTTCGCGGCCGCCCGCCTTGCGGTCTCGGTCCGGTGGGTGGGCCTCGTGAACCTCGTCCTGGACCGGCCCATCGTGCCGGAGCTGCTGCAATCTGCCGCGCGCTCGTCCACCATCGCGGGCGCCGTGCAAGAGCTGCTGGCGCCGGCCAGTGCGGCCGCCGCCCGTCAGCGGGCCGCGTTCGGTGAGCTGGCCGAGCGACTGGGCCCGGCGGGGGCCGCGCGCCGGACGGCGGATCTGGCGCTGAGCCTCGTCGCATGACCAGGATCACCCAGCGCTCCGTCACCGCGGCGTTCCACGGGCTCGCGGCCACGTGGCGGTTCGAGATCAGAGGAGGGAGCCATCTGGCTCGCGTCTCCGGATCACCGTTCGTCTTCGCCCTGTGGCATCACACACTCCTGCCGCTGCTCTGGTGGCACCGCCACCGGGGCATCACGCTCCTCGTGAGCCGGCACCGGGACGGCGAGCTGGTCGCCCGGGCCGCGGCCGGCATCGGGTACGGGCTCGCCCGTGGATCGAGCACGCGCGGCGGGGTGTCCGGCTACCGCGAGCTGCTCCGCGCCCTCGCCTCAGGCTCCGTGGTGGCGGTGACACCGGATGGCCCGGCCGGACCCACCGGGATCGTGAAGCCGGGGGCGGTGCGCGCCGCGCATCGGGCCGGCGTGCCGGTGCTCCCGGTGGCCGCCCGCGCGGATCGCGTCTGGCGGCTCCGGTCCTGGGACCGGCTCACGATACCTCAGCCGTTCGCGCGCATCGTCGTGGAATACGGCCGGCCGGTGCCGCCCCACGCGGACACCTCCGCGGCCTGCGTCCTCCTCGGTCGCGCCCTGGACGCGCTTCTCCCCGTTCGCTCGTCGGAGGCGGCCTGACCCGGCTGTGGACCTCGCGCCACCCGGCGGCGGCGGCCGCCAGGATGGCGCTACGCCCCGCGGCGTTCGCCTATGACGTCGCGAGTCGGCTCCGCCAGCGGGCGTTCGCCGCCGGCTGGGGCGCCCCTCGCTCCCTGCCGCTTCCCGCCGTGGGGATCGGGAGCCTCCAGGTGGGTGGGGCGGGGAAGACGCCGCTCGCCGCATGGGCGGCCGCCTGGTACCTGGCGCGCGGGGTTCGGCCGGGCATCCTGCTGCGCGGATATGGGGGCGATGAGGGGCTGGTCCACCGGGAGCTGGTGCCAGACGCCCTCGTGGTCGAGAATCCCGATCGATTCCACGGAGCACGGACGGCCCTGGCAGGCGGCGCCGAGGTCGCGGTGCTCGACGACAACGCTCAGCACCTTCGGGCGATCCCGGACCGGCAGGTCCTGCTGCTGGGGGTCGAGGCGCTCATGGGGCCGGCGTGGCTCCTCCCGGCGGGCCCGTGGCGGGAGCGGTGGAACTCGGGCCGCGCCGACGTGCTCGTCCTGACCCGGAAGTCGGCATCACCCCGGGACGCGGATCAGGCTCACGCCAGAGTCCGCCGCGCCTACCCCCGAGTCCCCATCGCCCGGGCGCACCTCGCCGTCGCCGGCTGGCGTCCGCTCGCCGGCGGGCCTCCAGTCTCGGACGCGGCCCTCGCCACGAAAGCCCTGTTCGCGCTGTGCGGGATTGCCGACCCCCGCCCCTTTGCCGCCCACGCCCGGCAGGTGGGGCACGTGCGGGCCCGCCGCTTCCTGGGCGACCACGCACGGTACCATCCGTCGCGTGTGCACCGCATCGCGCGGGCGGCCGAATTGGCCGGAGTCGATTACGTTGTTACCACCGCCAAGGACGCGGTGAAGCTCCGCTCGGTCTGGCCGGCGGATGCCCCGCCGGTCCTGGTGGCCGACCTGGCCATCTCCTGGGACGCCGGCGAGGACCTCGTGACCAGCACGCTCGAGGCCTGCCTGCCCGGAGTGCCGGCGCAATCACGCTTCACACACGCGGCCGCTGGAACGGCCGCAGGAATGGCATGACTGACACCAACGCTTCCGCCGCCGGCGTCCGCACCGCCCGCGAGATCATCGGGCGCAGCAAGGACCCGGTCCTCAACGAGGACAACCCGTTCGAAGCGATGATGGCCCGGTTCGATCACGCGGCCGAGCTGCTCGACCTCGATCCCGGGATGTATAAAGTGCTGCGTGAGCCCGAGAAGCAGATCATCGTCGCGGTGCCGGTCATGCGCGACGTCGGCGAAGTCGAGGTCTTCACCGGCTATCGCGTGCTGCACAACACGTCGCGGGGGCCCGGCAAGGGCGGGATCCGGTTCGATCTCAACGTGACGCTCGATGAAGTGAAGGCCCTGGCGGCGTGGATGACCTGGAAATGCGCCGTCGTCAACATCCCGTTCGGGGGTGCCAAGGGCGGGGTCGTCTGCGACCCGAGCGTCCTGTCCATCTCGGAGCTCGAGCGCCTCACCCGGCGCTACACGGCCTCGCTCATCGAGACGCTCGGTCCGGAGTCGGACATCCCCGCGCCCGACGTGAATACCAACGAGCGGGTCATGGCGTGGATCATGGACACCTACTCCATGCACAAGCGCCACGCCGTCACCGGTGTCGTCACCGGCAAGCCGATCGAGATGGGCGGCTCGCTCGGTCGACGGGAGGCCACCGGCCGCGGCTGCGTCATCGTCATCAAGGAGGCCCTGCGTCATCTGGGCCTGCCGCTCCAGGGCACGAAGGTCGCCGTTCAGGGGTTTGGCAACGTGGGTTCGGTCGCGGCACAGCTGCTGGAGCAGGCAGGGCTCAGGATCGTCGCGATCAGCGACAAGTCCGCCGCCGTTCACAACCCGGGCGGCATCTCCATCAACGACGCGCTTCAGTGGATTCACGAGCACCGGTTCCTGGTGGGCTATCCGGGCGCCGATCCGATCGACCCGGCCGAGATGCTCGAGCTGGACGTAGATGTGCTCGTGCCCGCCGCCGTCGAGAACGCGATCACGCGCAAGAACGCGGCCCGGGTCAAGGCGCGGGTGATCTGCGAGGGCGCGAACGGGCCCACCACCCCCGGGGCGGACCGCATCCTGGAAGAGCAGGGGGTCTTCGTGATCCCCGACATCCTGGCCAACGCGGGCGGGGTCACGGTCTCGTACTTCGAGTGGGTCCAGGACCGGTCCGGCTACTTCTGGGACGAGGCGACCGTCAACGACCGGCTCCAGTCCATCCTCCAGCGGTCGTTTCAGGACGTGCTGTCGGTGGCCGAGCGTCATCAGGTCAACATGCGCACCGCCGCGTACATGCTCGCGGTCGAGCGGGTGGCGGTGGTCCACCGGCTCCGCGGCATGTACGCGTGATGGCCTTTCACGTCGTCGCGGTGGGTCGCGTGCGGGACGCGGCCCTGCGGGCGGCGTGCGACGAGTACCTCAAACGGGTCCGGCGGTCGGGCCCGGTTCACGTGCACGAAGTGGCGGACGCGGGGCGGGCCGGCGCCACCCCGGCGGTCGCGCAGCGGATCGAAGGCGAGCGGGTGCGGCGCGCGACGCCGCGCGGTGCCCTGCGCGTCGCCCTCACACGGGTGGGCCGCGCGCACACGAGCGACCAGTTTGCGCGCCTCGTGGGCCGGTGGAGGGACGGCGCGCGGGATGTCGCCTTCCTCCTCGGTGGCGCCCATGGCCTCCCCGACGACCTGGTGCAGGACGCGGATGCGGCGCTCAGCCTGTCGCCGATGACGCTCCCACACGAGCTGGCCCGATTGGTTCTGCTGGAGCAGCTGTACCGCGCGGGGACCATCCTGCGCGGCGAGCCGTACCACAAGGGACGGCAGGCGTGACCGAGTGGTTCGAGCAATGGTTCGGCGAGGAGTACCTGCGGCTGTACCCGCATCGCGACGACGCGGACGCGGGGGCCGCCGTCACCCTGCTGAACGGCCTGATCCCGCTCGCCGGCCGCCGGGTGCTCGACCTGGCATGCGGGCCGGGGAGACACGCCGCGCAGCTGGCGGCCCGTGGGGCGCGCGTGGTGGGCCTCGATCTCTCCCTGCCCCTGCTGGCCCGCGCCCGGACCCGCGGGGGCGGCGCGATGCCGGTGGTCCGGGCGGACATGCGCCAGCTCCCATTCCGCGCCGGGACGTTCGACCTGGTCGTCAATCTCTTCACGAGCTTCGGGTACTTCGCGGAGGATGCGCAGCACCAGGCCGTCCTGGCGGACGCGGCGGCCTTGCTCCATTCGGGCGGGGCGTTCATGCTGGATTACCTCAACGCGACGGCCGTGCGCCAGCACCTCGTGCCGCGTGAGGAGCGGGTGGTGGGCGCGCAGCGCGTCGTCATCCAGCGACGCATTGCCCCGGACGGCCGTCACGTCATCAAGGAGATGCACCTGCTCGACGACGGCCGCAGCTTCGTGGAGCGCGTTCGCCTGTTCACGGGCGACGAGCTGATGGGCCTGATGCGGCACGCCGGCCTCGACGTGCGCTACCGCTTCGGAGACTACGACGGGAGCCCGTTCTCCGCAGTGGCCCCCCGCGCCATCCTCATCGGGCTCCGCTCATGAACGTCGAGTTCGTTCCGACGCCGGTTGGCGCGCTTCCGCGAGCGGCGTGGCGGGACATCGCGGCCCGCCGCGGCCGCCGCCGTTCCCCAGCCCTGCGGCCTGCCTTCATAGGCGACGGCGCTGCCGCCGGGCGGCTGGACGCGCTGCTGGCGGGTGACGCGCTCTGCGTCACGACCGGCCAGCAACCGGGCCTCTTCCTGGGTCCGCTGTTCACGCTGTACAAGGCGCTCTCCGCGGTCGCCCTGGCGGAGCGCCTGGAGGCGCTGCTCGGGCGGACCGTGGTACCGGTGTTCTGGGTGGCCGGTGACGACCACGACTTCCTCGAGGCATCGCACACGTATCAGCTGTCACGGTCTTCCGACCTCGCGCGGCTCGCGCTGCCGGAGCGGCCGGCGGCGGCGCCCCTCACCCCGATGTACCGGGAGCGGTTGGGGCTCGGCGTGACGGCGGCGCTGGAGGCACTGTGGCAGGAGCAGCCGGAAACGGAGTTCCGGAGCGACGTTCAGGCATGGCTCGCGCGTCACTATGTCCCCGACGCTACCGTCGCCGGCGCGTTCGGCGGTGCGCTGGCCGAGCTGCTGGGTCCCCTTGGGCTTCTGGTCTTTGACCCGACACACCGTGCCGCGAAGGAGGCCATGCGGCCCGTGCTGCTGGGCGCGCTGGGGGAGGCGCAGACCCTCGACGTCGCGCTGGCCCGCCAGGCCGAAGCTCTCCAGCGAAACGGGGCGGCCGCGCCGGTGCCGGTGGGGGAGGGCGCGTCACTCGTGATGCTGGAGGGGAGCCAGGGGCGCGATCGCCTGATCCTGGAGCAGGGCGCCTTCCACGCACGACGGTCCGGCGAGCGGTACAGCCTCTCGGACCTGACCGCCCTCGCCGAGGGGGCGCCAGAGCGCTTCTCACCGAACGTGCTGCTCCGGCCCGTCGTCGAGGCGGCCATCCTGCCGACGGTGGCCTACGTCGGCGGTCCGGGCGAGCTGGCATACTTCCCGCAGTCCGCGCCCGCGTACCAGATGCTGGGGGTCGACCCGCAGGTGCCCATCCCCCGGTGGTCCGCGCTGGCCATCGAGGCCCGGACGCGGAAGGTGCTGGACAAGTACGCGCTGGCGCCGGACGACCTCCGGCTGCCGGAGGGTCAGCTCGAGCAGCGGCTGGTGCGCGGCGACCTGCCGGAGGCGGCCGAGGCGGCCCTGACGGCCATCCGCGACGCCCTCGAGCGGGAATACGGGGTGTTGCGCGAAGCGGCTGCCGCCATCGACCCCACGCTGCAGAAGGCCGTGGAGTCCACTCGGAATGCGGCGCTCGCCGGCGCGCGCGACATCGAGAAGCGGCTGATCAGCCATCTCAAGCAGCGCAACGATACCCTGGTGCAGCAGCTCGCCCGCGTCCGCGCCGCCGTGTTCCCGCTCGGGAAACCCCAGGAGCGGGTGCTGGGCGTGCCGCCGTTCCTGGTGCGCTACGGGCGGGAGTTCCTCACGACCGCGCTCGCCGAGGTGCGCACGTGGGCGGCCGCTCTTGAAGCGCCTCGGCACGGCCAATAGAATGCACTGATGCTCTGGGCGCTCGGATTCCTCATTCTGGTCGTGTTCCTGGCGATCCCGATACTTGCCATCGTGCTGGATTCCCCGGTGCTCCATCGGTTGGTGGAGTCCCGCCGCGCGACGGGCGCCGACCCGGCGGCGCTCGAAGACATGCGCAAGCGGCTCGGCGTGCTCGAGGATGAGGTCGCCGACCTCACGCAGCTGACCCAGACGCTCCGCGAGGAGACCCAGTTCGTCCAGCGGCTCCTCGAAAGCGCCGAGGAGAAGGCCGCCAGGCTCCCACCAGGCAAGTGAGCCGATGGCGCCCGCTCAGGGACGGGCAGCGACCCGGGTAGCCGCCGGGATCCTCGTCACCCGCGTCCTCGGCTTCGTGCGCGAGCGGGTGTTTGCCCACTACTTCGGGAACGGCGAGCTGGCGGACGCGTTCCGCGCCGCCTATCGCATCCCCAACGCGATCCGGAACCTCCTGGGAGAGGGGACCCTGTCGGCCTCCTTCATTCCCGTGTACGCGGGGATGATCGAGTTGGGAGAGACCGACGCGGCACGGCGCCTGGCCGGCACGGTCGCCTCCCTGCTCGTGCTCGCCTCGGGAGTCGCCACGGGAATCGGGATCGTCCTCGCGCCGATCATCACCGATGTCGTGGCCCCCGGCTTTTCCGGGCCCACCCGGGACACCACGGTCCGCCTCGTCGAGATCATGTTTCCGATGTCCGGCGTGACCATCCTCGCGGCATGGTGTCTTGGCGTGCTCAACACGCACCGTCGCTTCTTCGTGGCGTACGCGGCGCCCGCACTCTGGAACATCGCGCAGATCGCGACGCTCGTGGCGCTGGGAGGCGTGCTCGCGGGGGCCCGGCTGGCGGTGGCGCTCGCCTTTGGCGCGCTCGCCGGCAGCATCGTGCAGCTCGCCGCCCAGCTGCCCGGGACCCTGCGGCTGGTGGGCCGGTTCCACTGGAGTCTCCGACTGGACACGCCCGGCGTGCGTCGCGTGCTGCTGGCGTGGGGCCCCGTCGTCGTCGGTGCCGGGGTAGTGCAGATCTCGAGCGTGATCGATACCCAGCTCGCCTCGTTTCTCGGGACCGGGGCCGTGGCGGTGCTCGGCTACGCCCAGCTCATCGCCCTGCTACCGATCTCGCTTTTTGGCGTGAGTGTCGCGGCCGCCGCGCTGCCCGAGCTGAGCCGCGACGCCGCGGGGAGCCAGCCGGCCACCGTGGGCACCGAGGTCGCGGCCGCCGCCCGGCGCATCCTGTTCTTCGTGGTCCCGTCGGCCTTCGCCTTCGCGGCCTTCGGCGACCATATCGTCGCGATCCTCTTCCAGACGGGACGATTCGACGCCGCGGACACGGAAGTGGTCGCGGGCGTGCTCGCGGCATACGCCATCGGCCTCCCGGCGCAGGCGTCGATCAAGCTGTTCGCATCCGGGTTCTACGCGGTCGGCGACACACGGACCCCGGTGAAGATCGCGGCGGTCGCCGTCGTGCTGTCGGCCGCGCTCGCGGCGGCGGCCATGCAGGTGTTCGGCGCCGCGGGGATCGCCCTGGGTGCCGCCGTTGGCGCGTACGTGAACGTGGGCCTCCTCCTCGGCGCTCTTCGGCGCCGCGCCGGCGGGCCGGGCGCGGCCGTCCCCGCGCGGACGCTGAGCAGCATCCTCCTGGGCACGATCGTCGGCACGGGCGCCGGGTTCGCCGCCGAGCGGGCGCTCGTGTCCGGGCCGCGGCTGCTCACCGGGCTCGGTGTCCTGGCGGCCTTCGGCCTCGCGTATCTGGCCGCCACGGTGGCCACGGGACACCCCGAGGCCCGCGCGCTGACCCGGCGGTGGACCACCCGCGCGCCGTGACGCCGTCGCCGGCTCCCGATCTCGCGCGGAAGCTCGACGCGCTGCCGGAGGCTCCCGGTGTCTACCTGTGGAAGGACGCGGCGGGACAGGTGGTCTATGTCGGAAAGGCCAACCGCCTGCGAAGCCGCGTCCGCAGCTACTTCTCGGCCGACCCCGCGCTCTCGCCCAAGCTCCGCTCGCTGCGGCGCGCCATCGCCGACGTGGACACGATCGTCGTGCGCTCGGAGTCCGAGGCGCTGCTGCTGGAGAACAACCTGATCAAGGAGTACGCGCCGCGCTTCAACATCCTGCTGCGCGACGACAAGAGCTACCCGTCCATTGCCGTGACCCTGGGCGAACCGTTCCCCCGCGTGCTGGTGGTGCGACGGGAGCACATTCCGGGCGCGCGGATGTTCGGTCCGTACACGGACGTCGGGACGCTCCGGCGCACGCTCCGCATCGTGCGCCGGATCTTCACGGTCCGGTCGTGTCACTACGCGCTGCCCGAGGATGCCCCCGACCGCGCGTGCCTGGACTACCACATCGGGCGCTGTCTCGCCCCGTGCGTCGGACGGCAGACGGCCGATGCCTATCGCGCGATGATCGACGACGTCATCGCGTTCCTCGAGGGGCGGACCGTCGAGGTACGGGGGCGTCTGCGGGCGCGCATGGAGGCCGCATCCGTGGCCCTCGACTTCGAGCGGGCGGCGGAGCTGCGCAACGCGATCCGCTGGCTGGAGCAGCTGGAGCAGCCGGCCGCCGTGGAGCGGGTGGGCGGGGGCGACGCCGACGCCCTCGGCCTGGCCCGCGACGGGGACGATGCCGCGGTCACCGTCCTCAGGGTGCGCGACGGGAAGCTCGTGGGGCACGACACGCGATTCCTCCACAACCTCGCCGAGGAACCGGACGACCGCGTGCTGGCCGCCCACCTGCTGCAATGGTACCGCCTCCTCCCCGGCGGGGCGCGTCAGGTCCTGCTGCCGTTTCCGCCAGCGGACCACGAGGAGATGGCGACGCTGTTTCCCGAGGTCCGGTGGCTCACGCCCCAGCGCGGGACCCTGCGCCGGCTCGTGGATCTCGCGGATCAGAACGCGCGCCATGCCCTCGAGGGATTCCGGATCGAGGCCCTCGAAACCGACGAACGCGCGGACGATCCCGTCTATGCCCTGGGACGCGACCTCGGCCTCACGGTCGTGCCCCGGAGCCTCGTGTGCATCGACATCTCCACGAATCAGGGACGCGACACCGTGGGCAGCCTGGTGTGGTTCGAAGCCGGGCGGCCCAAGAAGAGCGAGTACCGGAAGTTCCGGATCCGCGGAACGCCGGAGGGCGGTGCGGCTGGTCCCCCCGGGAACGACGCGGGAGCGGGAACCACGGCCGCAAGGCCCGACGACTACGCCGCGATCCGCGAGGTCGTAACCCGCTACGTGCAGCGCCGCACGACCGAGTCCCGCCCGATCCCCGCCCTGATGGTGATCGACGGGGGCAAGGGCCAGCTGGGCGCCGCCCAGCAGGTCCTGGCGGACCTGGGCGTCACGGGCATCCAGCTCGCCAGCCTGGCCAAGCGTGAGGAGGAGGTGTTCCTCCCCAATCAGGCGGGGAGCATCCGCCTGTCCCGTCGCAGCCCGTCGCTGCGCCTGCTGCAGCGGGCGCGCGACGAAGCCCACCGCTTTGCCCTGACGTACAGCCGCAGCCGCCGCACCGCCCGGATCGTCACGTCGGAGCTGTTGACGGTCCCCGGCGTGGGCCCCGCGCGCCGACGCGCGCTCCTCGAACGGTTCGGCAGTCTGGCCGGCGTGCGCCTGGCGTCCGCGGCCGAGATCGCCGCCGTCCCTGGATTCTCGAAGGTCCTCGCAGAACGCATCCTCCAACATCTTGGTGACTCATGAATTTCGATTGGGAACTGGCCTGTTCCGTTTGCCCCCGCACGGGCTCTCCCGAGGGGCTTCCCACGGTGTGTCCCGACTGCGGCCAGCCGTGGCTCGTGAGGTACCACCGCACGCCCGCACCCACCCTGCGGGCGTCCCTCGCCGCCCGACCGGCCACGATGTGGCGCTACCGGGAGTGGCTGCCGCTGCTGGACGGCGAAGAACCAGTGACCCTGGGGGAGGGGATGACGCCGCTCGTCCGGGCGCCGAGCGTGGAACGGGCGTTGGGGGTGGACCGCGTCTGGATCAAGGACGAAGCGCAGAACCCGACGGGCTCATTCAAGGCGCGGGGGATGTCCGCCGCGATGACGCGGGCCGTCCTGGCCGGCGCGCGGCGGTACACCGTCCCCACGGCGGGAAACGCGGGCGTGGCGCTGAGTGCCTACGGTGCGCGGGCCGGGGCCGACGTCCGGGTCTACGCGCCGCGGGATACCCCCCCACGCCTGCTGGAGCAGGTCCGGGTCCACGGGGCGGATCTCCACGTGCTGGATGGCCATATCGGGGACTGCGGGCGGGTCTCGCGGGAGTGGGCCGCGGAGTCGGGCGCGTTCGACGTGTCGACGCTCCGCGAACCGTATCGCATCGAGGGCAAGAAGACGCTCGGGCTCGAGATCGCCGAGCAGATGGACTGGCACCTGCCCGACGCCATCCTGTACCCGACGGGCGGGGGCACCGGGTTGATCGGCATGTGGAAGGCCTTCGACGAGCTGCGCGCCGCCGGGTGGCTGCCGGCGAATGCCCGCACGCGCCTCTTCAGCGTCCAGGCCACCGGCTGCGCGCCGATCATCCGGGCCTTCGAGGCCTCCGCGGAGGCGCCAACCCCGTGGGAGCATCCGGTCACGGTCGCGAGCGGACTCCGGGTTCCGGGACCGCTGGGCGGACGGCTCATTCTCCGCGGCCTGCGGGCGACCGAGGGCGGGGCGGTGGCGGTCCCGGACGAGGTCCTGACGGAGTGGGAGCACAAGGTGGCGCGGGCCGAGGGCATCGACATGTGCCCGGAGGGTGGAGCCGCGGTGGCGGCACTGGCCGAGCTGGTGCGCCGCGGGACCATCCGGCGGGACGCCACCGTGGTGGTTTTCAATACGGGCGCGGGTTGGCTTTACCGGTAGTGCCTGGCGATATTTTCACGCGGATTTGCCTATGCCCGTTGCGATCCTGGACCCGGCCGCCGGCATCAGCGGCGACATGCTGCTCGGCGCCCTCATCGACGCCGGCGCTCCCACGGCCTGGCTCGAGGGGCTGCCGGCGCGCCTCGGCTATCCGAGCGTCGGGGTCACCGTGGCCCGGGTCTCGCGAGCGGCGGTCGCCGCCGCCAAGGTGGACTTTGTCATTCCGGGCGCCGGAGCACACGACGCGCACGCTCCGGACGGCCATGGTCACGGGCATCACGTGGGGGCGCTGCTCGACCGCATTCGCCGCGCGCCGCTCAGCCCGTGGGTTCGCGAGCACGCCACGAAGGCCTTCGAGATGCTGGCGCAGGCCGAAGCCCGGGTCCACGGCACGACTCCCGAATCCGTGCACCTGCACGAGGTGGGCGCGACGGACGCCGTGCTCGACATCGTCGGGGGCGTCGAGGGATTCGAGCAGTTGGGCGTGACCGAGATCTACCATCTGCCCGTGGCGGTGGGATCCGGGTGGGTGCAGGCGGCGCACGGGAACCTCCCGGTGCCCGCACCGGCCACCGCGCTGCTCCTCGAGGGCGTGGATCTCCGGGCGGACGGCCCGGTCACCGGAGAGGCGACCACGCCCACCGGCGCGGCGTTGCTCCGGGCGCTGTCCCGCGGCGGCCCGCCCGCGCGCTGGCGCCTGGCGCGTTCGGGATGGGGCGCGGGCACGCGCAACCCCGTCGGCTACCCCAACGCGCTCCGGCTTCTGATCGGTGAGGTCGCGGCCGAAGCGGGTGTGCTCGATGTGATCGCCACGGACCTCGATGACCTGAGCCCCGAGTATCTCGAACCGCTGCGGGGCGCGGTGCTCGCGGCCGGCGCGGTCGAGTGCTACGCGTGGACGGTGCAGGGCAAGAAGGGACGCGTCGCCTTGCGTGTCGAGGCGCTTGCCCCGGCGGACCGGGCGGATGCCGTGATCGCGGCCCTGCTGCGGCACAGCACGACCGCGGGCATTCGGCGGACGACGGCGACCCGGGTGACCCTGCCGCGCCGGGAAGTCACCGTGGAGCTTGCCCCCGGGCATCGGGTACGAGTGAAGGTATGGCGCGGCCCCGACGGGCCGCGATGGAAGGCGGAGTTCGATGACGTGGCGGCGGTGGCGCATCACCTCGATCGGCCTGCGTGGCAGGTCGCGCGCGAGGCCGAGGCGCTGGCGCGCCCGCTGGCGCAGGACGACAACGAGCGTATCTCGCGAACCGAGGAGCAGGCATGAGATTCGGATTGTTTGCGGTGGGTGGCGTAGTGCTCACGGCGGCCCTGAGCGGCGGCGCGCAGGCGCAGGGGCGGCAGTTCAATCCCCCCACGTGTGACGTCCCGAAGGGGCACTACCTGGTGAACAGCGCCGTGCTGTACATGCAGAACGCGGGGCG
>Ga0326597_10006562_pt1 | contig 15924 bp, 19 predicted proteins | sample RVTome_12_FD_203789 | JGI IMG/M metagenome (GOLD analysis project Ga0326597, IMG submission 203789) | Soil microbial communities from uranium-contaminated site in the Upper Colorado River Basin, Wyoming, United States - RVT100D185 | ecosystem: Environmental > Terrestrial > Soil > Contaminated >...
TGACTGATCCGCAGCTATCCCGCGGCGCGGCGACCCCAGCTCGCTAGACCTGCTCCAGCTGCTCGACGGGGGCCTTGAGCTTCACGCCTGTCGCGTGAACAGGGCAGTAGCCGCTCGGGTTCTTGGCAAGGTACTGCTGGTGGTAGTCCTCGGCGAAGTAGAACTCCGGCGCGTCGACGATCTCGGTGGCGATGGCACCGTAGCCGGCCTTCGTGAGCTCGGCCTGGTACATCGCGCGAGACGCCTCGGCGGCCGCACCTTGCAGATCGGTGTGGGTGTAGATGGCTGACCGGTACTGGGTCCCCATGTCGTTGCCCTGGCGATAGCCCTGCGTCGGATCGTGGTGCTCCCAGAAGACGCGCAGGAGCCCCTCGACGCTGACGCGGGCCGGGTCGTACACGACCCGCACGCTCTCAGCATGGCCGGTGCGCCCCGAGCAGACCTCGTCATAGGTGGCGTTGGGGGTGAAGCCGCCCTGGTAGCCGACCGCGGTGACGATCACGCCGGGCACCTCCCAGAAGTCCTTCTCGGCTCCCCAGAAGCAGCCGAGGGCGAAGTCGATGACCTGGGCACCATCCGGATACGGGCCCTTCAGCGGCTGTCCGTTGACGAAGTGGCGCTCGGCGGTAGGGAGGGACTCGGTGCGGCCGCGGAGCGCGTCGGCCGGATCGGGCATGCGGGACTTGTGACCGAAGCTGAACATGCCGCGAAGTCTACGGGAGGTGCGGCAGGCTCGCGTGAAGGCCCGATGAAGGTTGCATCACGATCGAGACGGCGGCTAGGCCCGCGGGACCTGTCCTTCCATATCCTCCTCGGGCAGGAGCGTCCGCAGCAGGTCGCTCGCCGTCAGCACGCCGACCGGCGCACCCTCCTCGTCGACCACCACCACCCGGTGGATGTGCTCGTCGAGCATCACGCGTGCCGCCCGCGCCACGGTCGTGGCCAGGTGGACGGTGACAGCCGGGCGGCTCATGAGGTGTCGCACCTTGACCCGGTCCCAGTTCGCGCCGATCAGCTCGCTCGAGCGAGCGTTGAGCAGGTCGGTCTGGCTGATCACGCCCACCACCACGCCGTCGGCCTCGACCGGCAGCCCGCTGATCCGATAGGACTTGAGCAGCATCTCGGCGTCGTGCACGGAAGCCTCGGGGTCGATCACGACCGGGTCGACCGTCATCAGGTTTCCAACCCGCAGCGTCGTCGTGGCGATCATCGCTCGCACCTCCTGTTCGGAGCCTGACGATCGCCCCGCTGGGTGGCCACGGCCAGATGTCCCGTCGGACCGGGCCGCCGGTCACGAACCGCCCGATTCAGGCCATGGCAGCGGATCGCGGCACCAGATCGGGGTCCGTCTTGTCGCCGGAGCAGATCCAGCGCCGGAAGGTGGGTCCCACCATCGGACCCACGGTGGCGTCCAGGCCGTAGTAGTTCCCCGCGCCGATGACCGCCAGCCCGAAGGTGACGACGGCGTAGGTCAGGTGCTGGTTGACGATCCCGAATTCGAAGTCCCAGGCAGCCACGAAGAAGAAGAGCATCATGAGCGTCCCCATCGCCGCCCCGAACCGGGTGAAGAGGCCGAGGATCAGGCTCACGCCGATCCCGATCTGACCCAGTGGCACGAGGTACGCGATGACGTCGCTGGCACCGGTGCCCACCAGCCCGACCCAGAATTCGTGAGTCGGATTGAAGATGGTGCCCTCGGCGACCTCGCCCGTGACGAATGGCCAGCCGACCGAGCCGTTCGTCCCGAACTGCAGGAACCCATCGGCATTCCACACCCCGAGTCCAACGCCGATCGCCTTCTCGAGGCCGGCCCACAGGAAGATGATGCCGATCACGATGCGGCCCAGCCCGACAAAGCTTAGATACCTGCCGGAGATGTACATATCGCTTCCTCCACTGCCGGAGCCGACGCAACTCCCTCGGCGCCCGCTCCCCGGCCTTGAGAGTATGCAACCGGCTGCAATGGGCGCGTTCAGGCTGAAGAACGGCCGGTCGCGAACGGGTGGCCGTGGCCCGGGACGACGACGTCCGCCTCCGCCAGGATTCGGGCCCGGCTCGACTCGAGGGCTTGCTGGTCATCCGCCAGCGGGTCGATCTCGGGCGTACGGTCAGCGCGCCACCAGGCATGCGTGCATGCCACCACGCCGGCATCGGTCTCCACCAGGAGGGTCGCGTCCTCGTTGGTGTGACCGGGAGTCAGGATCAGCCGGGCGTGCTGGCTGACCCGATACCCATCGCCGTCGTGGTCGAGCCATTGGTCGCCGCGATAGCGCGCCCAGAAGTCGACCACCTCGGCGTTCGGGAAGAGCCCCACGTTGATGGTGTGGTCAGGGTGGTGGTGCGTGATGACGACGTGCGTGACGTCCGCGGGTCGCAGCCCCAGCCCGCGGAGCGCCGCAACGATCAGCTCCGGATCCGCGACCATCCCTGGGTCTACCACGATCGCCGCGGCACCGTCGCGCACCAGGCTGACGCTGCTGGCCACGCCATCGTCCCGAGCGTAGCCCGCGTGGAGAAGATGATGGGTGGCGACCATTCCGCGGTGCCTAGAGCGCCCGCATGCGGTTGTTCTTTGGGTTGTGCTCGACCTCGGCGAGCCCGAGTGCCTCGAGCAGCGGAGGCATGTACATCCCGAAGCGACCGCGGAGGCCCTTCTTCAGGCCGTACCAGCCACCGACGGGATTGTCGACCGAGCGAGCCCATGCCTCGACCGTGCCCTCGGCAGCAGCCTTCTGCTCGTCGGCGCTGCCGAGCGGCATCCAGTCGCCGTGGGCCTTGAGCATCGCGTGCAGATCCTCGATCGCGCGCAGGTGGTAGCGGAGCTGGGTCGTCCCGACCTGGCAGACGATTGCCGGCGGGTCGAGCGTCTCGTCGCGGTACATCTCGTACTCGGAGCTTCCGGTCGGGGTTCTCAGCTTCCAGGGATCGGCCTTGGTGCCCGATCCCGACGCCGATGGGGACATGCCAGACATCTCCTGTGGGGACTCCATCGATTCTAGCCGTCGCCGCGGGCCGCACCGGGGCCGCACGGTAGTCTGTCGAGGTGACTGCAGGCCACCGCGAGCCACCCCTTCCACGCGTCTCCTGGGGCGAGAGTCGCCAGCTGGAGGTCGACGGCGAGCGCATGCATGTCGTGGAGCGAGGCACCCCGGGCGCTCGTGTCCTGCTGCTCCATGGCTACGCGTCGAATGCGCAGGCCTGGCGCGCGGTGATCGACCGACTGGATGGCCGGTTTCAGATGGCCGCGGTCGACCTGGTGGGCTTCGGCTGGAGCACGCGCTACCCGACCCGTCCGCTCACCGGCGACGCCTACGCGGAGCGACTGGCGGGCGTCCTCGACGCCCTGGGCTGGCCGGTGGCCCACGTGGTGGGTCAGTCGTGGGGCGGGGGGCTCGCGCAGCGGCTGGCGGTCGCGCATCCGCAGCGCGTCGACCGCCTGGTGCTGGTCGCGACGGTCGATCCGAGCCGAACCCTCTGGCTCGGGACCGTTGGCCTGCGGCTCGGGATCCGATTTCCGTGGCTCGCGCGCATCGCCGTGGCACGCGCCCAGCGGGTCGCCGCCCGGGCAGCGGGGCTCAGGCCGGGCGAGCTGGCACGCGGCTACGTCGATCCGCTCCGCCTGGCGGGGACCGGCGCGTTCCTCGATCGCTTCGTGGCCGAGCACGGCACTTCGTCGCACCTCGACCTGGTGCGCGTCGGCGCGCCGACGCTGGTGATCGGGCCGCTCGAGGACCGGGTGGTGCTGCCGGAGATCACGCGCTCGGTCGCCACGCGGATCCCCAACGCCAGATACGTCGCCGTCCCTGGCGCCAGCCATTCGGTCGCCTCCGAGGAACCCGAATTGGTTGCCGACCTCATCGCCAACTTCCTCGGCGGCGAGCGCTAGGCTTCTCCGCACATGCCGATGCCACCGGCCGCCCATCGCCTGCGACCCGACCATCTGCCGACGCCGTTCAGCGCCGAGCAGATTCGGGAGGGGTGCCCCGCTGGGCGGACCATCCGCATCCGGGAGGAGACGCCCGGTGAGCCGCCCACCTTCCGCCGCATCAGATTCATCGAGGTGGACGCGGACGGCGCGGTCCAGGAGTTCCAGGCGACCGACGAGCAGGGGAGGCCGATCGGTGAACCCTCGCGCCGGCACTCGACCTGGCTGGACCTGCAGCAGCATGCCTCCCAGCCCGCGGACCTCACCCACGTCGAGAAGGTGGCGCTGACCCTGCCGTTCGGAGCGTTCGACTGCTGGCTCTACACGGTGAACGCGCCGCAGTCGGCGCTGCGCTTCTGGTTCGCGAAGGAGCTCGCGGGGATGCCGGTCCAGGTCGAGGAATCGATCGACGGGGAGCCGACCGGCCGATCGGTGATGATCGTCAACGAGTAGTCAGGGCGCCGGCGGTCCCTTTGGGGACGTGCTGTGGAAAAGGGCGAATCGGTCTCGAAAACTCGGGGATAAGTGGGGTTGCCGGGCCGCACCCGGCCGGGCTATCCTGCGGTCGTCCCGAAGGGGCAGCGATACCGGCTCACGAGATTGCATCAACCGTTCCGGTACCGGCGTGGCGGTCTCGCACCGCGGCGTCGGGCGCAGTTCCTTCGGGATATTTCCATGCCCTTCAGCGGGCACGGCGGCGGCTAGTCCGGCAGCAATTCGACGACGATCCCATCGACCTCCCCGGCGGTCGAGAGCACCGCGATCTGGTCGAAACCCTCGGCGGCCAGCCCATCGAGCGACCCGCGCATCCGATCGAACTGTCCCCGAATGGCGGCTGACGGCAGTCGCCGATCCGCTCGCGCCGCGTTCCGCTCCAGGCAAGTGGCCAGCGGCAGGTTGAAGACGATGGCCGCGGCGGGGCGGCCGAGCCGCCTCGCAACCGCCAGCAGGCGTTCCCGTGCCCAGCCGTCAACGCTCGTGGCGTCGACGACAGTCAGCTTCCGCCGGGCGAGGCGCATCGCGAGCGCCGTGTGCAGCAACTCGAATGCCGCATTGGTCGCGGTCTGGTCGTTCGCATCGTCCGCGACGATGGCGCGCAGCTCATCGGACGAGAGGATCTGTGTGGTCGCGAAGTGGCGCGCCGCGAACGTGCTCTTGCCCGATCCGCTCGGCCCAACCAGGACCACCATCGCGTCGCCGGGGATGCGAAGGATCACACCCCGTCGCTCCAGCGTGAGAGGGGCGCCAGGAGCTCCGGCCCTTCGTTCCGCACGTTGTTGACCGCGGTTGACACGGCATAGGCATCGAGGCTCCCGGCGGGAGCGGGGCGCAGCAGCGACCGCAGCTCGGTGGGCGGCGTCGTCTCGCTCAGCCACGCGTCCCAATCGGTCGGATCGAGCACGACCGGCATCCGGTCGTGGAGCCGAGCCACCAGCTCGTTGGGATCGGTGGTCAGGATGGAGCAGGTGTAGAGGCGGGTGGCGGTATCGGGGTCGCGCCAGCTCGACCAGAGACCGGCGAGGGCCAGCGGCTCACCATCGGATCGGCGCACGGCGAACGGCTCCGATCGAACGACCCGGCCGCTGGCTGGACCGCGCTCGCGTCGCCATTCGTAGAAGGCATCGGCCGGGACGATGCAGCGGTGTCGCGCGAAGGACGACCGGAAGGCCGGCGAGGTCTCGACCGTCTCGGCGCGCGCGTTGATCATGCGGGCGGCGTCCTTCGAGGTCGTGGCGAAGAACGGGACCAGTCCCCAGCGAAACGAGTCGACGGTCCGCTCCCCGTGGTGCTCGACGACCGCCGCTACCTCGTCGGTCGGGGCGACGTTGAACCGCTCGCCCGCAATCTCCGCGGCGGAGCGGGCGTGAAAGATGCGGGCCAGCTCCTCGGCCGAGCGCGGCTGCGCGAACCGACCGCACATCGTCCGGGGACGAGCGAGCGTGCCGTGAGGCTCAGGCCTCCGAGGCCGCGCACTCCTGGCACATGGCCGCGTCGGGGATCGGCGGCTGCGGCGAGCCGGTTGCGCGTGGCAGCGTTCGACCGCAGATCGTCTGCTCGGGGTCTCGCTGCAGGTGGACCTTTGAGAACTGCCGGTCCGGGAGGCGCCATGTCACGTAGCGTCGGTCGTTCGTGGTGGTCGTAGTCATCTCGATCCTGGAACAGGGGACCGCGTGGGCCGCGGCGGGGGACCCCCATTGTGCCCGAAAATGGCCTTCCGGGCAAGCAGGACCCGGCGCGGCCGGGCCGTGACGGTCATCGCGCGGGGCGCCATCATGTGGGCATGACACGCATCGGCATCCTGACCGGCGGCGGCGATGTGCCCGGTCTCAACTCGATCATCAAGAGCGTCGTCTACCGGGGCCGCGAGATCGGCTGGGAGATCCTCGGCATCCGGCGCGGATGGATGGGGCTCACCCACCTGGGCCCGGACGGCGAAGGCGATGCTTCGTGCGTGCGCCCGCTCACGCGCGAGAACACCAGGGCCATCGACCGCACGGGGGGAACGATGCTTCACACCTCTCGCACCAACCCCGCCCGGATGAAGCGGGAGAGCCTGCCCGAGCACCTGGACCGCGCCCGCGTGGCGACCTACGAGACCGGAGACGGCCGCTTCGACCTGACGCCGGTGGTGCTCGACAACATCGCCCGCCTGGGGCTCACCCACCTGGTGACGATCGGCGGCGACGACACGCTCGGCTACGCGGACCGTCTGGCCTCCGAGGGCGTGCCGCTGGTAGCGATCCCCAAGACGATGGACAACGACGTGCAGGGGACCGAGTACTGCGTCGGCTTCTCGACCGCGGTGACCCGGGCCAAAGAGCTGATCAACCGGCAGCGCACGACGCTCGGCAGCCATGAGCGGATCGGGGTCTTCCGCATCTTCGGACGCAACAGCGGCTACTCGGCCTGGTATGCGGCCTACGTCACCAGCAGCCGCTGTGTCATCCCCGAGGCGCCGTTCGACCTTGATCGGCTGGCCACCCTGCTCGCCGACGACCGCGCCGCGAATCCCAGCAGCTACGCCTTGGTGATCGCCTCCGAGGGTGCGGCGTGGGCAGGCTCGACGCTGGGCGAGTACGGGGAGCCCGACGCGTACGGCCATCGCCGGCCCGTCGACATCGGCGCGTCCCTGGCCGAGGAGCTGCAGCGGCGCACCGGGGTCGACGCCGTGCACTCCGACCTGACCTACGACCTGCGCAGCGGCGATCCGGATGCCCTCGACCAGATGGTGGCGACCACCTTCGCCAACGTGGCGGTCGACCTGCTGGCGAGCGGCGTCACCGGGCGGATGGTGGCGATCCGCGACGGCAAGTATGCCCACGCTCCGCTGCCGGAGGCTTCGCTCGGGCCGCGGCACGTGGACGTCGCCACCATGTACAGCACCGATCGCCTGCGGCCCCTGTACGCCGAGCGACTCGGCATGCCGCTGCTGCTGGGACCCTCGATCGAGCCGTAGCCGCGGCCCGACCATCCCAATGGCCCGGCGTGAATCGGGCCGTTCGGCCCTGCCGATGGCCGGCCATCGTCCCGCACCGTGTGGCGAACGACGCCACTCCGAGGACTCCGATGCGACGCGCTCTGGCCTATTTCGCCGCTTTTGCCGGGATGGGGACCCTCTTCGCCGGCACCCTGCTGCTGGCGGCGATCCTGCTCGGCATCAGGCCGGCGACCGGAACGGACACCCCCACGCCGGTACCCACCGCGGCGAGCGGGCCAGCCGGCACCATCGAGATCCACGCCTTCGACCTGGGATTCGATCCAGCCGCGGTCAGTGTCGGCCAGGCGGGCGTCTACACGGTGACCTTTGTGAACGACGACGGCGTCCTGCATGACCTGACCTTCGACGATGGCACCATGATCAGCGCGGACGCTCACCAAACGGCGACCGGGATGGTCACGATCCCCGCCGCCGGGATGGCCTTCCACTGCTCGGTCCCCGGGCACGCCGACGTGGGGATGACCGGCACGCTGACGATCGGCGAGGAGGGGACGCCGCAGCCGTCGCAGACGATGACAGCCGAGCAGATGCGCGACGCGGACGAGGCGGTCACGTCGGCCTTTCCGGCTGAGACCAAGGGGAAGGGCGGCGTCCTGCTCGAGCCGACCATCCTTGCCGATGGCACCAAGCAGTGGGAGCTGACGGCATCTGTCTTCGATTGGGAGACCGAGCCCGGCAAGCTCGTCGAGGCGTGGGGCTACAACGGCATGGTCCCCGGCCCTGAGCTGCGGGCGCAGGTCGGCGATCGGATCCGGATCGTCCTGCACAACGAGCTGCCGGCGCCGACCACGATCCACTTCCACGGCATGCTGGTGCCGAACGCGATGGACGGCGTGCCGGTCCTGAATCAGCCGGCCGTGATGCCCGGCGAGTCCTTCACCTACGAGTTCACGATCCGCAACGCCGGCACGAACATGTACCACAGCCACTTCATGGCGCAGCGCCAGGTCCCGCTCGGCCTGCTCGGGGCGCTCATCATCACCGACCCAGACGACCAGGCCGATCCCGCCTCCGACATCGACTACGCCATGGTCCTGAACGACGGGCCGCTGGGCGTCACCCTCAACGGCAAGGGCTTTCCGGCCACTGAGCCGATCGTCGCCAAGCTCGGCCAGGTGGTTCGGGTGCGGTACATGAACGAGGGGCTGCAGATCCACCCCATGCACCTGCATGGGATTCCCCAGCTCGTGATCGCCAAGGACGGCTTCCTGCTCACCGGTCCGCACTACGAGGACACCGTCCTGGTGGCGCCCGGGGAGCGGGTCGACGTGCTGATCAATGCCACCGAGCTCGGCGCCTGGGCATTCCACTGCCACATCCTGACTCACGCCGAGAGCGACGAGGGGATGTTCGGCATGGTCACCGCGCTGATCGTGCAGGCGGAGTGAGCCGTGGCCAGCAGAGCGGAACGGCGCGCCCTTGCCGAAGCACCCCGCGGCACCGCGCGCCTCAGCGTCAGCGTTGCGGCGAAGGTCAGCCGGCGCCGCGCGCTGGCGGTGCTCGGTGTCGAGGAGCGCGGCGCCTGGCTGGGAGAGCTCGTGGAGGCGGAAGACCTCGGCGAGCGGGAACGGCACCTGGTCGACCTCGAGCTGCGCGTCAGCGAGCAGACACCGCGGATCACCTTCCGCAAGGCGGCCTACGTGGAGGTCGGCCCCGTCCGTGCGCCGCAGCAGCAGCCGATCACGGTGGGGATTTCATGGCGCGCCGCGGGGCTCGCACCCCTCTTTCCGGTGTTCTCGGGAACGCTCCGCTGGGCGGACGGGGAGTTGTCGCTCGACGGGTACTACGCGCCACCCGGCGGCGGGATCGGCATCATCGCCGACCGGCTGCTGCTGAACGTGGCTGCCCGGGGCACCGCTCGCCTGCTCCTCGAGCGAATAGCCGCGGCCATGCGCGGCGACGCGATCTAGCCCCTCGACGGCGCCCGCTCGGCGCGCCCGGCGCGCTCCGCACAGGCGGTGACGAACGACGCCCACAGCCGCTCGAAGACCGGCGGCGATGACTCGGTGCGCTCGGGATGGCACTGCACTCCGACCAGCCAGCGGTCGGGATCGGTCGATTCGACTCCCTCGACCAGCTCGCCCGTGTGGGCGTGGTCGGCAACGGCGGCGATCCGGAGACCCGGCGCAAGGCGGTCCGCAGTGATCGCCTGGTGGTGGTAGCTGTTGACATCGAGGTCGCTCGACTCGCCCAGGATTCCTGCCAGCCGGGAGCCACCGCTCAGCTTCAGTGCATGGCGCGTCACCGCGGGAGATGGATAGGGAGCGCTCTCGTGCCCGTCGAGGTGCTGTACCAGCGAGCCCCCGGCGAAGACGTTGATCGCCTGGAGACCACGGCAGACGCCGAGGATCGGCACGCCGGCCTGGATGGCTGCATGGAATGCCTCGTCCTCCAGCGCATCCCTTCCCGGCTCGGCGTGCCTGGTCCCGGATGGCGCCTCGCCGTAGCGGGCGGGATCGATGTCGGCGCCGCCCGAAAGGAGGAGTCCGTCCATGGCAGTGAACGCCGCTGCCCTTTCGGCGCCTGACGCACGCTCGTCGAGCGGAACCGGAATGGCCCCCGCCCGCTCGAGCGCCGCGAGGTACCGGCCATTCTTGAGATGCGCCAGCGTGGGATCGCTCGAGGCATCCGCATCGGCGAGGGTGGTGACGATGCGCGGCCGGTCCATGCGGTCATCCTACTGCCGCGTTTCGACCCCTTGACGACGCCATGCCCGTCGCGCATAGTACGCGCGACGATATAGCGACCGCCGCTATATCAGCCCACGACCGATGGGAGGCCCCGTCCTGGGAAGCGATCGATCAACCGGTGACCTCGGACGATTCGCCGAGCCGGCGCTGCTCATCCTGGTGAGCCTCGCTGACGCTCCGAAGCACGGCTACGCGATCATGACCGACGTCAACGCGTTCGCCGCCAGCCCGATCGGCCCCGGCACGCTGTATGCCGCGCTCGCTCGCCTGGAGCGACGTGGACTGATCGAGCCGATGGGGCCCGAGGACCGCAGGCGGCCGTATCGACTGACGGCGGGGGGCTCCGAGGCGCTCAGCAGCCACCTCGCTGAGATGCGCCGACTCGTCCAGGTGGGCCGTGCGCGACTCGGCGCCGCGGACGGCTGATGCCAGCTCCTGTGGCGGCCGTCGGCCTCGTCATGCGGGCGTACCCGCAGGACTGGCGCGAGCGGTACGGCGCCGAGATGGCGGCCCTGCTGTCTGACCGCGAGCCGAGCTGGCGCGACCTGCTCGACCTGGTGCGCGGCGGGGTCGATGCGCGGCTCCATCGGCTCGTGAAGCCGCCGACCCAGCTGGTCGCGGCGATGCCGCGCAGGGAGGTTGTGATGGCGGTGCCGCTTCCGCGGCCGTACGGGGTGGTCGAGACGCAGCCGATCGGCGAGCTGAGCCGTCGGGCATTCATGCGCCGCATGCTGGGGGTCGGGGCGGGGATCCTGGCGCTCGAGTTCATCGGCGGCACCCTTGCATTCCTGTGGCCGCAGCTGCGCGCGGGGCTGGGCGCCAAGTTCGCGGTCGGCACCCTTGCCGACATCCTCGCCGAGCAGCCCTCCTTCGCCAATGGCTGGCCGTATGCGGTCGGCGCGGCCCGATCGTTCCTCATCAACGTGCCGGCCGCCAGGGAGCTCGCACTGGGGCACGACGCCTCGATCCCGAACCCGACCGCCGACCAGATGCTCGCCCTCTATCGCAAGTGCCCGCACCTGGGCTGCCAGGTTCCCGGCCTGTGCGACGAGCTCAAGCGCTTCACGTGCCGATGCCACGGCAGCACCTACAACATCCTCGGCGAGAAGCTGAAGGAAGGCCCCGCGCAGCGCGGCATGGATCGCTTCGCGGTGCAGGTCAACGACAACGGCGTGGTCGTGATCGACACGTCCCAATACACCTTCGGCAACCTGGACCGCCAGGACGTCAAGTTCCTGTCGTTCGTGGACGCCGCGCCGTACGAGCGCAAGTGCCAGTGACCCGGCACAGGCTCAGATGACGTTCAGCTCCTCGTAGGGCTCGTTGCGCGCGATCCGCTCATAGCCCAGCGCCCGCACGTCGATCGTCTCGTAGTCGCCGGTCGCGATCCATTCTGAGAGCGCTCGCCCCGCCGCGGGGGCCTGCTGCAGGCCATGCCCGGAGAAGCCGTTCGCGAAGAGGAAGTTGGGGAGATCGGGGTGCGGGCCGATCACGGCGTTGTGATCCAGCGTGTTCACCTCGTAGTGGCCGGCCCAGGCGTCGAGCAGGCGGATCGCCTCGAAGGCCGGCACCCGGTGCGCAATCGCCGGCCAGATCACCTCCTCGAACCAGGACCGATCAACCTCCAGGTCCAGGGTGTCGGGGTCCGGCTGCTCGCCGCGCGGGGATGAGCCGGCGATGTAGTTCGGCCCCTCGGGGCGGAAGTAGACGCCCGATGTGTCGATCGTCAACGGCGCGTCGATCGGGGTATGGCAGTCGAAGTGGAAGACCATCCGCTTCCGGGGGCTGACCGGCAGCCGCACACCTGCCATGCCTGCCACACCTCCGGCCCGGGGACCCGCGGCGTTGACGACCCAGTCCGCCTCGATATGGCGTCCATCCGCGAGTCGAACCCCGGTCGCCCGGCCGCCGTCGCGCTCGATCTCGACCACCTCGCCGGTCACCTCCTCGATACCGAGCGAGCGAGCCTTGCGACGGAATGCCTGGAGGAGGGCGTAGGCGTCGAACCACCCCTCGTCGGCCAGGCCGAGCGAGCCTCCGGCGACGTCGTCGACGTTCAGCCACGGGAATCGGGCCTTGAGCTCGGTCGGCGTCATGAGCATCACCTGCACGCCGTGCTCGCGCTGGACCGCGTGATTGCTCTCGAGGATTGGCAATCCCGCCTCGCTGGCCAGGAAGAGGTAGCCACCCTCCACGAAGTCCACCACCGGGGGCATCTCGCCCTCGACCGCCAGCCACCGTCCGGGGTTTCGGATGACCTCGACTCCGAAGCGGCTGATCTCGATGTTCAGGGGCGTGCTGAACTGGAGGCGAATCGACGCCGCCGAGAGGGTGGTCGACGATGTACGGAAGGTGAAGTCACGCTCGACCACCACGATCCGTCCGTGCCAGTCGGGGCGGCCGGCGAGGAACCTGGCGACCGAGCTGCCCACGATTGCGCCGCCGACGATCACAACATCGGCGTGGTCGGGCTTGGTCACGGGCCGATGCTAGCGCGTGGGCATCCGGCAGGATGCGCGGCATCGTAGACTCGACGCTCCATGGCCACCAAGCCGGTCATCCTGGCCGTCGACGACGATCTCCCCGTGCTGCGCGCCGTCGAGCGCGACCTTCGCGCGCGGTACGGCGATACGTACCGAATCGTGGCCGCGAACTCCGGCCACGACGCCCTGGAGGCGGTTCGCCAGCTGACCCTGCGCGGCAGCGTGATCGCGCTCTTCATGGTCGACCAGCGCATGCCGCAGATGACTGGGATCGAGTTCCTGGCCCAGGCGGTCGAGCTGCAGGCCGACGCCCGCCGCGTCCTGCTCACGGCCTACGCAGACACCGACGTGGCGATCAAGGCGATCAACGACATCCGCCTCGACCACTACATCCTCAAGCCGTGGGACCCTCCCGACGAGAAGCTGTACCCGATCCTCGACGACCTCCTCTCGGATTGGATCGCCACGTTCCGGCCCGCTTTCGAGGGCGTCCGACTCCTGGCCGGACGCTGGGCTCCAAGCGGGCATCTGATCCGCGACTTCCTGACCCGCAACCAGGTTCCGTACGTCTGGCTCGACCCGGCCGATGACGCCGAGGGACGCAAGCTCGCCGCCTCGCTCGGCGATGCGGAGCCGGTCGATCCCGCCGTCCCGCTGATCCTCTTCGCCGACGGTTCGATCCTGCGCGACCCTTCGACGCGGCAGATCGCCGAGAATGTCGGCCTGCAGACCCGCGCCGCGCTGCCCTTCTACGACGTGGTGATCGTGGGCGGTGGGCCGGCCGGTCTGGCGGCCGCCGTGTACGCCTCGAGCGAGGGGCTGAAGACGATCCTGGTCGAGCAGGAGGCCCCCGGGGGGCAGGCCGGCACGACGAGCCGAATCGAGAACTACCTTGGCTTTCCCGCCGGCCTCTCCGGCGGGGACCTGGCGCGCCGCGGCCTCGCACAGGCGCGCCGGCTCGGAGCCGAGATCCTTACCCCGGACGAGGTGACCGGCATCCGGCGCGAGGATCCGTACCGGGTCGTTGCGCTCGCCGGCGCGGGGGACGTGTCGTGCCAGACGGTGGTCGTGGCGACAGGCGTCAGCTACCGGCAGCTCGACGTGCCCGGCGCCGCGGAGCTCGCCGGGGCAGGGATCTACTACGGGGCCGCCACCACCGAGGCGGTCCTGTACCGCGACCAGGAGGTGGCGGTGGTCGGGGGCGGCAACTCCGCCGGCCAGGCCGCGGTCTACCTGTCCCGCTTCGCGAAGCGGGTCGTGTTGATGGTCCGGACCCCGGCGCTCTCCGGGATGAGCCAGTACCTTATCGACCAGCTCGGCGCTTGTCCGAACGTCGAGGTGCGATACGAGACGTCGGTCACGGCGGCGCACGGCGAGGGCCACCTTGCATCCCTGAGCGTGACGGGGCCGAAGGGGGACGAGGAGCTGCCGGTGGCGGCGGTCTTCGTCTTCATCGGGCAGCAGCCGCGCACCGAGTGGCTGGAGGGGATCGTAATCCGCGATCCTGGCGGCTTCGTCCTGACCGGGGCACAGCTGCTCGAGGAGGGGAAGCGGCCCGCCGGCTGGGGCCTCGATCGCGACCCGTTCCTGCTCGAATCGAGCATGCCCGGGGTCTTCGTCGCCGGCGACGTGCGTCATCGGTCCATCAAGCGGATCGCCAGCGCGGTCGGCGAGGGCTCGATGGCCGTGCAGTTCGTGCACCAGTACCTGTCCGGGCTCTAGGCCGATGGCGCTCGACGCCCTGCGGGCGACGCCGATCTTCGCCGAGGTGCCCGACGAGCACCTCCGGCGCCTGGCGGAGCAGGCCATCCCGATGTCCCTCGCCGAGGGCGACTTCCTCATCAACGAGGGCGATCAGGCCGACGACATGTTCGTCGTCGTCTCGGGCGAGTTCGACGTGACCAAGCGCTCCGGGACGAGCGACATCCCGCTGGCCAGGGTGGGGCCGGGCGCGCTCCAGGGTGAGCTGGCGGCTCTCGAACGAGGGAAGCGAACGGCGTCGGTGCGCGCCGTCAGCGATGCCGAGGTGCTGCGCATCCCGTACCTGGCCCTGCGCGACCTGCTCTCCGGTGGACCCGACGCGGCGCTGAGCATCGTCCGCACGGTGATCGGACGCCTGCGTGGCATGGAGGCGACGCTTCGCCAGCGCGAGAAGCTGGCCGGGCTCGGGACGCTTGCCGCCGGATTGGCCCACGAGCTGAACAATCCAGCGGCGGCCATCCGGCGCTCGGTCGAGGCGCTCGACCAGGCGATCGACGCGCGCAACGCGCTGCACCCGCCGCACTCACTGATGCTGCTCCGCCCTGCTGGACAGGCCCAGCTCGACGCCCTCGCCCGGGCCGATGCCGTGGACGAGATCGACGACCTAGTCGGCGACACCCAGATGGCGGCCGCGCTCGTCGACGCGGGCTGGACGACCGATGAGCTGCGCAGCGCCTTCACCGGCCTGAATCCGGAGGCCGCGCGCGAGGCCGTCGCCTGGCTGGCTGCCACGGCGAAGGTCGAGACACTCATCGGCGAGGTGCGGATGGCGGGCGAGCGGATCAGCGAAATCGTCGGCGCCGTGAAGTCGTATGCCTACCTCGACCAGGCGCCGGTCCAGCGCATCGACGTGCGCAAGGGGCTCGACGACACGCTCGTGATCCTGCGCCACAAGCTCAAGGGCGGGATCGAAGTGACCCGCGAGTACGATCCGGACCTGCCCGAGATCGAGGCCTGGGGCTCTGAGCTGAACCAGGTCTGGACCAACCTCATCGACAACGCCGCCGATGCCATGGACGGGCGTGGCGTCATCACCATTCGCACCGAGCGCTACGACGCCGACGAGGTTCGCGTCACCATCTGCGACACGGGCCCGGGCATTCCACCGGAGGTCGCCGCCAAGATCTTCGAGCCGTTCTTCACCACCAAGCCGCCGGGGATCGGCAGCGGGCTGGGGCTCCACATCAGCCACCAGGTCGTTATGCGCCACGGGGGGCGGATCGACCTCGAGTCGGAGCCGGGGCGCACCTGCTTCGTCGTCACGCTGCCGATGACCATGCCGAAGAGTGCCCGGGCCGAGCCGTCCGCGGTGCCGTCGAACAACCCCTGACGGACACTGGTCTTGACACATCGGCGCTTCCTCCCTACCGTGCCGGGCTACAGGTGAATACGGCGAAGATCGGGACGAGTACCTGGTCAGGCGAGCCCACAGGGAGTCGGGAGCAGTGGAACCCCGGCGGCGGCGCGATCGGCGAATGGACCCGGGAGCTCCGGTCGAGAACGCGCGAGGCATCGGTCCCGCACCAGTAGCGACCGGCGGAGAGGCACCGTTATCGAGGCCGAGTC
>Ga0326597_10006563_pt1 | contig 15920 bp, 12 predicted proteins | sample RVTome_12_FD_203789 | JGI IMG/M metagenome (GOLD analysis project Ga0326597, IMG submission 203789) | Soil microbial communities from uranium-contaminated site in the Upper Colorado River Basin, Wyoming, United States - RVT100D185 | ecosystem: Environmental > Terrestrial > Soil > Contaminated >...
AAGCACCTGAATATACACAGCTTTATCATGCACTTACAGAGAGTTTTGAGAAATCGGTCGATAGAGTAAATATGGAAAGAGAGTATTGAATAATGTTAGATAGGTATGAGATAAGGCTCTGTGGCTCAGGTGGTCAGGGACTTATACTTGCCGGCATAATCTTAGCCGAGGCCGCCGCGCTTCACGATGGGAAGAACGCCATTCAGACTCAATCATACGGACCAGAGTCTAGAGGAGGATTTAGCAGTTCTGTAGTAATAATCAGTAATCAAGATATAGATTATCCAAAAGCAACGAAGGTCGATGTTCTCCTAGCCCTAACTCAAAAAGCGGCTAATATGTACGCGGGAGATATTAAGGATGACGGGATCTTGATAATAGATAATGAAACCGTACGAGATGTACCGATGGGAAAGTATAAGTTATTATATAGGCTCCCGATAATAGAGATCGCTAGAACCCGGTTGGGTAAAGTGATTGTAGCTAATATTGTTGCGTTGGGAGTGATAGTAGGTTTAACGAAAGTGGTTTCGATAGAAGCTATAAAAAAAGCCCTTTTTTCAAAAATTCCCAAAGGAACCGAGAGATTAAACCTAAGTGCCCTTGAAGCAGGAGTCGAACTGGCAATAGAAGCTTATGATAAGGTCCAGCCCAATGCCGCGTACGTTGGCGATAAAGTACAAGGTTTGGGCAAGGGCTTCGATGTCTAACCGATCAACTCTTTATTTGTAATATGGAGTCTATGCCAATCGTAACTATATATATTCAAGGGAGGAAGTACAATGGCTAAAGATAGCTTATCCATAAATGATAATCGTACCGGCAATAGTTTCGAAATTCCGATCACTCAGGGGACGATTAGTGCTATGGACCTGAGACAGATGAAGGTCTCTGAGGATGACTTTGGCCTCATGAGTTACGACCCTGCATCCGGCAATACAGCGAGTTGCAAGAGTACCATTACCTTTATTGACGGAGATAAAGGTATTCTACGCTACAGGGGATATCCAATTGAGCAACTGGCAGAAGGAAGCAACTATTTGGAAACCGCCTTCTTAATTCTGCATGGAGAACTGCCTTCCAAATCCCAATATGAAAAATGGGTATACGACATAACTCATCATACGATTATTCATGAAAATATTAAGAAATTTATGGAGGGATTCCGCCACGATGGTCATCCGATGGGAATGCTTCTAAGTACAGTCGGTGCCCTGTCAACCTTTTATCCAGAAGCTAAAAATATCTTTGATAAAAATGTACGTAAAAAGCAGATTCATCGCCTGATTGCAAAGATGCCAACACTTGCGGCATTTGCTTACCGACACGGCCGGGGCCTGCCTTACGCATACCCTGATAATGACCTGAGTTATACCGGCAATTTCTTGAATATGATGTTCAAGATGACAGAGTTAAAGTATAAGCCCGATCCCGTTATAGAAAGGGCCCTGGATATACTCTTTATACTCCATGCAGACCACGAACAGAATTGTAGTGCCAATGCAGTTCGCGCGGTGGGTAGTTCCCAGGTAGATCCGTATTCTGCCATTGCCGCGGGTGTCGCGGCGCTTTATGGGCCCTTACATGGCGGGGCAAATGAAGCGGCGCTGCGAATGCTTAATGAAATTGGTACCAAAGATAAAGTTCCTGAGTTTATTAAGAGGGTCAAAGCCGGTGAAGGTAGACTCATGGGGTTCGGGCATCGCATTTATAAGGCCTATGACCCGAGAGCAAAAATTATTAAGGATACTGCTGATAAAGTGTTTGAGGTCACAGGTATGAATCCCCTGCTTGAAATAGCACTAGAGGTAGAAAGGATTGCGCTTGAGGATGAATACTTTATTAAGCGCAGACTATATCCCAATGTGGACTTTTATACTGGTTTGATCTACCAGAGCCTAGGGTTCCCGGTCGACATATTTCCGGTGCTTTTTGCCATCCCTCGAACCTCAGGCTGGCTGGCACAATGGGAAGAAATGCTAATAGATAAAGACACAAAAATAGCCCGACCAAGACAGGTCTACGTGGGAAAGGACAAACGTGATTATAAACCGATTGGAAAAAGGAGATAGATAGTATGTCTGTTAAAGACGGAAAAAAGAAAGCGCCAGCACGCGATCAGTTCAAACCAACATTTAAGAGAATGATGAACCAGGTAGTGGCCGCGGGAAGCTGTTGTGGTTGTTCAATGTGTGTGGTTACGTGTCCATATGGCGTAATTAAATACGATCACAATTCTACGATGCCATATGTAGCAAAGCCAATGCTTGGATTTGATTATTGCGCTATAAGTGAGAATATTGGTTGTGATGTGTGTTCAAACGCATGCACCGGATTGGGCCTTGAGCCCTTGAAGCCGCTAGAACCCGAAGAAATAGACATACGCCGTTTTGGAAGAAAGAGACGCGAAGATGAGTACTATGGGATTACTCGATTTATGTGTGCAACTAGGAGTACTAATCCAAACGTAGTTGCAAATGCACAAGATGGTGGGGCAGTAAGGGAGATTCTGAGGTGTGCTTTTGAGGAAGGGATCATTGAAGGTGCCGCAGTAGCTGGTCCCTCCGATAATCTATGGCTTGAGCCTGTACCGACTGTTGTAAAAAGCGTAGACGAGCTAATGCGTACTTCAAAATCTTGGTATACGTATTGCCCAACCCCCCTGGCTCTTGTAGAAGCCGTAGATAAATTCAAGTTAAAAAATCTCGCTTTAGTTGGGGTCCCATGCGAAATCTCGGGATACGCCGCAGCCTTAGGAGCGGATACAGGCTTTATCACTCCCGATAGAGGTTCAAAAAACGTAGAAAAACAGAAAAGACACCTCAGGCAATATGTGGATTCCGTAAGATTGGCAATAGGTCTTTTCTGTACCGAATCCTATGATTACGACGGTTATATGCGTGAATACATAATAGGAAAACTCGGGCTTGATCCTCGTGAAATAATCAAAGTAAACATAAAAAGAAAGGTTTTTATAGATTTGAGAGATGGAACAAGAATTGAAACTCCCCTCGAGGAATTAAAGCCTTATCACAGGGACCAGTGCGAATACTGTGGTGACTTTAGCGCCGAGTACGCCGATATTTCAGCCGGCGGTGTGGGAACAGAGGGATGGACAATACTTATCATTAGATCCGAATTGGGAGAAAGTATACTCAATCGTACCGTGCAAAAGGGGTATCTAGAGGTTAAGGACGCATCCGAGTTTGAACGCTCCATAAGTCTTTTGAAAAGATTCACCGACAATAAAAGAGCGAAGCAAATGAACAATTTATCTCAATTGGCATCTAGTGGGAGCCAGGATGTGCTAAAAACTGCCAATTAAATCGAGGGATAAATACTCACCTACGCGTTAAAGGGTTCTTACAATTAGCCCCAAGTAACTGATAAAACCCTATGCCTTTTTTGGAAGAGTTCACGATAAGGATTTCCTATAATTGTGAATCACGAATGCCGAGATAAAAAGAAATGCTATGAGGATTGCTCCAAAGATCTTTCTACGTTTGATTGTGGTTTCATCATCCTTCACTGCCTTTTCGATTTTGTCTATATCATCCGTGATCGTGCCAGTCCTGTCTATTATTAAGTCGACCGAAAGAACATGGGTTAAGCGGTGAAACTGGTTTCTGTTTGCAAAGAGTGCAGCTTCAAGGCTTTGCGTATCAAAACCCTCTTCCTTAACCTTCTCGATACTGTTATTAAGCTGGTCTATCTTCGTCTCCGTTCCTTCCATAACAAATTTTATCTTTTTTGCCCGTTCATAGGTGTGACACCTTGAGCAATTCTCTTCGCTGATAAGACCCACTGTAGCCCTTTGCTGATGGTGAGCGGTATGGCACGTAGTGCAAACTGGGCGTTTCTTCTTCTCGGTTAGCCAATGAGGACTCTTCATATAGTTCTCCATAACAGCCACATGGCACTTTCCACAGAACTCGGGAACCTCTTCTTCTGTAGGGGCCCCGACAAAACCTTCCCCCGGGCTCATTGCTTCCATATCCTGTAACTCAGGGTTGCCGCCGTGACAGTTGTTACAAGAGATACCATTTTGTTTGTGAATGCTTTCTTGCCAAAGCCCTACTGGCTTGGCCAAATCATCCCCAAACTCGGTATGGCAAGAAATGCAGGAGCTTTCCTGCTCTTGGGCAAAAACCTGAGCTACAAAAGCAAAGAGAAGCGAGCCAAAAGAAAAAAAGAGTAGATATTTGATGATCATCCTGTCTCCTTTTTTAGAGAATTTTTCCCAAAACAGTAAGGGCTAGAAACACCAAAACCCCAAGAACTGCAAGTATCAGGAAAACAGGTCTTTTTAACGGACTTCGTTCACTCCCGACATCAATTAGAGGTAAGAAGATAAGAAAAAGAATAAGCAAAATCTGTATAAATACCCCCAGAAACTTATTTGGAATGAGCTTAAGCATCTGGTAGGTTGCAAGAAAATACCACTCAGGTTTTATGTGAGGAGGTGTAAAAAATGGGTCCGCCGGTTCCAAGGCATCCGTTGGAAAATAAAGCTTTGGGTAGAAGAAGACAAAAATGAAAAGGATTCCAAGGAAAAAGTATATAACCTTCAGATCCTCTAAGGCAAAGTGGGGCACGAAGGGAACCTTTTTTACCTCTCCTGTCTTAGTCCCCGGAGGATTGGATATGCCGGTTCTCCTCATAAAGAACAGGTGCATGGCTACGAGCATTAGAAATAATAAGGGTACGACTATAACATGCAGGGTAAAAAATCTACCCAACGTTGCTTGCGCTACACTCTCACTGCCTCTCACCCACTTTACAAGCTCATTACCTATATAAGGCACCGCGCTTATCGTATCCGTTGCAACTGTCGTCGCCCAGTAGGAGAGCTGGCTCCAAGGAAGGAGATAGCCGGAGAGAGCTGCTAAAAATCCTAAAGATAAAAGCACGCAGCCCGATATCCACTGTAGCTCTCTGGGTTTCTTATAAGAGCCCATAAAAAGAGTACTCGCCATATGGAGAAAGAGTACGGCTATGAATATGTTCGCTGCCATGGCATGAACCCTTCTCATTAACCACCCGAATGGAACCTCGTTAGTTATATAAGTGACGCTATCAAAGGCTTTGTCTACATCGGGGATATAATATATGAGAAGCAATATCCCGGATATAAACTGAATTAAAAGCATTGCAAGGAGCACGGCACCCATAGAGTACCAAAAACTTAGATTTGCCGGGACCATATACCCGGTGAGATTACTTTTTATTACCTCTCTAATTCCAACTCTCTCATCGATCCAATCAACTATTTTCTTCAACTTATTAAGCCTCTAAAAGTTTTATTTCATTTCCCACGACTTTAACACCATACTGGGGAAGTGGCTTGGGAGGCGGGCCTGAAATAACGTTTCCATTGGCGTCAAATTTACCCGCGTGACAAGGACACAAAAAGATACCTGTATCCTTATTCCACTGTACAATACAACCTAGGTGTGTACATACGGCTGAAAAGGCCCTGAGCTCGCCCTTATAATCGATGACAACTGTGGGGTGACCAAAAGCAAGTCCTACTTTTGATCCCTCTTCTGAGACAGCCGACACCATTATGGGGTTACCCGAAGGGTTTACAAAAACCTTTTCTGTCTCGGCCGCCGATTTTGGTAAAAGGTATGCTACCATAGGCGGTATCCAGCTTAACACTGTAAGACCAAATATCCATTTAACAAGCGTGCCAAAGAAATCCCTTCTTCCGATTTCATCGCCCACCGGGGTTACCTCCTTAGTCTTTGATATGTTATTTGCAGTAAAAATAAAACTACCAAAACTACAACAAGCAAAGCAAACCAACCCCATATGCCTATGCTTCGTTTCTGAATTTCTATTATTTCTTCATTCCGTACCATCTCTACCTTCATTATATTTGGTTCGAGGTAAGGAACTCTGAATTCATAATCCAATGTAGATTCCACCAAAAGGGTCCCCCCAATTCCTTTCGGAAGAGGAAAGGTAAACTCCTCCCTCCGCGTTTCCTTTGGTCTAATACGATTATCGCTCTTTACAGAGGTAGCTTTTAGAAACATATCTTTAATATTTTCTTCTGGAATCTCTCTTCCCTCGCCATCAATGAGAACTCGTCTGTATATAACCTCCTTATTTTCAAGGGCCTGTCCCCTGCGATCCAGAAGTTTAACCGTGAGTATTACTTTACGTGAAGGAATGCCTGTGGGTAGAGAATGCCCCGCTTCTGAGTTGGTTACATAGACTACCACTGAGATGTGGTCATCGGCTTTGTCGATAACCTGGGTTAGCGTTGCAGCCCTGGTTATATTTATTTGAGAATGTCCCCCTAGAAATTTATGCGCAGTTACATTATGTTGGGTTCTTGCGATTTCAGGATTAACAATAGGGACCCCAAACTCTTCTGGCATATGACAATTCTGACATTGAATCCCCTTTTCCGCATAAGGCCCCCGTTTCCATTCCGTATAGGTGCTCATTACGTGAAATCCATTTTCATTTACGACTTCATGACATCCGGCGCAGAATTCGGCCTTTAGGTGGATCTCAGAATAGAGATTCTCATGTCCTATTTCCAAGTCGCTCTTAAGTGGACCTCTTTTTACAAAACCCAGCGCAAATTCAAATGGTTCTTGCTTACCTAGATTTACGCCTTTTATGGTATGACAAAAATCACATGTAACCCCTTCTTTGGTTATGTCCTGGGCGAAGTCAAAGTCGCCGGTAACCCTCACCGTAGGAGCATGACATTTAAGACAGAATCTTCTATTCTCTTCCTGCTCCACTTCATTATAAACACCGAGAAAAACAGGGTCGCTGATGGAAGAAGCATGTAAAGAATTTTTCCACTGCTTATATATCATTGTATGGCAGGTGCCACAGACGCGACTCTCTGTGTACCCTTCCTTCTTAACAATGGGATGGTCGGTCATGGCTCCTACGGTGAGGGGATTAACCAAGAGGCCCAGAATAATCATGAATAGATCCACTTTGTTCAGCATTCTGGAAAGAGGTTCCTAACAGTAAAACATCGTGTAAGACAAGTAAAGCCTTCCTTTCAGTCGCCACAACTGGTTCAGAGTTAATTTATCTTTTTCCACATCAAGAGTCCAGAATATACGAGGAATATAGTGAAAAATGAAAACGAAAATAGAAACAATGAAACTTATTGCACCAGCCACGAATGTCAGTTTTTTTCTAGTCACGCCCTAGCTTCATTGGAGCAAGTTCCATGCCAAAGGGTCAACAGGCCATAAAATCCAACCCTTTTACTATCGCCTAATTATGTTTATCAAGAATAGCAAATGAGTTGTATGAAAATCTGACATACTAAATATTTTGCTTCTAACGAAACTCCCTGTAGCGAGCTACGGGGAATTTGCCAGTTAAATTGTTTTAGCGGTCTGTAATTGTTTGGCACAAAGTTTGCCCGATTACCCTTCAAGGAAATGAGATTGGTTCTTGTCGGACTTAATCATAAGACTGCTCCTGTTGAGGTAAGGGAGAATCTCTACTTTGAAAAGTCCTCCCTTGGAGCTGGACTGGATGGCTTGCGAGAAAAAGCCGGAATTCGAGAATGTGCAATCCTCTCTACCTGTAATCGTGTGGAGGTATATGCTGTAACGGAAAATGAAGAGGGCATAGAGGAAATTAAACGATTTCTATCCGAATTTCATGGTGTTCCTATACGGTACTTTGCTCGCTACGTGTATGTTTTGATCAGAAATGCTGTTACAAGGCACATGCTTCGAGTTACGTCCAGCCTAGATTCGATGGTGGTGGGTGAACCACAGATACTGGGACAGGTAAAGGATGCTTATAGAATGGCTGTTGAAAAAAAGACTACAGGGCCTATACTGAACCGACTTTTCGATCGTGCCTTTTTTGTTGCAAAGAGGGTGAGAACGGAAACCGGGATAGGAAGCTATACGACCTCGGTAAGTCATGCAGCGGTGGAGCTTACAAAAAGGATATTTGACGACCTTTCAAGAAGAAGAGTTATGCTCATAGGGGCAGGAGGCATGGGCAAGAATGCCCTGACTCATCTTGTAGCGGCAGGGGTAAGAGACTTAATAATTGCAAATCGCACGGTCGGGCGAGCCGAAGAGATCGCTAAAAAAACAGGGGGTAGAGCGATAAGAATCGAAGAGGCTTACAATTACCTAAAGGAATCCGACATAGTGATTACCGCCACCGGTTCTAAAGATTTTATAATAAAGACGCAGAACGTTCGGGATGCCCTAAAGCTCAGGCGTAATGAGCCCATGTTTATGATAGATATTGGGGTTCCCAGAGATATTGACCCGAGGGTTGGGGAGCTTGAAAACGTCTATCTTTACGATATGGATGACCTTCAAGGTTTCGTTCTTGAAACCTCCAATGTGAGGAATGATCACATACAGAAGGCTGAAGAGATAGTGCTTCAGGGAGACACAGAATTCCAGAAGTGGCTCGAAGGCCTTAAGGCCGTACCGACCATCATCTCCATAAGAAGAAGGTTTCATGAAATTAAACGCATTGAGGTTGAGAAGGCTTTAAAGAGGTTAGGCAACATCTCGGAAAGGGAGAAGGAGATCATAGAAGATATGGCATCTGGAATTATAGGTAAGATTCTCCATCACCCGGTCACCAGGTTAAAAACAGAGGCTTCTAAATTAACAGGTGACATCTATGTAGATACAATCCGGGAAATATTTAACCTTGATGAAGTGGCCAAATTAAAAGAATACTTCGTAGGAAACTCTGAAAATGAGGTTTAGTGGTTTACTGTACCTCGCCCTTTACTAGATCCGAATTGCGACTACCTCGAGTGGTATTAAATAAAAAACAAAAAATTAGCCCCTTGGTATCAACGAGATTATGGATCTTATAGCGCTCATTATCTAATATCGATATTCCCTCACCCCGAAGAAGCTCGTAGGACCTGTCACCTACTTCAAATGCCATGTTACCTTCCACAATCATGTGGAATGACGGATTGTACCAGAGGTAGGATTCATCAACCGAAGCTTTCGGCCCCAGCTCTATTGTTAATACTTCTATTGGGTCGCTTTCATATATTACACGAATACAGGTTGTTCCACGCTGAATAGACCTTAAAGAGTGCCCCTGTTTAAAGACCCGTACATCCGTGTGTTCCATCTTTCTGTCCACAAGTGCCTACAATTAAATTATCTACATGGCAATATCCATACCGAAGCATAAGACCGGTTGGACGAAAAATTTGTTAATTTCTAACTCCCTATAATTAAAAAGTATTTCCTTAACCCTGAATATCCATGATAGACGAGAATTTGAGAATTTATCCAGCCGATGATTTCAAAATGAAATGTTTCTCCTATAATTGATTGAAATGATTGATTTTTACGTTATTACAATTTGCAATAAATTGATGGATATTATACAAAATGCAATATATCAATTTTTTATCACGATGATAAATGAATCCCGGGCCTAACCAATCTTTCCATTTTTTAAACTGAGTTGATTCTAAGATACTGTCAATGCTAAGTTTATAGCGGGTGAGATGGTATTTCGCCAGACTTTACGAGCATTTTGAATGAAAGGTTTCTGGCATGATAATTGCTGCTAAATGTGTTAGTTGTGAGCTTAAAGAAAGATACACCGAAATCGAAACGCCTGTCGTCGGATAATCGGTTTTGCAGTAAAGAGAAAATGAAAAAAGACTTAAAGGAGTAAAATCATGGGTAAGAAAATAGGTTATGTACTCTTTACTATTTTACTCTCGGTACTGGCGTTCGGCATAATTAGTTGTGAAAATGAGGAGGGTGGTGGCGGGGGCGGTGCACCTCTCGAAGTACAACTTGATCAGACCCAGTGTAAAAGTGTAGGCTTCGGCGCCCAGGCACAGGTCACTGTCGAAGTGATTTCCACTACCAAAAGGCCCATTACCTATGAGTGGAAATTCGGTGTTGCGTCTGGAAACGTTGGAGAATGGCCTGGCGGCGACCCAGAGTTTGGTTTACCCGCCCCTACGCTCACAGGTGCTGATACTGATACAGTCTCGTTCACCACCTTTACTATTGAGGAAACTCTGGCCAATTTGAACAGAGGCCTTCGCGACAGATTTGAGATTCGGCCTTTCAGCGCTCAGGAGGTTAACTATATACTCGACGTTAAAGTAAGCGATGGTAAAGACGAGATAGAAGAAGAGATAAGGTGCACATCCGCTCCTCAGTATGGAGGTTGGGAAGATGAGTATATACCCTCAAATTTCGATCCCGAAACTGAGACCCTGCCCTTCCAGGCTAACACCCATCTTGGACTCCCGGTGTATTTTAACGGAGGAATTCAGAACTCCTATAATTGGTCAATAACCGGCAAGCCCGCCGGGTCAGCTGCATCAATCCCAGATGCATCCTCAAGAACCCCTCACTTCACCCCTGATGTGGTTGGAGATTATATGATTACGGAATCGGTCTCCAGAAATAGCTTTAGTATATTCAATGTAAGTGAATGGCTAGGAGTTACCGCAGATGGGGTCAACTGCATGGCTTGTCACTCTATAGCTCAGACAAGATCGGACGATGACAGAACCCTAACCCCAAAATATCAGCCATGGCTGGCTACCGGTCATGCATCATTCTTCCAAAGAGGCGTTGATGGAGAGTTATCTCCCAGCTATAACGAAGGCTGCATATACTGTCACACAGTAGGCTACGACCTGGGAAACACCATATTCAATGGCGGGTTTGACGATGTTCAAGAAATGGTTGGCTGGGAATTTCCCGCCGAGCTTATGCCCGGAAACTTCGATGCCATTCCAGCAGATCTTCAGGTTCTGGGAAACATACAGTGTGAAAACTGCCATGGACCAGGAAAAGAGCATGCAGAATCGGGCGGAAGCCCTGATGCGATAATAGTCAACTACACGGCTAATGATTGTTTCCAGTGTCACGATGAACCTCCATTTCACCTAATACCTAATCAATGGAACAACTCCCCGCACTCAAAATTTGTGACCACAGGAAACCTCCAAACGAGCCCATTGGGAGAGGACGATCCGGCACTCAATAGTAGCTGCGCACGTTGTCACAGCACAGCGGGGAACGTGATATGGATCAGGAACGGGGGCGAACCGGGCGACGTTCCGACTTTCGCTCCTCCGGCTGATTTTGCCGAGCCACAGACGTGTTCAGCGTGCCATGACCCGCACAATGAAGCCGGCTACCCGGCGCAGGTGAGGCGATTTGGCAGCTTTACCACCCTGGCCATGTACACGGTTCCGGATAGCGTCGGAGTAGGAGCGACGTGCATAGGATGCCATAACTCAAGGAGACCAATTAGCAACCCAAATACGCTAACAAACCAGAACGATGCGCACGCTAGCCTTCAGGGAGACATATTCCTTGGTGAGAACCTTTGGTTCGAATCGGATGCCCCTGGTGGAGTGTATCCAAATTCACCCCATAGCACCGCTACCGAAAACGCATGCGTGGACTGCCATATGGCTGCGAATCGCGACCAGGCTGGCCCTGAACGCAATCGGGTTGGAGACCATACGCATCTTGTAAAAGATGGGGATACAGATTTTGAAAACACGGGTCTACTCCCCACGGATCAAAATCCGCAAGGGTCAGGCTGTTTGTCAGCCGGATGTCATGCCACTTCAGGCGAGACATTTGCATTCAATATTCCGCATACCTATGGAGACTTCAATGGTAATGGCATGAGAGAAGGCGTACAAACCGAGGTTGAAGGCCTTTTAGAAGCTCTCAAGGACGAAATAGGTGAATTTGCAATGGATGCAGGCTGGGATGCCGGTTGTGTTCCAGAAGGCAAGCCCAGTCCGGTTCCGTTCCACGGAAGGGTCAGACTGCTGAAGAGTTGCTGCACGATAGAACAGGCAGAGACAGACGAGTCCTGCTTTACTCATCCGGCAGGGGGAATCCCTGACGAAGACGTATTCAAGGCGTCCTTCAACTTTCTTGCTTTAGAGGAAGACAAGAGTGAGGGGGTGCATAACACAGCTTTCGCAGTCACTGCACTTAGGACCTCATACGAGCAAGTTGCCGGAGTACCGTTCAGTGGAGATCCCTATCCGCATGCAGAAGATTGGGATGGAATACATCCTGCTGTAGTTGAGCAAGATAACGTTGGCAGATGCGTGGGTTGTCACTTTGAGGACAATCCCTACAATGCCCCGTTCCCGGCACCCTTTGCTATAGCTCAAGCGCCGTGTAGCTCATGCCATCAGGAGTAAAGGGACACAGCGAACTACGGTTAGTGTTTATCTCTGAGGATTGGGATCAGGGCCCGTTTTCTGGACATCGGTCCTGATCCTTTTTTAATTCTGTGTTTATTTACCACACTTTCGCCATATCGTGACTGGGGAGATTCCAAGGATCTCTGCGGCCTTAATTCTGTTTCCGCCGCAGTATCTTAGAACCTCCTTTATATAGCCATCCTCAACTTCCTTCAATGTCCGGAACCCTTTGTCTACCGGTTCCCTTTTTGCCTCCTTTTCTCTCTCAGCGGGTGGGATTTCAGTTCCCTCAAGAATGTGTTGAGGTAGGTGATGGCTCCGGATAAGGCCATTTATTTCTGCGAATATTACCGCACGCTCAATTGCATTCTTGAGCTCTCTTATGTTGCCGGGCCAATCATAATCGATGATGCGAGCCATTGCCCCTTCAGAAAAATCAAAAATGTTTTTTTTCAGCTCCTCTGAATACTTCTTAAGAAAGTGCCTGGCAAAAATGGGAATGTCTTCTTTTTGTTCGCGTAAGGGCGGAATTTTTATCTGTACGACGTTCAGGCGATAATATAGGTCATCACGGAAATTGCCCTCTCTGACCTCCTGTGTAATCTCTTTATTAGTGGCGGCAACTACTCTTACATCCACGCTAATTTCATCTTCTGACCCCACTCTCTTTATTTTCTTTGCCTCTAGTGCGCGAAGAATCTTAGCCTGCATATCCTTTTTCATCTCGCTGATCTCATCCAAGAAAAGAGTCCCTCCATCCGCCAGTTCAAAACTACCCTTCTTAGTATAGATTGCTCCGGTAAAGGCGCCCTTCTTATGACCGAAGAGCTCGCTTTCCAGAAGTGTCTCCGGTATGGCGGCACAATTCACCGTGACGAAGGAGTTGTTACTTCGGAGGCTTTTAAAGTGAATGATTCGTGCAAGAACCTCTTTCCCTGTGCCGCTTTCTCCTAAAATTAACACGCTGGAATCTGTCTCAGATACCTTGAGAGCAAGGTCAAACACTTCATGCATTTTCTTGCTATTCCCGATGACCACATCCTGTCCGTAGAAGTTCCCCAGTTCATGTCTAAGATTTATGCTTTCATCTCCCAGTTTCTTCTGTTGAAAAGCTCTATTGACAATGAAACGGATCTGATCCGGTTTAAAGGGCTTTGTAATATAATCTATGGCTCCATGCCTCATAGAGGTAATTGCCGTATCGATCGAAGCGTATCCGGTAATCATACAGACAACAATTCGAGGATTAATCTCCTTAATTTGGTCTAATATCTGAAGTCCATCTAGCTCCGGCATTCGGATGTCGCAGATAACCATATCGTAGCCATCTGTGCCGACCATTTTTAGCGCTTCATATCCATCTTGAGAGGCACTGACTGAATAACCACTTCGCTCAAGTGTCTTTTTTATGGACTCACAGATATTCTGCTCATCGTCAACCACCAGAATACGTCCTTTGCTCTCTTCTTTATTGCTCATACACATAGATTAACCCTCTATTGGGATAAGGATTTCTACGCCCGTTCCCGTTATTTGTATACCAGCTTCGTCTTTAGGTTCATCGATTGTAGCACTATAAATTTCGATCCTCCCACCATGGTCATGGATAATTCTATGGCTGATCGAGAGCCCGAGTCCCGACCCCCCTCTCTTTGTCGTAAAAAATGGATCAAAGACCTTTTGTCTCATTCTTTGTGGGATGCCCGGGCCGTTATCTCGAACACAGATATTGACAAAATTACCATTCAGGTAAGTTTTGAGAGTTAGGATCCCATCCCCGTGCATTGCCTGAACTGCGTTGGTGATTGTGTTCATGAAAACCCGTTGCATTTGGTCCGGATCGCAATATACCGGAGGAAGATTGCTTGAGAAATCATCGTTTACAACGATTTTTTCTAAATCCACACTATGACGTAACATATTGAGCGATTCCCCTAGAAGGGAATTTATATTACAGGGGATCTTATCGGGGATACTGTGCCTCGAAAAATCAAGAAGTTCATTGATTATCTGTATGCATCTATTCGTGTCCTCATTTATTTTTTCAAGCTCATTGTAAAGATCGGAGCTTGCTTTGACATCTTCCATCAAGAGACCAACGCTCATAAGGATGCTCGTCAATGGATTATTGAGTTCATGGGCAACTCCGCTGGCCAGAAGTCCTATCGAGGCCAGCTTCTCGGACTGACGTAAGTTCTCATCCTTTCGCATCAGTTCCTCGGTTCTCTCCTTAACCTTCTCTTCCAGTCCTTGCCTGTAAAGTTCGACCCGTTCTCTGTATCCCTTAATTTCATCAATCATCGAGTTAAACGATTCGGCAAGCTCTCCCACCTCATCACGTTGTGCAACATTCACATGACAGTCCAAGTTGCCTTTGATAATATGTTTAGTTCCCTGGAGCAGACTCCGGATAGGATTTGCTATTTTTCGGGAAATAATGTACGCCACAGATACAGACATTGCCATGACCGATAGAGAAAAAACGAATAGATAGCGGAGAGTCTTACGGCCCTCCTCGTACGATTGGGTCTTGAGTAGCTGTACACGTTCAATCAGCGCCCGGGACATAAAATTAAGACGGGCACTCAGAAAGTAAAGTATATCGTTAATTTCTTTAACTGCATTAGAACCGTGCGAGTTCCTTGACAGATCATCGAGACCAAAGAGCCCTTGGGCGACTTCCTTGATGTTGCTTACCCCGAGAAGAATGCTATTTGCCATTTCCCTTGGCTCATTCGACGCGAAGTGGCAGGAAGAATTAGCACAGGTGTTTAGTTTCGTATCAACGCTATTTAATAATCTGTCAAAATGATCCCTAGCGTTAATATCTCCATTAATAGTATATTCGTTCACCGGTATAACGAGGTTCGCAACAGCTATGTTTAACTCCCTGGTTGCATCAAGGGAGGTGGTAATTTCCTCCAGCTGCTTATTTATTCCTATGAGCTTGCGAATTGAGTAATAGCTGAATCCTCCCAAGATGAGAGCTACCGGCAGTAAAAGAACTAAAAAGCCTAGCATCAGTTTTGCGGCTATACTTATCCTCATGTCTATTACGAAGGTTTTGTGCAAGAACGATACCAAGGAAAATCGTTTTAATATGGTGAGAATTTGGTTGGTAAAGAATGTAAGATGTCATAAATTCAGACGGCATAAAGTGATCGATCACGCTGATGAGGATAGTACCAATGAGGAAGCTACTACGCGAATTCATGACATTTTAACCCGCAAATTCCCTGTAGCTTGCGATAGGCATTACACTGTTACTGCTGTGACCCACAACCCTGCGGTTCTCCGTCATTGCGAAATTTGAGAGGCAAATTGAAGCAATCTCACAAAGTGTCATTCCCACATTCCGTAAGTGGGAATCCAGGTTTGCTCCCATTCTGTCTTTGCGAGAGGTTTTATCCCAAAGCAATCTCATCTTTTCTTAATTCTTGGGGATTGCTTCGTCCCCTTCGAATTCTCTCAGGATCCCTCGCAATTGCAGGTGTTAGATATTTAGGGGCTAGAATCTATAATTATTTTTTCGAGATCGAATTTAAAATTTACAATTTTTACTTTGTCTTGATACAAAGTAACAATCCTTCGACCTAGCTCAGGACACGGCTAGCAAAAAACGCTTGCGTATCGAGCGAATGCGAGATATCTATTGCTATAATTAATTAGTTCTCTCAGTCACTTTGTTCCTTCGAGATGACAGTAATGATTGTCA
>Ga0326597_10006565_pt1 | contig 15917 bp, 15 predicted proteins | sample RVTome_12_FD_203789 | JGI IMG/M metagenome (GOLD analysis project Ga0326597, IMG submission 203789) | Soil microbial communities from uranium-contaminated site in the Upper Colorado River Basin, Wyoming, United States - RVT100D185 | ecosystem: Environmental > Terrestrial > Soil > Contaminated >...
CGGAATTCTCGAAGTAGCTGTCGGTGCGGTGGTACTGGTTGTAGAACACGTTCTCGTTCAGCCACTCGAAATCGAACGCGAGGTTGAAGGCCTGCCGCACGCGGGCGTCGGCGAATTTCGAGCGCCGTGTGTTGAACGCGAACGCCTGCATCGGCTCGGCATTCCTGGTCTGGAACGCCTGGACGATCACATCGCCCTTCTCCCGCGCGGGAAAGTTGTAGCCGGTCGCCCAGCGCTTGGCCGAGTTCTCGATCGTGAGATCGAAGGCACCGGCCTTGAAGGCTTCGAGCAGCACCGTGGTGTCGCGGAAATACTCGAACCGGATGAGGTCGAAGTTGTTCTGGCCGACATTGACCGGCAGTTCGGCGCCCCAATAGTCCTTCACCCGCTCGTAAGCGATCGATCGGCCGGTCTTCACCTCGCCGAACCGGTAGGGGCCCGAGCCGAGCGGAGGCTCGAGGGTCGTGCTGGCGAGATCGCGCGCGCCTTTGGCGCCCGTGCCTTCCCAGTAGTGCTTCGGCAATACCGGCATCTGGCCGGTGATCTGCGGCAGTTCGCGATTGCCGGTCTGATCGAAGCGGAAGGTGACTTGCCGCGGCCCGGCCTTTTCCGCGCTCACCACGTTCTTGTAATAGAAGCGATACTGCGGGTGCGCCGATTTGAGCGCGCCGAGGCTCCAGATCACATCGTCCGCCGTCACCGGCTCGCCGTCATGCCAGCGAGCCTCCGCGCGCAGTGTGTAGGTCACCGACGCGTAGTCCGGCGGGTGGCTGACCGCCTCGGCGAGCAGCCCGTATTCCGAGCTCGGCTCGTCGAGCGCTCCCGTCATCAGCGTGTCGTAGATCAGCGTCGACCCGGCGGCCGGCGTTCCCTTGATGTTGAACGGATTCAGCGTGTCGAACGTTCCGGACGCCGGACGCCGCAACGCGCCGCCCTTCGGCGCATCGGGATTGACGTAGTCGAAATGGGTGAATCCCGGCGGGTACTTGAGCTCGCCGAACAGCGACAGGCCGTGGTGCGAGCCTCCGTCCTCGGCGGCCATGGCCGGCGCGGCGAGGAGGACGATTGCGATCGTGGCGGGTCCGATCAGGCGGCGCATCCGGGCTCCTTCGTCCGAGGCATGGCTGCCGGCCAGGCGCTGCCGGCCGCGCCAGCGCCAATATAGCCGCGGGCGCCGCCGAGGCCACTTGAAGCCTTTGTCATCGGCGATCACGCCCCCGCGAGCGGTTGATGGCCGTCAGGCTATCTGTTTATGCCGCGCGCGACAAAGGTCTTGAGGCGGGCTCGATCCGGTCTCGAAGCCCTGGGGCCGCGGCCCGGGCGATCGCCGGGCCGGCAATGCGACCCGGCCAGCCTCGATCAGTTCGCTCCGCGCTCCGCGCCCGGCTCGGCCGGCGCGCTGCCTTGTTGCGGCGCCGCGGACCCGGTGTCGGACCCGGCCGCGCCCGCCTCGCCGCCGTTCGTCGCCGGCGCCTGTCCGCCTGCTTCCGCCGCGGCGGCCGCGCCGCCACTCGTTGCCGCGCCGTCCCCGTCTGCCCCCGTCGCGGCCTCCTGTTCCGGCTGTGGCAGAGCCGGCGCGTCGGGCGAGACCGTGCGCAGGAAAGCGATGACATCGGCCCGATCATCCGGCCTTTTCAGCCCGGCGAACGCCATGTTCGTTCCCGGCAGCCAGCTCTTGGGCGCGGCGAGGAACCCGAACAGGCTTTCGTAGGTCCAGGTCTCCCCGGCCTTTTCCCTCATCGCGTTGGAATAGGCGAACCCTTCGGCCGCCGCGATCGCCCTGCCGACCACGCCGTGCAGATTGGGGCCGATCTTCTTGGCCCCGCCATCCTCGAATGTGTGGCAGGCCGCGCACTTCTTGGCGTCGCGCTCACCTCTGTCGGCATCGCCATCGGCCAGAATCACGGCCAGGGGCACGGACCCTTCCTCCCCGCTCGCCCCGTCGCCATCCCCGTCTTCCTCGGCGACTTCGACCACATAGGCCCGCTGCGCCGGCACGTCGGGCGCATACAGCAATTCCGCGACGATGCCGAGACCCATGATGAACAGCAGCGATCCCAGAATCGCGCCCAAGATCTTGTTCAGCTCGAAGGTTTCCATCGCCAGGCGCGTTCCATTTTTGCTGTGGTTTCGGCTATGTAGGCGCGTGGAAGCGGACTTTCGCTTCGTGTCGCCGCGAATGCGGCGGAAAATACAGGCAACCGCGATCCGAGTGCAACCACCGTTGCGCAAGGGAATGCGCGGCCAGGTGAGCGATGGCCCGATGACAACCCCGATCGTGCTGATTCCGGCCCGCCGCGCCGCCTCGCGCCTGCCGGACAAGCCGCTTCAGCCGATCGCCGGTGAGCCCATGATCGTCCATGTCTGGCGCCGCGCGATCGAGGCCGATTGCGGCCGCGTCGTCGTCGCCACCGATGACGCGGAGATCGCCGCCGAGATCGTTCGCCGCGGCGGCGAAGCGGCGATGACCGGCGCCCACCACGCCAGCGGGTCGGACCGCATCTTCGAAGCGCTCCAAGCCGTCGACCCGGGCGGCGAGGCCGCTCACGTGATCAATCTTCAGGGCGACCTGCCGACCCTCGACCCGGCACTCGTCGGCCGGCTCAGCGCGGTTCTATGTGACGGCGAGGCTGACATCGCGACCCTCGCCGCGCTCATCACCGATGAGGCGGAGGCGAGCGATCCGAACGTCGTCAAGGTCGCGGCCGCGCTCGGCGGGCCCGGCTCGACCGCGCGCGCGCATTATTTCTCCCGCGCGACCATCCCCTCCGGTCCCGGGCCGCTCTACCACCACATCGGCATCTATGCGTATCGGCGCGCGGCGCTCGCCCGCTTCGTCTCGCTGCCTCCCTCGCCGCTGGAGCTGCGCGAGCGGCTGGAGCAGCTCCGCGCCATCGAGGCCGGCATGACCATCGATGTCGGCCTCGTTGACACGGTGCCGCTGGGGGTGGATACGCCTCGTGATCTGGAGCGCGCGCGCCGACTTCTCGGCCCCGGCGGCTGAGACCAGGGCATCGAAATGAGCGACCAAGTCGACAACCGGATCGTATTCCAGGGCGAGCCCGGCGCCAATTCGCACATCGCCTGCCTCGAGATGTTCCCCGCCATGACGCCGGTTCCGGCCCAGACCTTCGAGGACGCGCTGGCCGCGGTCGCCAACGGCGGTGCGCGCTATGCGATGATTCCGATCGAGAACTCGCTCGCCGGCCGGGTCGCCGATATCCACCATCTGCTGCCGACCTCGGGCCTGTTCATCGTCGGCGAGCACTTCCTGCGCATCCGCCACAATCTCATGGCGCTGCCCGAAGCCACCCTTTCCGGCATCACCCACGTGATGAGCCACGGCCACGCGCTCGGCCAGTGCCGGGCGGTGATTCGCGAGCTCGGTCTCACCCCGATCGTCGCCGCCGATACCGCGGGCTCGGCGCGGATGATCTCCGAGGGCGAGGACCGGCATCTCGCCGCCATCGCTTCCGAGCTCGCGGCCGAGACCTACGGGCTCGCGATCCTCAAGACCGATATCGAGGATGAAGAGCACAACACCACCCGCTTCATCGTGCTCGCGAGCGAGCCCGACGATGCCGAAGCCGAGGGCGGCGCCATCATCACCAGCTTCATCTTCCGCGTCCGCAACGTCCCGGCCGCGCTCTACAAGGCGCTCGGCGGGTTCGCCACCAACGGCGTCAACATGACCAAGCTCGAGTCCTATATCGTCGGTGGCAGCTTCGCCGCCGCCCAGTTCTACGCCGATGTCGAGGGCCATCCCTCGCACCCCAATGTGCGCCTGGCGCTCGAGGAGCTGGGGTTCTTTTCCAGCGAGCTCAAGATTCTCGGCGCCTATCACGCAAGTCCGCTGCGCGCCCGGATCGAGGCCGAGACCGCCGAGCAGCGTCTGGTCGCCGGCCCGCGGCGGTAACCGGCGGCGGTTTCAGCCGGAAAACACCGGCTCGCGCGATTGCGCATAGGCCCTGAACAGATGGTGCGCGATGGCGACCGGTTGCGGCGCCCGGAACGTTCCGGTTCCGGCGAGCGCGGCGGCGATGTCCTCGCGTGTCACCCACATCGCATGTTCGATCTCCGCCGGATCGATCGAGATCTCATGGCTCGCCGCCTCGCCGAAGCAGCCGATCATCAGCGAGGAGGGGTAGGGCCAGGGCTGGCTCGAGTGGTAGGCGATCCGGCCGACCGCGACCCCGACCTCCTCGGCGATTTCCCGCCTGACCGCCTGCTCGATCGTTTCGCCGGGCTCGACAAACCCGGCGAGCGCCGAATACATGCCGGCAACGAACCGGGCCGAGCGCGCGATCAGCGCCCGGTCTCCATCGGTGACCAGGGAGATCACGACCGGGTCGGTGCGCGGGAAATGCTGCGCGCCGCAGGACGGGCAGTCACGCCGGAAGCCGCCCAGCGCCATCTCGGAGGGCGCGCCGCATCTGGAGCAGAACCGGTGGCTCTGGTGCCACAGCAGCATGGACTTGGCGAGCGCCAGCAGCGCGACCTCGGCCTGCGGCAGCTCGCCGCCAAGCGCCAGCGCCCTGAGATCGCCGTGGGCAATGCCTTCGGGTGTGGTGCCCTCCCCCAGCACCGCCGCCATGCGGGCGAACACCGGGCGGCCTTGCCGGTCGATCCCGAGGAACATCTCCTCCGCTCCAGGTGCCAGCGCCTCCGCCGTCTGCGGCGACAACAGGGCGGTCGGGCCCGGGCCGGGCGCCGTGCCATAGACCGGCTGGTCGCCGGCGACGACGACGATCCGCGCCTCGGGCCGCGCGCGCTGCTCGGCGATCCAGCCCGCGTCCTCGCGGCTGAGGTGCATACGGTCGATCTGGCTGTGAATGAATCCCGGACCGGTTTGTTCCAGCATGCCGGTTGTCCATTGTTTTGGCGGGCCGTGCGGCGCGATGACACCTCTTATCAAGCCGGGCCCGATTGCCATAGCGCATGATCCCGAAAACGCCCCCCGACGCGATCGGGGATGGGACTCGCGGTCCGGCAAGGATCCCACGTGGAGCGGCGGTCCGATTTGACCGGACCGGGTCGCGCCCCGGCGCCCCCGAGGGTTGCGACCCGCCCGCCCCGGTCTGATATAGTCAGCTCGGGAGGTTGGCGGCGGACGGGTCCCTCGCCAACCGGGTCAGGTCCGGAAGGAAGCAGCCCTAACGAGTAAGACGCGGGTTGCCGTTTCAGCCTCCCACCTGCCTCGCGGGGCCCCCACCTGCCTCGCAGGGCGATGCGCATGTCGCGCCGGGGCCGATGGCGGCGCCCGGCCCAGAGATGGACCTTGGATTCCCGTGAGCGAGCCCGGCGGCGATCATTCGCGACACCCGGTGAGTGCGGTGGCCGCAGGCGGTGCCGGCTACCGCGTTCTTGCGCGCAAGTACCGGCCGTCCGATTTCACCGGGCTGATCGGCCAGGATGCGATGGTGAGGACGCTCACCAACGCGTTCGCGACCGGCCGCATCGCCCAGGCCTATATCCTGACCGGCGTGCGCGGAGTCGGAAAGACCACGACCGCCCGCATTCTCGCCCGCGCGCTCAACTACGAGGCGGACGGAATCGACGGGCCCACCATCGATATCGCCAGGCCCGGCGTCCACTGCGCCGCGATCATGGAATCGCGCCATCCGGACGTGTTCGAGATGGATGCCGCGTCCAACACCGGCATCGACGACGTTCGCGAAATCATCGGTTTTGCCCAGACCCGGCCCTCGATGGCGCGGTTCAAGGTGTTCATCATCGACGAGGTGCACATGCTCTCGCGCCAGGCCTTCAACGGCCTGTTGAAGACGCTGGAAGAGCCGCCCGAGCATGTGCGCTTCATCTTCGCCACCACCGAGATTCGCAAGGTTCCGGTCACGGTCCTGTCGCGCTGCCAGCGCTTCGACCTGCGCCGGGTCGGCGTCGAGGCGCTGATCGCGCATTTCTCCGCGATCGCCGGCATGGAGGGTGCGGTGGCCGAACCCGCGGCGCTGGCGCTGATCGCGCGCGCCGCCGAGGGCTCGGTCCGTGACGGCCTGTCGCTGCTCGACCAGGCGATCGCGCTCGGGCGTGGCGAGGTGGGCGAGGCCGACGTCCGCGCCATGCTGGGGCTTGCCGACCGCGCCCGGGTGATCGACCTGTTCGGCCACGTCATGGGCGGTGATGTCGCCGCCGCCCTGGACGAGTTCGCCGACCAGTATGCGGACGGCGCCGACCCGCAGCTGGTGGTCGCCGATCTCGCGGGTTTCGTCCATCTGGTGACGCGGGTGAAGATCACCGAGGCGGCGCTGGCCGACGCTTCCCTCGCCGAGGTCGAACGCAGCCGCGCGGCCGAGTTCGCCGCCACCCTCACCCTGTCGGCGCTGGCGCGCGCCTGGCAGATGCTGCTCAAGGGCCATCAGGAGATCGAGACCGCCACCAACACGCTCGCCGCCGCGGAAATGGTGCTGGTGCGTCTTGCCCATGCCTCCAGTCTGCCGCCGCCGGCCGAAATCATCCGCCGGCTCGGCGAGACCGCGGACGGCGGGGCGGCCGGCTCGCGCTTGCCTGGCGCCGGAGCCGCGCCGGGCGACGCGCCGCCCGCCCCCGCCCCGAGCGATGTTGCCGCGCCGCCGCCAGCTCCGGTTGCCGATCCGCCGATGCCGGAGAATTTCGCCGCGGCCGTGCGCCTCGCCGGCGATGTCGACATCCGCCTTGTCGACATCCTCGAGCAGCAGGTGCGGCCGGTGAGCTTTGCGCCGGGCCACATCGAGATCGAGCTTGGTGAGCGGGCGCCGGCCGCCATCGCCCACCGCTTCGCCTCGACCCTGACGCGGGCCACGGGATCGCGCTGGGTGGTCTCGATCGCCGGCGATGGCGCGCGCGAGCGTGCGGGCGCGACGCTGGGCGAGGCGGGAGTCCGCGACGAGGCGGTCGAACGCGAGGCGGTCGAGCGCCTCGAACTCGTGCGCCGGGTCAAGGAGCGGTTTCCCGGCGCCCGCGTCGTCGCCGTGCGCGAGTTGCCGGGCGGTGGGCGGACAGAGCCAGATCCGAGCGAACGGCAGGGCGGTTCCGGCACCGGAGCCGGGTCCGCCGGATGATGTTTCGAGCCGCCGCGCCCGGCGCGGCCGGCGCATGGAAGGATCGCGATGACTGATTTTCTGGGCCTGATGAAGCAGGCAACACAGCTTCAGGAAAAGATGCAGGAGATGCAGGCGGCGCTCGCCGGGATCAGGGTCGAGGGCTCGGCCGGCGGCGGCCTCGTCACCGTCACCCTCTCCGGCAAGGGAGAAATGACGGGCGTGAGGGTCGATCCCTCCATGGTCAATCCCGAAGAGACGCAGATCCTGGAGGACCTCCTGGTCGCCGCCCACAACGATGCCAAGGCCAGGCTCGACGCGACCCTCGCCCGGAAGATGAGCGAGCTCACCGGCGGGCTGCCGCTGCCGCCGGGCTTCAATCTCGGCGGCTGAGCCGGCGATGGCCGGGGCGGTCGGGCCCGAGATCGAGCGGCTGATCCAGCTCCTGGCGCGCCTGCCGGGGCTGGGGCCTAGGTCCGCGCGCCGGGCCGCGCTGGCCATGATCAAGCGCCGCGAGCAGCTTCTGGAGCCCCTCTCGCGCGCCATCTCCGAGGCGGCCGCCAAGGTCACCGTTTGCGGCGCCTGCGGCAATGTCGATGTCACCGATCCCTGCACCATCTGCCGCGATCCGCGCCGCGATCCCGCGTTGTTGTGCGTCGTCGAGGATGTCGGCGACCTGTGGGCGCTGGAGCGCGCCGATGCCGTGTCCGGGCGCTACCATGTCCTCGGCGGGGTTCTGAGCGCCCTCGACGGCGTCGGCATGGAGGACATCACGATCGGCCCCCTCCTCGCGCGGGCGCGCGCCGGCGAGGTGCGCGAGGTGGTGCTGGCGCTGAACGCCACCGTCGACGGTCAGGCGACGGCCCACGTCATTGCCGACCTCCTGGACGGCAGCGGCATCGCGATCACCCACCTCGCCCACGGCGTGCCGGTCGGCGGCGAGCTCGACTATCTCGATGAAGGAACCCTCGCCCAGGCGATGCGCGCGCGCCGCCCGGCGTGAGTGTTATACCAGCGGCGCTTGACACTGACTGTTCGACAGACTCCTTCGTCATTCCGGCGAAAGCCGGAATCCATTGGCCCCTCAACTACATGTCGCATCCGCCAATGGACCCCGGCTTTCGCCGGGGTGACGCTAAGAGTCAATCTTCTCTGCCGCTGGTATTAGCGCGTCATCCCGGAAGCCGATTTTCCCAAATCCATGATTTGGCTGGAAAATCGAGCTGTCCGGGATCTAGGGCGCGGGCTTGTGAGCAAGCGGCTCTGGATCCCGGATCCCGAGGCTCGCAAAGCCGGAAATGATGCATTTCCGGGCTCGCCGACGGTCCGGGATGACAATCAGGCCCAAGTCTCGGTTCAAGATCGATACCCTCAGGCGACCTTCCTCGTCCGTGATGCCGCCGCCGGCTGCGTGCTGCGCGACTTGGTTCGGCTCTGCTGGCGGATTCGCGCCGGCTCCGGTCTTTCGGCCTCCTCGAAATCGAGCGCCTCGATCCGGCGCCCGCGATTGGAGATCTTCTCGGTCGAGACGATGACCCGGTCGATGTCCTGGTTGGCCTGGCCGAAATGCTTCTTGAGATCGATCACCCGGTCCCCGAGCCTGGCGACGTCCTCGACCAGGCGGATCACTTCGGTCTGGATGATGCCGGCCTGCTTGCGCATATGCGCATCCTTCATCACCGCCTGCATCGTCTGCACCGCCAGCATCAGCATGTTGGGCGAGACGATGATCACCCGCGCGCGATAGGCCTTCTGGATCAGGTCGTCGAAATTCTCGTAGAGGTCCGCGTAGATCGATTCCGACGGCACGAACAGGATCAGCGTGTCCTGCACCTCGCCGGGCAGCCGGTATCGCCCGACAATGTCGCCGAGGTGCCGGCTCATGTCGGTGCGCACGCGAACTTCCGCCTCGCGCTTGTGGGCCGCGTCGCGGGCGGTCCTCAGCGCGGTGAAGGCTTCGAGCGGGAACTTGGCGTCGATCACCACCACCTGGTCGGAATCGGGCATGGTCACCACGCAGTCCGGCCGCTTGCCGTTCGACAGCGTGTGCTGGAACGAATAGGCCCCATTTGGCAGGCCGTCGGCGACGATCGCCTCCATCCGCCCCTGGCCGAAGGCGCCGCGCGCCTGCTTGTTGGCGAGGATTTCCTGCAGGCCGACGACCCGGTTCGACAGCTCGGTCAGGTTGCGCTGGGCGGTGTCGATCACGGCGAGGCGCTCATTCAGCCGGTTGAGGTTCTCGCCGGTCTGGCGCGCGGTCTCGGTGAGGTTCTGGCCGAGGCGATGGCTCACCATGTCGAGGCGCTGGTCGAGCGCACGCTTGAGCTCGGACTGGCCCGAGGTCGCCGCTTCCGCCAGCATCTGCACCCGGCCGGTGAGCTCGCCGTGAATCTGCGCCATGTAGCGCAGCTGATCTTCCAGCGACTCGCGCGTCCGCGCCCGCCGCCGCTGGCCCGCGATCACCCAGATGGTGAGGACGAGCAGGACAAGAAGGACCAGTCCGGCGCCGCCGGCCACGGCCTCCAGCAGCGAGAATGCCCGGCCCTCGAAGACAAACAGCGTCTCGTTCATCGTGCCACCCCGACTGATTCGCTTGAGCGAGTATAGAACATCGCGCAAATCGCCGCGCAGTTGACCGGCCCCGAACGCTCCACTATGTGCAGTTCACCATGGTCATCAGGCAGATTCTGACGCTTCCCGACCCGATCCTGCGCCGCGTCGCCCAACCGGTTGACGCGGTCGACGATACCGTGCGCGCGCTGATGGACGACATGCTGGAGACCATGTACGCCGCGCCCGGCGTCGGCCTTGCCGCGGTGCAGGTCGGCCTCGCCCGGCGCGTCATCGTCGCCGATTGCGCGGCCAAGGGCGAGGAGCCCGAGCCGCTGCGCCTCGTCAATCCGGAGATCGTCTGGGTCTCCGACGAGATGAGCGAGCACGAGGAGGGCTGCCTGTCGATCCCGGAGGTCTACGAGATGGTCGAACGCCCAGAGCGCTGCCGGGTTCGCTATCTCGACGAGACCGGAACCCTCCAGGAGCGCGACTGCGCGGGCCTGCTCGCGACCTGCATCCAGCACGAGGTCGATCATCTCAACGGGGTCCTGTTCATCGATCACATCTCGCGGTTGAAGCGCGACCGGATCACCCGCAGGTTCATCAAGGCGGCCAAGGAGCGCGAGCGCGAGAACAGCGAGGTTTGAGCAGCTTCCGCCCCAAGACGCCCCTTGACAATTCGCGCTTTGTTCCGCATGTTTGATATCAAAGATATCAAGTAAACGGCGGCGCCATGCCTGACATTCTCATTCGCGGTCTCAGTCCCGAGGTGCGTGATGCCCTTAAGGAACGGGCAAGGCGGCACGGCCACAGCCTGTCGCGCGAAATCAAGCAGATCCTCACCGAATCCCTGGCGAGGGAAGCCGCCGGCGCGGAGCGGCTCGGGACCCGGATGCGAGCCATCTTTCTGGACGCCGGTCCCATCGACATCAATCCGGCGATCGAGCACCTGCGACGGGAATTGCCGCGCGAACCGCCGGATTTCGAATGATCCTTCTCGACACCAACGTCGTGTCGGAGATGATGCGCGAGGCCTCCGCGCCCCAGGTGGTTGGTTGGCTGGATGCGCAAAGGGGCACTGAAGTGTTTGTCCCCGTGATCGCGATTGCCGAAATCGAGTACGGCATCTGCCGGATGGCCGAGGGCCGGCGCCGCGAGCGGCTGGGCTCCGCGCTCGCGGAGCTCCTGCAGATCCTTCGCGGAAGGATCGTCGCCTTCGATCTTGCCGCCGCCCACGTCTATGGGCGGCTGGTGGCCGAGCGCATGGGGATGGGGCGTCCGATCGGCCTGCTCGACGCCCAGATCGCCGCGACCGCGCGCGCCCATGAGGCCACCCTGGCGACCCGCAACACGCGCGATTTCGAAGGTCTCGGGATATCCCTCGTCAATCCGTTCGAGCATCACCCATGACGCTGCGCCTCGTCTTCATGGGAACGCCGGAATTCGCGACGCCCACTTTGGCCGAACTCGCGGGCGCCGGCCATGACATCGCCTGTGTCTACACCCGGCCGCCGCGCAGGGCCGGCCGCGGCATGGACGCCCGGCCCACGCCCGTTCACGAGCTGGCGCTGAAGCTGGGGCTCGAGCTGCGCCATCCCGCATCACTGAAGAGCGCCGGGGAACAGGCGAGCTTCCGCGCGCTGGCGCCCGACGCCGCGATCGTCGTCGCCTATGGGCTGATCCTGCCGGCGGAAATTCTGGACGCCCCCGTCCATGGCTGCCTCAACCTGCACCCGTCGCTCCTGCCGCGCTGGCGCGGTGCGGCGCCGATCCAGCGCGCGATCATGGCCGGCGATGCCGCAACCGGGATCATGGTCATGCGCATGGACGAGGGTCTCGACACCGGCCCCGTCTGCCTCGCCGAGCAGGTCCCGATCGGCGATGACACGACGGCGGGCGAGCTTGCCGGCGAGCTCGCGCGGCTCGGCGCCGGGCTGATGGCGCGCGCGCTCGCCGCCCTCGAGCTCGGCCAGCTCGATTGCCGGCCGCAGGGCGAGCAGGGCGCCACCTATGCCGCCAGGATCGACAAGGCCGAGGCGCGGATCGATTTTTCCATGGCCTCGCGCGCGGTCCACAATCGGATCCGGGCCATGAGTCCGGCTCCCGGCGCCTGGTTCGCGATCGCGGTGGCCGGGGCTCGGCTTCGCCTCAAGGTGCTGCGATCCGAGCTCGCGCAAGGGGCGGGAGCGCCCGGAACCATCCTCGGCGAGGACCTCACCATCGCCTGCGGCGAGGGCGCGGTGCGCCTCGCCGAAGTCCAGCGCGCCGGAAAGGCGCCGGTCTCGGGCGCGGAGTTCCTGCGCGGCGCGCGGCTTTCCCCCGGCGCGCGTGCCGCCTGACGGGTGCCGGCGCGCCATGCCCCGCTACAGGCTCACCATCGAATATGACGGAACCCCCTTCGCCGGCTGGCAGGCCCAGGCGGGGGGCGTCACCGTCCAGTCGCGGCTTGCCGCGGCAATCACCGGGTTCTGCGGCGAGACCGTCACCGTGTTCGGCGCCGGGCGCACCGACGCCGGCGTCCACGCCACCGGCCAGGTCGCCCATGTGGATCTTGCCCGCGACTGGCCGCCCGCCACCGTTCGCGATGCGGTGAACGACCATCTGCGTCCCGATCCGATCGCGATTATCGACGCCGAGACCGCGCCCGACGACTTCGATGCCAGGTTTTCGGCGACACGGCGCCACTACCGCTACACAATCGTCAACCGCCGGGCGCCATTGACCCTCGACCTCCATCGCGCCTGGAGGGTCGGGGCCCCGCTCGATGCGGGTGCCATGAACGAGGCGGCCCAGCTCCTCGTCGGCCGTCACGATTTTACCACCTTCCGTTCGGCCCACTGCCAGGCGCTCTCGCCGGTCAAGACCCTCGACGCGATCAGCGTCGCCCGCGACGGCGATGAGATCACCGTCAAGGCGAGCGCGCGCTCGTTCATGCACCGCCAGGTGCGCTCGATGGTCGGCAGCCTCGAGCTGGTCGGCGAGGGCAAGTGGCCGCCATCGGCGATCGCCGACGCGCTGGGCGCGCGCGACCGGGCCGCCTGCGGTCCGGTGGCGCCGGCCTCGGGTCTCTGTCTCGAGCGCGTCGACTACGATTGAGCAGGATCGGGCCGGCGATGGATGTGCCGGCGCCGGTAGGGCCGCCGTCACTACCGGCACGACCGGGCGACATACCGGTGCATGATCGGCCGGCAGACCCGGGCGGACTCCTCGAGCCGGGCGGCCGGCACGTTCCCCCCGGTCCGGGTCGGTCGGGGCGTCAGTCCCTGAGCAGGTCGTTGATCGAGGTCTTGGCCCGCGTCGACTCGTCGACCGTCTTGACGATCACCGCGCAGTAGAGCGCCGGCGCCGCCGCGCTTGCGCCCTCGGACGGCATCGCGCCCGGAACGACAACGGAATAGGCAGGCACCCGCCCGCGGTGAACAGTGCCGCTCTGGCGGTCGACGATCCGGGTCGAACCGCCGATGAAGACGCCCATCGACAGCACCGCCCCTTCGCCGACCACCACCCCCTCGGCGATCTCGGAGCGCGCGCCGATGAAGCAGTTGTCCTCGATGATCACCGGGCGCGCCTGCAACGGCTCCAGCACGCCGCCGATCCCGGCCCCGCCGGAAATGTGACAGTTCTCTCCGATCTGGGCGCACGACCCGATCGTCGCCCAGGTGTCGACCATGGTGCCGGAGCCCACATAGGCGCCGAGATTGACGAAGGACGGCATCAGCACGACGCCCCGCGCGATATGGGCCGAGTGGCGAACGATGCAGTTCGGCACCGCCCGAAACCCCGCCGCGCGGAACGCATCCGCGTCCCATCCGGCGAATTTCGACGGAACCTTGTCCCACCATGCGGCCCGTCCCGGCCCGCCCTCGATCGTCATCGCCTCGTTCAGCCGGAACGACAGCAGGACCGCCTTCTTCAGCCATTCGTTGACGATCCATTGACCCTCGACCTTTTCCGCGACCCGCGCCTCTCCCCGGTCGAGCAGGTCGAGCGCCGCCTCCACCGCCTCCCTGACCGGGCCGGTGGTCCCGGCGTTGATCGCCTCGCGCGCGTCGAACGCGGCCTCGATGGTGGATTTGAGCTCTGAGGTCATGGCGATCCGTGCTGCTGCGGCCGGCCGGGAGCCGGAGCTTAGAGTAATTTCCAGCCAAAATGAATCGGCTCCGGCCCGGCAACCGGAAACTCCGCCGGACCGGCCGCGGCGGCGCTCGGATCACCCCGACACGCCGGGGCGTTGGCCGGCGTCCCGGCCGCGGCGATGGCGCCGGTACGGCGATAGCTGATCATCTGAGCAGTAATCATGTCTTAAACGCTTGAAACTACGATCCTCGCAGATCGGCTCGAGGCAGGGGAATGGCTGCGACGCTGGAACGTGAACTTCCGGGCCTGGATGCCAGGATCGACCCGGGAATTGCCATCGATCAGTTTCCCGGGCCGGCCGCCATCATCGGTTCGGCCCGCCGGGCGCTGGTCGCCAATACCTACTGGCTGAACGCGGGCCTGGCCGGCCCCGGAGACAACAGGTCGCTGCCAGCCGGGCTCGCCGCCGGCCTGCTGGCGCTGTTTCATACCGGTCGGCCGCAGCATCTGTCGCTTCCGCTCCCCGGCAATCGGGACGGCGTCATCGCGCTTGACGTTTCGTGCCTGCCCTGCGAGGCGGGCGGCGAGGCTGCGGCGCTCGTGATCGCTTGCGACCGCTCGGCGAGCCATTTGGTTCAGGCCGCCCTCGCCGACGGCCGCGAGTTCCACCGCGGGCTGGTCCTGTGTTCGAGCGACACGACATTCGAGATCGATCAGGCGGGACGGTTCACCTATGTCGGCCCGTCGGGATTCCTCGGCTATGCGGATTTCGAGCTCAACGGACGCGAAATTCGCGGTCTGGTTTGCGAGCGATACCGCCACGCCGGCGAGATTGTGTTCACCTCGCGCGAGTCGGTGACCGACGCCGAACTCTGGTTCATCGCCCGCAACGGCGAGGAACAGTGTTTCGTCTTGTCCCTGATGCCGTTTTTCGGCGACGACGGAGAATGGGGCGGGCTGCGCGGCGTCGGCCGCGAGATCACCGGGCAGCGCACGCTCGAAGCGGAGGTGCGCCGCGCCCGTCGCGCCCAGCAGCGCATCGACTCCGTGCTCTATGCGATGTGCACCGAGGCGCAGCCGTCGGCGATGATTGCGGTCGGGGTGGCGGCGCTGCTCGAGTCGATCGACGTGGAAGCCTGCATTGTCGCCCATGCCGACGATGGCGGGTTTGACTCGATCCTGGCGGTTTCCGAAGCGGATGTGAGCGAGGCGAGACCGGCATTACGGCTGCGTGACGATCAGGCCATTCTTGATCTTTACACCCACATCTGCCGCCAGTCCGATTCCGCGCTGCGCATCGGCGAGCTCGAACATCATTCGGTGCTGGTGGCGCCGACCCGCTATGGAGGCCGGATCAATGGCGCGCTCGGATGCCTGCGCGAGCGAAATTTGCACGAAAGCAATGGTCACGTCGCCTGGAGCGACGGAGACCGCCACCTCGTGCGCTCGATCGCCGGGCAGATGGGGGTCGCCATCGCTCAGTTCGACCTGTTCGAGCGGATCCCGGGCGCGCGCGCGCGATGAAGCCGCGTCCCCAGTTGCCCGAAGGCACGCCGTTCGATCGCGACGAGGCGATCGAGGCCCTGAGCTCGGGCAATCAGGCTGCCATGGAGCGCATGGCGACTGACTGGCGCGCGGCCCCGGAAATCCTGTTCTTCCTGTCTCAGGCGACGTCGTCGGCCATTCGCGCCAGGGTCGCGGGCAATCCCTCGACACCGGACATGGCCGACGACCTTCTGCTGTGCGACGAAGCTGCGGAAGTGCGGGCCTGCCTCGGCCGCAAGATCGCGACCAGGCTGCCCGAACTGTCCGGGCCCGAATTCAGACAGCTGCGCGACGCCGCGACCGCCAAGCTCCTGGCGCTCGCGCGCGATTGCGAGGTTCAGGTTCGCCGTGCTCTCGCCTCCGCGATCGCCGAGCTCGACTGCGTCCCCAGGGAAGTGGTTTTGATCCTGGCCCGCGACGCCGACGCGCTGGTCTCGGTTCCGATCGTCGAATTCTCGCCGCTGCTCGACGATGGCGATCTGATCGCCCTCATTGCCGAGCCGCCGACGGCGCTGGTCCTGTCGGCGATGGCGCGCCGTGCCGCCCTGTCTCCCGACGTCGTCGACCGGCTGGTCGAGACCGGCGATGCCGAAATCCTGGTCTCGCTGCTGCGCAACACGTCCACTCAGATTCGCGAGACGACGCTCGACCGCATCATCGACATCGCGGAGACGGTCGAGGAGCTGCACGCCCCGCTGGTGGCGCGGC
>Ga0326597_10006566_pt1 | contig 15916 bp, 5 predicted proteins | sample RVTome_12_FD_203789 | JGI IMG/M metagenome (GOLD analysis project Ga0326597, IMG submission 203789) | Soil microbial communities from uranium-contaminated site in the Upper Colorado River Basin, Wyoming, United States - RVT100D185 | ecosystem: Environmental > Terrestrial > Soil > Contaminated >...
CCTCGAGCGGCTGCCGCCGGAGACGCCGCCGGCGATCCGGCGCCTTCTGCGCCGCTGCCTCGAGCGGAACCCTAGGAATCGCCTGCACTCGATCGCCGACGCGCGGATCGTCATCGACGAGGTGCTGGCCGGCACGAGCGACGCGGTGGCGGCGCCGGACGCCGCCGTCGCGCCGGCGGCGGCGAAACGGGCGCTCCTGCCGTGGGCGGTCGCCGCGCTCGCGGTCGCGGCGGCCGCTGCGGCCTGGCTGCTCGGCCGGCGTGCCAACGTCGCGGCGACGCCGCTCTTCGTCGATCTCGGCGCGCCCGAGGGCGAACGCTTTCAGTTCCAGGGGGACTTCGGCGCGCCGGCGGTGCTGTCGCGCGACGGCACGCAGGTCGCGTTCGGCGCCGTCGGCGCCGACTCGAAGACGCGGCTCTGGGTGCGCTCGCTCGTGACCGGCGAAGCGAAGCGGCTCGACGCGACCGAAGGCGCGACGGCGCCGTTCTTCGCGCCCGACGGTAAGTCGCTCGGCTACTTCGTCAACGCCAAGCTGATGATCGTGGCGATCGCCGGCGGCGCGCCTTACGCGGTCGCCGACGCGCCCAACGGCCGCGGCGGCGCGTGGGCGCCCGACGGCACGATCGTCTTTGCGCCCGACTTCCGCTCCGGGCTCTTCCGCCTGCCGGCGGGCGGCGGCAGGCCCGCGCCGATCACATCGGTGGACTCTTCCCGGCACTCGACGCACCGCTGGCCGGCGCTGACGCCCGACGCGCGGGCCGTCGTCTATTTGGCGACCAATCACGCAACCGACCGGACCGACGAGTCGGAGCTGCGCTGGGTTCGCCTCGACGGCAGCGACGACCACGCGCTGGTGCCGAGCCCGGCGAACGGCGTCGTCGCCGCGGGCGAGCTGCTCTCCTTGCGGCAACAGTCTCTGGTGGCGCGGCCGATCGACGACGAAGGAAAACTCGGCGACGCGACGCGCGCGCTGGCGCCCGACCTCCTCTACGACCCATCGACGTGGCGCAGCGCCTTCACCGCCGTCGGCGATCGGCTGCTCTACTCTCCCGGCGGCGCGACGCAGGGCACGCACATCTCGCGCGTCGACCGCAGCGGCCGCCCGCTCGCCGAGATCGGCGGCGACGACAACTTCTACGACCTCCAGCTCTCGCCCGACGGCACGCGACTGGCGGTGTCCCGCGGGCTGCAGAACGACCTCTGGCTGTTCGACCTCGAGCGCGGGACGCAGAGCCGCTTCACCTTCGAGCCGGTGCTCGAGTACGCGGCGACCTGGTCGCGCGACGGGCGCTGGATCTACTACACCCGCTCGTCGGGCGCGCCCAGCGGCGGCATCGCCCAGCAGATCGTGCGCAAGGCGGCGAACGGAGTCGGCAAGCCGGAGGTCGTCTACGACACGGCATCCGATCAGATCGGCATCATCCCGCTCGACGAGTCGGCCGACGGTCGGCGGCTCCTCGTCCACACTGGCGTCTTCCCGTTCACCGAGCAGGCCGATCTCCAGTGGCTGATGCTCGACGGCTCGCGCGAGCTGGTGCCGCTGCTCACCTCCCCCGCCACCGAGCGCGACGGGCGGATCTCGCCCGACGGGCGGTGGATCGCCTACCAGAGCAACGAGTCGGGCGTGGGCCAGGTCTACGTCGTCCCGTCGAGCCTCGACGAGAGCGCGTCGCTCGGCGCCAAGTGGCAGATCTCGGTCGACGGCGGCGGCTTCCCGCTCTGGTCCCCCGACGGACACGAGATCGTCTACCTCGAGCCGAGCCTCAATTTGAGCCGGGTCGAGGTCACCCCGGACGGCACCGGCGGCCTCCGCTTCGGCACGCCGCAGGCGATGTTCGGCACCACCCTCGTCCCCGACACGCCGAGCTTCGACTTGGCCCCTGACGGCCAGAGCCTGATCTTGAACCACTTCGGTGAGGCGCAGTCGCGGCCGCTGAGGGTGATCGAGAACTGGCGCTCCCTCCTCTCGCCGCGATGACCCTCGCTCCCGGCTCCCGCCTCGGCCCGTACGAGATCACCGCCAAGCTCGGCGAGGGCGGCATGGGAGTGGTTTTCAAAGCGAAAGACTTTCATTTAGGGAGGGAGGTGGCGCTCAAGGTTCTGCCCGAAGGGCTCACCGCCGATCCAGAGCGACTCGCCCGTTTCGAGCGCGAGGCGCGCCTGCTCGCCAGCCTCAACCATCCCAACATCGCGCACGTCTACGGGCTCGAGACCTCGGGCGAGACCCGAGCCCTCGTCATGGAGCTCGTCGAGGGCCCGACCCTGGCAGAACGACTCGAGAAGGGAGCCTTACCCTTAGATGAAAGCCTTTCCATCGCCCGCCAGATCGCCGAGGCGCTCGAAGCGGCACACGAGAAAGGGATCATCCATCGAGACCTCAAGCCTCAGAACATCAAAGCTTCCATAGAAGGGAAAGTCAAAGTCCTCGACTTCGGGCTGGCGAAGGCGATGGATCCACACGCCGGCGGGCAACCCTCGGCCTCGCAGCTCGCGGCGTCACCGACGCTGACGCTGGGAGCGACGGCGCAGGGCGTGATCCTCGGCACCGCCGCCTACATGAGCCCCGAGCAAGCGAAGGGCTTCGCGGTCGACAAACGGGCCGACATCTGGGCCTTCGGCGTCGTCCTCTACGAGATGCTGACCGGCGTCTCGCCGTTCGTCGGCGATTCGGTGCCCGACACGCTCGCCCGCGTGCTGCAGCGCGAGATCGACTTCTCGCTCCTGCCGCCTTCGACGCCGCCGGCGATCCGCCGGCTGCTGCGCCGCTGCCTCGAGCGACAGCCGAAACGGCGCCTGCACGCGATCGCCGACGCGCGCATCGTGATCGACGACGTGATCGCCGGCGCCGACGCCGAGCAGGATGCCGCGCCCGCCGCCGCGGCGCCACGGCGCACTGCGCGGCTGCACCTCGGATGGCTGGCCGCGCTCGCCGTCGCCATCCTCGTCACCGCGCTCCTCGTGCGCTCGAACACCGCGCCGCGCGCCGCGCCGCTGGAGCCGCAGCGCTTCGCGATCCAGCTCGGGCAGGAGCTGGAGCTGTCGATCGGCGGCAACGGGCTGATTCGCTTCTCGCCCGACGGCGGGAGCCTCGTCTTCTCGGCGGTGGTGAACGGGCGGCGGGCGCTCTACCGCCGCGACCTGGGCGAGCTCGCGGCCGAAGAGATCGCCGGCACCGAGGACGGCGAAGCGCCGTTCTTCTCGCCCGACGGGCGCTGGGTCGGCTTCCAGGCGCGCGGCAATCTGTTGAGGGTCTCCATCGAGGGTGGGCGCGCGATCCGCCTCGGCGAGGCGCGCGGAGCCGGCGGGGCGACCTGGCTCGCCGACGGCTCGATCGTCGTCGCGCCGATCTACTCGGACGGCCTCTTTCGCACGTCGGCGGAGGGCGGCGAGCTGCGCCGTCTGACGACGCCCGACCGCGACGAAGGCGTCCTCGGCCACTGGTGGCCCGAGGAGCTTCCCGGCGGCCGCTGGGTGCTCTTCACCGCCTTCCGCACTCCGGTCGACACCTCGCGCGTCGGCGCGCTCGACCTCACCACCGGGGAGATCCGCTGGCTGGTCGAGGGCGGCTTCTCGCCCCTCTACTCGCCGACCGGTCACCTGCTCTACGCTCGCGAGCAGCGCCTCTTCGCCGTGCCGTTCGATGCCGCGACCGCGACGCTGCGCGGCGCCGCCGTCACCGTGCTCGACGACGTCCTCGTCGAGCAGACCGGCGGCTTCGCCGCCTACGCCCTGTCGAGCCGCGGCACGCTCGCCTACATCCGAGCATCGATCGGCCACGCGCCGAAGGAGCTCGTCTGGCTCGATCGTCGCGGCCAGGCGACCCTGGCCACCAGCGAGCGCCAGCGCTACCTCACCGTCACGCTCTCGCCCGACGACCGCCGCGCCGCGCTCACCGTGCAGGGCGAGAGCCGCGACCTGTGGGTCCATTCCTTCGACCGCGGCACGCAGTCACGTCTGACCACCGGCCTCGACACCGAGTTCGACCCGGTCTGGGCGCCGGACGGCCACGAGCTCGTCTACGTCGTCGACAGCCCGCCGTTCGAGCTCCACCGCATCGCGGTCGGAGCGCCCGACTCCGGCCGTCCGCTGTGGAGTGAGCGGGCGGAGCGCGACACCACGACGCCTGCCGTCTCGCCCGACGGCCGGACGGTCGCCTACACTCTCTCCGAAGAGCGCACCGGCAACAACCTCTACGCCCGCCCGCTCGACGGCAGCGCGCCGCCGCGCGTCCTGCGCGCCGGACCCGGCCAGGAGATCTACCCCACGTTCTCGCCGGACGGCCGCTGGCTCGCCTACCAGTCGGACGAGACCGGGCGCCCGGAGATTTACGTCGAGGCGTTCCCGGGACCCGGCGATCGCTACCAGATCTCCGCCGACGGCGGCCGCGAGCCGCGCTGGGCACGCAACGGCGAGCTCTTCTACCGCCGCGAAGACGAGCTGCGCGTCGTCGCGACGCGACTCGGCGGGCGTTTCGAGTTCGACGCACCGCGCACGCTGTTCCGTTATCCGATCCAGCAGTACAACACCGGTGGCGCCGAAGCGCGCCTCTACGACCTCTCCGCCGACGGCCAGCGCATTCTCGCCATCACCATCCCGGAGACGCTACGCCCCCGCCAGATCGACGTCGTCACCGACTGGACGAGCGAGCTCGCGCGGCTGGTGCCGACCGGCCGCTGACGGCGCGGTGATCGGTAACCGTGCCGCTGGCGGGAGCGCGGCGCGAGCGAGCGCCTAGAATGCGCGTCATGTTGCGCTCCCTCGCCGTGCTGGCGGTCGCCGGCCTCGCCGCGTCTCCTCTCGCCGCCGACGCCGTCGACGACTACGTCGAGAGCGTGCGGGCACGGGAGAAGATCCCCGGCGTCGGCGTGCTCGTCGTGCGCGACGGCGCCGTCGACCGCATCCAGGGTTACGGCTACGCCAACCTCGAGCTCGGCGTACCGGTCTCGGTCGACTCCGTCTTCCAGTCCGGCTCGGTGGGCAAGATGTTCACCGCCGCGGGGATCCTCCTCCTTGCCGAGGAGGGCAAGCTCGGCCTCGACGACCGGCTGGCACGGCACTTCCCGGGCTCGCCGTCGAGCTGGCACCGGATCACGATCCGCCACCTGCTCACCCACACCTCGGGGCTCCGGGACTACGGCGACGAGTTCGACTACCGCAAGGACTACACGGACGCCGAGATGCTCGCGGTAATGCAGAAGCTGCCGCTCGAGTTCGAGCCCGGCACCCAGTGGAGCTACTCGAACAGCGGCTACCTCGTCCTCGGCCTGCTCACCACGAAGCTCGCCGGCGAGCACTGGAGCGATTATCAGAGCGAGCGCATCTTCGCGACTCACGGCATGGCCACGACCCGCGTTATCAGCGAGCGCGACCTCGTGCCGCACCGCGCCGCCGGCTACGCGCTCGACGAGGCCGGCGAGATCAAGAACCAGGAGTGGGTGGCGCCGCCCTTCAACCGCTGCGCCGACGGCGCCCTCTACTTCTCGCTGCGCGACCTCGCGGCCTGGGCGCGCGCCCTCGACGCCGGGCGCGTCGTCTCGCCGGAGCACGCCGCGGCGTGGTGGACGCCGGTCGCCCTCGCCGACGGCAGCCACGCCGCCTACGGCTTCGGCTGGCGGCTCGGCGAGCAGCGCGGCCAGTCGGTGATCGAGCACGGCGGCTCGTGGCAGGGCTTCCGCGCCGCCATCGCGCGCTACCCCGAGCAGCGGCTGACCGTCGCCGTGCTCGCCAACCTCGCCCAGGCCGAGCCGGAGACGATGGCGCACGTGATCGCCGGTCTGGTCGAGCCGGAGGTGCGCTTGCGCGACGTCGAGTCGAACGTCGTCGATCGCGACGCGGAGCGCACGGCCAAGCTACGCGGCGTCCTCGCGGCGTGGGCCGCCTTCGGCGCCGACGCGGCGATGGCCGACGGGCTCGCCCGAACCGCGTCCGGCAGCCGCCGCGAGGCGGCCGACCGGCGGCGCACGGGCGAGCGGCTCGCCGCCGCGACCTCGTTCGACTACCTCGGCGAGGACGAGCTCTCGCCCGCCGCCCGCGCGCTCGACGCGGACGGCGCCGAGCGCGCCGTCGAGCACGTTCTCGCCACGGAGAAGGAGCGTTTCGCCTATCGCTTCCTCCTCGCCGCCGATGGCCGCGTCGTGCGCTTCTCCTGGGAGCGGCGTTGAGCCGCCGACCGGCGCAGGTGATCGGCACCCGATGATCGGATCGCGCCTGGGCCCCTACGAGATCACCGCCAAGCTCGGCGAGGGCGGGATGGGGGTCGTCTTCAAAGCGAAAGACTCCCATTTAGGGAGGGAGGTCGCGCTCAAGGTTCTGCCCGAAGGATTCACCCGGGACCCGGAGCGGCTGGCGCGCTTCGAGCGAGAGGCGAAGCTCCTCGCCCAGTTGAACCACCCCAACATCGCGCAGATCCACGGTCTCGAAGTGCAGGGCGACGTCCGCGCTCTGGTCATGGAGCTCGTCGAGGGTCCGACTCTGGCAGAGCGCCTGGAGAAGGGAGCCTTGCCCTTAGATGAAAGCCTTTCCATCGCCCGCGAGATCGCCGAGGCGCTCGAGGAAGCGCACGAGAAAGGCATCGTCCACCGAGATCTCAAGCCACAAAACGTAAAAGCTCCCATCGAAGGAAAAGTCAAAGTCCTCGACTTCGGATTGGCGAAGGCGATGGATCCGGCGGGGAGCTCGTCGGCCCTGCCGGCAGACCTCGCGCACTCTCCCACCATCACCTTCGGCGGCACGCGCGAGGGGGTGATCCTCGGCACCGCCGCCTACATGAGCCCCGAGCAGGCGCGCGGCGGCGCGCTCGACAAGCGGGCGGACATCTGGGCGTTCGGCGTCGTCCTCTACGAGATGCTCGCGGGCGAGCGGCTGTTCGCCGGCGAGAGCGTCGCGGATCTGCTCGGTGCGGTGATGCGCCAGCCGATCGACCTCGGCCGGCTGCCGGCGACGACGCCACGACTGCTCCGCGAGCTTCTGCGCCGCTGTCTCGAGCGCAATCCGAAGAACCGGCTCCACGACATCGCCGATGCGCGGCTGGTGCTCGACGACCTGGCGGCGGCGCCGGATGGAGGTCTCGCCGACGCGAGCGAAGGCGCGGTCGCCCCGGCCGCCCTTCCGGCCGCGCGCGGACGTTGGCTCGCGATGGCCGCGACCGGCGTGGGCGCGGCAGTCGTCGGAGCGATCGTCGGTGTCGGACTCGCGGAAATCCGGCAGCCGGCGCCGAAGCCGTCGTTCCGCTTCCAGAAGCTGACGTATCTGAACGGGGTGGAATGGGCTCCTGAGCTCTCGGCTGACGGCAAGACGCTCTTCTTCGCGGCCGGCGACCCGTACGGCGAGAGCGAGCTCTACTCGGTGCCGGTCGGCGGGAAGAAGCCGTCGTCGCTGACGCCGCACGCGAGCGCGTTTCACCATGCTCCACGACTCTCACCCGACGGAAACCGCCTCGCCTTTGCCTCGAGCCGCGACGGCGGCGGCCTTTTCCTCATGGGGACCAACGGCGAGTCGGTGCGCCGGCTCTCGGAGGTCGGCCACGATCCCGCCTGGTCGCCCGACGGGCGCTCGATCGCCATCTCGACGGACCACGCCTTCGCTCCTTGGGAGGGGATCGACGGCGGCGCGCTCGGCGTGCTCGACGTGGCGAGCGGCGTGCGCCGCGAGCTGCCGAGCGGCGACGGACGCCAGCCCGCGTGGTCTCCGTCCGGTCGGCGGATCGCCTACTGGGGCATGCGGGGGGGAGGCGATCGCGAGATCTACACGATCGACGCGCAGGGAGGAGAGCCGGTCCTGGTGGCGAGCGACCCCGCGATCGACTGGAACCCGGTCTGGTCGGAGGACGGCAGGTACCTCTACTTCTTGAGCGACCGGGGCGGCTCGATGAATCTCTGGCGCGTCGCCATCGACGAGGCGAGCGGCCGCGAGAGGGGCGCGCCCGAGAGCGTGCCGCTGCCGGCCGACGAAGTGATCTACCTCGCGCGCACCGGCAAGCGGTGGGTTTACGCCGCCTATTCGGCGCGCTCGAACGTCGTGCGTTTCCAGTTCGACCCCGAGCGCTCGACGATCGTCGGCGGCCAGCACACCGTGCTCTCGACCACGCGCAGTGTGCGGAGCGCCGTGCCCTCGCCCGACGGGCGGATGATCGGCTTCACCACCATGCGGCCGCAGGACGATCTCTACGTCGTCCCGGTCGAGGGTGGTGCACCGACTCAGCTCACCGACGATCCGGAGTTTGACCGCTACGTCTCCTGGTCGCCGGACGGGCGGAGCCTGATCTTCCTCTCGTTTCGCGGCGGGACCTACGAGGTCTACCGGATCCGCCCCGACGGCAGCGGCTTCGAGAAGCTGACCGAGACCGACGCCGACGGCTGGAGCCCGGTGTTCTCGCCCCGCGGCGACCGCTTCGTCATGACCACGGCCTCCGGCATCGCTCTCTTCGACGCGAGCGGTCCGCCGCCGTGGCGCACGTTCGAGCGGATCGCGCCGCCCGCCGAGCCGCCGGGCACCAACTTCAGCCGCACCCACTGGTCGCCCGGCGGCGATCGCTTGGCCGGCAACACTTATCGCGGCAACGAGCCGCGCCGCGCCGGGGTGCTCGACCTCGCGACGAGGCGCTACCGGCTCTTCGATCCCCCTTCGTGGCCGGTGGGCTGGTATCCCGACGGCCGCCGTCTGCTCGTGAACCACCGCGGCCGCCTCGCCGTCCTCGACGTGGAGACGTGGCAGGCGGCCCCAGTTCAAGGAAGCCCAGAGCTCGGCGAGGACATGTTCGCGAGCCGCGACCTGCGGACACTCGTTACGGTCGAGGACGACCGGCAGGCCGACGTCTGGCTGGCCGAGGAGGTGGCCGCGAAGTGAACGGCGCGCGATGATCGGAACGCGGCTCGGCCCCTACGAGATCACCGCCAAGCTCGGCGAAGGCGGGATGGGTTTGGTCTTCAGAGCGAAAGACTTTCAATTGGGGAGGGAGGTCGCGCTCAAGGTTCTGCCCGAAGGGTTCACCCAGGATCCGGAGCGGCTGGCGCGGTTCGAGCGCGAGGCGAAGCTGCTCGCTCAGCTCAATCACCCCAACATCGCGCAGGTCCACGGTCTCGAAGTCCAGGGCGACATCCGCGCTCTCGTCATGGAGCTGGTGGAAGGCCCCACGCTCTCCGAGCGACTCGAAGGTGGGCCGTTACCCTTCGATGAGAGCCTTTCGATTTCTTTGCAGATTGCCCAGGCGCTCGAAGAGGCGCACGAGAAGGGGATCGTCCACCGGGACATGAAGCCTCAAAACGTCAAAGCTCCCACGGAAGGGAAAGTCAAAGTCCTCGACTTCGGGCTGGCGAAGGCGATGGATCCGGCGGGAGTCGCCTCGGAAGCCGCGTCCGCCTCGCAGCTCGCGCAATCGCCGACGCTGTCCCTCGGCGCGACGCAGCTGGGCGTGATTCTCGGTTCGGCGGCGTACATGTCGCCGGAGCAGGCGAAGGGATTGGCGGTCGACAAGCGGGCGGACATCTGGGCGTTCGGCGTGGTCTTCTGGGAGATGTTGACCGGCCGGCGACTGTTCGACGCGCCCACCGTCCAGGAAACGCTCGCGCAGGTGTTGACGCGCGAGCCCGACCTCGACGCGCTGCCGGCGACGACGCCCGCGGCGATTCGCCGGCTCGTTCGCCGCTGTCTGGAGCGAAACCCGAAGAACCGATTGCACGACATCGTCGATGCGCGGATCGTGCTCGAGGAAGTGGCGTCGGGGAGGCTCGTCGAGGGTGCGGTCGCGGGTCCGACGGCTCCGCCCGTCGTGACGCGCTCCGAGCGCTGGCGCCGCGCGCTGCCGTGGGCCGTCGCCGTGGGCGCGCTGGTCGCGGCGGCATGGGCGCTGTCGCGCGGCGGTCCGCCGGCGGCGCCCGCGCGCCCCGTGCGCTTCGGCGTGACACCGGGCAGCGCGTCGCTCACCACGTTCTACGCCCGCATCTCGCCCGACGGCCGGCACGTCTCCTTCACCGCCTCCACCGCCGCTGGCCGATCCCAGATCTGGCTGCGCTCGCTCGATTCGCTCGCCACCCGCGCGCTGCCCGGCACCGAGGGAGCGGGGGCGCACTTCTGGTCGCCCGACAGCCGCTCGATCGGTTTCTTCGCGGGCGGCCACCTCGAGCGCGTGGAGATCGACGGCGGCATGCCGCGGATCCTCTGCGACGCGCCGGGATCGGGACCCTTCCGCTCGGGCGCCTGGAGCCGTGAAGGCACCATCCTCTTCCGGATCGACGAGGCGCCGGGGCACCCGGAAGGCTTCTTCCGTGTCGCGGCGACCGGTGGCGAGCCGACGCGGGTGAAACTGGTCGACGAAGCGGGCTCTTCGGCTCTCCTGGCCTGGCCCTCTTTCCTACCGGATGGCAAGCATTTCCTCGTCGCCTGCGCTCGACCCGCCGAGGGAGAGCCGATCGACCCGCGGCGTGGTGGGGTCTGCCTCGTGTCGCTCGACTCCGGCGAAACGCGGGAGCTCAAGTCGGGCATCTCCTACGCCGAGTACGTCGCCCCCGGCTACCTGGCGTTCGCCGAGGGCGGGAGCCTCTTCGTCCAGCCTTTCGACCAGGACAATCTGCTCCTCTTCGGCCGACCGACGCGCATCGCCGAAGGCATGGAGTCGTGGGGCGGCATCGGTCTCCCGGTGTTTTCGTTCTCCGACCAGGGCGCTCTCGTTTACCAGGGAGGCGAGGCCCGCTCCCGGCTGATATGGAAGGATCGCTCCGGGCGCGAGCTCGGCGAGGTCGGGACGAGCGCCGCCTACGAGCACGTGCGCCTCGCACCGGACGGGCGGCGTGCCGTCGTCGAGCTCCAGGATCCCCAACGCGGAATGTCCGAGCTCTGGATCGTCGACCTGCCGCGCAACGTCGCGTCGCGCGTCGACGCCACCGGATCGGATGTGATCTTGCCCGTCTGGTCTCCGGGCGGTGAGCGCCTCGTCTACTGCCGGGCGGCCGGGGCACCGCCGTTCCTCCACACCCGGCCGCTCGACGGCGGCGCGGAAGAGGTGCTCGTCCCCTCGAACGGGTCGCTGCAGTGCCCCTCCGACTGGTCGACCGACGGCCGGTTCCTGCTGTTCACCGAGCGGCACGCGATCACCAAAATGGACATCTGGATGCTGGCGTTCGGCGAGCGACGCGAGACCGAACTCGTGCTGCGCACCGCGTTTCCCGAGTACCAGGCGAGATTCTCTCCGGATGGCCGCTGGATCGCCTACGTGTCCGAGGAGTCCGGACGTCCGGAGATCTACCTCCAGCGGTTCCCCGGTCCGGGCAGGAGAGTGAGGGTCTCGACCGACGGCGGCTCCTCACCGCGCTGGCGCCGCGACGGCCGGGAGCTGTTCTACGAGAGCTCGGACGGCGACGTGATGGCCGTCGTGGTCGAGTTGGGCGAGGACGCGGAGGTCGGCACGCCCACGCCGCTCTTCGCTCTCGGACCCGTCGACAACGACGTCATCGAGCGTTTCGACGTGAGCGCCGACGGCCAGCGCTTTCTGGTCATCGCTCTCGAAGGCGATGCCAGTCCAGCGGCCACCGTGGTCCTCGATTGGGCCGCTCAACTGCAGCGCGCCGACCGGTCCGAATGAGTCGATTGCCGTGAACCTCGATCCGTCGGAGACCGCCGCCGAGTTTTTCCTCGGCGCCTTTGGATCCGGATGATCGGCACCCGCCTCGGCCCCTACGAGATCACCGCCAAGCTCGGCGAAGGCGGGATGGGTCTGGTTTTCAGAGCGAAAGACTTTCACTTGGGGAGGGAGGTTGCGCTCAAGGTTCTGCCCGAAGGGCTGAATCGCGACCCCGAGCGGCTCGCCCGCTTCGAGCGCGAGGCGAAGCTCCTCGCCCAGCTCAACCACCCCAACATCGCCCAGATCCACGGTCTCGAGGTCCGGGGCGACACCCGCGCCCTCGTCATGGAGCTCGTCGAGGGCCCGACCCTGGCGGAACGATTGGAGAAAGGTTCTCTACCCATAGATGAAAGCCTTTCCATCGCCCGCCAGATCGCCGAGGCTCTGGAAGAAGCCCATGAAAGAGGGATCATTCATCGCGATCTAAAGCCACAAAACATCAAAGCTTCCATTGAAGGGAAAGTCAAAGTCCTCGACTTCGGGCTGGCGAAGGCGATGGATCCGACCGGGAGCTATTCGGCGCTTCCCCTCGATCTCGCCCATTCGCCCACGGTGACCTTCGGCGGCACGCGTGAGGGGGTGATCCTCGGAACCGCTGCGTACATGGCGCCGGAGCAGGCGCGCGGCGGCGCGGTCGACAAGCGAGCGGACATCTGGGCGTTCGGCGTCGTGCTCTACGAGATGCTCACGGGCGAGCGGCTCTTCGCCGAAGGGAGCGTCGTCGACACGCTCTCGGCGGTGATGCGCAAGCCGATCGACTTCGGCCGATTGCCGGCCGGGACGCCACGCCCGCTCCGTGAGCTCCTGCGCCGCTGCCTCGAGCGCGATCCGAAGCGGAGACTGCGCGACGTCGGTGACGGACGACTCGTCCTCGAAGAGGTCGCCGCCGGAGGCGCGGATGCGGGCCCGGCGGACTCGGTCCGAGCGACCGGAACGACGCGACGCGAGCGTCTCGCCTGGGCTCTCTTCGCGCTCGCAGCGCTGGCCGCCCTGTCGACGAGCTTCGTCCTCCGCTCGCGGGAGACGGGCGCCGGCGGGGCGATCCCCTCGAGCCCGCGGGTGGTTGCAGTGACGCCGCTCACGGTCGATCCGGGCTACGAAGGCGGGGCGAGCCCGGCTCCCGATGGCGAGTCGGTCGCTTACGTCGCCGATCGAGAGGGCCAGTTCGACATCTACCTGCAGCAGGTCGGGGGCAGCGCGGCAATCAACCTGACGAAGCACCCAGCCGACGACGTCCAGCCGGCGATCTCGCCGGATGGCCGCCTGCTGGCCTTCGTCTCGACCCGCGAGAGCCGGCTCGAGCTCGTCTACCGCAGCCCCGGCTATCCGTTGCTGGGGGGCGACGTCTGGGTCGTGCCCGTGCTCGGGGGACTGCCGCGCAAGATCGCCGAGGACGGCAGCTTTCCCACCTGGTCCCCCGACGGACGCACGATCTACTACTCACGCGGCCTCGACTTTCGCTCCGAGATCCGGCGCGTCGCGGCGATCGGCGGCGAGAGCGAGGTGATTCCGATCACGCTGCCGGAAACGACGCGTCCCGTCTTCCTCTTCTCGCCGCAGGTCTCTCCCGACGGTCGTTGGCTCCTCTTCTCGGCGGCGGAGTCGATCTTCCTCGCCCCGATCGCCGGGGGATCCGCGACCAATCTCGGCGCCGGGAGGTTCGCGGTGTGGGCTCCGTCGGGCGGGGCGATCCTCTATTGTAGCGTCGCTCCCGGCCAGAACAGCGGCCTGCACTGGCTGCCCTTCGACTCGTCGCGCGGCGCCGCGAGCGGGCCCGCGTCTCCATTCCTCGTGGGACCCTCCGCCCTCGAGCAGCCCACATTCGCGCGCCGCGGCACGAGGGTGCTCGTCACGGCCGTCGATCGCACTTCCAATCTCGAAGCTCTGGCGATCGACGCCGAGTCGGGAATCGCAGGCGCCACGCCGCAGACGCTGACGACCGGGCGCAACGACATCAACTTCGCCACCATTTCACCCGACCGCCGCTCGATCGTCTACACCGATCTCCGCGGCTCGGCCTCTCACCTCTGGCGCCTCGACCTCGGCGGCGATCCGATCCAGCTGACCGAGGACCCGTCGTTCGCGGAGTCGTACCCTCGCTGGTCGCCGGACGGCCGGCTCATCGCGTTCGCCCGGCGGCCGGCGAACACGCCTCGGCTCGGCTCGAACGCCGAGCTCTGGATCATGGCCCCCGACGGCGGCGGAGCTCGGCTTCTCACCCGCGAGGGCGGCCACATGGCATGGCTCCCGGATTCGAAGCGCCTCCTCTATCTCCATCTCGGGACGTATCACCTGATGGACCTCGAGGGCGGCGCGAACGAGCAGATTCACATCGAGGGGCCGGAGTCCATGGCCATTTTCGTGGTCAGCCCGGATGGCCGCTGGATCGTCTACCAGTCCGCGGAGCGCGGCAACGTCGACCTCGCGATCGCGCCTCTCGCTGGCGGCCGCGCGCGATGGCTGGTGGAGACCGACCGTCAGGATCACCACCCCAACTTCTCGCCGGGCGGACGGTGGCTCTACTTCCAGCCCGACCACCGCAATCTGTGGCGGATCCCGGGACCGGCGCAGGATTGGCGCGCGGCGCCGCCCCAGCAGGTCACCCACTTCCCCGAGTCGGGTCTCTACCTCGAAGAGCCTCAGTTGTCTTCCGACGGCAAGCAGCTCTTCTACTCGCGAATCCGTACGCGCGGTGACCTCTGGGTCGTGGATCTCGAGGGACCAGGCGCTCGCGACGGCGCGCCCGGCCCACCACCCGCATGAGCTTCGCCCCCGGCACCCGCCTCGGCCCCTACGAGATCGTTGCCAAGCTCGGCGAAGGGGGCATGGGGATCGTTTTCAAAGCGAAAGACTTTCATTTAGGGAGGGAGGTCGCGCTCAAGGTTCTGCCTGAAGGGTTCACCCAGGATCCGGAGCGGCTGGCGCGGTTCGAGCGCGAGGCGAAGCTGCTCGCTCAGCTCAATCACCCCAACATCGCGCAGGTCCACGGTCTCGAAGTCCAGGGCGACATCCGCGCCCTCGTCATGGAGCTCGTCGAGGGTCCGACTCTGGCAGAGAGGCTGGAGCGAGGGAGCCTTCCCTTGGATGAAAGCCTCTCCATCGCCCGCCAGATCGCCGCGGCCCTCGAAGAAGCACACGAAAAAGGGATCATTCACAGAGACCTCAAACCTCAAAACATCAAGGCTTCCAGAGAAGGGAAAGTCAAGGTCCTCGACTTCGGGCTGGCGAAGGCGGTCGGGCCGGAGGCGGCGGACGCGATCTCGCCAGCCGAGCTCGCCCGTTCGCCGACGATCACGCTCGACGGCACGCGCGAGGGGATGATCCTCGGCACCGCGGCGTACATGGCGCCGGAGCAGGCGCGCGGCGGCGCCGTCGACAAGCGCGCCGACATCTGGGCGTTCGGCGTCGTGCTCTACGAGATGCTCGCCGGCGAGCGGCTCTTCGCCGAGGGCACCGTCGTCGACACGCTCTCGGCGGTGATGAGGAAAGAGGTCGATTTCGGCCGCCTGCCGACGGCGATCCCGGCCCCGCTGCGCGAGCTCGTGCGGCGCTGCCTGGAGCGCGAGCCGCTGCGCCGGCTGCGCGACATCGGCGAGGCGCGAGTGCTGCTCGCCGGGCTGACCGACACTTCCAGCGGCTCGTCGCCGGCCGCCGCTCCCGTCCGTCCGGCGACGCCCGCTCAGCCCTCGGTGGCGGTGCTGCCGTTCGTCAACATGAGCGCCGACCCCGAGAACGAGTTCTTTGCCGACGGCATCACCGAGGACGTCATCGCGCACCTGGCGAAGATCCGATCGCTCAAGGTCATTTCGCGCACCTCGGTGATGGCCTTCAAGAAGCGCGACCGCAGCCTTCGCGAGATCGGCGAGAAGCTCGGCGCCGCCACCCTCCTCGAAGGCAGCGTGCGGCGCGCCGGCAACCGGGTGCGCATCGTCGCCCAGCTCGTCGACGCCGCTTCCGACGAGCACGTCTGGGCCGAGACGTATGACCGCGACCTGACTGACATTTTCGCCATCCAGACCGATGTCGCGCTCTCGATTGCCGAGGCGTTGCGCGCCGAGTTGACGAGAGAGGAGCGCGCCCGCGTCGCGCGCCGGCCGACCGAGGACCTCGCCGCGTACGAGCACTTCCTGCTCGGCCGGAGCTGGATGAACCGCTTCACGCCCGAGGGCTTCCGGCGCAGCCTCGCGGAGTTCGAGCGGGCGGTCGCCCGCGATCCGGGCTTCGCCCTCGCCTACGCCAGCATCGCGCAGATCCACACCGAGCACGGCATCTCGGGCATCGTCGGCAAGTCGCCCGAAGAGT
>Ga0326597_10006567_pt1 | contig 15915 bp, 14 predicted proteins | sample RVTome_12_FD_203789 | JGI IMG/M metagenome (GOLD analysis project Ga0326597, IMG submission 203789) | Soil microbial communities from uranium-contaminated site in the Upper Colorado River Basin, Wyoming, United States - RVT100D185 | ecosystem: Environmental > Terrestrial > Soil > Contaminated >...
TCGTCGGAGCTCGTCGGCAAATTTCTGCATGGCCATGAGCTTGCGTAGGCGCTCGTCGACGGAGAGCCGCAGATTCTCCTTGAGCAAAGTCACGTCCACGTCCTTCTTGTAGGCCTCGATCACGGGATCCGGCGGGAGCGTGGTCTTCGGGCGAGCCATCAGAACTCTCTTGATGGAAATTGTAGCATTCGGACTCTCAGGGTGTTCGAAAGAGCGGGAAGATCACGTCGAAGAGCTGCTCGCGCACGCGCGTGAGGACCTTGCGAGCATCCGGACGGCGCACCCCGTCCCTCTCGACTCCGTCGGTGTTGAAGGCGGCGATGGCCGCGGTCTTCGCCCGAGGATCGACGTAGAGGAACGACTGGAAGGCTGCCTGGCTCCCCGTGTGGCCGACGAGCTTCATCCCGTCTCGCTCGGAGACGAAGAATATGAGACCGATCGACTCGCGGGAGGTTCCGGTCGTCTCCGCCACGGGATCGGTCATGGGAAGCTTGGGCTCCCACATCTCCTCGAGTGAGGACCGCTTCAGGATTCGGTCGTACTCCAACTGCCGCGCAAGGTCCCCCATGAGAAACGCGAGGTAGAGGCCGAGATCGGAAATCGGGGAGTTGAGACCGCTGTTGGAGACTGTGATCCCCGTATCGAAGTCGAGACCGTTCGCCTTGGGCACGCCGTCCCGGACGGTGTAGTTGTTCGAGCGAAACGGGAGCAGGTGGTACGGCGTCCGGTCGAAATAGCTCCGGTGCATCCCCAGAGGCTTGAAGATGTTCTTGTCGACGTAGACCTCGTAGTCCTCCCCGGCGAGGATCTCGATGATGCGCCCGAGAAAGATGATCGCGGGATTCGAGTAGCTGAAACGGCTTCCGGGCTCGAACTCGATCTGGGTGTAGGGAAACATCGCGACGAGCTGCTCCCACTTGGTAGGCTCGAATGGCTGCCAGGGTTCTCCCGTTCCCCAGGGCCAGGTTCCGGCGCGAAACCCCGCGGAGTGGGTCATGACGTGGCGGAGGGTAATCGTCTCCATGTCGCCGTATGGGTTGTGGACTTTCCGAAGCTCGGGGAGGTACTTCACGACGGGATCATCGAGAGCGAGAAGACCCCGGTCCCGGAGCTGCAGGATCGCGATCCCGGTCAAGGTTTTCGTCACCGAGCCCCAGTGGAAGATCGTGTCCTCGTCGACCGAACGGTTCTCCCCGATATCGGCCAGGCCATGGAGGACTTTCGCCAAGGGACGCCCCTCGTGGAAAAACCACACCGCGCCTCCGACCATCGGCTCTTCCTTCATGAGGTCGGAGAAGAAGGTTTCGAAGCGGGCCCACGCCGGCGCAAAGTCTCCGGGCGCAGCGAATGCCGAAGAGGAGGACACCATCACGATCACGAAGAGGAAGGTAGCACAACACCTGGGCAAGCTCTCGGACCTCCGAACCGATCCTATCACCAAGCCGTCGGCGGCAAGTTGCCACAAGATGACCAGTCTAATAGACTAGTACTATGAAAACCATGGGAAGCAGTGAGTTCAAGGCGAAGTGCCTCGCCGTGATCGACGAGGTCGCAAGGACGGGCGAGCCGGTCACAATCTTGAAACGTGGCAGACCCGTCGCTCAGCTCGTTCCTTCGGTGCCACGGGAGGAGGGCTACCCTCAAGAGGGACTCATCGGGACGGTCAAGATCCTCGGGGACGTCATCGCTCCTGCGCTTCCCCCGGAAACCTGGGATGCCGAGCGGGGCCAGGTGTGAAGCACCTGCTGGATACTCACGTTCTCCTCCACTGGCTCGCGGGAACTCGCGAGCTCTCGCGGGCGCACGGGCGCGTGATCCGCAATGCAAGCGCCGAGCGGCCCCTGTGGATTTCGGACATTACGCTCTGGGAGATCGCCACGCTGTTCCGTTTGAGTCGAATCAGGCTCGATCTTCCGTTGCGGGATTGGCTCGAGAGCGCGGCGGCGCCCCCGCTCGTTCGCCGAATCGGTATCAGCCCCGCCATCGCCGCTGAGGTCGCGGCGCTGCCCGACGATTTCCCGCGCGACCCCGCGGATCGAATCATCGTGTCCACCGCGCGCACTTTGGGAGCGACGCTGCTCACCCAGGACGAGCGAATCATCGAAGCCAAGCTGGTCCCGACGATTTAGTCGACTGGACCTGTTCGCCTGACGCTCGCGCCGCTATCGCGCAACTGGACGACTACCTCGAGGCCCGAAGTCCATCTCGAGCGGCACCGAGCCAGGCGCCGAACATCACGCAGGCAACGGATAGACACGTCAGAAATAAGTGCAACAGCAGCGGGAGCTGCCCACCCCCCAGAATCCAGCCGATGGCGGATCCGATCGCGGCAACGATGCCCGCGAGCTTGAATTCCGAGCGCCGTGCGACTCGGGCGCAAACGTATCCCCCAAGAACCGAGAATACCAACCCCACTCCATAGGTCAGAATGGCTCGCCCGGACATCGGGTCGACGTTCGTGATGGTTTCCTCGATCTGTTCGGGCGACATGCCCTGGAGCCCGAGCGCGATGGCCGAGACAATTACCATCAGAAACCCGGCGAGGACACTCCCGCCGGTATCCGTGAGCACCCCGAGAACGACCGCCGCAACCGGAGAGCCTCGTGGGCGCACCTTCGTCGATGGAGCGGCCTTTGGAGGAGCAAAGGGGTTTTCACGGGCTCTCATGATGGAGATCCCAGTTCCGATCACAGCTCCATGTCTTTCCCTCTGATCTGAAGGGAAAAGCCATCCGGGTCCTTGACGACGAAGTTGTTCTCTGTGTCCGGCCGGAGCTCGAGCCCGCCGCGCTTCAGCTCCGCTTCGACTTCGTCCTTGTTCCAGTCGTCGATGGTGACGGCGAAGTGGTCTACGAACGGCTTGTCGCGTCTTGCGGGCGACGATGACGCTTTCGCCGAACGCGAGAGAGCACTGGAGAACCTGGCTGCGCACTATCATATCCGGTCGATCGGCGCTCGCAGGAGCTGAACGAGGACTCTCCCGTGAACGGCGCCGACGACGAGCCCGACGGCTCCGCAGACGCCGTAAATCGAGAGCGCCACCGTGGAACGAGGCTCCGTCCAGGGCACGCGGTCCATGCCGAGAAAGATCAGCGGCATCCCGATTGCCCAGGCGACGGCATTGGCCCAAAGCCACTTCGCAGGTCGCGCGACGTGGCGCCGCAACACGGTCCATTGGGCCAGACCTAGAATTGGACCGGTCACGAATCCAAGCAGTACGGCCAACCCGTATTGGAACAGAGCGGGTGGCTCCACGGGAAGCGACGACGCCGCCGCGTCCGACGTGCTGAGAGCCATGACGGTACTGGGGATCATGCCGAGGGTCCACGCGAGACCCGCGCCGACCGCGGTGGCGAAGATCCAACGCCCTCTTCGAAGAGCCACGAGGCGGCGGCGAAGGACGACCTCTTGTGCCAGACCCACGAGAACACCCTCCAGAATCAGCCCTAGGAAGACGGCGGCGAGGGCGCCCAGAACGACCGTCGCGGCCCCGGTTGCGCGTTCCAGCGAGGGCGCGACCTCCCGCCCCAGCACGAACGTCGTTCCGAGCCCCGCCGCTTCAGCCCACCCGTTCGCGAGGATCCAGCGTCGATAGAAGGCCGACTCATCGGCGCTGATGGGCTCCATCCGCTGCAATCTCGAGTTGGGCTCCTCCCTCATTCGACCAAGCGCAACGCAGCAGAGGACGGCGCGCGGCTTCCCCGGCTGTAGATTCGGGAACGCCGAATCGCGGCGGAGAAGGGTGGCACAGCGCATAGAGCCGTCACCGTCTCTTCACCTCATCGTCCGCCGAACATCGGAAGCGACTGCGGCCTCACCATGGCCGGCGTCGGTTTTCTCACAACCAGTTGCCGTTGGCCCTCCGACACGGCACTCCTCAGCGGGCTGTCGCAAGAGGGAGTACTCGTGCAGCGAGTTCCTTCAGAAAGACCTCTGACTTCATGAACACGGCGAAATGGCCGCCTCCCTCGATGGCCACGAAACCCTTACGCGGTGCACGGATCGAGCTCAAGAAACCTCGCGCAAGGCTCGTCGGGGTGGTGAAGTCCTCGGCGCCCTGAATCACGAAGACGGGAACCGAGAATTCGCCGCCGAGAGTCTTGGGGTCCAAAGCCGTCATCTCTGGAATCAATCGCTCAGCGCTCACCATCTGGCCCTGAGTCCAATCGTCGATGTCTCGCAGTGAATAGCCCGGCGCGCCGAGCGCGAGGCCGAACATGGATGATATGAAGAAATCCGCGCCCTCGAACAGGTTCGACCACCTGCGTTGGATGGCGTAGCCCCGTCCATCCGAATAGGGGGGAGGGCCAACGCTTTTGAGGTCCTGAACGGCTCGCTGCTCTCCGAGATTTTTCGCCTTCTTGAGAAGTTCGTCGTAGGCAACGGAATAGTTTCGCTGTTGATCCGCTACCTGCCCGGTCCCGACGAACGCCCAGAACAGGTCTGGGCGCGCCTTCGCCATGAATACGCCCAGGATCGAGCCCCATGAGTGACCAACCAGGATGACCTTGTCCTTCTGCAGCGACTTGCGCAGTAGCTCAGCGAGTTCGATTCCATCTCGACTCATTCGCTCAATGGTGATGGCCGACGCGGACGATGCGCCATTCTTGCCCAACGTCCTGCCGGCGCCACGCTGATCCCACTGAACGACAATGAATGCCTTCAACCAGGAGCGAAACCCAGCGTAACCCCACGGATTCGTTGCATCGCCAGGGCCTCCGTGCAGGAAAAGCAACACCGGGTTGTTCCGGTCTTCGCCGCGGATGGTGATCCACTGCTCAATGCCGCCGATCTCGACGTATTTGCCTTCATCAATGCCATTCGGAGCGGTGATGGCGTAATCCTGCGCGTTCCGATTGCGCATGAAGCTCATCATCGCGTCCAACCTCTGGAAATCCGCGTCCACGACCGGCGCCTGCGCGGCGCTCCCTTGGGCGACCACCGACACAGCGAGCGCGGCGCAGAGGTTCAAAATCAGGAGGGAGCAGAGTTGTCTTCTCATCAATATTTACCATCTCGATTAGGGTGTTCAGCGGCCTAACCAATGGGGAGGAACACTGTCCAACAGAAGGGCCGTGAGCTCAGCGCGAGCTTTTGGATCCAACCGCAGCGCCTGGCGCAGCAATTCGTCTACCGTGACGCCCATGGCATCATGCTAGCATGGCGGCTCATGGTGTTGGAACGATGTTGGCCTCGCTTCAAATGAAACTCGACCTCATACTCCAGCAGCGACACGTTTGGGATCACCGAGGCTGCGTAGCGCAGTTTGTCATCGATGAGCTTCGCGACAACTACACCGAACACGTCTCGGTTTTTTCCAATCGTCTGGCGGACCCACCCATATAGCGAGTCAAAGCCCGCACCCGAGGAACGGCTTCGTTATCAGATAGTAGAGACCGCGGTTATTTTCTCCAGTCCGACAGCCATAGGCCCCGAGCAGCCTTTGCGTCGCCGCGGCCGTGCCTCCACTCGCTGTGATACTCTCCACCACCATGCCGCTGAGGCTCGCGTTCGCTCTGCTGCTCTTGCTGACCGCGGGCGCCGCCTTCGCCCAGCCGCACCGGATCATCTTCGACACCGACTTCATCCTGCCTCCGGGCGATGACGGTATGGCGCTTCTCCTCGCCCTTCAGTCGCCGGAAGTGGAGATCCTTGGCATCACCACCGTCGCCGGGAACGAGAGCCTGGAGCGCGAGACGTCCGACGTCCTTCGGCTTCTCGAGATCGTGGGGCGGGCCGACATTCCCGTCTACCGCGGAGCGGACATGCCGCTGGTGCACGAGAAGAGCGATTTTGCGGTGTCGAGCTACGGGAAGTGGTGGTCGGACGAGCCCCCGCCGCCTCCGCCGGGCGGCTTCGCGAAGAAGCGCGCCGAGGTCGAGAGCGCTTACGATTTCATCGTGCGAACGGTAACCGCGAATCCTGGCAATGTCACCATCGTCGCCCTCGGACCTCTCACGAACGTTGCTATCGCTCTCGGGAAAGACCCCGGGCTCGCTTCCAAGATCCAGGAGCTCGTCATCATGGGGGGGGCGGTGGCGTCTCTCGCGGACGGAGGCGGGAACATCACTCCCAACGCCGAGTTCAACTTCTGGGTCGACCCGGAGGCGGCGCGCAAAACGCTTCGATCGGGCGTTTCGATTCTGCTCTCGCCGTTGAACGTCTCGCGAAAGACGAAGCTCACCAAGAAGTGGTACGACGATATGGTCGCGACCGAAACGCCCATCACCGCGCTTCTGCGAGAAACGATGGGCCCCCGCTTCAAGACGGAACCCGAGCGCGACTGGCTCATGTACGACCAGGTGGCGATGGCGAGCCTCGTCGACCGCACTCTGGTCACGACGAAAGAGCTCTACGTCGACGTCGACGTCAACCACGGTATCAACTACGGCGTTTCGGTCGGAGGTACCGAGCTCTGGCCTGGTGCCCAAGGCGCCAAGAAGATGAAGGTCCAGTACGACCTCGACTGGCCCCGATTCATCGAGATGTTCGTTTCGAGGGTCCGGGCGCCGCTGCGCAAGGGTCCGGGAGGCTAGAATGGATCGCAGGTCCTTCCTTCAAACAACGGGCGCAGCTCTCGCCGCGAGCTTCGCTCCGCGAACGTCGTTCGCGGTGCAGTCCACGGAAAAAACTCGCGTCCTCGTGGTGGGCGCCGGTCTCGCTGGCCTTTCGGCGGCGTACGAGCTCGATAAAGCCGGCTACGGCGTCACCGTCCTCGAGGCGCGTTCCCGGCCCGGCGGACGGGTGCGCACCTACCGCGACCCCTTCGCCGACGGACTTTACGCGGAGATGGGCGCGGAGTATGTGGACGCGACCGACGAGTACGATCACCTGTACTGCAAGGAGTTCGGCCTCAAGGTCCTGACGGCCAAGCTCTACGACGGGGTCTTCGTCCGCGGGCGGAAGATCGCGATGAAAGCGATCAAGGACGGGACGGCGACACTCCCCTTCGAAGGCACGAACAAGGGTCGGCTCTTCGGCCAGGAGACGGAGTACATCAAACGTCTCGCGGCGATGGTCAAGGACCGGGAGGCGCCTCCACCGGAGATCCAGAGGCTCGACAACCTCTCCGTGGTGGAGCTTCTCCTCGAAGAAGGAGCGCCTCGGGACATCATCGCCCTCTACACCTACCTGAACGCCACCGAGTCGACGGCCAGGCCTCACGAGATGTCTGCCTACGGACTCGTGATGAGCGGGGTGCACGAGGGCGGGTTCAATGAAGACGTGGATGAAGGACGCATCCTCGGAGGCAACGACCAGCTTCCCAAGGCTTTCGCGCGGGCCCTTTCGGGCAAGATCCTGTACCGCCGCCCGGTGCGAAGGATCGTTCACGACGCGAACGGCGCCGAGGTCTGGTTCGAGGAAGGTGGCTCGCTCCAGTCGATGCGAGCCCCGAAGCTCGTCCTCGCTCTTCCCTTCAAGGTCCTACGCGACCTGGAGCTCGCCCCGTCGTTCTCGCCGGAGAAGACGAAGGTCATCGACTCGCTCTGCTACGGGCAGGTGATGAAGGTCGCCATGCAGTTCAAGAAGCGCTTCTGGGACGAGCCCGGAAGCATCGGGCAGCGGGTCTTCACCGACACCATGCTCCGCCGCATCTACCACATGTCGATTGACCAGTCAGGACCGCGGGGCATCCTCATGAGCTTTACTTCGGGAGCCGACGCCGAGAAGCTCGGATTCCTCTCCGGGGACTCCCGTCTCGAGACCGCCCTCTCGGAAGTGACCCGCGTCTGGCCGGAAGCTCCGAAGTTCTGGGAGAGCGCCGCGATCAAGTACTGGAACGAGGACCCGTGGGTGCGGGGTAGCTATTCCTTCCTCGGCGTCGGCCAGAAGGACTTCCGGGCCATCGCCAGGAAGCCCGAGGGCGTCGTCCATTTCGCTGGTGAGCACACGGCGACGGCCTCGATGAACGGGGCGATCGCGTCCGGAGTTCGCGTCGCGAAGGAGATTCAGGGAACGTGAAGCTACTTCTGCTCTTCCTGACGATTGCCGACTCTTCCGACAACTGGCCTCAGTTCCGAGGTCCGGACGCGATGGGCGTTGCCGAGGATCCTCGCCTTCCCGATACCTGGAGCACCACCGAGAACGTCACGTGGAAGACTTCGATTCCTGGTCGCGGATGGTCATCCCCGATCGTCTGGGGAGACCGCATATTCCTCACTTCGGTTGTCTCCGATGCGGATCACGGAGCCCCCAAGACGGGGCTCTACTCCGGCGGACCTCAGGATATCCCCGGAGGCGAGCACCGATGGATCGTCTACGGGCTCGACTGGGCGACGGGCAGAATCGCATGGGAGAAGGACGTTCACCGCTCGAAGCCTTCGAAAGCCCGCCACCTCAAGAACAGCTACGCCTCCGAAACGCCGGTGGCGGATGCCGAGCGCCTCTACGTCAATTTCGGAAACCTCGGCGTCTTCGCCTTCGATCACCAGGGAGAGCTTCTCTGGAAGAAAGAGCTCGCACCCCTCGAGACCCGGAACGGCTGGGGCACAGCCTCCTCACCGGTGCTTCACGACCGGCGGCTCTATCTCGTGAACGACAACGAAGAGAGCTCCTATCTTCTCGCTCTCGAGGCTTCGACCGGCAAGGAGATCTTTCGCATCCCGCGCGAGGAAAAGAGCAACTGGTCGACCCCTTACGTCTGGAAGAACGAGATTCGCACGGAGATCGTGACGACCGGCTCGAACAAGATCCGGAGCTACGACCTCGACGGGAAGCTCCTTTGGGAGATCGCCGGGATGTCGTCCATCACCATCCCGACGCCGTTCTCGAAGTTCGGCCTGCTCTTCGTTTCCTCGGGTTATGTGGGAGACGACCTCCGCCCGGTCTACGCCATCAAACCGGGGGGCGAGGTGGCCTGGACCCATCGCCAGGCGGGCCCTTACAACCCCTCCCCTATCCTCTACGGTGACTACTACTACACCCTCCACGATCGGGGCTTCTTCACCAGCCACGATGCCCGGACGGGTGCTCCGATCTACGACAAGCAGCGCATCGACCCGGTGGCCGGGGCTTTCACCGCGTCTCCCTGGGCGTACAACGGAAAGATCTTCTGCTTGAGCGAGGAGGGCGTGACCTACGTGATCCAGGCGGGGAAGCAGTTCCGGGTGGTGGCCAGGAACTCGCTCGATGAGGTCGCGCTAGCGACTCCGGCCATCGCCAGGGGAAGCATCCTGATTCGAACCGCGACGAAGCTCTACCGTATTTCCAAGTGAATAAGTGAGCGATCTCCCGCGGAAGCTCGGGCTCACCGACGGCGCCCTCCTGCTCATAGGCTCCGTCATCGGCTCGGGCATCTTCGTCGTTCCCAGCCTCATCGCGCGTCGCGTTCCCGAGCCGGGGCTGGTCATCGCCATCTGGGTCTTCTCCGGCCTCCTGGTACTCGCCGGCGCCCTCGCCCTTGCCGAGCTCGGCGCCATGCTCCCCCAGTCCGGGGGGCTCTACGTCTACATGCGCGAAGCCTACGGAAGGTTCTTCGCGTTTCTCTACGGATGGACCGTCGTGCTGGTCGTCATCCCCGGCTCGATGGCCGCTCTCACCACCGCCTTCCTCCTCTATCTGGGGCATTTCTTTCCCCTGCCTCCGGCGACGGCGAAGGTCCTGGGCATCGCCGTGCTCCTCGCGCTCGCTTACGTGAACTCCCGCGGCGTGCGCTGGGGCGCGAACGTTCAGAATGGCTTCACAATCCTCAAGGCGGGGAGCCTCCTCGCGCTGGTGGCGGCCGCCGTCATCACCAAGCGCGGGTCGACCGAGAACTTCTTCCCCCTCGCTCCCGAGAGAGTCGATCTCGACGTCTTCGGCGCCATCGGGGTCGCGATGATCTCGACGCTCTTCGCTTACGACGGGTGGCATTTCGTCGGCTTCGTGGCCGGAGAGATGCGCGAGCCTCAGAAGAACGTCCACCGCAGCATCCTCATCGGCATAATCGTCATGATCGCGATCTACGTGGCGGTGAACCTCGCCTACATCTTCGCCCTGGGGCCGGGCATCGCCGCTTCCGATCGCGTCGCCTCCGACGCCGTCTCGGCGATGATCGGCCCCGTGGGCGCGAGCCTCATCGCCCTCGCCATCATCTGCTCCACGTTCGGGGCGAACGCCGCCAACATGCTCGCGGGCCCGCGCGTTCTCTTCGCCCTGGCCAGGGACGGGCTGGTATTCCCGAAGCTCGCGGAAATCCACCCCCGCTTCGCGAGCCCCGCGAACGCTATCTGGTTTCTCGCAATCTGGGCCGCAGTCCTTACGCTCACCGGCGGCTACGAGCACCTGATCACCATGGCGATGTTCGCGAACTGGATCCTGTTCACCATGGTGGCCTACTCCGTGGTGGTGCTGAGGCGGCGCCACCCGGAATGGCCACGGCCCTATCGCGTGCCGTTCTATCCGCTTCCGGTCGCGATCTTCGTGCTGGTGGCGGCGGTCTTCGTGGCGAACACCCTCATCGAGTCGACCCGGAGCTCGATCTACGGGCTCGTCATTCAGGGAGTGGGAGTGGTCTTCTATCTCGTTTGGCGGGCTACTGCTGCAAGCGCCCGCGCCGCCGCACCTGCGGAATGAACGTCCCCCAGAGGCGCGCCCCCACCGTCCGGACGATGCCGACGTACTTGTTCAGAGGATGTCGCCGGGGAAGCCAGGGCTACGCCAAGGCGGACGGCGAAGAGGATCCACGCGCACGGTTCCGCACCGTGTCCCCGGGTTTTTTCGCCGCGCTCGGGGTTCCAATCATCGCCGGGCGTGATTTCACCGACGCCGACCGTCAGGATTCCGAGCCGGTCGTCATCGTGAGCGAGAGCGTGGCGCGGCGGATGTTCCCCACCCAGGAGACCCTGAACCGCCGTTTGCTGTGGACCGATCCGGTCATGGAGTTCATCGACGTGAGCACCGGGCCCCGCCGGATCATCGGCATCGCCGCCGATGTGGACGATGAGAACGTCGTGCCTGGACCGGCGATGACCATCTATCATCCCGTCGAGCAGGAGATCGGCGGCGGCCGCCTCTTCGTGCACGCTCGAACCGATCCATACGCGCTGGCGCCTCCAATCACCGAGATCATTCGCGCGCTCGCGCCCGACGAGCCGGTGGAGCGAGCGGCGACGCTCGAGGACGTGCGCGCGGAAGTGCTCGCCCCTGATCGGCTGAATGCGCTCGTCTTCGGCGGATTCGAGGCGGTGGCGCTGACCATCGCCGTCGTCGGCGTCGCCGGCGTGCTGGCATTCTCGGTGAGCGCACGGACGCGGGAGTTCGGCATCCGCCTGGCGATCGGGTCTGCGCCGCGACATCTGCTGACGCGCGTTCTCGGAGAAGGCACGGTCATCGCCGGGGCAGGCATCGCGGCAGGAGCGGCGGGGGGCTCTTGCTGGCGGGACTCACCGGCGGCTACATCCCGGGCTTCCGCATCCCGGGGGCGCTCCCGATCGTCGGGCCGCGATGATTCTGGTCGCGGCGGCGATCCTGGCCTCGCTGGTGCCGGCTGCGCGCGCGTCGCGCGTCGACGTCATCCAGGCGTTGCGGTCCGAGTAATGGGCGTCAGAAGACGCCGCTCACCAGGTACAGCTCGCCGTCGCTGCGGACCTCGCTGTAGGCATAGGCCTTTCCGTCGGCCGAAACCGTGACGAATCCGATCTTCGGCGCACCGCTTGGGTCGGCGACCGTAAGCCGCTTCCAGAGCCGCCTCTCACCCGTGGCGACGTCGATCCGGTAGACGGCGAGCGTGGTCTCCGAGCGGCGGGATCGGGCGAAGAGGGCGTCGGGCCGGTCCGTGAAGCCCAACGGAAGGAGGTCGTCGCCGAGCCCCGGGATCGCCCTCGGCTCGCCGCCCTCGATCGGATAGAGGGCGGCCTGGCCGTCGGGCCCGAGCGCGGTCACGAAGCGGCCATCGGGCGAGACGACGCGAGACACGTACGGGGCGAGGCGCACGCCCTCGCCGCTGATCGGCCGGGGCTCGCCGCCCTCGAGGTCCTGCACGAAGAGGCGCGACGCCTTTCCGGCCTCCGCCCCGGAGACCACGACGCGGCGTCCGTCGGGCACGAAGGCCGCCCAGGTGTGGTGCGTGACGGGACCGCTCGCGAGATCCTGCGTCTCGCCCGGCCCGGTCGGGATCAGCACGAGCCGCGTCGGGTCGCCCGGAACGATGTTCAGGACCTGCCGGCCATCCGGCGAAAGGCCCGTCGGAATTCCCTCCCCCAGCCGCACCGGCGGCCGGCGGTCGAGCCCGCGGAGGTAAACGCCGTAGTCGAGCGTCTCGAAGAGCACGCGCCCCTCGCGATCGACGTCCATTGGGGTTGCGAGCTGCAGCCACGACAGGTCCACCTCCGGGCCGTCAGCCGACGCCCGCAACCGCCCCTGGAGCCCATACGTCTGCAGCAATAGACGACCGTCGGGTGCGATGTCGTAGAGCGTCAAGCGTGCATGGCTTCGCAGCACGCGGCGAGCCGTCCCGCCTTCTCGGGAGGCGCAGAAGATCGAGCTGCCGTTCGCGAAGCACACTTCGCTCGCGTCGGGTCTCCAGGCGAGGCCCGACAGCGATCCGAACTCGGGCGTCAGGTTGCGCTTCGCGCGCGAAGCGACCTCGACGAGGGCGGGCCAGCCGCGGTCGTCGCCGTGGATCGGGTGCTCGTGGAACGCGATCGCGCCGCCCGCGGGCGAGACGCGCGGCGAGGACAGCCATCCGGCGCTCTCGTAGAGCACGCTTCCGGCGGGAAACTCGAGCCGCGTGCGCCCGCCCGCGGCGCGCACCACGGCGAGGCGCCCCTCGGGCGACCAGTCCGCGGAGGTCACGTCCTCGAGCAGCTCGCGCGGCGCTCCTCCGGCGAGCGGGAGCTGGGCGAGCGTCCCGCGCACCAGCAGGTGCTCCACCGCCGGCCGGTGAGCGACGGCCAACTCCCCCGACCGCGAGACCGCGAAGAGCGACGCGTCGAGGAGCGGCGGCGTGTCCGTGACGCGCGCGCCGTCGAGGCGCGTCACGAAGACGCGCGCGGGCTCGCTGTCCCAGATGGCCGAGTACACGACGGTGCTCCCGTCGGCCGCGAAGCGCGCGTTCTGCATCGAGCCTCGTCGCGACGTGAGCAGCTCGTAGCGCGGAAGCTCGCGCGGCGCAGCCTCGCGCCGGGCGGGCCCTAAGAGCCGCGCCGCGAGGAAGCCGAGCGCCGCTCCCGCGACGAGCACGGCTGCCGCGGGCACCAGGCGCCGCGCGTGCCCGGCCGGGACCGCGGCCACCGCCGCCGCGCTGTCGCCGCCCGAGAACGCCTCGAGTGCGATCGCCAGGTCGCGCGCCGACTGCAAGCGCTCGTCCACGCTCTTCTCCAGGCACCGCTGTACCAGCCGGTCGAGCGCCATCGGCACCTGCCGCCCGCTCGACGAAAGCTCGGCCGCATCCTCCTTGAGGATCGCCGTCATCGTCTCGGCCGCGGTCTCGCGCTGGAACGCGCGGCGGCCGGTCAGCATCTCGTAGAGCACGGCCCCGAGCGCGAAGATGTCCGTTCGCGCGTCCACCCGTGCGCCGCGCACCTGCTCGGGCGACATGTAGCCGACCGTGCCGACCACAGCGCCCGGGTCGGTGAGCTGGTCGAGCGTCGGCGAGCTGGTCGCGCCGTCGTCGGTCGCCGCCTGGTGCGTGACCAGCCCGAAGTCGAGGATCTTGACCCGTCCGTCACGCGTCACGAACAGGTTCTCCGGCTTGAGGTCGCGGTGCACGATGCCCTTCGCGTGCGAGGCCGCGAGCCCGTTCGCGACCTGAACCGCGTACTCGACGGCCTTGCGCTGCGCGATCGCTCCGCCCGCGAGGCGCTGGCGCAGCGTCTCGCCCTCGAGCAGCTCCGTCACGGCATAGGCCGTGCCGTCCTGCCGGCCGAACTCGTGGATCGCGAGGATGTTGGGGTGCGACAAGGCGGCGACCGCCTTTGCCTCGCGTTCGAAGCGCGCGAGGGCGTCTGGGCTCGCAGCGACACGCTCGGGCAGCACCTTGACGGCCACCTCGCGGTCGAGGCTCTTATCGCGCGCGCGGTACACCTCGCCCATTCCGCCGGCGCCGAGCGGCGCGACGATCTCGTAGTGGCCGAGGCGGACGCCGGGTGCGAGGGGCATGGGCGCTTTTGCGGCCGCATCATAAGCGTAGTACATCAGGAAAGCCACTACGACGGAACGAGCTCATCAGCTCGAGTCGCTCGTCGCTCAGGGGGTCCAAAGCCTGCGAAGGCTCCAAGGGGAAGAAGGAGGAACGTGAAGAGCTCTGCATCCAGCCCAATCGTGACCTGCTGGACGGTTTTCTGGACACGATCGCCACTGCGGGGCTGACCCCTGGGATCTACACCCGCCAAAATATTTGGGAGCGCTGGCTTGGGAAAGACTTCCGCCCGTCCCAGGACTCTGCGCTCTGGTTGGCGGGTTGCGGCGCCCTGTGTCGGGACCGAAGCTCTACGGAGGTCATTTCGGCCTTTCACGATCGGGTAGGGACGCGGGCCATGGGCGGCATGCTTCCTGTCGTATGGCAGTACCGAGTGGAACAAATAGGGGTGTGCTCTGCCCCGGACTATGACGTGGCCCGCCAGGATCCCTCGGTGGGCTTCACACCTCTTGAGGCGCCCCCTCCGATCCTGTACTGCCCCTGCGGGGAGACCACCTGCGAGTGAGGGTGACGCCCCTTCAATTGAGGTAGGACATCGGAGCTCGATCTACGGGCTCGTCATTCAGGGGGTGGGAGTGGTCTTCTATCTCGCCTGGCGGGCTAATGCCGCATGCGCCCGGGGCGCCGTCGCACCTGCGGAGTGAACGTCACCCAGAGGCGCGCCCCCACCGTCCGGACGATGCCGACGTACTTGTTCAGAGGATGTCGCCGGGGAAGCGATCGGAACACGGGCTTCGCCCGGGGGACGAGGTGCCGGAGCTCGCTCCGAAGTCTTCGGTCCTCGGGGTGCATGGCGAGCCCCTCCGTCAGGGCCACGATGGCCTCACCCCGCCTGCGGCCCATCGCCAGAACCCGCCCCAGGTTCAGATAAAGGTCGCTCGACCGGCGGCCGTCCTTCTCCATGGCTCGCCGACAGAGGGCGGTAGCCTCCTCGACGCGGCCTTCCGTAAGCGCCGTCAGGAGACCGTAGTAGGAGAGGTGGGCGGGATCTCCGCTTCCGTCCTCGATGAGCTTCTTGAGAGAGCTGAAGGCGAAAGTGTAGAGGCGAGCGCGGTAGTCCTCCATGGCGCTCTCGAAGAGAAGCGCCCGGTAGTTTGGATCCATCGGCGAAAGCCTAGGCCAACCGGCGCCGGAATTCCAGTGCGGAGATCACATTTTGGATGGAAACAAGCGTCTTCGCGGTACCCATATCCTTGAAGCCCGTTCCCGTCGCGAGATAGCAGACGTTGCTTTTCGGATCGATGGCCCCCTGCTCGACGAGTTTTTTCAACGCGGCGACCGCAGTGGCGCTCGAGGGCTCCACGAAGAGCCCCTCCGTCGAGGCGAGGAGCTTCTCCGCCTCGAGCGTCTCCTCGTCGCTCACCGCGATCGCGACTCCCCCGGACTCGACCACCGCGGGCACGGCGATATGGGCATCGAAGACCACGTCGTCCGCGATTGCGCCGCAGACCGTTCGGATCTCCGGCCAGCGTCTTCTGGTGGCATCCTTCCAGGAGAGGCCGAGGTCAATTGCTTCGACGAACGGGGCGCAGCCCTCGGCCTGGACCCCCACCAGGCGCGGCAGGCGATCGATCGCTCCGAGGGCCGAAAGCTCGCGAAAGCCTCGCCACAGAGAGCCGAGGTTTCCGCCCCCGCCCACGGGAACGACGAGCCAGTCGGGGACGTCGGACGCGAGCTCGTAGGCGATGGTCTTCGAGCCCTCGAGCGTGAACGGGTTGTAGAGGGCGGTGGTCGCGACGACGTGCCAGTCGAAGCGCTGCGCCGCCTCGTCCATCAAGTCGAAAACGGCCGCGGGTG
>Ga0326597_10006568_pt1 | contig 15913 bp, 11 predicted proteins | sample RVTome_12_FD_203789 | JGI IMG/M metagenome (GOLD analysis project Ga0326597, IMG submission 203789) | Soil microbial communities from uranium-contaminated site in the Upper Colorado River Basin, Wyoming, United States - RVT100D185 | ecosystem: Environmental > Terrestrial > Soil > Contaminated >...
TTGTTGAATTCATACCGGTGCCGGTGCCGTTCCTTGACGTCCAGAACACCGTAGGCCTTGTGGGCCAGGCTGCCGTCCAGCAGGCGGCAGGGATAGGCGCCGAGCCGCATCGTCCCGCCCTTGTCATGGACCGACTTCTGGTGCTCCATCAGGTGAATCACCGGATGCGGACTGTTGGGATCAAATTCCGAGCTGTTCGCGTCGGCGAGGCCGGCGGCGTTCCGCGCCAGTTCGATCACCGCGCACTGCATGCCGAGGCAGAGGCCGAGGAAGGGAATGCCCCGTTCCCTGGCAAAACGGATCGTCTGGATCTTGCCTTCGATGCCGCGTACGCCGAATCCGCCCGGGATCAGAATGCCGTCGGCCTCCCGGAGGGTCTGCTCGGTGCCGCGTCGTTCGACGTCTTCCGACTCGATCCAGTTGATGTTGACCCGCGTTTCGTGATCCACGCCGCCGTGCACCAGCGCTTCCGTCAGGCTCTTGTAGGACTCCTTCAGCCCGATGTATTTACCGACCAGTGCGATCGACACTTCGTGCTTGGGCCGCTTGATTTTCTGCACCATGGCGTCCCATTCGCGCAGGTTCGGCGGGCCCGTTTCCAGCTTGAGCTGGCGCACGATCAGCTCGTCGAGCCCCTCCTTCCGGAAGACGATGGGCACTTCATACACCGTTTCAACGTCCTTGGCCGTGATCACGGCGCCCTTTTCCACGTTGCAGAAGAGCGCGATCTTGTCCTTGAGGTCCGGCGGAAGAAACCGATCGGTCCGGCACAGGAGAATGTTCGGCTGGATGCCGATTTCGCGCAGTTTATTGACGGAATGCTGGGTCGGCTTGGTTTTTAATTCGCCGGACGCACCGATATACGGCACCAGCGTCAAATGGATGTACAGGACATTCTCACGCCCGACGTCGTAGGGCATCTGCCGGATGGCCTCCAGGAACGGCAGGCTCTCGATGTCGCCGACCGTCCCGCCGATCTCGACAATGGCCACGTCGGTTTCTTTGGCCACGTTCCGGATGCATTGCTTGATTTCATCCGTGATGTGCGGCACGACCTGGACGGTCCCGCCGAGATAGTCGCCACGGCGCTCCTTGGTAATGACCGAATTATAGATGCGGCCGGTGGTATAATTGTTTTCCCGGGTCAGGGTCAGCGAGGTGAAGCGTTCGTAGTGGCCCAGGTCCAGGTCGGTCTCCGCCCCGTCTTCCGTCACGAACACCTCCCCGTGCTGGTACGGGTTCATCGTTCCCGGGTCGACGTTGATATAGGGGTCCAGCTTGAGGAAGGTGATTTTCAACCCGCGGCTCTCCATGAGATTGCCGATCGCCGCCGAGGCGAGCCCCTTGCCCAGCGAGGACACGACGCCGCCGGTCACGAAAATGAATTTGCTCATCGCCTGTCCCTCGCCTTGGCCCGTGCCGCCGATCGGGTGGTTGTGCGTCGCCGTGTCATGCGTCCCAGGACCGATGCGGCCTGCTTCAGATCCTTCGGCGTGTCGATCCGCAAGGAATCATGCGTCGTTTCCCAGACGCGGATCCTGACGCCCTGTTCGAGCGCGCGGAGCTGCTCCAGCTTCTCGGCCTCTTCGAGCGGGCTGGTCGGCAACCGTGACACCTGCAGCAGCGTCGCCCGCGTATAAATGTAAATCCCCAGATGGACATAATGCAACCCGGAGACGATATTCCCGGGGCCCTTGCCACGGTGGCATGGGATCGGCGCGCGGGAAAAGTAGAGGGCGTCGCCATTGACATCCGTCACGACCTTCACGATGCCGGGATTGCGGATCTCGCGGGATGAGGTCAGCGCGCGCTTGAGCGTGCCCATGCCCGCACGGCTGCGCAGGAACGGCCTGATGAGATCGCCGAGTAACCCGGGATGCAGCGCGATCTCGTCGCCCTGCAGATTGACGAACACACCGCCGGCATTCCGGCGGGCGACGGCGGCCACCCGGTCCGTTCCGGTCCGGAACTTCCCCTTCGGCATCACGACGGCGCCGCCAAATGCGGTCACCGCTTTTTGAATGCGGACGTCATCGGTGGCGACCAGCACGCGACGCACGCCGGGCGACGCCAGGGCGCGTTCGTAGACATGCTGGATGATCGGTTTGCCTGCCAGCAGGGCCAGCGGTTTTCCGGGGAATCGAGAGGAGCCGAACCGGGCCGGAATGACGACTGTCACCGGCGGGGTCGGTTTAGGCATGCGTCAGGGCCTCGGTCAATTGTCGCGCAGTCACGGTTGCCGTGCCGACCATGCCGACCACGATGCCGGCCGCGTGGTTGGCCAGGACGGCCCCGTCCCGGATGGATGCGCCGGTCGCCATGGCCAGGGCCAGGGTGCCGATGGCGGTGTCGCCGGCTCCGGTCACATCGTAGACCTGCCGCGCCACGGTCGGAATGTGCCAGTGCGAGCCGTTGGCTTCGAAGAGGCTCATGCCCTTCTCGCCCCGCGTGATCAGGACGCACTCGCAACCCAGCCGTTGCCGGAGAATGTCGCCCGCCTGGAAAACGGCTTGATCGGCGTCCCCGTGGACCCCGGCGGCCTGCGCGGCTTCGAGATGGTTGGGAGTCACCACCGTGACGCCTTTATAATAGGAGAAATGTTCCACCTTGGGATCCACGATGATCGGGACGCGCCGCAGGGCGGCCAGGCGGGTCAACTCGGCCATCAGCCCGGCGGTCACGACGCCCTTGGCGTAATCCGATACCACGAGGCACGAAATGTCGCGCAGGCGGGATTCGACGTAGCGGAGGATGCGCCGCTGATGCTGCGCGTTGATGTCGGTCCGTCCTTCGAGGTCGTACCGGACGATCTGCTGGTTGTGGGCGACGACGCGGGTCTTTCTCGTGGTCGGACGGTCCGGATCGATGACCACGCCGCCCCGCCCCTGCCGCCGGGTGCCCAGTTCCTTCAGCAGTTGGCGCCCGCCTTCGTCCGAGCCGATGATGCCGCACAGGTCCGCCCGTCCGCCGAGGGAGACGATGTTGTTGTAGACGTTCGCCGCCCCGCCCAGCTTGAGCGATTCCGAATTGACGTGGACGATCGGTACCGGCGCCTCGGGGGAGATCCGGCTGACGTTGCCCCAGATGTAATGATCGAGGATCAGGTCGCCGACGACCAGCACGTTCGCCTGCGGAAATCTGACGATGTGATTCCGCAGCGCACGCAGGTCTGGAACCGGCAGGAGTCCCGTCTCTCCGCCCCGGTTGCGGGGAGATTTCGGCGCCGCCCCGCCGGTCTTGCTCATCGAATGGCCTTTCCGATTCGCTCCCACCGGACCCATTCCTGCCAGGTTCCCTGCCCGCTCCACGACCAGTAGATGCGCAGCGCCCGTCCTTTGATTTTCTCTTCTCTCACGTAGCCCCAGAACCGGCTGTCCAGGCTCTGGTCCCGGTTATCGCCCATGACGAAGTAGGAATGGGCGGGAACGGTGACCGGGCCGTAGTTGTCCCGTGGATTGATCGCGCCGTCGATGACGCCGGGATCCACCCGCTGCGTGTAGGTCTGATCCGTCACCGTGGCGCCGTTCACGTAGACCGCCTTATTGTGAATTTGTACGACATCGCCGGGGATCCCCACGATGCGCTTGATAAAGTCCTTCTCTTCGTCTTCGGGGTAGCGGAAGACGATGACGTCGCTCCGCTGCGGCGGTCCGAACGTGACCAGATTTTTGGTGGTATAGCACGTCATGGGCGGAAGCGCCATCTTGACGTGGCAATCTCCCGGCCATTGAATGCCGTACGACAGCTTGCTGACGAGGATGTGATCGCCGATCAGGAGCGTCGGGATCATGGATCCCGAGGGAATCTTGAATGCCTGCACGACGAAGACCCGGATGGCGAAGGCCAGCAGCATGGCTACGATGATGGCCTCGGTATATTCGCGCCAGAGCGGCTTCCGTCTGGACATCGCAAAGGTGGCGGCCGTCGTCTGGTCGAGCGCTGCGTCGGGCGCGACCGTTTCCTCCGGCGATTCGGAGGATCCGTCGATCGGGGTCGGCAGGCTGGAAGGATCCCGCTCGATCGTCATTCGCCGGTCACCTTCAGCAGCGCCAGGAAGGCTTCCTGCGGCACTTCCACCTTGCCCACCTGCTTCATCCGCTTCTTGCCCTCTTTCTGCTTCTCCCACAGTTTCCGCTTGCGGGTGATGTCGCCGCCGTAACACTTGGCGGTCACGTTCTTTTTGATCGCGCCGATCGTTTCGCGGGCGACGATCTTGCTGCCGATGGCCGCCTGGATGGCGATTTCGAACATCTGCTTGGGAATCAACTCCTTCATTTTTTCAGCCATCTGCCGCCCCCGCGCAATGGCGTTGTCCCTGTGCGTGACGAACGAGAGGGCGTCGACCGTTTCGCCGTTGAGCAGCAGGTCGATTTTAACCATGTCCCCAGTCCGGTAGCCGAGGACTTCGTAATCGAACGAGGCGTATCCCTGCGTTTTGGATTTCAGCCGGTCGTAAAAGTCGAGGATGATCTCGTTGAGCGGCAATTCGTAGGTCAGCATGACGCGTGTAGGATCCAGATACTGCAGGCTCTGTTGGATGCCGCGGCGCTCCTGGCACAGCTTGAGCACGTTGCCGACATAGCGCTCTGGCGTGATGATCGTGGCCCGGATGAACGGTTCCTCGAAGCTTTCGATCGACGAGGGTGCCGGCAGCTTGGCCGGGTTGTCGATGGTCAGGATGTCTCCCGCCGTGGTGAGCACCTGGTAGACGACCGTCGGCGCGGTGGTGATCAGGGTCAGGCTGTATTCCCGCTCCAATCGTTCCTGGATGATTTCCATGTGCAGCAGGCCAAGAAACCCGCACCGGAATCCGAATCCGAGGGCCAGCGAGGACTCCGGCTCATAGACGAACGACGAATCGTTCAGGCGGAGTTTCGTGAGCGCGTCGCGGAGGTCCTCGAAGCGGGCCGTGTCCGTCGTGTAGAGACCGCAGAAGACCATGGGCCGGGCGTCCTTGTAGCCGGGAAGGGGCGCATCCGTCGGCCGGGCGGCGTCGGTGAGCGTGTCGCCGATTTTCGTATCCGCCACTTCCCGCATGCCGGCGCAGATGTAGCCGACATCGCCGGTTCCGAGCTGGTCCGTCTTGGTGCGCTTCGGCGTGAACTGGCCGACCTCCATGACTTCGAACGTCCGGTTGTTCGACATGGCCCGGATCTTCATGCCGGGCTTGACCTGCCCGTCAAGCACACGGGTCAGCACGATGACGCCCTGATAATTATCGAACCAGGAATCGAACACCAGCGCCTTCAAGGGCTTGGCTGAATCGCCGGACGGCGGCGGAATGCGCGTGATGATGGCGTCCAGGACTTCCTTGATCCCGCGGCCTTCCTTGGCGCTGATCAGGAGCGTGTCCTTGACGTCCAGGCCCAGCACGTCCTGAATCTGCTGCTTGACGCCCTCGACGTCGGCTCCGGGGAGATCGATCTTGTTGATGACCGGCAGAATGACCAGGTTGTTCGCCATGGCCAGGTGCGCGTTGGCGATCGTCTGCGCCTCGACGCCCTGGCTGGCATCCACGAGCAGCAGGGCCCCTTCGCAGGCGGCCAGGCTGCGCGAGACCTCATAGGTAAAGTCCACGTGGCCCGGCGTGTCGATCAAGTGCAGCGCGTAGCGGTTCCCGTCGGGCGCCTGGTAGTCGAGCGCCACGGCGTGGGCTTTAATGGTAATGCCCCGCTCGCGCTCCAGGTCCATCGCATCCAGGATCTGGGCACGGGCCTCCCTCGAGGTAATGGCCCCGGTTGCTTCCAGAAGCCGATCTGCGAGGGTGGATTTCCCGTGATCGATATGGGCGATTATGGAGAAGTTCCTGGTGTGAGTTTGCAAGTCGTTGTTCCTGCTGACGAAATCGGATCATTATAGGCGCTGGTCTTCCGGTTGTCAAAGTGGTGTCCGGCACTTATAATCCGCTGGCCCCTGCCTGCTTCAACCCAACGTGCATCGGAGTGCCATGGCAGCATCGCGACAAGACCGACAGTTGGCCGAGTGGGATCGAAAGTTTCTCTGGCATCCCTTCACGCAGATGCGCGAGTGGGAGCGGGAAGACCCGCTCATCATCACGCGCGCCAAAGGCAGCCATCTCTACGACGCGAAGGGGCGGAAATATCTCGACGGGGTGTCGTCCGTCTGGCTCACCGTCCACGGACACCGGCATCCGGCCCTCGACCGCGCGCTGCGTCAACAGACGACGAAAATGGCGCACAGCACGCTGCTCGGGCTTTCGCATCCCCCGGCGATCACACTGGCGCGCGAGCTCATTCGCATCGCGCCCCGCGGGCTCACGCGGGTGTTCTATTCCGACGACGGGTCGACGGCGATGGAGGTCGCGCTCAAGATGGCGGTGCAGTACTGGCGTCAGCGCGTTCCCCGCGCCGGCCCCAAGCGGACGTTTCTCCATCTCCAGCTCGGCTATCACGGCGATACGGCCGGCGCCATGAGCGTGGGCGGGATCGATCTGTTCCATCGGCGCTATCGTCCCCTCCTCTTTCCGGCGGTCGCGGCGGAGCCGCCCTACTGTTACCGCTGCCCGCTCAAGCTGACCTATCCCACCTGCATGCTGGCCTGTGTGGATCCGATCGAGCGAATACTGAAGCGGCGGCATCGCGACCTTGCCGGCCTGGTCATCGAGCCGCTGGTTCAGGCGGCCGCCGGCATGATTACGGCGCCGCCCGGCTACCTGGCTCGGATCCGCCGGTTATGCACGAAATATCATGTGCTGCTCATCGCCGACGAAGTGGCAACCGGTTTCGGTCGCACGGGGCGGATGTTCGCCTGTGAGCACGACGGGGTGACGCCCGATCTGATGGCGATCAGCAAGGGGCTGACCGGCGGCTACCTGCCGCTGGCGGCCACGTTGACGACCGAAAAAATCTACCGGGCGTTCCTGGGACGGTTTGACGAATGGAAAACATTTTTCCACGGCCACAGCTATACGGGCAACCCGCTGGGCTGCGCGGTGGCCCTCGCGAACCTGGCCGTGTTTCGCCGGGAGCGGACGCTGGCGCGACTGCAGCCGAAGATCCAGGCACTGACCCGCCTGCTGCGGCCGCTCAAAGAACTGGCGCATGTCGGAGAGATCAGGCAGCGCGGATTCATGGTGGGGATCGAGCTCGTCCAGGCACGAGAGTCCAGATCCCCCTACCCGCTCGAACGGAGGATGGGGCATCGTGTGGCGATGGAAGCACGACGGCGGGGACTCATTATCCGCCCGCTGGGCAACGTGATCGTCCTGATGCCGCCGTTGACCGTCACGAAGCGTGAGTTGACCCAGATGGTCGCGATCGTCCGCGAATCCATCCACGCCGTGACCGGGGCATGAACTCGTTTCCGCACGAACACGAGTTACTGTTTTTCTATCAGGGAAATCCCCGGTGGGGTATACTCCGGGCCTGATTATCACAAGGTAGGGCCATACGATGCCACGTGATCTTCCCCTCGGAAACGGATCGCTGCTCGTCACCTTCGATCAGACCTACCAGCTCCGCGATCTCTACTGGCCGCACGTCGGGCTCGAAAATCACACCAAGGGGTTGGTGAACCGGTTCGGCGTCTGGGTCGACGGCCGGTTCAAGTGGATCGACGACGCCGGGTGGTCGCGCCGGCTGAACTATGCCGGCGAGACGATGGTCTCGGAAGTCGAACTGGTCCACAAGGACTTGCCGGTGAAGATTGTCTGCAACGATGCCGTCGACTTCCACGAGAATCTCTACATACGCCGTCTCAACGTGACGAGCACGGCAACGCATGAGATCGAGGTTCGTTTCTTCTTCCACCTGGATCTGAACATTTCCTCACACGAAGTCGGCGATACCGCCTATTACGAGCCGGAGCGGCGCAGCGTCTACCATTACAAAGGGGCGCGCTGGTTTCTCGTCAATACCGCGACCCCGGGCAAGCAGTCCACGGACGCCAAGGACACCGTGGAGGGCTGGCACATCGGCGTGCAACAGTGGGCGTGCGGGCACAAGGGCGTGAATAATCTGGAGGGAACGTGGAAGGATGCCGAGGATGGGACCCTCTCCGGCAATGCCATCGCGCAGGGGTCCGTGGACTCGACGGTGGCCGCCCACCTGCGCATTCAGCCCGGCGCCACGAACGCCGCCTACTACTGGATTGCCGTCGGGACCAACTTCGAAGAAGTCACCAAGATCAATCGTTCCGTCCGGCATCGCGGCCCCTGGAGTTTTCTGGACCGGACGGCGGCCTACTATAAACTCTGGCTGGCATCCCATCGCCCCGACTTTGCCGACCTGCCCGTGGACATCATCCGGCTGTACCAACTGAGCCTGCTGGTGATCCGGACGCAGGTGGATAATGGCGGTGCGATCATCGCGGCGAACGATTCCGATATCGCCTCCACCGTCCGGGACACCTATTCCTATATGTGGCCGCGTGACGGCTCGCTGGTCGCCTCCGCGCTGGACCGGGCCGGGTACCTCTGGATGCCCAGGGTGTTCTACCGGTTCTGCCGCGACGTCCTGAGCAAGGAAGGCTATCTGCTCCACAAGTACAATCCGGACGGCACGCTGGCATCGAGCTGGCATCCCTGGATACGGGACGGACAAAAGGATCTGCCGATCCAGGAGGACGAAACGGCGCTGGTGCTCTGGGCGCTCTGGCGTCATTTTGAGAAGTGGAAAGACGTCGAGTACATTAAGCCGTTGTACCGGTCCCTGATCATCCGCGCCGCCGATTTTCTCGTCGCCTACCGCCATGTGGACACCGGCCTGCCGAAAACGTCGTATGACCTGTGGGAAGAACGGCGCGGCGTGCTGGCCTTCACCGTGTCGGCGGTCTGGGCCGGTCTCTCGGCGGCGGCGAATTTTGCACATGCGTTCGGCGAGACAGAGGCGGCGGACCGGTATGCCAAGGCGGCCGATCACATGAAGGCCGGTGCGGAATCCGTTCTCTACCATCCGGAACTCACACGGTTCGTGCGGATGGTCAATCGGAAAAAGGACAAGAGCTGGGAACATGACCGGACGATCGACTCCTCGATGTACGGCCTCTGGTATTTCGGCATGTTCGCGCCGGACGATCCCCGCATCGTGCGGACCATGGAGGCGATTCAGGACAGGCTGGCGGTCAGGACGGCGGTGGGCGGCATTGCGCGCTACGAGGACGATTACTACCATCAGCAGAGCCAGGACATCGCCAACGTACCGGGCAATCCCTGGTTCATCTGCACCCTGTGGGTGGCCGAGTGGATCATTGCGACGGCGAAGACGCGCGCGGATCTGAAGCCGGCCGTCTCACTGCTCGAGTGGTGCGTGCGACACGGCCTGCCGTCCGGCGTGCTCGCGGAGCAGGTTCATCCTCACAGCCACGCTCCCATTTCCGTGTCCCCTCTCACCTGGAGCCACGCGACCTTCGTGATGGCGGTTGGGGAATATCTCGAGAAGTGGAATACCCTGCCGAAGTAGCCCTGGTCCGGTCTCAGTGGAAGCGGCCGTTGTCGTTCCAATCTTCTCCGGAGAGACGGATGAAGCGAGGAAATCGAGCCCTCGGTCAGGCCAGGGTGATCGTCCCTCCGCGGGAGACGTTCAAGACTCCCGCGGCGCTGCCTTCCTTGATGAAGACTTCAACCTGGCCGTTGCTGTTGATCAACGCGCGTGGAGCCGACGGATCGCCCTGGCTGTAGCTGCGGACAAGGCCGTCGATCGTCATGCCGCCGATTCGGATGGAGACCGTGGACCGTCTGGTTCTGCCCTGCACATCCTGGACATGGAAGGGCGTGAGGTTTGAAATCAGGTTTCCAAATCGATCCACGTACACAATGGTCCCGGCCAGGATGTTCCCCTGCCATGTCGGCTCGGCCAGCGGCAGCCTGACGTAGTCCTGGATCAGCTTGCCGTAGGAACCGGGCTGTTGCCCCCTGGTGAGCCACGCAGCGGCCGGCGCGAACAGATCGCGTCCGTCAAAGGTCGTGCCTTCCGAATCCAGGCGGTATTGCTTGTTTTCGATCTGGCGGACTTCGACGCCCGTTTCTTCCAGGTAGATGTAGCTGAGCAACCCGTTGTCGGGTGCGACGAAGAAATGACGGGAGGTTGTGACCAGGAGCGGCCGCCGCAGGCTGCCGACGCCCGGATCGACGACGGCAACGTGCACCGTGCCGTCGGGAAAGTATTTGTAGGAGGCTTTGACGAGATACGCGGCTTCCTCCACCTGGTGCGGCGTCACTGCGTGCGAGAGATCCACGATGCGGGCTTGCGGGTTGATCCCCAGGATCACCCCCTTCATGCTGGCGACAAAGTAGTCGCGATCACCAAAATCGGTCAGCAGCGTGATGACAGAAATGGCAGCCGGCATCCTAGAACCCGATCGAATCGGTAATGAGGTTCACCGTTTCATGATAGCTGACAAAATAGTCCGGATCGCAGAAATCGGTCAGCCGCGTGATGACGAAAATTGCGGCGGGCATCTCAGAGATCGTTGAACTGAATCTCGATCACTTTGTATTCGACGACTTTGGCGGGGGTGGTAACGGCGACCTGGTCTCCGACGCGCTTGCCGATCAGGGCTTTTCCGACGGGGGATTGGATCGAGATCTTTCCGTCCTTGAGATCCGCCTCATCCTGGCCGACCAGCGTGTACTGCTTTTTCTGTTTGCTTTCCATTTCCACCAGCGACACGGTGGCGCCGAACACGGCCGTGTCGGTTGACCGGCCCGCGGTCTCGACGATCCTGGCGTCGGCGAGCCTGCTCTCCAATTCCTTGAGACGGGACTCGATGAAGCCCTGGCGCTCCTTCGCGGCGTCGTATTCGGCGTTCTCGCTCAAGTCGCCGTGCGACCGGGCCTCGGCGATGGCCTCGATCACTTTCGGGCGCTCGACCTTCTTCAAGCGGTCCAGTTCGGCCTTCAGTGCTTCATACCCCTTCTTTGTGATCGGTGTCGGCATTCGACCTCCAGCCAATTACCGGTGATGATATTCCTGCAGGGACCGGATCGTCAGTCCTTTTTTTAGCATGGCTTCTACCGCCCGGGCAGCCGCTCTGGCGGCCGGCATGGTCGTGCAGTACGCGACTCCGCGCTGCAGCGCTTCCCGCCTGATCGACGCGGAATCGGCCTGCGAAGCCTGGCCCCACACCGTGTTGATCACCAGGCTGATATCCCCGTTCTTGATGTGATCGACGAGGTGGGGCCGGCCTTCCGTGACCTTGTTGACCGCGTCGCAGTCGACATCGTGCTGCCGCAGATAGGCGGCGGTGCCGCTCGTGGCCTCGATCCGGAACCCGAGCTGACGGAGCTTCCTGGCGACCTCGAGCGCGGCCGGCTTGTCCTGGTCTTTCACGCTGAGCAGGGCCGTCCCGCCACGCGGCAGCGGTACCCCGGCCGCCGACTGGGACTTGGCGAAGGCCCAGCCGAAGTCGGCGTCGATTCCCATGACCTCCCCGGTCGATTTCATTTCCGGACCCAACAGGACATCCACTCCGGCAAACTTGGTAAAGGGGAACACCGCCTCCTTGACCGAGACATGGGCCGGCGCCGGGGCCTTCGTAAAGCCGAGCTGGTCCAGTGTCTTGCCGATCATGACTTTCATGGCCAGCTTGGCCAGCGGGGCCCCAATCGCCTTGCTGACGAACGGCACCGTACGCGAGCCGCGCGGATTGACCTCGAGCACGTAGATGTCGCCGTTCCGCACGGCGAATTGGACGTTCATCAGTCCGATCACGCCCAGCTCCAGGGCCAGCGCCACGGTCTGGCGGCGGATCTCGTCCACCACTTGTGTGTCGAGCGTATAGGGCGGGAGCGAACAGGCCGAGTCGCCTGAATGGACGCCCGCCTCCTCGATGTGTTCCATAATGCCGGCGACCACCACCAGCTTCCCGTCGGCAATGGCGTCCACATCGATTTCGATGGCGTCTTCAAGATACTTGTCGACGAGCACCGGGTGTTCGGGCGAGGCGTTGACGGCCGTGGCCATGTAGTGCAGGACGCCGGTTTCATCGTACACGATCCGCATCGCGCGCCCCCCCAGCACGTAGGAGGGGCGGACCATGACGGGGTAGCCGATCGTGCCCGCAATTCGGACCGCTTCGGCGGCCGATCGGGCCGTGCCGCTGGCCGGCTGTCGGAGTTGCAGTTTGTTGAGTAATTCGCGAAATCGCTCCCGGTCCTCGGCGCGATCAATGGCGTCCGGGCTTGTGCCGAGAATCTTGATGCCGGCCCGCTCCAGCGGGATGGCAAGTTTCAGAGGGGTCTGCCCGCCGAATTGGACCACCACGCCAATTGGCCGTTCAAGGTCGACGATATTGCGGACATCCTCATCGGTCAACGGCTCGAAATACAGCCGGTCGGACGTATCGTAGTCGGTACTGACGGTTTCCGGATTGCAGTTGACCATGATGGTTTCCACGCCCTCTTCGCGGAGCGCAAAGGCGGCATGGACGCAGCAATAGTCGAACTCGATCCCCTGCCCGATGCGGTTCGGACCTCCGCCCAGAATGACGACCTTCTTCCGCTCCGTCGGACGCGCCTCGCAGGTCCGTTCGTAGGTCGAGTAGAGATACGGGGTCAGGGCTTCGAATTCCGCGGCACAGGTGTCCACGCGCTTGTAGGTCACGCCGCCGGTGGTGCCGGCCGGAGCACCGGCGATCCGCTGTTGCCGGACCGCTTCCGGAGCCTTGCCCGTGAGCTGTGCGATGCGGCGGTCGGAAAAACCAAGCCGTTTTGCGTCCCAGAGGAGATCCAGGCTCAGCGACGAGGCGGCCGCTCTCAGGTGCGGTTCAAACTCCACGAGTTCGCGCACCTGGTCCAGGAACCACGGGTCGATGTGCGTGATCGTGTTCAGCTCTTCTATGGAGAAGCCCAGGCGCATGGCATCTGCCAGGTGCCAGAGCCGGTCCGGATCCGGAGTCCGCAGCGCCGCCCGGACCTGCGCGATCAATTCGTCCCGGTTGGCGTTTGCCGGAATGCCGTGATCGAGGCCGCATAAGGAGACCAGCCCGTAGCGGTCGACTTCGAGCGAACGCACCGCTTTGTGCAGGGCTTCCTTGAAGGTGCGTCCCATGGACATGGCTTCGCCCACGGACTTCATCTGGGTCGTCAGCGTCGGATCGGCGCCCGGGAATTTCTCAAATGCGAAGCGCGGGATCTTGACGACCACGTAATCGATCGTCGGCTCGAAGGAGGCCTTCGTCACGCGGGTGATGTCGTTGGTGATCTCGTCGAGCGTGTAGCCGACGGCCAGCTTGGCGGCGATCTTGGCGATGGGGAAGCCGGTGGCTTTCGAGGCCAGGGCGGAACTGCGCGAGACACGCGGGTTCATCTCGATGACGACCATCTCGCCGGTCTTCGGATGCAGGCCGAATTGGATGTTGGAGCCGCCGGTGTCCACGCCGATCTCGCGGATGATCCGGACCGCGGCATCCCGCATGACCTGGTATTCCTTGTCGGTCAGCGTCATCGCAGGCGCGACGGTGATGCTGTCGCCGGTGTGGATGCCCATCGCGTCGAAATTCTCGATGGGACAGACGATCACGACGTTGTCCTTGAGGTCCCGCATGACCTCCAGTTCGAATTCCTTCCACCCGATGACGGACTGCTCGACGAGGATTTCTCCGACGGGGCTCATCGCCAGGCCCCAGTCCACGTGGCGTTCGAACTCTTCCCGGTTATAGGCGATGTTCCCGCCGGTGCCGCCCATGGTGAACGACGGCCGGACGATGGCCGGAAACCCGACCTGTTCCACCACCCGCATGGCGTCTTCACGCGTTTTGGCCACACCGCTGTCCGGCACCCTGAGACCGATGCGCTGCATGGCCTGCTTGAAGGTTTCCCGGTCCTCCGCCTTGTGGATGGCCTCGACGGAGGCGCCGATCAACTGGACATTGTATTTCGCGAGCGTCCCGCGTTTGGCCAGGCCGACCGCCGTGTTGAGGGCTGTCTGCCCTCCCATTGTCGGCAAGAGCGCGTCCGGACGCTCCCGCTCGATCACCTGCTCCACCACGTCCACGGTGATCGGTTCAATGTAGGTGCGGTCGGCCTGTTCTGGATCGGTCATGATCGTCGCCGGGTTGCTGTTGATAAGGATGACCCGGTAGCCCTCCTCCCGGAGAGCCTTGCAGGCCTGGGTACCCGAATAGTCGAATTCGCAGGCCTGTCCGATCACGATCGGGCCGGATCCGATGAGAAGGATGCTCTTGATGTCTGTCCGTTTCGGCATGTGTCCCGTGCGCTGTTATCTCAGTCTGGATGGTCCGATCGAAGGTTGGCACAGTGTATTGCTGTTGAAGTCTGGTTAATAATCATGGGCCGATAGTCTTCGTCTTTAAGCAGGGTCCTGTATGCCTGGGTGCGTGAGTAATCAAGTTCGCAGGCCTGCCCGATCACGATCGGACCTGATCCGCTCAGGAGGATGCTCTGGATTTCGGTCCGTTTCGGCATGGCCTATCCGGTCCTCCGCGGAACCGGCGGACCGATGGGCGGCTGGTAGGGCGGTTCGGGGGCGCCGGGAGCCGGCGGCGCGCTTGGAGCCTGTCCGGGATGGTAGTACTGCAGGGCATTGGGGAGCCAGGCCTCGATTTGATTCATGCGCGTGACGTCCGAGGGATGGGTCGACAGAAACTCCGGGATCGAGCTGGCGGAACGGAAACAGAGCGTGCCGATCATCTTGCGCGGGCACCCGCTCATGCGCTCCCAGAATGGGATCGCCTCCCGCGGGTCGTAGCCGGCCTTGGCCATCAACTGCAACCCGACGTAGTCCGCTTCCGATTCCTGCGTGCGGTTGAACGGAAGCGAGAAGCCGATGCCGTAGGCGCTCTGGATGCCCTGCATGACGCCGGGATCGATGGCGCCGGTGGCGGCGGCGGCCAACGTGCCGAGCTGGGCGATTTGCTCCAGCACGCTCCGGCTCATGCGCTCGGCGCCATGCCGCTGCAGCGCGTGCGCCACCTCGTGCCCGACCACGGTTGCCAGACCGGCCTCGTTTTTTGCGATGGGCAGGATGCCGGTAAAGACGGCGACCTTGCCGCCCGGCAGGGCAAAGGCGTTGACCATCTTCGGTTCTTCGATGACGGCAAACTCCCAGTGGTAGTCGGGTCTGTTCGCCGCGTCGGCGATCCGCCGCCCGACGCGATGCACCAGATCGTTGATTTCCGGATTGGTCGAAAGCGGAGCCGAACGGAGGATCTCCCGGAAGGCGCTCACGCCCATTGCCAGCTCTTTTTCCGGCGACAGATAGATGAACTGTTCGCGGGCGGTGCCGGGGGCCTTGTAGCAGCCGGCCAGTGATTCGAGCGCTCCGGCGGCGGCGCCCAGTCGGACAGCCGCCCAGAGGCCGAGCATGCCGCGCGCCCCGCAGTACAAGGCCGCCCGGCGTCCGACCGGTGTGGCTGCCAGGCGATCCCACGCGTCGAAGCGGGACACTGGTGTGTGTGCTCGGTCAGCGTTCATCGTCGCTCGTGATTACGGCATCCATAGATACATGAATTGCGGCGTCCCGCTGCGCACGAGCGCCATCAGATCAAAGTGCGCCAAAAGGTTTCCGTCCCGGTGCTGGCCCAGCAAGCGCGAGTAGATATTGTGCCGATACTCGCCTGGCTCCTGATACACGACGAGGCGGGCATCGGTCAGCCCCGCTTCCCGTTTGGCCAGTTCGATGGCGTCGTCCAAATACCCGATGCTGTCGACCAGGCCGACGGCCTTAGCCTGCTCGCCCGAGTAAATGCGCCCGTCCGCCAGTTTGCGAATTTCGTCGGTGGTCAGGTTGCGCCGCCCCTCCTTGATGACCGTCAGGAAGCGCTCGTAGAAGCCGTTGATGACGCTTTGGAAGATCGCACGTTCGTCGTCCGTCATGGTTCGGAACGGCGAACCCATATCCTTCTTGGGGCCGGAGGTGATGGCGCTGGCGTGCACGCCGATCTTCTCCAGGAGGCCGTTGGCGTTCACCGTCAGCATGATGACGCCGAGGCTGCC
>Ga0326597_10006569_pt1 | contig 15913 bp, 13 predicted proteins | sample RVTome_12_FD_203789 | JGI IMG/M metagenome (GOLD analysis project Ga0326597, IMG submission 203789) | Soil microbial communities from uranium-contaminated site in the Upper Colorado River Basin, Wyoming, United States - RVT100D185 | ecosystem: Environmental > Terrestrial > Soil > Contaminated >...
AGGGCGCAAGAAGTTGCGGGAGCAGAATCCGAAACTGGTCAAGAAGATCGAGGATTTGATTGATGATGTTACCCGAGGCGATCCGGAATCGCCGTTGCGATGGACATGCAAGAGCGTGAGGAATGTGAAAAAGGGTCTGCCTCTCATCGGTCCCGAGCTCTGGAGGCCCTTTGCGAAGCGCTCAATAAGACAAACACTGTGTTCCCCGGAACCACCCTTCGAATGAATTATTCCGTCGAGGAGTCTCTCTGCTGAATGAAAAAGGGGACAGTTTATGACCAGACCATGTCAGGAGTTCTGAACTTAGTCTGCAGTAGACTCCCGTTAGACTCAAAGAGCTGATCCCCTCCCGCCAGATTCAACATGACCAGCGCAGTAACCATCTGACTGTCCGTCCAGCCCTGTCCAAGACGAGCTTATGGCCCGCGCCAAAGTACTCGAACAGTTTGGGCCAACGCTGGGTCGGCCACACGAAGACACATTAAAGGGATCGCACCACAGTAACATGAAGGAGCTACGGTTTAACGCGGATGATGGTGTATGACGCGTAGCGTTTGCCTTCGACCCTAAACGAGACGCAATCCTGCTGGTTTGCGGAGATAAGTCGGGGGGGAGCGAGAAGAAGTTTTACCAGGAACTGATTCGCAAAGCCGATCAACGATTCGACAAACACCTCGCTCGGCTGAAAAAAGGAAGGGAATAGCTATGGCAAAGACACTTACAGCAAAAATGAAAACTTTCGATCCGGAGCGTCGGAAAAAAATTGAGGCTCGTGCAGCCTTGCTTATCGCGGAGGAACAGACCTTGCGCGACCTGAGGCGCGCCCTTCACCTAACACAGGAGCGTATGGCTGAGTTACTCAAGATCCGCCAGGACAATGTATCTCGTATCGAACAGCGCACTGACCTGCTGATTTCCACACTCCGCAGCTATATCGAAGCAATGGGAGGCAAGCTGCAACTGATGGCGCAGTTCCCAAACCGGCCCCCCGTTGAGTTATCCGGTTTTGCTTCGATGGAAAACGACGGGCGAGAAGCAGACAACGAAGCACGGCTATAACGCCTCTGGTGGTGGAGCAAGGCTTACAATGCCAGGCCTTTGTGCCTTGCTTTTACTTCCGAGTCTATAACAAAAAGCCCGACCGGGTTATACCCAATCGGGCTCTCAGAAAATGAGTCGCTGCCACCCCACCACTCCTCTTCCGGAGCCTCGGGTCGGACAATGATGCCTAAATAAAACTGGCCATCTTATTGGATAGATCGACCCTGGATGTCAAAGGCTCGCTCACCGATTGCAGGAACAGCGAAAGGTGAGATGGGGAATCTTTAGTCCTCCCAGTTTCCCACACTTATCTGAAGGTCGGTGAAATCCTTGGTATTCCGGGTTACCACCACTGCGCCTAACCCATATGCGTGAGCTGCGATGAGGAGGTCCCCGTCATCGTCATGGGGTTTCCTGTGTCGGCGTCATTCTGCCCAAAGATGGGCCGCTCGATCCCACGTGGCGTCCGACACTGGCGCCCAATAGAGAACATTCTTGAACTCCTCGTCTAACTGCTGAAGCTGTTTCGCGGCCCCAAGGTGCAGAAGTCCTCGTTTGATTTCATAGTACACGACAGCGCTAAAATAGATCTGTGCTCTCAGCTCCAGCGCGCGCCGGTATCTTTCCACTACCCTGGGACTGCGCTTTAGAAGTTGCGTTACAACGTTGGTGTCTAAGAGATATGGAATTCTAGGACAGCGAGCCCTTGCGAATCCTCAGTGGGTGCTGGTCGATGAATTTTTCTAATTGAGTCCACGTCTCTGACGATTCACCATCGGCCTCTGCCAAAAAACGAGCAAGCGCTTCCAAGGCTACGCGGTTCTGTTCCGGTATCCGAGCCACCTCCGGCTGGAGCGGCTCAATGATAACTTTTACCGGCCCTTGCTTACAGGGCAGGGGCTCGTTTAATCGTATCAGCCGACTATCTTCAAGCACGCCTCTAACTTCGTAACGGTCGGACATTGTTGTCACCCCCCTGACGTTGGTTTGTATCGTTCTCTACACGTTTTCCCACACGGGGCAAGCGTGTTTCGTCTCTTTCTCGTCTATTTCGCTCTTGCGGGCACCTCGACGGCCGGCGCGAGACCTCCCAACAACAGAAAGCCCGACTGGGTTGTACCCAATCGAACTCTCGAAAAACGAGTCGCTGCCACCCCACCGCTCCTTCTCCAGAGCCAGGGCCGGACCATGATGCGTCAATAAATCTGCCAGCTTTATGGGACAGATAGCCCGTATCTGTCAATCGCTCTGAAGGCGTTAGTGAGGCCGAAAAAACGAGGTCTCTTCCGGGTTTACTGTGAAGGGTATTCACGGCAGAGACACAGCGCGGCGAAACCGCAATCAAAGAAGCAATCATAATTTCACCGCAAAGACGCTGAGTTCGCAGAGTCGGGAGTGTTTCTTGATTAGAAACATTTTCCTCTGCGCCCTCTGTCCTCGGCCGTTGGCCACACGGAAGCCTAAAGACCGTTAATGTTTACGCATCACTCCTTCAGTGACGATTCGTCGCCTTTTCCGAACCCCTAAGAGAATTGATGATTTGAAGTAAGATCGACGACAATCCGGGTCGGTGGAATATCAAAGAAGGGCATTTTCTGTCAACTAAAATCTCAGGATTGTTGTCTATTCTTCGCGCTGAGCAATCCGGAGATACACAGCCTTACGTGGGCAGCAGCGATTGCTGCCCCAGCAACTGTTGATAATGTTCAATAGCCTCCTGGGGTTTCCCTAAAAACACGAGCGACCCATGATCCAATACGCAGGCCCGATCGCAAATTTTTTTGACGGCTTCCGCGCTGTGCGAGACAAAAACGATCGTCTTGCCTTCCCCTCTGAACTTGTCGATCTGGTTCATGCACTTCCGTTGAAACGCCTCGTCGCCGACCGCCAAGACCTCATCGACAAGAAGCACGTCGGGAGTCAGGTTGACCGCCAGGGCGAAACCGAGCCTCGCATGCATGCCTGAAGAATAGTTCTTGATGGGAGTGTCCATGAACGTTTCCAAGTCGGAGAATTCGACAACGGCTTGATAAATGTTCTCGATTTCTTTCCGGCTGAGCCCGTGAATTGAGGCGCCGAGAAATATATTTTCTTTTCCCGTCAACTCAGAATGAAAACCCACTCCGAGCTCGATCATGGTTCCCATCCTCGCACCATGGGGCAGGCGGACCCCTCCACGGGTAGGCGGATAAATGCCCGCAATAATCTTGAGAAGCGTGCTTTTACCGGACCCGTTTTTACCCACAAGACCAAGAGCTTCTCCCGGCAACACGGTCAAGCTCACATCTCGCAATGCCCAGAGGGTTTCTTTTTGCTCCCGATAACGCTTGTGGAAGAGGCCGATGAACTTCGATTTCAACGAGTCGGCCTTGTTATGCCGGATGGTAAAGGCTTTAGACACGTCGACAATCTGAATATCCCTGGACAATAGGTTTAAACCTCCTCGGGAAACCGGACCTTAAAGATCACAAACAAGAAGTAGCCCAAAACGAAGGACAAAAAAGACAGCAAAACAACACTCAGGAACCTTTCGGGAGAGGAGAAAATATTATGATAAAGCGCATCCTGATAGGCAAGAATGAAGCACGAAAGTGGATTCATGTATAGTACGGTTCTGAGGGATGGCGGGACCGCTTGAATATCGTAAACAATCGGCGTCAGCCAGAAAAGTAGCATCAGAAGTATCTCGGTAAAATGGCGCACGTCCCGGTAAAAAACCGTGGCTGTGGAGAGGATAAAACACAATCCCAATGTGAAAATAATTTGTAGTACCAACAGCGGCAAAAAATTAATCCAGGACCATGCAAACGGCACTTTAAAAAACAGAAACGCCATCGGAAAGAAGACGATCAACGCCAAAAGGTACTGTGCTAAATTAAAAAGCACAGTCGCAACGGGAAAAACCTCCAGCGGTAGGGCCACTTTTCTGATCAAGTTGCCATTATCAAGAATCGAACCCGTCGACATCATCAGCGATTGTGCAAAGAAGTTCCACGGGAGAATCCCCACCATCAGAAAATAAGCGAAATTTGGCGGGCCACCACGAAGCATATGGCCAAAGACAAAACTATAAACGAGGATGAGCAGAAGCGGATTGGCAAGAGACCAGAGAAAACCCAGCACGGAATCCCGGTACTTGACCTTCAAGTCTTTCAAAACCAGATTCTTGAGCAACTCGCGATACTTTAAAAGGGAAGACATCTGGTCCGAAGGCTCAAAAATCGGGTTCGGAGTGAATACGGCGATATCGAACCTGTCCAAACGGCGAAGCCCCCAAAAAGGGGCGGGCCGATTTCACTCCATGGGCCAATCCTCCGGGTTTGTCCTGAAGGATATACTGAAGTTGAACGCCCCATCGTCCGCCGATTCCAACAACCCGCCGAATCTCTTCTCCGGTTTCCGGCGAGATGATCATCCCGACGTCTGAGAGAACTGCCCGGGGAATGTTATCCAGGACGTAAAACGGGATGGGACGGTTTGCAACCGGAATTAGTTGCTTTGCGCCGGCATAAGTAATGGGTCGAAGGCGCGTCCCTTGACCGCCGCTTAAGACTAAGGCTTTCACGTAAAAATTTTATAATTAACAAACGTGGTAGGTTTTGTCATCTGCTTTGAATCCAAGTCTAGGTTTGATCACTGCCGATATAACTCACAATGTCGATCATTACCATAGATATATCTTTTTTTCATTGGGGAGTAGTACAAATGCGAGTTACAGTGCTATCTTAGTTTTGTTCCTTATCGTTCCTAACGACGAGTCGGATTGACAGTTGCGACCAAGAGGCCCAATTGGCACCAAGATTCAGCGTAATCATACCCACTAAAGATCGTTGCGAGTTGATCAATGGGATCCTCGACCGTATTAAGCGATTAAATGGTCTGGATCGGATTAAACCGGAGATTATCGTCGGTGATAACGCATCGAAAGACCAAACTTGGGAGGTCCTGCGGCAAGCGGCCGAGGGTTTTCCCGTTCCGTTACTCCCGCTTCAGGTGAGCTCCGCGGGCAAGTCGGCGGTGCTCAATGAAGCCATAGGGCTTGCTACCGGCGACATATTAGTCTTCGTGGACGACGATGTCATCCCGGAGGCGTGCTGGCTCGAGGCGATGGAAGGATTTTTCCTTACCGGCAGGTATAAAGCCGCGCAAGGCAAAATCGGCATTCCACCGTCGGACCACGAAGATCCGGAAATTCAAAAGCTCATTGAACGCTACCGCACCATTCCGCAATTCAAGGTCTCGCCCGTGGCTGGAAAACTTTACTCCTTAAACGGCGCGAACTTCGCGGTCGCGCGCGAGGCCATTCAGCGCATCGGTGGCTTTGACGAGCGACTCGGTCCAGGGGCCTCGGGTACATCGGAGGACGTCGACCTTGCGCGACGCCTCATTCAGTCTGGAATTGCCATCGGCTATATCCCCGATGCCGTTGTCAATCATCGAGTGGACCGAGCGCGGTTGACAGAAGACTATTTCAAATACATCCACAGGCTACAGGGTAAGAGTCGTCTGATCATCAAGGACCGAACCATCGCCCATATCATGTTTGATCTCGGCCGCGTATCGGCCCAGTACGCCTATCGTTCCGTAGTCGGCCGCGAGAGAACTCGCTACCGCAGCAAAGGCCGGATCTATCACTATTTGGGCATGCTCGAGGCTAAGCGGAATGGCCGTGCAAACGAATGATCGGCCGGCCACTCTCCCCCGAAGTCACTTCAGGGTGCTTTCCGGCGACCCTAACGATCGAGTGGAATCAGCGGAAGGCGGCGGTCAATCGCGCGAAGCACAAGGTTTCCTTCGAGGAGACAGTCACCGACTTCGGCGATCCACATGGCCGCATCACCGACGACCCGCGCCACTCAGAGACCGAGGAGCGCTATGTGTTGCTCGGGCAGTCGGCCCGGCGGCGGCTTCTCGCTGTGATGTTCACCGAGCGCGGGCAGGCGATTCTTTTAGTCGGCGCGCGGAAAGCTACGCGCCGTGAGCGGAGAGAATATAAGGAAAAATGAAGTTAGAAAAACTCCAGCCCGCCGGGTTGGAGTTGACGAGATTCTTCCTGAGTACGACTTCAGTCAAGCGCGGCCGAACAAGTACGCATCCCGTTACGCCAAGGGCAGCATGGTGATCACGCTCGATCCTGACATCGCCGCTGTGTTTCCAGGCGCTCGCCAGGCGAACGAAGCTCTGCGGGCTCTGGCGGGCTTCATCCGGAGGCATCGGTCACGGCGAACGGTTTCACGGCAGAGCGCATAACCAACCGGTTGGAATCCGGCGCTCGCAAGACTCGCGCGGCTCACCCGGAACGTTAGGGCTCGTCAAAAAGAACTCGCCAGATGACGTCTGGTAATTGGCCACGTTGTAAGCCGCCGACCTTGCCCCACCTCCATTAATTCAGTTCGCACACAGCTGCCACCGATCGACAACAGCAGACCACAATCGCCAGACCGGCAATTTTAGATTCGCGACTCGCGATCCCGCTGCGCGGTTTAATCCATCTGCCTTCTCAAAAAAGTCGGGATGTCGAATTTGTCATCCTGGTCTTTATCCGCCGCGAGCTGAAAGTTGGTCTTGCTCAAGGTCACCGTTTCGGTCTCTTCGCTGCCTGGTTTCTTGCGCTGCCAGGTGGGGGCGTCTTGATCGTCGATGATGGTGCCCAGGTGAATGACCTTTCTGTTTTTCTGCGTCGCCGATCTGAGGGGCGCAACCACCGGTGCGCTTGCGGGTTTGACCTCTACCTTGTCCTCGCCGAACCCGGTGGCGATCACGGTGATGCGGATCTCATCTTTCATGTCGTCGTCGATCACCGCGCCGAAGATGATGTTGGCATCCTCGTGGGCCTCCTCCTGAATCATCGAAGCGGCCTCGTTAACCTCGTGCAGGCAGAGGTCCGGGCCGCCGGTGATGTTGATGAGCACGCCGCGGGCGCCCTGGATCGAGATGTCTTCGAGCAGCGGGCTGGAGATCGCCCTTTGCGCCGCTTCAATGGCGCGGTTCTCGCCGGAAGCCGACGCCGCGCCCATCAGCGCCAATCCCATCTCCGCCATCACCGTGCGCACGTCGGCGAAGTCGAGATTGATCAGCCCCGGCGTGATGATCAGATCGGAAATGCCGCGCACGGCTTGCAAGAGCACATCGTCGGCTTTATGAAACGCCTCCAGCATGGTGGTGGTCTTGGCGGCGATACTCAGCAGGCGCTGGTTGGGAATGACGATCAAGGTATCGACCGTCCGCTTCAGCTCTTCGATTCCCTGCTCGGCCTGGCGCAACCGTTTCTTGCCCTCGAAGACAAAGGGCTTGGTTACCACGCCGACCGTTAAAGCGCCGACTTCCCGCGCCACCTGCGCGATCACCGGCGCTCCGCCGGTGCCGGTGCCGCCGCCCATGCCGGCGGTAATGAAGATCATATCCGCGCCTTCGAGATATTCACGGATACTTTCCTGGTCCTCCATGGCGGCGCGCCGTCCGATCTCCGGGTTGGCGCCAGCGCCTAAACCTTTGGTGACCAGGCTGCCCAGTTGAATCCTGACCGGCGCAAGGCTCTCGTCGAGCGACTGGGCGTCGGTATTGGCCGTCATAAAATCGACGCCGCTGAGTTTAGCGCCGATCATGGTATTCACTGCGTTGCCGCCGCCGCCACCGATGCCGATGACTTTGATGCGGGCGGTCATCGAATTTCGCTCTACCAGTTCAAACATAGACTTTCCTCCTCCAATTAAGGGTCAATAATTCAATTTTCCGACTAAAAAAATTCGCTCAACCAATCGGACATGCGATCTTTAACCTTGGAAAAAATCCGGTCGTCGTGCATACGGAAGTAAGTCCGCTCCTGCCGCTTCATGCCGTAGAGCAGCAGGCCGATGCCCGTGGCGTAAACCGGGCTGGCGATGATGTCGACTAAACCGCCCACGTGCATGGGCACGCCGAGCCGCGTCGGCATGCGAAAAATTTCTTCCGCCATCTCCACGGCTCCCGGCAGCAGCATCGACCCGCCGGTCATCACTGCGCCCGACGCCAGCGCACTGTCAAAACCCGTCTTGGCGATCTCCATTTGTACGAGTTCGAACAGCTCGTCGAGGCGCGGTTCGATGATCTCGCAGAGAATTTGCCGCGAAACGCTGCCCGGCGCTTTACCTCCGGCGCTCGGCACCTCGACCCGCTCCTCGCCAGAAGCCATGGATGCTTTGGCGAAACCATAGCGCTGTTTGATGCGTTCGGCGTCGGCGAAGGGCGTGCGCAGGCCGGCGGCGATATCGCCGGTGACATGGTTGCCGCCGATGGCAATCACCGCCGTGTGCTTGACCGCGCCGTTGTGATAAATCGCCAGATCCGTGGTGCCGCCGCCCATGTCGATGAGCGCGACTCCCAGCTCGCGCTCCTCATCGGTGAGCACGGCTTCGGCGGACGCCAGCGGCTCCAAAACGATGTCGGCGACATTGAGATCGGCGCGGTTGCAGCTCTTGACGATGTTCTGCGCCGAGGTCACGGCGCCGGTGACGATATGCACCCGCGCCTCCAGACGCACGCCCGACATGCCGAGAGGTTCCCGGATGCCGTCCTGGTCGTCGATGATGTACTCCTGCGGCAAGATATGGAGCACCTCGCGGTCCAGCGGAATCGCCACCGCCTTGGCCGCGTCGATAACGCGATCGACATCGCGCTGACTCACCTCTTTGTTTTTCACCGCCACGATGCCGTGGCTGTTGAACCCCTTGATATGGCCGCCGGCGATACCGACAAAAGCGGTGTGAATTTCACAACCAGCCATCAGTTCGGCTTCTTCGACGGCCTTTTTTACTGAGGCGACCGTGCTCTCGATATTGACGACTACACCTTTGCGCAAACCCTGCGAGGCATGGGTGCCCACGCCGATAACTTCGATGCCTTGCTCGGTCATCTCGCCGACAACGGCGCAAACCTTCGAAGTGCCGATATCCAGACCGACGACGACGTTGTTATTCTTTCCCATAGATCCCAGTTGTTATCGGCTCCTTAATTCCTTGAGATCCTCAATCCTTGCACTTTTCTAAGTCGCGCCACGACCTGGTCATTAAAGCTCACATCCAATGAGGCCAACCGCTCCTCGTTGCCCTTCCACAGGGCGAGCACGCGATCGAGCCGCTTGAGCTTCGCGTCCCAATCGCCCCAGCCCATCTTCAGCGCCACGGGGAAAGCCGTGGTATAAACCACCAGGCGCCCCGACTCGTCAAAATGAATCTCTGAAAGCGTGCGCGAGTCTTTGGTTATCAAATCGCCGAGTCGCACGGCTTCCTGAATTCTTCCCCGCAGCGTCGGATTCGCTCTGGCGAGTTGCTCGGGACGCAACCCGGTCAACAGCGGAAAGTTCACATTCTCTCCCGCGCCTACTTCTTTAAAGATCACGCCGTCGGCATCGACATAATAGAGCTGCCCAAGAGCGACGATGGCCTTGGGGGCGCGTTCTTCCACCTCGATAACGACGCGGCGGGGAAATTCGCGGCGCACTAAAACGCGGCGCACCCAGGGGTGCTTGGCAACTTTCTTTTCGATCGCACCGGGCTCGATCTTCCAGAGGTTCATGCCGTGTTTGAGTCCCGCCATGGCGACGATCTCACCGCCGCCGACCTTCTCGCCGCCGCGCACCTGAATCTCGCGCACGAAGAAATAGCGATTTTCGAAAAACCAGGCGGGCGCGGCGGCGGCCACGGCCGTCAAGGGAGCGTGCCAGCGATAGGCCGCGAACCCGAGTATCGATAGCATCGCCACACCGCCGAGCCAGATAAGTGTTCGGCGCGCGCGCCGTGTGTTTCGTTTGCGGTTGTCTCTACGGTAGAGCGTGAGTTTCATCGTTGTTGCTCCGACTTATTCCGCGTCCCATTCTCCGAGCCGCCTGACTTCCGCCGCCAGCTCGACCGCGAATTGTTTTTTCACCTCGGCGCGCGCCAAATCCATCAACCGGCGCACGTCTTCGGCCTTAGCCCCGCCCAGATTAACGATGAAATTGGCATGGCGCTCCGAAATCTGCGCCTGGCCGATGCGCTTGCCCTTGAGCCCCGCGGCCTCGATCAATCTCCCGGCGAAATCGCCCGGAGGATTGCGGAACATCGAACCCGAATTGGGATAACCCGAAGGCTGACTGCTTTTTCTCTTGGCGACGAGCGCGCGCACTTTAGAGCTGACCTGGGCCGCTTCCTCCTTGCGCAGGCGCATGCGCACGCGGGTCACCACGGCGCCCGCCGGCCAATGGGAATCGCGGTAGCTGAATGTCATTTCCTTTCGGGAATAGCGTATTACCCGCCTGTCTGAATCGACGCCTTCCACCCCATCGACGATCTTTTCAAACTCCGACCCATAAGCGCCGGCATTCATGATCAGAGCGCCGCCCACCGTGCCGGGGATGCCCTCGGCGAACTCTAAACCGGCATACCCTTTGCGCGCCGCCTCGCGCACCAACTGCGTAAGCGCGCAGGCCGCGCCGACTTCGAGCCACACCGCCTCTCCTTCTTCTTTCCACTCGGCGCGCTTGAAATCTCCCGCCAGGCGAATGACCGCGCCGCGCACGCCGCGGTCGCTGATCAGGACATTGCTGCCGTTGCCGAGGAAATAGATCGGCGTGCGATGGCGTTTTAGCAGCGGCAACAACTGCGCCAAAGCGGCGCCGCTTTCAACCTCGATGAAGTAGTCCGCCGGTCCGCCGATTTTCATCGAGGCATAGCGCGCCAGCGGCTCGGCGAGTTTCACCCGGAGGCCGGGGATTTCCTTCAGATCCCGTGCCAATGATGATTCGTAGGCTGGTGTGGTCATTGTCAGCAGCAGGCGCATATTTGAGTACTGGTGTAACGGAGTGCTGGGCCTATTGTCCCCCCAATGCTCCATTACTCCATCACTCCAATTCCATTCTTCGTCCCGTTCACTTCAGCGCCTCCACGAGCGCGTCACCGACCTTATAAATATCGCCGGCGCCGAGGGTCAGCGCGATATCGCCGGCGCGCAGCTTGCCGGCCAGCTGGCTCACGATTTCGCCCTTGTCGGCAATAAATTCGACCTCCAGATGACCCTTTCTCTTGATCGCCTGGTACAAAGTTTCCCCGGAAATTCCAGCTATCGGATCTTCGCCCGCGGGATAGATCTCGGTCAGCACCAGCCGGTCGGCGCCCTCGAAGGCGGCCACGAAATCTTCGAACAGATCGCGCGTGCGGCTATAGCGATGCGGCTGAAAAATCACCGTCAACGGCCGCTTCCAACTATCGTGGATGGCGCCGATGGTCGCGCGGATTTCGGCGGGATGATGGCCATAATCGTCGATCACCAGAATCCCCTTGGGCTCGCCTTTGATTTCGAAGCGGCGATGAATGCCGGTGAAACCGTCCAGCGCTTCGGCGACATGGGGAAACGGAATCTCCAGCTCATGGGCCACCGCGACGGCCGCCAAGGCATTGGTAGCGCTGTGGCGGCCAGGCAGATGCAAGCGCAATTCGCCCAGCGCCTTGCCGCTGCGCAACGCGGTGAACTCGGCGCCGGCGGGCTTGAGCTTTAAGTCCTGCGCGGAAAACTCGGCCTCCGACGACAGGCCGTAAGTCGTGAAGCGCTTTCTCACCTTGGGCAAGAGCCCCCGCACGTTGGCATCGTCGAGACAAAGCACCGCCAGCCCGTAGAAGGGCACCTTGTTGATGAAGGAGAGAAAACTGTCGCTCAGGCGCTCCATCGATTGGTGAAAATCCATATGCTCCCGGTCGATGTTCGTCACCACGGCGATGGTCGGCGAGAGCAGCAGAAAACTGCCGTCGCTTTCATCGGCCTCGGCGACCAACATCTCTCCCTGGCCCATCTTGGCGTTGCTGCCGAGCATATGGAGCCTCCCGCCGATCACCATCGTCGGGTCCAGGCCCGCCGCGCTGAGCACCGCGGCGACCAGCGAAGTCGTGGTCGTCTTGCCGTGGCTGCCGGCCACCGCAATGCCGAACTTCATGCGCATCAGTTCGGCGAGCATCTCGGCGCGCGGTATCACCGGAATCCGGCGGCGCCGCGCCTCGAGCACTTCCGGGTTGGAATATTTGACCGCCGTCGAGATGACGGCCACCGATGGATCGGCCGATAGATTCGCCTCCTGGTGACCGACGAACACCTGCGCGCCGAGCGCCCGTAGCCGGCGCGTCGTCTCGCTGTCCTGCAAGTCGGAACCGGTCACGGCGTAACCTAAATTCAACAACACTTCAGCGATGCCACTCATGCCGATGCCGCCGATGCCTATGAAGTGGACGCGATGTTTTTTCTCAAGCATAAAATCCGTAAGCGGCAAGCAGTCGGCGGCCAACGGATTCGCCACCATTGTGATTTCTTCTACTTGCATGCGGCCTACAGTCTACGGCCTACCGCCTACTGCCTTCTTTCCCCAACCAGTTCGTAGCATTCGTCGACGATGCGCGCTGCCGCCTCCGGCCGTCCCAACGCCCGCGCCGTGCCCGCCATCCGCTCGAGCCGCTCACGATCGGAAAAATAGGCGCGGATGCGCTCCGCCAAGACTTCTCCCGTGATCTCCTGGTCAAGGATCATGTCCGCGGCGCCGTGATCTTGCAGCGCCTGCGCATTGCCGCGCTGATGATCGTAGATCGCGTAAGGATAAGGCACTAAGATCGCCGCCTTGCCGAAGGCGGTGAGCTCCGCCACCGTCGTCGCGCCGGCGCGGCAAAGCACCAAGTCCGCTTTGGTGTAGGCTTCGTCCATCTTGTCGATGAAGGGCATCACCTCCACTTCGAACGGCAGCTCGGCGTAGGCGTCTTTGATGGCAGCGTAGTCCGCCTGCCCGGTCTGATGCGTCACTCGCAACGCGTCCGCCAATTCGACCAATCGCTTCAGGGCATCGACGAAAGCGAAGTTGATCCGGCGCGCGCCGGCGCTGCCGCCGAACACCAAGAGCGAAAATCTTTCGCTCCTCTGCACCTGCGGCAATTTTTGCCAACGCACCGGGTTGCCGGTCTCGACCACGCGGGCGCCTGGGAAATAACCCCTGCTCTCGCTATAAGCGGTGAACACGCGATCGACCCAGCGCGCCAAAAACTTGTTGGTAAATCCCGGCCTAAGGTTTTGCTCCATAATCACGCAGCGAAATCCTTGCAATTTTCCCGCCAGTAGCAACGGTCCCGAAGCGTAACCGCCCAAACCGATGATGCAGTCGGGGCGAAACCCGCGGATGATATTTAATGAGCGCAGCAAGCTCGACGGCACGCCGGTGAGCGCGTCGATCAAGCCGCGCAGGCCGCGCCCTTTCATCCCTTTGACCGTCAACGTTTCCAGCTTGAATCCCTCCTTGGGCAATATGCGAAATTCGATTCCCTGTTCGGTTCCGACGAATAAGATTTCGTTCCTCGCGTCCCGCCGCTGAAATTCGCGCGCCACCGCCAACCCCGGAAACAGATGGCCGCCGGTCCCGCCGCCGGCCAGGATGACGCGCATGGTTAGAGTCTCCTGCGCGACAGTCCCAGTAAAATTCCCGCCTCCATCAAATTGATCACCATCGCCGAGCCGCCGTAGCTGATAAACGGCAGCACTAGTCCCTTGGTAGGCATGAGCCCCATCACCACACCCATGTGAATGAGCGCCTGGAGCCCCAACAAGACCGTCAAACCGAACGCCAGATACTGTTCAAAGGGCTCTTCGATCCGCGCCGTAAGTCTAAGCCCGCGCAGGATGATCACGGCGAAAAGGCCAAGAATCGTGAGGGCGCCGAGCAAGCCCAGCTCCTCGCCGATCACCGAGTAGACAAAATCGGTATGGGCCTCGGGCAGATAAAAAAGCTTTTGCCGGCTTTCCCCCAATCCCCGTCCCCAGACTTGCCCGGAGCCGAAGGCGATCAGCGACTGGATGACCTGAAAACCGCTGCCGGCGGCTTCACGCCAGGGATCCCAGAACGTCATCAGACGGCGCAGCCGATAATCGGCTTTCAACATCACGTAAATCAAGACCGGCAGTGCCATCAGCCCGGTAACGAGCAGATGAGGAACGCGGGCGCCGCCGATGAATAGCATCAGGTAGAGCAGCACGGCTAAAATCAACGCCGTGCCGAAGTCGGGCTCCAAAAGCAGCGCCCCTAAGAATACTCCACCGACGATCAAGTGGGGCAGCACACCGCCCCCGAAGGTGTGGATCGATTCCTCCTTTTTGGCCATCGAATGGGCCAGGTAAATAACCATCGCCAACTTGGCAAGCTCGGCCGGTTGGAAAGCGAAACCGGGCAGCGCCAGCCAGCGCCGGGCGCCGCCGCGGACCACGCCGACGCCGGGAATCAAGACCAAAATCAGCACCAGCGCGGTGAATCCCAATAACGGGTAGGCCAGCCGCCGGAAAGTCGCGGACGGCGCCAGCACGCAAGCGATGAGCGCCGCCAAACCGATGCCCGCGGCGATCAACTGTTTGCGGAAAAAGTAGGTGCCGTCGGCGAAGCGCTCCTGGGAATAGAGGTAGCTCGTGCTGAGCACCATGGTGATACCCACCGCCAGCAGTCCGGCGATGGCGAGCAAAAGCCATTTGTCCACGGCAGACCCGTCTCTCATAGAGCCCCGACCAGTGCTTTAAAGACCTTGCCGCGCTCGGCGTAGTTCTGAAATTGATCGAAGCTCGAACAGGCCGGAGACAAAAGCACCACATCTCCGGGGCGCGCGTGCGTGGCGGCATCGCGCAGCGCTGACTGAATGTCGTTGACGATGACGGTCTCGGTTAAATCCCCGAGGGCGCCGGCGATGAGATCTTTGGCCGCGCCGAAGAGAATCAACCGGCGAACCTTCTGTTTGATGCCGTCGCGCAGCACGCCGTAATCGCCGCCTTTATCGACGCCCCCGGCAAGTAAAATGACCGGGACGGAAAAACCGGCCACCGACTTGACCACCGCGCCCACGTTGGTGCCCTTGGAATCGTTGTAATAACGCACGCCGTTTCGTTCCCGCACGAACTCGAGGCGGTGTTCGAGACCGGGAAAGGCGTCCAGAGTTCTCTGGATCACATCTCGTTCAATGGCCGCGGACTTGGCGGCGGCAACGGCGGCCATCATGTTTTCCTTATTGTGCACGCCCTGAATTTTCACATGGCGAAGCGGAAACCTTTCTTCGCTTGCGCCGTCGCGCCAAACAATTTCGTCCGCCGTGGCGAACACGCCATTGTCGACTTCCGCAAAGCCGAAGGAGACGACTCGAGCCCTGACCCGCTCGCGCAACGCCCACACCAATGGGTCATCGCGGTTTAAAACCGCCGCGTCCGCCGCCGTCTGAGCCGCGAAGATGCGCTCCTTGGCGGCCGAGTAGGCTTTGAAGCTCGGGTAGCGGTCGAGATGATCTTCGGTCAAATTGAGCAGCACGGCGACGCGCGGCCGGAATTCTTCAACCCACTCCAGTTGGAAACTGCTGACCTCGATGATCCCCCACTCCCAGTCGCCGGATAACGCGCCGATAAACGGCGCGCCGAGATTGCCACCGACAAAAACCTTTCGACCGCTCGCCTTCAACATTTCGCCGACTAACGTCGTGGTGGTGCTCTTGCCATTGGTCCCGGTGATCGCCATCAGAGGCGCGCGAAAACACCGATACGCCAGTTCGATTTCGCTCAGAACCGGAATGCGCCGTTTAGCGGCTTCTTTAAGCAGACGATTATCCTCCGGCACGCCCGGACTCGGCACGACCAAATCCACGCCGGTCAACCATTCGCGTTCCTCGCCGCCCAAAAGATAGCGAATCGGCAAACCCGCGAGACGCGTCATTTCCGGCGCAAGCTCTTGTTCGCTTTTACGATCGCTTACCAACACGTTGGCCCCTTCATTGACCAAAAAGCGCGCGCACTCGCTGCCGGTGCGCGCCAGACCAATGATCATCACCATTTTGCCCTTGAGTTCCATCGTGATGAACCAGGCCGA
>Ga0326597_10006570_pt1 | contig 15912 bp, 12 predicted proteins | sample RVTome_12_FD_203789 | JGI IMG/M metagenome (GOLD analysis project Ga0326597, IMG submission 203789) | Soil microbial communities from uranium-contaminated site in the Upper Colorado River Basin, Wyoming, United States - RVT100D185 | ecosystem: Environmental > Terrestrial > Soil > Contaminated >...
CAAGCATCGCCCTTACGGACTGCTGGAGACTTCTGTAGGGAAACTAGCCGGATCTGCAGCTACCGCTCGGCTTCCCGGAGAGTATACCGGACGGGGAGCACCAGCGCATGGCGGACGTGGGGGAGGGGCTGCGCCCGCCGGACGGCCTCGAGCGTCGCCTCGTCCAGCGCGGGGTGCCCCGAGGTCTCGCGGATGGCGAGGCCCTCCACCCGGCCGTCGGGCCGGATGCGGAAGGCCACGACCGCCGTGCCCTCGACCCCCATGAGCCGGGCGGCCTCGGGATAGCGCTTGGCCCTCTCGATGCGCGCCACGATCTGGGCGAGGCGCTCCCGCAGGAGCCGGGGCGAGAGCGTTTCCTCCCCGGGGAGGGGAGGAAGCGACGCCGTCCGGGAGCCTTCCGCCCGGGGCGCGGGGGCCGGGGATGCGGGCTTCGTTGCGGCCGGTGGGGGAGGGGATTCTTCTTTCGGTGGAGAGGCGGGCGCTTGGCCCGGACGGGCGAAGGGCTTCGCCTCCTGGGGAGGCGCCGGGGGGACTTGGCGCGGCGCGCGCCCGGCGGACGCGGCCTCGCGCGGCGGGATGACCTTCTTTTTCTCCGCTCGTGCACCCGGCGGCGGGACCGCGCGCTCCGGTGCCCGGGGTGCGGCGGTCCCCTGGGGCGCGGCCTGCCCGGGCGAAGAAGTTTGCCCGGGCGGTGGGAGAGGGGAGGGAGGCGTGCGGGGCTTGGGTTCGCGGATGGGCGCCGCCTCGGGGGCGGGCGCCTTCTCCTCCGGCGCGAGGCGCACCAGCCGGACGGGGTAGCCCGGCTCGGGCGCGCCCCCGGGGGGGAGGAGGGCCAGGCCCCCCAGCAGGCCCGCATGGACGGCGGCCGAGAGGAGCCAGTGGAGCTTCAGCCCCCCGCCCTTTCCCGCCGTCCGGTAGATGGTCCGCGCCGTCTTGATCATGTCAGTAGAGGATGTGCAGGCGGCTCTTGCCCCGGGGAGGCCGCCCGTCCGGGATGGCCGCGGGGGACTCCACCACGGCGATGAGGGAGCCGTCCGGGCTGATCGCCGCCTGATCGTAGGGGATGGGGCCCTCGGTGTGGTATTCGCCCGCGTAGGGGTTCCCCTCCCGCCTCGTGTCGAAGAGGACGAGGGCGTTCACATCCTCGCGGCGGAAGGCCCGGCTCTGGCTCAAGGGTACCGCGAGCCAGCGGCCGTCCGCCGAGAGGGCGAGGCCGTTCGGGCGGTTGGGGGCGGCCCAGCGGTGGCGCAGCCGCCCGTCCCAGCCGAAGAAGAGGAGCGTGTTGCTGTTCGGGTGAGGCTGATTCGTCGAGGCCCCCGCCGGCGCGGCCTGGAGGGGGACATATCCCCCGCCCAGGGAGAAGATGGCCAGCTCCCGCGTGGCCCCCAGCAATCCCGTCTCGGCCACCACCGGGAAGCCCCCCGTCTGGACGGGCCCGCCCCGCGCCTCGGTCCAGCGCGCGCGGCCCCGCTCGATGATGTAGAGCCGGCCGTCCCCCGTCGAGGCGTTGACGGCGCCCCCGTCCGGGCGCACGGCCACGCTCCTCCAGGTGGTGACGCTCTTGAAGGGGGGGAGGGGCTCGAAGGGATGGCGCCAGCGCTCCTCCCCCGTCCCGAGGTCCACCGCGTAGAGCCCCGGCGGCATCGGGAGCCCCGGCTCCCAGTTCCGCGCCATGCCGAGCACGCCGACGGCCACGCGCGCCTTCTCATCGTGGCTGAACCACGTCAGCGAGAGGGGCGCGGGCTTCTCGCGCGGCCATTTCCAGCGCAGGGCGCCCGTCCTCCCGTCGAAGCGGTAGAGGTGGGAGAGCTGGCGGACGGGCGATCCGGGGTCGGGATACCAGTTGTGGAGACCCCCCACGAGGAGATCGCCCTCCGGCGTCACGGCCATCCGGTAGGGGCCGGGGAACTCCACCCAGGCGAGCTCGTTGCCCGGATCGCGGGGGCCGCCGCTCCCCAGGTCCTTCGAGAGGTCGTAGCGCCAGGCCTCCCGCCCGCCCGGAAGCTCCACCGCCCGGATGCTCCCCTCCCGCGTCTGCTCTCCGATGAAGAGAACGCGCTCGTCCGGGGAGAAGGCGGCCGCCTTCGCCAAGCCCTCGGCCACGCGGCGCTCGAAGACCGTCTTCCCGGTCTCCACTTCCATCACCCGCACCTGTCCCCGCTGGTTCCCCAGGGCGAGGAGCCTCCCCGAGGGGCTGAAGAGGACGAAGGTGGACTCGCCGCTTCCCGCGTGGCCCGGGCCCGCGAGCATGCCCTCCAGCTCCACGACCCGCACCGGGACGGGGTCGGCCAGGGCGGGCGCGACGGCCTCCATCCGCTGCTTCCCATTCTCACCCCAGCGGAGGGTGCACGCTTCGCGCGGCTCCCAGCGGAAGGCGAGGAGGAGCTTTTCGCCCATGACGCGCGGGGCCGCGGCCTGAGCGGCCCTGCCGCCGCAGGAGACGGCTACCTGCTTCGCCTCGCCCGGGGGCACCCCCTCGATCACCCCGCCCAGGCGGGCGAAGGTGAAGCGGGGCGCCGCGGGCTCCGCGCCGCAGCCCGGGAGCAGGAGCGCGAGGGCGAGGGCGAGCCGGGCGGTCATCAGATGGCCTCCCGCGTGAAGGTGTAAAGCGGCGCGAGGGCCGGGTGGTAGTAGAGGCCCGAGGCGTAGAGGAGGTAGAGCGCCTTGGCCGCCGCCACGGCGGCCGCTCCCAGCAGCGCCGCCGAGAGGATGGCCCGCTCCCAGGCCTTCATGCGGAGGGGATGGAGGCTCGTGCGCCGCCGGGAGGGGTCGTAGCCCCGGCTGGCGGCCGCGAGGGCGGCGGTCTCGGCCCGCCGGATGGAGGCCGCCAGCACGGGCCGGGCGATGGAGAGCAGCGCCCGGAAGGCGTTCGCGCCGAGGCCGCCCCCGAGCCTCAGGCCGCGCATCCGCTGGGCGCGCAGGGCGATCCGGGCCTCCTCCGCCGTCACGGGCAGGAAGCGGATGGCCGCCGTCGCGCAGAAGGCCAGGGCGTGGGGCAGGCGCAGCGAGGAGAAGCCGGCGAGGAGGCCGCTCGGCTCCATCGTCCAGGCCGCCGCCAGCCCCGCGCTCAGGGTGGCCGCCAGGCGCAGGGACTGGACCGCGCCGTGGACGATCCCTTCCCGGTAGATCGCGAGGCCGCCCGTGAGCGTCCCGATGAGGGGCGTATCGGGCGGCGCGAGGACGAAGAGGGCCGTGCGCGGGAGGTGGTTGTAGAAGATGGCCTGGGAGGCCATCAGGCTCCAGGCGGAGAGCCCCAGCGCGGCGGCCAGGAGGATGAGGGCCCGGAGGCCCGGGCAGGCGGCAAGGGCCCAGCCGAGGCCGAGGGCGGCCAGCAGGGCGAGCGACGCGGCGTTGTCCAGCGCCACGGCCATTGTCCCGATGGCGAGGAGGCAGCCGGCCAGGAAGCGCGGGTCGCGGCCCGCGGCGCGCGCGGGGGAGATCATGGCGCCATCCTCGCGGGGGCGGGCTCGAGGTCCTCGAGCGCACCCTGCCCCGCCCCGGCCAGCACCCCGGCCGCCGGCCCCAGGGCGGCGGTCCTTCCCTCGCGCAGGACGAGCGCCCGGTCCGCGCACTGGAGGGCGGACCCGGTGTCGTGGGTGCAGAGGACGATCCCGCGCTCCTCCGGCGCCTCGTCCACCCATCGGCGGAGGTCCGCGAGCAGGCGCTGGCGGAGGCCCCGGTCCAGGCCCGCCGTGGGCTCGTCCAGCAGAAGGACCCGGGGGGCGCAGGCCAGCAGCGCCGCGAGCGCCACCCTAAGCCTCTCCCCCCGGCTCACCGAAAAGGGGTTGCGGCCCGCCAGCGGGGCGAGCCCCACCCCCTCCAGGGCGCGCGCCACGGCCTCCCGGGCCTCGGCGGGGGGACGGCGGAGGAGCCTGGGCCCGAGCGCGACTTCGTCCCGGATGGTGCCCGCGCTGAGCATGAGGTCCGGGTTCTGGAAGAGGAAGCCCACTTTTCCGGTGAGGGAGGAGAGGGAGAGCCGGGGGCGGACTTGGCCGAACCACTCGATTTGGCCTTCCTGGGGGCGCAGGAGGCCCGCGAGGAGCCCGAGGAGGGTGCTCTTGCCGGCGCCGTTGGGGCCCATCAGGGCGAGGATCTCCCCGGCCCGCAGTTCGGCGGTGACATCATCGAGGGCCGGGGGACTCTCTTTCGCGTAGCGGTGGCGCAGGCCCCGGAAGCGGACGAGGGCGGGCTTCTCCGCGCGGATGGAGATAGGCGCCGCGTGAGGGGCGGGGAACTCGTCCCCCGGTGCCTCGAGGCCCAGCTCGCGCAGGAGGGGCATCGCCTCGCCGAAGCGCCCGCGCGGGAAGACGCCCCGGATGGTTCCTTCCTCCAGGACGACCAGCCGGTCCGCGAGCGGGAGGACGCGCCCGACGCGGTGCTCCGCGATGAGGAGGGTGAGGCCCTGTTCCCCGCGCATGGCGGCGAGGGCGCGGAGGATTTCCCGGCTCGCGCGCCCGTCGAGCTGGCTCGTGGGCTCGTCCAGGGCGAGGACGCGGGGGTGAAGGGCGAGGGCGCTGGCGAGAGCCACTCGCTGTTTCTCCCCGCCCGAAAGCTCGGCGCACGGCGAGTGGCGCTTTGCGGAGGCCGAAGCGCGCGCGAGCGCCTCCTCCACGCGCTGCGCGATCACCCCGGGCGGCTCGGCGAGGTTCTCGGGACCGAAGGCCACCTCGTCCTCCACCCGGCCGCAGAGGAGCTGGTCCTCGGGGTTCTGGAAGAGGAAGCCCACCGCCGAGCGCAGGGCGGGGGAGGGGATCGAGGCGGCGTCCCGCCCGCCGATTTCGATTCGGCCCTCGAGGCGGCCCGCGCTCTCGCGGGGAATGAGGCCGTTCGCCGTCTTGAGCAGGGTGCTCTTCCCGCAGCCGGTGGGACCGGTCAGGAGGACGCACTCCCCCTCGCGCGCCGCGAGGTCGATCCCCCGCAGGGCCTCCCGGGCCGCTCCGGCGTAGCGGAAGCGCACGCCGCTCCAGGAGATGGCGGGGGTCATCCGGCCACCTCCCTGAGGGGCGCGCCCAGTCGCAGGCCCAGCGCGAAGCCGATGAGGGTGTAGAGCACGCTCCCGACCGCCAGGTAGAGCAGGATGTACCAGTCCGCCAGGATGAGCCGGTAGAAGAAGATGTGCAGGTGCATGCTCGCGCCCGCCAGCAGGAGGTCCGCCCCCACGAAGGCCAGCCCCGCGGCCAAGGCGGGGCGCCAGCGCTCCTGGGGCCAGCGGTCGAGGAGCCTCCGGCCGGGGGCCCCGCGCGTGATGCCCGCCAGCCAGGCGGCCCCCTCCAGGAAGACGATCTCGGCCGCGAGGAGGAGGACCGGGATGATCTGGAAGGACTCCAGGGTGAGGGCCAGGATGAGTCTCCGGATGGCGGCGAAGAGGGCGAGCGCGCCGGGCACGGGGTAGCGCATCAGGAAGGCCGCCGCGAGGGCGTAGAGCGGCACGTGGCTGAAGAGGCCCGTCACCAGGAAGGAGAAGGGACCGAGGAAGAGCCGGGTGGCGCTCCCGACCAGGAACTCCGGCAGGCTCGCCAGGACGAAGGCCGCCGCCGCGAACATGGCCGCCCCGGTCATCACCCGCAGGGGCATGGCCCGCAGCACGCGCCCCCCGCGCCAGGCGAGGAGGGCGCTCCCTGCGATGGCGACGGCCAGGGTGGCCGCCGTCACGAGGAAAGCCCTGAGGCTCGGGCGCCTCAGTTCGAGCGGGAGATCGAGCGCGAGGAGATCCGTCTCGGTGCCCAGCAGGCGCACCTGGACCCGGCGCACGTAATGTCCCGGCGCCGCCTCGCGCGGGTCGAGGAAGATGGGAAGGACGACGGGCGCCGTCCCCCCCGCCGGCAGCGCCGCGAAGGCGATGCTCCGGCCCGAGCCCCCGCTGATGAGATCGGGCGCCCGGAAGAAGGCGGCCTCCCGATCCGTCCCCGCGACGAGGATGCGCGAGGCGACGGTCAGGGCCAGCGCGCCCTCCGAGGCGTTGCGCAGCCACAGCGTCTGGTGGCGGTAGGGGAAGAAGGGATTGACCGGGGGGCCGCCGCGCCCGGTCAGGGTCAAGAGGAAGTGCCCCGGCCCGCCCGGCAGCAGCATGGTGTCCGGGAGCTGGAAGGGGTCGGCGTTCCCCTCCTCGTCCGTGGGGAGGGCGGCCCGCTCCAGCCGCACCGCGCGCGCCAGCTCCCCGGCGGGCCGCAGGAGGACCTCGGTCCGCGCCTGGAGCGGAGGGTGGCCGCCCCCGGGGCGAAGCGCCGCCTCGAAGGCGAGGGAGCCGGACGCGCGCTCCGGGAGGCGGAGCTTCACCTGGCGGAACCAGATGTCCCCCGCCGCGCCGAGGCTTCCAGCGGCGGAAAGGGCGAAGCCCCCGCCGCCGGGGGAATGGAGGAGCTCCCAGCCTTCCGGCAGCGATTCCACCTCGACGCCTGGCGGGAGCCGCAGGAGGGCCTCGAAGCCGCCCGCGCCCCCGTTCGGGGTGGCCTCCCCAAGGGAGGCCACCTTAAGCGTCGCGTGGAGAGCGGCCCCGGCGGGCAGGAAGGCGCGCGGGGAGGCGAGGCCGTGGGGGATTTCGAGGGTGAGGGCGAATGGCGCCGGGCGCGCGGCGGGGGCCGGCGCGGACGCCTCGATCCAGGCGCCTCCTCCGTCTCCCCCGGCGCCCTCCCGCATGCGGAGCCGCACGCGGTAGGTTTCCCCCGGCCGCCAGGGGAACTCGACCCGGAATTCGCGGCCGGACCGGCCCGCCAGCTCGCGGCGGAGGAGTACCCGCCCCTCCCCGGAGAGGACCTGGACCTCCTCGGCCGGAGCGGCGCGGGAGAGGTGCAGATGGATGCGATCCAGGCCGAAGGCGAAGCGGGAGAGCCGCACGGGCTCCCCGCCGCCCCCGCACCCCCCGAAGGCGAGGGGCGCGAGGAGCAGCAGGAGCCAGAGAAGCCGGCTCAGAAAGGCTCCCATCCCACGCCCCTGTGGCCGAAGTCGAAGCGGTGCGGGTGGAGGATCTCGGCCAGGATCTCCAGCGACTCGGCCACCCGCGGCCCCGGCCGGTTGAAGAACTGGTTCCCGTCCGTCAGGGCCACCCGGCCCTCGCGCACCGCCCGCAGGCGCGGCCAGCCGGGCCGGGCGGCGAGGGCGCGCATCTCCTTCCGTGTCTTATGGAGGCCATAACCGCACGGGAGGACCACGATGACCTCGGGGTCCCGCGCGGCGAGGTCGTCCCATTCCATCCAGGGAGAGTGGGCGCCGGCTTTTCCAAAGAGGTTCTCGCCGCCCGCCATCTCCACCAGCTCCGGCACCCAGTTCCCCCCCGCCATGAGCGGGTCGATCCATTCGATGCAGGCGACGGAGGGGCGGCGCAGGCCGCCCGCCTCCCGCGCCACGGCCGCCATCCGGCTCTTCATTTGAGCAATGAGGCTTTCCCCCCGCTCCGGCACCCCCAGGGCCTCCGCCACCTTGACGATGTCCCGCCAGATGTCGGCGAGGGCGTTTGGCTCCAGGGAGACGATGCGCGTTTCGGCGCCCGCCCACTGGCTCACCGCGCGCTCCACGTCCTTGAGGCTCACCGCGCACACCTCGCACTGGGACTGGGTGACGATGACGTCCGGCGCGAGGGCGCGGAGCCTCGCCTCGTCCACCCGATAGACCGAGAGGGCGTCCCGCAGCGCCGCCTTCACCCGGGCGTCCACCTCGGCGCTCGTGCCGCGCGGGTCGAAGCGGGGCTCCGTGCAGACGGGGAGGTCCTCGACCCGGGGAGGGTAATCGCACTCGTGCGAGCGGCCCACGAGGCGGCCGCCGAAGCCCAGCGCGCAGACGATCTCGGTCGCGCTGGCGATGAGGGAGACGACGCGGAGCTCCTCTGGCATGGATTCTCCTTCGCTCAGAAGTGGAAGCGGATGCCCGCCAGCCAGTTGATGCCCGGCGCGTTGAAGCCGAACACGTCGTCGTAGTCCTCATCGAGGAGATTGTTCACCTTGAGCTCCACCGTCAGGCGCCTCACCCCGGGCAGGGAGACGCCGCCGGGGACGGGCTTGCCGTCCCGGATGAGGTCGTAGGCCAGGGCCAGGTCGGTGCGGGCGTAGCCCGCGTTGTGGACCCTGGGGAAGGTGAAGCTCCCCTCGATCAGGGGCGTGAAGTCGCGGTCGGGCCGCTGGCCCACCTGCTGCAGGATCAAAGTGCCGCGGAAGCGCCCCGGGTGGTAGCTCACCGAGCCGGTCCACCACCAGTGCGGGCGGCGCAGCAGGCCCTGCCCCGCCATGAAGTCCTGGCCGCCCCGGCCTCCCCGGTCGTCCGCGACGACGGTGTCGAGGTAGTTCCAGTTCGCGCGCACGGTGAAGTCGCGGTAGTCCACGAGGGCGGCGGAGAGCTCCACCCCCTTGGTCTCCACCTTGGAGATGTTCTCGAAGTTGGTGCCGTTCGGGAAGCCGGCGAAGCTGAAGGAGATGAGGTCCTTGAGGGTGTTCTCGAAGTAGGTGGCGCTCAGGACGATCTGGCGCCCGAGGAGATACTGGTCCACCCCCGCCTCCCAGCTCTCCTGGCGCTCGCTCTTGAGGTTGGGGTTGCCGCGCAGGACGAGGAAGCCCTGGTCCGAGAAGAAGAAGAGATCGTTGAAGGAGGGCCGCTTGGCGCCGTTCCCCGCCGCCCCGCGGACGCGGGTGCCCGTCCGCTCGAAGAGGTAGGAGGCGGAGAGCTTGCCGGTCACGTCGTCCGCCCCCTTGTCGTAGTCGTCCACCCGGGCGCCGCCCGTCAGGGTGAGGCGGTCCCAGAAAGTGAGCTGTTCCTGGAAGTAGAGGGAGCGCGCCAGGCGCGTGTGGTTCTGGGTGGTGCTCTGCATGCCGTGCACGGTCTGGAAGAAGCGCTCCTCCTCCCACTGGAATCCCAATGTCGTGACGGAGGAAGTGAGGGCGTCCCAGCGGAGGTCCTGCCCCGTGAAGCGCAGGTTCACCGGGTGATCCGTCAGGTAGCGGGTCTGGGTATTGTCGCTCTTGAATTCGGAGAAGAAGGGCCGGGTGACATCCAGGGCGTCGGCCGGGTCGTGGAAGGTGAAGTCGCGCTGGTAGAAGGAGGCGCGGGGGACGTACTCGATCCACCGCGTGGGGCGCAGCTCGAGGCTCGCTCCCGCCATCTGATCCGCCGCGTCCTGGTAGGCGTTCAGCTCGCGGTCGGTGAGCCCCGCCGGGAGGCGGAACTCCGTGTTGGTCGCGCCGGCGTCCGAGGTCTGGTCGCGGCGGTTGCGGTTCCCCATGACGAGCAGGCGGAGCTTCGCGGCGGGGGAGGGGAAGTAGTCGAGTGCGCCCAGGGCGGCGGTGCGGTAGTAGCCGTCGTTCGTGTAGCGGCCCTCGCTGTCCACACGGCTGAGGGTGGCGAGGTAGCCCCCCTTCTCCCAGCCCCCCTTCGCCTTGAGCACTTCCTCGAAGGTGGAGTCGGAGCCGAAGCGGAAGGCGGTCTCGAGGGAGGGCCGCTCGCCCGGCCGGCCCAGGTCGAGCAGGAGGTTGATCACGCCCGCGGCGGCGTCCGAGCCGTAGAGGGAACTCTGGGGCCCGCGCAGCACCTCGGCCCCCCGGAGCCACTCGGCCGGGATGTGGGCGTAGTCGAAGACGTCGCCGTCGGGGGGGGTGAGCTTGAAGCCGTCGAGCAGCACGCTCGTGAAGTTGTTCTCGCTCCCCCGGATGCGGATGCTGGCGGTGGCCCCCCGGGCGCCGGTCTGGTCCATGTTGAGGCCGATGCCCTGGCGGAGGAGGTCGCCGAAGTCGGTGGGAAGAGTCAGTTCGATCCGGTCCTGGGCGAAGACCTCGACGGAGTCCCCCACGGTGCTGACGGGCCGGGGGGTGCGGGTGGCGGTGACGGTCAGGGGATCCAGCAGGAGCTCCCGCCCCTGCGGCGCCTGGGCGAGGGAGTCGCCGGCGGCGGCGAGCAGGAGCGCCAAGGCGGCGAAGAGCGGAATCGGGGATAGGAGAGATCGGCGGCGGGCCATGCGGTTCTCCTCGGCGTCCCAAGACGCCACAGGGGCCCCGGCGGGAGCGATCCCGCGCGGGGCGCGTGGAGAATCCGGCAGGCCGGTCTTCTGGCTCGCGCCGATGGCCGGCTCCCGCCCCTTCCCGGATGCGCGCATCCAGTGGGACTTGCGGGAGCCGCGTCGCTCACAGCTGCTGGGCAGCCCCGGTTTCGCACCGGGTTCCCGGGCACCTGCCGGATCGGCTCGGAGGCGGCGCGTCCGCCTCCGCTTAGAATGCTTCGGTACAGCGTCTGGGGGTGAGGAGGCTGCGAGGCCGGAGGGTTCCCGCCGGGAGGCCTTGAATGGCCATCCCCGCGGCAATGATGAATCCCTTTGGCTGAAGCCGCACTTCCCGATCCCCGAGGACGCGACGTGGATGCAGCGGGCGAAACCGGTCTCCTGGCTCCCGGATCGTCCTACTCGCGGCGGCCTTCCCGGCGGCTGGGCGCCCGTGGCCTCTTGGACCGCTTTCGTCTCCGGTTACAGTGGCGGGTCCGCGCCGGATTCTCACCGGCTTCCCTGTCCTCCCCGCGGGAGGACGCCTCACCCGATGGGCGCAACCTACTCTTTTCCCGAGGGGCTTTCAAGCGGCTCAGCCGCCCGGGCCTCCGATCTCCTGATCCAGGAGCATCTGCGACTCGGCCATCTCGTGGATCATCTGGCAGGTGGAGCGGAAGTCCTTCTCCAGGCCGGCGAAAAGCTGCTGGATCTGCAAGGGGGTGAGGATCTGCGAGAGCTCCGAGAACACCACTTCCCAACTGTCCCGCTGCCGCTTGCCCCGCTCCAGGACCTTCCGCTCCTTCGTCATTTCGTCGTAGATCTCGTGCTCATGATCCAGAAGATCGCGGAGCACGGGCTCGTAGTTCGGATCGTGGGAGTGGATGTAGCGCATGAGATATGGCTTGAAGTTTCGTACTTTTTGGAGCCTTTCCATATCGAGGTTCCTCCAGCCACGGGGCCCGGCGAAGGAGGGAGGTGAGATGCGGCCAGCCAGCGGGCTAAGATGATGGATTTTATTATATCATTGCCGAAGGCCCGTCAGGCATTTTCTTGTCCTTGGGCCGCCGGAGGAGGGATTACGGCATGGAAGATGTCCGGGTAAGCCGGATGGCGGAGACGATTGTCCGCTATTCGGCCCGCGTCGGCAGGGGCGATTTGGTCTGCATCCGGGGCGGCGCCCAGTCCGCTCCCCTGATCCGGGAGGTCTACCGCGAGTGCCTGAGAGGGGGCGCCTTCCCCTACGTCCAGGCCGGGCTTCCCGGGCTGGAGGAGATCTTCTACCGGCACGCTGGCCCCGAGCAGTTGAGCTTTCTGTCGCCGATCGCCCAGTTCGAGATCGAGCGGGTGGACGTCCTCATCAGCATCCTCTCCGAAACCAACACGCGGCGCCTCTCGGGCACCAACCCCAAGAAGCAGGCCGCCGCGTCCAAGGCGCGCCAGCCCATCATGCGAACCTTCATGAAGCGCGCCGCCGAGTACGACCGCACCCGCAGGAAGGGCCTCCGCTGGACCCTCACCCTCTTCCCCACCGAGGCCTACGCGCAGGACGCCGAGATGTCCCTCGCCGAGTACGAGGAGTTCGTCTTCGGCGCCTGCTTCGCCGACCGGGCGGGCGGGGTGGGCCGGTGGAAGGCGGTGGAGAAGCGCCAGCAGGAGATCATCCGCTACCTCAAGGGCCGCAAGACGGTGGAGCTCTCGGGCCCGGGCACCGAGCTGCGCGTCGGCATCCGGGGGCGCAAGTTCATCAACTGCAGCGGCCACCACAACTTCCCGGACGGCGAGGTCTTCACCGGCCCGGAGGAGACGCGGGTGGACGGCCGCATCCGCTACTCCTTCCCCGCCTGCCTCTCGGGCCGAGAGGTGGACGGCGTGGAGCTCACCTTCGAGCGCGGCAGGGTGGCGAAGGCCTCCGCGGGGAAGAACGAGGCCTTCCTGAAGAGCATGATCGGGATGGATCCGGGCGCCGCGCGGGTGGGCGAGTTCGCCTTCGGCCTGAACGGCGGCATCCAGCGCTTCACCAAGAACATCCTCTTCGACGAGAAGATAGGCGGAACCGTCCACCTGGCCCTGGGCAAGGGCTATCCCGAGAGCGGCTCACGGAACGACTCCGCCCTCCACTGGGACATGGTGTGCGACCTCCGGAAGAACGGCGCGGTCCGCGTGGACGGCCGCCCCTTCATGAAGAACGGACGAATCCTGGTCTAGCGGGGCGCCCAATGGGAGAGCGCATGGTCCGACACCGGCGCGAGATGATGGTGGGGGTGTGCTTCCTGGCGGCCTTCCTGGCCGTGCTGGGCCTGGAGGTCCGGCGGATCCAGTCGGAGGCGGACGCCATGGCCCGGCGCCTGTCCCTCGAGCTCGCCCGCTCCGGCGGCCGGCTGCCCAGAATCCTCCAGCCCTTCCTCCAGGAGGGGGAACTGGAGTCCATGAACCTCTTCGATCGCGAGGGCCGGCTGGTGCACGAGTCGATCAACCTCCTTCAGGAGGGGGAGCCCGGCCTGCGCCTCTCCGTCCGCTCCGCCGTGCGCGACCTGGGCACGGGCCGCGAAATCTTCCATCTGGTGGCGTACCGCGACATCCACAGCGGCGCGGTTCGGGCCGGCCTCGCCGGTCTTGCCGCGGCCCTCCTGGCGGGCCTCGCGCTCTGGTTCGCCGGCCGGCGCCGCGGGACGGAACCCGCCGCTTCCGCCTGACATCATCCAGGTGTCCTTTCTCCGGCCTGGTGATATGCTTTCCCTGCCCCATCATGGGCGGGTAGCTCAGCTGGCAGAGCGGCGCCCTTACAAGGCGCATGTCGCAGGTTCGATCCCTGTCCCGCCCACCAGTAAAATTAATGGGTTTGAATAGGCTGAATGTGGGGTATAACCCAAGTTTGTCCGTGTTTTGTCCGTGTTCTGACTTAAAATTTTTTATCCTGCCGTTGTTCGAGCCTCCTCGATATTCACCACATTGGGCTCAGTCGGGAGGGGGAGGTAGGCGTCCCGCTTCTTCATGGCGTCCCGTAGGTCCTCAGCGTCCACGATGTCATAGCACCTGAACACGGCGGCGGTTTTGTGGCCGGAAATTTGCATGCCACGTTCTGGGACACCCCTGCCCGCACCATGTCCCGGATGGCCGCGCGCCTGAGGTCGTACGGGATGAGCCCTTCGACGCCTGCCGCCTTGCAAGCGGCCTTCCAGGTCTTGCGGAAGGTACTGATGGGCTTCCCCTTCCCAGGGCTAGGCTTCCTGAGTGCGGTTTCCTCCTGGAATCGAAGATCCCGCCATCGAAATTCTCTTTCTCCCCAGGCACTTACGATCATCTCGCACTTCCCCTACAAGTGAGACGACGGCTGCGGCGAAAGGGCAGATGATGGAGCTCCCCGTGTCTTCGCAGAGGGCGGAACAAGATAAAAGCTGGTGCTGCCTCCGCCGTGTCTACGTACCGGCTGTAGTTCATCTGTCTCGAGCGGACAAAAAACTCTTCGCTAGCCGGTGGTTTTCTCGCAATAGTTCCAACCGAAGATGCCGATGTGGAGGGCAGATCTTGCTGCTTGACAAGCATCCACCCTAACAAAAAGGAATATCAAGCGGTAACACAGCCCATCTGAGAAGGTCGCCGTGGGCTGCGGTTGATTGCCCCGGGAGAAAATCCTCTGACCCTATCATGTAGACATGGGACCGCCGACTGCTATACTTGAATCATTTCAGTAGGCTTTGACTAATATCCTAACTCGGTGGGGGCCAACCATGGCCAGAATATTGGTAGTAGAGGACGATGCCGAGGTCCGCGAAATGATAAAGAGAGTTTTGTCGGACGCCGGCCATTCCGTCGTTGAGGCATGCAATGGGAATGAGGCACTGCGCTTCGTCTCGGAGCAGCGATTTGCAGTCGCCATCATTGATATTCTCATGCCCGAATGCGATGGGTTTGAAACTATTCAAGCCCTAAAGAAAACGCAGAGCCATCTCAAAATTCTCGCCATCTCCGGGGCCCCTTCTTTCAGATCCTACAGCCCTCTCGATGCCGCGGAAACCTTGGGGGCTCATATGTCCATAGCCAAACCCTTCGATGTGACCCTCCTCCTAAAATGCACTCACCAGCTTTTGCCGCAAGACTGATTTTTAAAGACTGAATTCCGGGGCGCTATACAGCCCGAGTTGCCCGTATCAAAATGATACGCACCTGCCATTATTTTAAATTTTGAATAACGAGAGAAGTTTTTAATGTTTTATGGGCACATTGATATAAAATATGAAACACATTAGACTTTGCCAGTTTCGGGGCGCGTTGGGCGGGATGTGAACCACCCCCGTAAGCGGCGGAGCATCTTGACGGTCGGCCGCTGTTTCTCTCAGCTCGCGAGCCAGGGGTGAATTTCCCCCGGTCATAAGGTCGGCCTCATGTGGCGGTTCATTAAGAACGAAATCGATTCTTGGATCACTCGAAGAATTCCCGCTCCTTCCCTGACCATCCTCGTTGTGGAGGATGAAAGGCCTCTCTGTGACCTGTTCGTAAAGGTGTTATCCCCCCTGGGTCATGTGGTTCATGCCGCCGTTCGGGGAGAAGAGGCAATCTCCCTCCTCCAGACGCAGACATTCGATCTCGTTTTCCTGGATCTCCTTCTCCCGGGCATCAGCGGCATTGAGGTCTATCGGGAAATCGATCGGCTGCCTCTCCCTCCCGAAGTCATCGTCATCACCTCATTCGCTTCCAGCAATCTACTTGTGCAAGCCCTCGATATCGGATTGCTGACCGTCATCCAGAAGCCATTCCAGATGGAGACGATCATCGAGGCGGTGGATCGAGCAGCCCTACGAAAGGCTGGTGCCCTCCGCTCAAGCCAGAAGTAAGCCGCGGGCCTCCTCCGCCCGGTTGCGGAAAATCTCACGTTCAAGCGTTCCACGGGCTTCCAGAGGAAGCGCGTTGAGTGGGACGTAATCCGCGACGCCCAAGGAGGAACCGGTATGGGAAAGCTAAAGATCGTTGTGACGGATCATCGCTTCGGGGAGATTCGGCATGAGGAAGAAGTCCTCCGCCCGCTGGGGGCGGAGGTCATTCTGTGCACCTGCAAGACCGAAGACGATGTGATTGAACAAGTTTGGGATGCGGACGGAGTCTTGAACTCAGCGGTTCCCATCGGGCGCAGGGTGATCGAGAAGATGCAGAAGTGCAAGGTAATCGCCTACTACGGCACGGGCGTGGACGCCATCGAAGTGGACGCGGCCACCGAAAGAGGAATATACGTCACGAATGTGCGGGACTACTGCTCCCAAGAAGTGGCCGAGCATGTGATGGCCTTCCTGCTTTCTCTCGCCCGGAAACTTCCCAACTTCGACTCGTCGGTCCGGGCTGGACGTTGGAAGGAAAGCCTCCCTCAGCCCATCCGTAGCCTGAAGGGCCTGAAGCTTGGCCTTTTCGGGTTTGGCAAGATCGCCCAGGCGGTCGCGGAAAAGGCCAAGGGCCTAGGCTTGGAGATCCTCGTGTGCTCCCGGCGGGAAATTGCGCCCTCCGCCCAATTGAGGGTGGTCGACTTTGAGACACTTCTCAGGGAATCTGACTTTCTCAGTCTTCACACGGCGCTCACCCATCAAACCCACGGCCGGTTCGGCGAGCGGGAATTCCGGATGATGAAACCGTCCGCATACTTCATCAATGCGGCGCGGGGTGGACTCGTGGACGAAAACGCCTTGGCGCGCGCGCTGTCCGAGAAGTGGATCGCCGGCGCCGGCCTGGACGTGCTGAAGTCGGAACCGCCCCAGCCCGAAAACGATCTTCTCAAGCTGGATTCTGTAATCTTGAGTCCCCATGTCGGCTGGTTTTCGCACGATTCAAACCAGCGGCTTCGTGAATCCGCCGCGCGGGAGGTGCTCCGGGTGCTGAAGGGTGAACCTCCCTTATCCGCGGTGAATTTCGAGGAAGTCGCGAAGACCAAATCCGGGGGAAAGCCTCCGGTCACTGCCCCGCCAGCCCAGGAG